>Ga0181536_10006546_pt1 | contig 11650 bp, 8 predicted proteins | sample PEATcosm2014_Bin_41_FD_121105 | JGI IMG/M metagenome (GOLD analysis project Ga0181536, IMG submission 121105) | Peatland microbial communities from MTU Mesocosm Facility, Houghton, MI, USA - PEATcosm2014_Bin17_60_metaG | ecosystem: Environmental > Terrestrial > Soil > Wetlands > Peat | place...
CGAGCGTCGCCGAATCGAGCGCGGCCAGGGCCGCCAGCGACCCGACCATTTCACCGACCGTCGTCAGCAGTTCCATTTCGCCGCCGGTATGCGCGTGCGGATCGCGATGCTGCACGTTGATGACGCCGGCCACGCGGTTGCGGATGATGATGGGCGCCGAAAGAAATGCCTCGAAGGTGTCTTCCGGCAGGTCCGAGAAACGCTTGAAGCGCGGGTCCGTATAGGCTTCGCGCGAGATCGACAGCAGGCGCCGTTCGCGCGCCACCCAGCCGGTGAGTCCCTCGCCGAGCTTCAGGCGAACGTTCCCGATCGTATCCGGCTGCGGATTGTTCGAGGCGCATAGCACCAGTTCTTTATCCTGCAGCAGGTAGAGCAGGCAGGAATCCGAATTGGTGAAAGCGACCACCAGCGAAACGACGGATTGCAACGCGTCGTTCAGGCTCATTTCACGAACCATGAAACGGCTGATTTTTTGGAGCAGGCGGAGCTGCTTTTCCGTATCCGCCAGCTGAGCTTCCAGTTCTCTTGTGCGTGACACTGGTCTTAATTATGCCAGATCGGGTGGGTCGGGGAAGCTACCTTTTTTTTCGTATGGTGAAGGCATCCGATCGTGAACGGATCGCGGCTGCGAGGGAATAAAATAAGAGGGGCGGATGTAGGAGGTAGATCAGATGGCTATGCAGGTTACAGGAGTGGACTTCGACGGCCGACAACAGACCTTCGGACCGCTCGAGCTACCCGACGCCTGCCCCCTATGCCTAAACAACATAGAACCTCGCGTGCGAGCCGCATGCTTTACAACCGCCGGCGAAACTCGGCCCGACGCAAACGCGCGCCTGGAGATCGCGTTCGCGTGCCCGCGTCGCAAATGCCAGGGGCTGTTTATTACGAGATATGAAGGACTCAGGCGGGGGACTAATACCATCGATTGGAGACGCGGGCAATCAGTCCCGGTGACGCTAAAAGAAAAGTCGTTCGAAAAGATTATATCCGACGTTTCGCCGCAATTCGCCCCGATCTATAATCAAGCGCTAAAAGCGGAGCAGTCAGGTCTCGACCAAATCTGCGGCCCTGGCTACAGGAAGGCGCTGGAATTTCTCGTTAAGGACTACGCCAAGGCCAAGAACAACACCGACGCCAATAAGATCGAGTCCGTCCAGCTTGGGCCGTGCATTCAGCAGTACATCGACCATGCGAGCGTAAAAGCGATTGCCGAGCGCGCGACATGGCTCGGAAACGACGAGACACACTACATCCGCAGGTGGGAGACGAAGGATGTACATGATCTCAAAGCGCTGATTGATCTGACGGTGCATTGGATCAGCGTAGATCTACTCAGCGCCGAAGTTATCAAGGAAATGCCAGACCCCAAGGCGGCGAAAACGGGGAATTAACCCTCGGTCAATTCTTTTGCAGGCGCGCCCCCACCTCTTCGTGTGTTAGAAACTCACCGCGATCAAGCTGCGCCAGGCCCTCCGCGACCTCCCGCCGAAACCAAGCGTCGTGATCGAGGTAGCTTTCGACAAGCTGTTGGACGTACTCGTCCGTGCCGCGCCGGTTCTCCGCAGCCACACGGTCGAGCTTCGCTTGCAGTTCCGGAGCAAAGTGTACTTCCATGGCTCTTAGCGTAAGAAAAGCCGGACCGAGCGTCAAGCCGGTGATATCAGACTTAAATCCGCTGGCTGCTATCTTGTCGTATAACAATTAGATAAATGCGGCTGCTCAAGCTGATTCCCGCGGTGCTCGCATACGCACTGCTGCAGGTCACTCTACGCCGTGACGATGCCGACCTGGTGCGCCGTCTGAAGGCCCACGAGCCCAAGGCCATGGCCGATCTCTACAAACGCTGCGGACGCTTGGCCTATACGGTCATCCTCCGCATCGTGCGCAATACGGCAGTCGCCGAGGACCTGACGCAGGAGACGTTTCTGCGCATCTGGAATCGGGTCGGTTCCTTCGATGCCGAACGCGGGGCTCTCACACCTTGGGTGGTGACGGTGGCGCGCAATCGGGCCATCGATCACGTGCGGTCGCAGGACGGCCGCATGGAAGCGAGCGCCGTCGACTTGGATCGCCTGGAGCGGCCGGGCCTTTTCGTGGACCTCGACGCGAACGCGCTGTCGATCGATCGGGCGCGGCGCTTGAAGAGCGCGCTCGAAAAACTGAACGCCAATCAAAGGACCGTGATCGAGCTGGCCTACTACGAAGGAATGTCCCAGACGGAGATGGCGGAACGATTGAACCAGCCTCTCGGCACCGTCAAGACGTGGACGCGCAGCGCCCTCCAGATTCTGCGCTCCGAGCTGATCGAGGCGGCCATCGCATGAGCTGCCAGGAACTGCAGGATCTGTACGAACTCTACGCGCTGGGAGTGCTGGAGGGCGAGGAGAAAACCGAGATCGACCAGCATCTCGGCCGGGGTTGCGAGAACTGCCGGCGCGGTCTCGCCGACGCGCGCGCGTTCAACGCCGTACTGCTGAGCATCGGACCCGCGGAAGTCCCCAACCGGCGTTTGCGCCACCGCTTGCTCGCTTCCATAGGTTATGAGCGGCCGGGCTGGTTTTGGACCGGGATGCTGGCGGCCTCGCTGATGCTGGCCCTGGCGCTATGGATGGGCACGCAGGAGCGCGAGCGCAGCAACCAGCTCGCCGACGCTCGCCAGACGCTGCTTCAGGTGACGGGCGAACGCGACAGGTTGAATCAGGCCTTGCGATTCCTCTCCGATCCGGATACGCAGCCCGCGAGTTTCGGAAAAGGGCAACAGGCGCCTCCGCGCGGCTACGTGTTCATGCATCCGCAGCTCGGCGTGATGCTGATTGCGTCCAACCTCCCGGCGGCGGGCGCCGGCAAAACCTATGAGATGTGGATGATTCCGAAAGTCGGAGCGCCACGGCCCGCCGGACTGTTCCAATCCGACGGCATGCGCGGCTTGTACATCCTGAACGGGCCATTAGACCTGGCCGCGCTGAATGCGGTCGCGGTTACGCTGGAGCCGGAAGCGGGGTCGGCGGCGCCCACGACCACGCCGATCATCGTCGCGCCGACGGGATCGTAGCGAAACAGTGTCGAGATGTCCGGAACGGATCCTGCGGAAGTCTCGACACGGCACGCAAGAGTGCGTGCGCCACGTGCTACAGCCGTGTAGTCGTGACCGAGGAACGCGTGATCTGCGCGATGGTCGGAGTTCCACACTGGCGCATCGTAAGGTTCAGCTCCGCGCGCAGGATGTCGATCACGCGCTCGATGCCGTCTTGTCCGAAAGCCGTCAGGCCCCACACGTAGGGCCGCCCGATGCCGACCGCGCGCGCGCCCATGGCGAGAGCTTTAAAGGCGTCGCTGCCGCGCCGGATGCCGCCATCGACGAGAACCGGGATCTGGTTCCCGACCGCTTCGACCACTTCGGGCAGCGTCTCGACGGTGGGGCGCAGAGTTTCCGAGGCGCGCCCGCCGTGATTGGAGACGATCAGAGCGTCCGCGCCGCGCTCGCGCGCCATCTTGGCGTCTTCGCCGGTTTCGACCCCCTTGAGGAGCAGCTTCATCTTGGTCGTCTTGCGGAGCCTGTCGAACCACTCCCAATTCGCGCCGAGCGGATTGATGCCGCGGCCGCTGAGACCTTTTAACATGGCAGCCTCCCGGCCGCCGTTGGCCGAAGTGTGGCACGTAAGGCAATCCCGCGTATCCGTGCGCCGGAAGCGCTCGGCGGTTTCGAGATTGCGGCCCGCCAGATTGTCGATGGTCCAGGCGATCGCCGGGCAGCCCGCGTCTTCCACGCGCTTCACGAGCTTTTCGCCGTCTTCCCACTTGGAGGGCATGTAGAGCTGATACCACGGCGCCGAACCGCGCGCCTTGGCGACATCTTCCAAGGCGTAGGAGGTCTGCGTGGAGAGAATCTGCATGCTATTCTTGGCCTTCGCCGCGCGTCCCGCCGCCAACTCACCGTCGTTGTGGAACATGCGCTGGCCGCCCACCGGGCACAGGAAAATCGGACTGTCGTATTTCACACCGAATAGCTCGATGCTGTAGTCGATCTTCGAGACATCCACCAGGCGGCGAGGCCGCAGCTCGATGTGGCTATAAGCATTATGGTTGGCGTCCCGCGTCGCGTTGTCGTCCACGCCCGAAGCCATGTAGCCCCAGTGCGCCGGCGGCAGGATCTCGCGCGCCAGTTCTTGAAAATCCATCACCTCCAGCGCGTCCTTGGCGGTCTTAATCGGGAATTTCGGATCTCCCAGCGGCGTCCCTTGCGCAAAGACCTTTTGGGAGAACGCGTGCGCGGCCAGAGGACTTCCGGCGAGGAAGCGCAGAAAATCACGGCGATGACGGCGGAGTAAATTTTGATCCATGGCGACCCCTCGACTTTTTCTAGCTCCTCATTATATATAAACCTACAAATAAAAACCCGGCCGGGCGAAATCACCGGGCCGGGTCAAAGAGAATGCTTCCGGTCAGACAGCCGGCTTTTACGGCCGGGCCGGCTTCAAATCGACCACCGCCATCGTGGGTCCGGGAGGGCCAACGGGCAGGAGACTGGGGCCGGAGCGCTTGGCGATCTTCTTCGGCTCGATTTGGTTATCGAAAACCAGGCCGATGAAGCAATTGCTCATCTCCTCCCAGTTCTGCAAGCCCCACACGACTTCCTTCTTGGGGTCCGGATTGAACGGGTTGTTCGGAGAATTATCGAAGTGCGAAATTCCGATCAGGCGCGTCCCTTTCGGCAGGAGCACGGGCTCCGCAAAATCGAAACCGAGCTGCCAGTTGAAATCCCATTTGGCCTTGAGCAACGTCTGCATCTCGCCGGTCGGATAGATCGCGCGCAGTTCGTAATCCTTGCCGCGGACGTGCATGTGCGGCTGCGCGTAGACCAGCTTCATGTCGACTTGGGTGGTGAACTCGCCTACCACTTCGGCGTTGCCGTCGCCGGCGGGAATCTTCAGGTTATTGGCGGTGGGCCCGTAGGACGTAAAGTAGCGCGTCTTGTGCTCGCCTTTCGCGAACGTCATGCCGACCCGCGTGCGGTCGCTGGTGGGCTTGCCCATGGTGGTGTAGTGGATTTCGAAGATGAGGTCCGATCCTTTCGGAATGAACTTCGCGGAATCTCCGATGACGAAGTTCTGCGCGCCGACGCCGGGGTTGAACTTACCAATGATATCGGTGTTATCGGAATTCTGCTTGGGCATCTCCGTCATCGGGTAGGCGACGCCGTATTCGGCGTTGGCCATCCACTTCGATCCGGGAGGAACCGCCCACACTTCGCCGTGATGCACCACCTGGCGATTGCCTGGACGCATTTCGGCGGCGCTGACCCATACATCTTCGGGGAAATTCCCCTTCACTTTCATGTATTGGTATTCCACGGCGCCGGTCGCCGGAATCTGGACTTCATTCGGCATCTCGACAATCAGATCGGGCTTGATATTCCAGCCGGCGACGAACTCGCGCGGCGCGGGTTTATCCTTGGCATCACCCTCGACGGCGCCCCCGTCGGCCCAGGCGACGATGGCTTGCACTTCGGCCTCCGACAGCGTCCGGTCATGCGCCAGCGGGAGCGAACCTTCCTCGGCGAACCACGGCGGCATTTTCTTGGTGAGCACGGCGGCTTTCATCGCCTTGGCCCAGGGCCGCGCGGCCTCATAGCTCATGAACGACATGGGCGCGATTTCGCCGGGACGATGACATTCCTGGCAACGCTTCTGCAGAACGGGTAACACGTCCTTATTGAAAGTGACGTTGGGGACGCTGGCCGCCGGGCACAAGACCGCGGCCGCAGCCAGCAAAATCGCAGCAAAACGAGCGTTTTTCATGAACACCTCACTCCGCAATGAATCGCAATGCGCATGCTGGTCGCGTTCAGAAGTCACGGACGCGGGACCGAGCATACAACCTCGTTATTTCTAACAAGTTGCGGCACCCGTGTCAAGGGTCGGTGGCCGCACATCGCGAGAATCACGAACCTGGGGACACTTCGCTTCGCGGCGTCGTACACTACAAGAATCAGGTTTACACTGCCGGCGAACACGCTGCCCCGGAAGCGCGCTCGAAAACGCGCCGCGGCGATCGCCGAAGATTTGCGCGTGTCAATCTAATCGCGTCTGGCTTATAGCATCGACCAAGCGCCCCGTCTGCACGTCCGACAAACTCTCTTATGCGAAAAGTACTTGCTCTGAACCGGAGTGAAATCGCCATCCGCATTATGCGCGCGGCCACCGAACTCGGCCTGCGGACCGTCGCGATTTATTCGAAAGAAGACCGTCTTACGCTGCATCGCTTCAAGGCGGACGAAGCGTATGAGGTCGGCGCGAACAAGGGTCCGGTGGAAGCCTACCTGGACGTCGCCGGAATCGTCGCGCTCGCCAAGGAGAAAGGCGTCGACGCGATTCACCCTGGCTATGGATTCCTGTCGGAGAATCCCGCGCTGCCGCGCGCCTGCAAGGAAGCCGGAATTACGTTCGTCGGCCCGAGCGCGGAACTGCTCGATCTGCTGGGCGACAAAACCGCCGCACGGAAACTGGCGGAATCCGCCGGCGTGCCCATCATCCCCGGCACGGAGACTCACGTCGAAGGGCGCGAGGAGGTGGAAAAGGCCGCGCAAAAGATCGGCTTCCCGCTCATCCTCAAAGCCGCGTTCGGCGGTGGGGGCCGCGGCATGCGCGTGGTGGAAAAACCCGCGGACCTGATCAGCAAGTTTGACGAGGCCAGCCGCGAGGCGGCCGCGGCGTTCGGCAATGGCGCGATGTTTCTGGAGCGATTTATCCGCAAGCCGCGTCACATCGAAGTGCAGATCCTGGGCGATCTTCACGGCAACATCGTGCATCTGTACGAACGCGATTGTTCCGTACAGAGGCGGCATCAGAAGGCAGTAGAGGTCGCGCCGGCGGTGGGGCTCGATCCGAGGCTCCGCACCGAGATCTGCGGCGCGGCCGTACGACTCGCGAAGAAAGCCGGCTATTACAATGCCGGCACGGTGGAGTTCCTGCTGGATACCGAAACCGACGAGTGGTTTTTCATCGAAGTGAACCCTCGCATTCAGGTGGAGCACACCGTAACCGAGGTCGTCACGGGTATTGATCTCGTGCGCGCGCAGTTATTAGTCGCACAGGGGAAATCCTTGCATGGGCCGGAAATGAATTTGCCCGAGCAGGCGAACATTCCGCTTTACGGCTACGCGCTACAATGCCGCGTGACCACCGAAGATCCCGCGAACAACTTCGCACCGGATTATGGAAAGATCCAGACGTACCGTTCGCCTGGCGGATTCGGCGTACGGCTGGATGCTGGATCGGCGTACGGCGGCGCGGTGATCAGCCCGTATTACGATTCACTGCTGGTGAAGATCACCGCCTCGGGCCGCGATTTCCCGCAAGCGTGCCAGCGCATGGATCGCTCGCTGCGGGAGTTCCGCGTGCGCGGCGTCAAGACCAACATTCCGTTCCTGGAAAACGTGGTGAATCATCCTACGTTTCAAAGCGGCCAGGTGACCACGCGGTTTCTGGACGAAACGCCCGCGCTGTTCCGCTTCACGCAGAAACGCGATCGCGCGACCAAGATTCTGCATTATTTCGCCGAGGTCATCGTAAACGGCAACGCGGAAGTAAAAGGGAAGAAGATTCCCGAGAGGTTGAGGCGCACGCCGGTGCCGGTGATCGCCGCCACAGAGCCTCCGCCGGGGACGCGTCAGCTGCTGGAGAAGCTCGGCGCCGAAAAATTCGCCGAGTGGACGGGATCGCAGAAGCGCCTGCTGATCACCGACACAACCTTCCGTGACGCGCATCAATCGTTGATGGCCACGCGCATGAGGACCTACGACATGGCCGCGATCGCGGGGTTCGTCGCGAAGAGATTGCCGAATCTTTACAGCCTGGAGGCGTGGGGCGGCGCGACCTTCGACGTCTCCATGCGTTTCCTGCTGGAAGATCCATGGAAGCGCCTGCGCCGCCTGCGCGAGCTGGTTCCGAACATCTGCTTCCAGATGCTGCTGCGCGGAGCGAACGCGGTCGGCTACACGGCATATCCGGATAACGTGGTGCGCGAGTTCATCAAGGAAGCGGCCGCGCAGGGCATCGATATTTTCCGCATTTTCGATTCGCTCAACATCGCATCGAACATGAAGATCGCCATGGAAGCCACGTGTAAAACGGGCAAGATCTGCGAAGCCGCGATCTGCTACACCGGCGACATTCTGGATCCGAAGCGCGATAAATATCCGCTGAAGTATTACGTCGAGATGGCGCAGGAATTGAAAAAACAGGGCGCGCATATCCTCTCCATCAAGGACATGGCGGGGTTGTGCAAACCCTACGCGGCCGAGAAACTGGTCAAGGCGCTGAAGGAAGAAGTCGGGCTGCCGATTCATTTCCATACGCACGATACCAGCGGCATCAATGCGTCATCGATTCTGAAGGCCGGCGAGGCGGGCGTACACGTGGCGGATGCCGCTGTCGCATCGATGAGCGGGACGACTAGCCAGCCGAACATGAATTCGATCGTCGCGGCGCTGGCGAATACGAAACGGGACACGGAGCTCGACGCGTCCGCGCTGAACGATTATTCGGCTTATTGGGAGGTAGTGCGATCGTATTATGCGCCGTTCGATGACGGGCCGAATTCAGGGCTCGCCGACGTTTATCTCCACGAAATGCCGGGCGGGCAATATACGAATTTACGAGCACAAGCCGAATCGATGGGCTTGGCCGAGCGGTGGCCCGAAATCGCGCGCACGTATGCCGACGTGAATCGCGCGTTCGGCGACATTGTCAAGGTGACGCCGTCCAGCAAAGTGGTCGGCGATATGGCGATCTTTCTGGTCACGCACGGCATGACCGTTTCCGAGTTTGAACGCCTCGACGAAAATCACACGCTGACGCTGCCGAATTCCGTGATCGAGATGTTCCAGGGAGCGCTGGGAATTCCGGCAGGCGGCTGGCCGAAGAAGATTCAGAAAATCATTCTGAAAGGCGCGAAACCCGGGCACGGACGTCCCGGCGCGCATCTGAAGCCCGCGGACCTTACCGAGACCGGCGACCTGATCGAAAAGAAGATCGGGCGGCGTCCGTCAAGCGACGAAGTTCTCAGCTATTTGATGTACCCCGACGTCTTCCTGAAGTTCGCGCGGGCGGCGCAGACTTACGGTGACGTGGATGTGATTCCCACCGCGCAGTTCTTCTACGGGATGAAGACCGGAGAAGAGATATCGGTTGAGATTGAACCGGGGAAAACGCTGGTCGTGAAATATTTGACGGCGAGCGAGCCGCGCCCCGACGGGCATCGCACGGTGTTCTTCGAGCTGAACGGCCAGCCTCGCGAGGTCAACGTGCGCGATGCGTCCATTCGCGCGACCGCATCGGAGAAGCAGTTGGCCGATCCCAACCAGCCGGGACAAGTCGGCGCGCCGACGCCCGGAATGATCGCCGCGGTCGCGGTCGAGCTTAATCAGCCCGTACAGAAGGGCGAAAAACTCCTGGTGCTGGAAGCGATGAAAATGCAGACGACGATCTACGCGCCGGTGACCGGGAAGATCACGCAGAAGCTCGCGCAGCCGGGGCAAACGGTGGACGCGAAGGAATTGTTGTTCGTCATCAGCTAGCTGGCGGTTTTCAGACGCCGACGGGGATGTGGCGCACGCACTCCTGCGTGCTGTGTCGAGACTCGTCTCGACACCTCAGCGGCGCTGAACATCCTGCCTGACCAGGCGTCGCCAAGAGTGGCGACGTGGCACGCACGAGTGCGTGCGCCACGTCCTACACCTTCAGCCGCGGGAACAATTTCTCGGCGTTGCCGCGATAGATCGCTTCCCAATCTTTCGGCGAAAAACCGGAATATACTTCGAGGCCTTCATCGGTCAGTTCGTAATTCCTGAGGGGAACGTCTGCTCCATAGAGTATCTGGGATACGGGAGCGATATCCTTCAGCGCGTCGAGCGCCGCCTGCTTGCTAGCGTGCGCGACCTCGTAGTAGAACCTGCGGAACTCATACTCGACGCCGTGCGGCAGGCGATCGGCGAAAGCCTTCGGATAATCGTCGATCATGCGCGCGGCAAGCGTGGTGATGGCTCCGCCGGAGTGGGAAAAGATGAAGCGGACATCGGGGAAACGCCCGGGCGTGCCGCCTACCAGCATGCTTTCGGCACAGCGCGCCGTATCGATATCGTATTCGATCATGCCGGAGATCGCGAGGCCGGGAATCAGATTGCGGCAGCAGGTTCCGGCCGCCGGGTGATAGAACACGACCGCCTTGCGGCGGTTCAATTCCTCGAATACCGGCGCGAAGGCCGGATCGCCGGGCCATTTGTCGCGATAGCTGGTCCACAGCGCGATGCCGTCGGCTTTCAATGTGTCGTACGCGTAGGCGATTTCCTTGAGGCTCCCTTCGACGTCGGGCAGAGGCAGCGCCGCGAATAATCCGAAGCGGCCCGGAAAATCGCGCACCAGTTGCGCGTTGTAATCGTTGTTGATGCGCACGAGTGTGCGCGCGCGCTCGCTCTTGTCGCTCATGGAATCGAGCACCAGGCGCTGCACGGGCGAGAGCATGGCGGTCGCCACGCCGTGCTTATCCATCATCTCGATCGAAGTCTGAGGTGTCCACGGGCGCGGAGTGAAACCGGTTTCTTTCATCTCCTGTGCCATCGCGGTGATGTAGGCGGGCGGATACAGGTGGTGGTGCACGTCGATGCGCCCGGGCCTCTGCCGTTGCGCCAAGAGACCGTTCGTTTGCGTCAGCGCCGCGCCCGCCGCGAGTGATTTCAGTAGATCCCGGCGGGAAGGACGTGGGAAATTCATGAGCGCTACTCCTTCGTAAAATATCCCGGCGTGACTACCGACGCTCCCTTAGCGAGCGCGCCCCGCGCGATGGACAAGTGCGAAACTACGACGCTATTTTAAACCGCGGGAATAACCTCTCGGCGTTCTCGCGGTCGATGGCTCTCCACTGCTTGTCGGAAAGGCCCAATTTCGGGATTTCGTTGACGGTGGATTCCATCGGCTCGGGCGAAAAATCGGTGCCGAACATGATGTGATCCGGCAGCGCGAACTTCAGCATCGCGGCCATCGGATAGGGGAACGTGGCATGCGCGATATCGATGTAGAACTTCTGCAGCTCGGCGATGACGCCGTTGGGGATGAATTCGTCGCGCCTGGGATTCTTGGTGAGCGCATAGCGGTCCTTGATGCGTCCCGCGATCATCGGCATGGTGCCTCCGGAGTGCGGAATGATGATTTTGACGTCCGGGTAATTGTGCAGGACCCCGTTTGCCAGAATGCTGGTGCAGGCGCGCGTGATGTCGAAATCGAATTCGTTCATGGCCGCGGGCACGTCGTCGTTCAGGTTGACGCAGCAGGGCGGCGCGAGCGGATGCATGTAGACCACGGCCTTGCGGCGGTTCAGTTCCTTCCACATCGGATCGAAATATTTATCGCCGGGCCAGCGCGTCTGATTATCGTTGGTGTAGATTCCGATGCCATCGGCCTTGAGCGTGTCGAAACCGTATTCGATTTCCTTCATGACGCCGTCGATATCAGGGAGCGGTACGCCGGTCATCAGGCCGAAGCGCTTGGGATACTGGGCCATCACTTTGGCGCCATAATCGTTGCCTAGGCGCACGTTTTTGCGGCCTTTCTCGGTATTGTCGTAGAGCAGATTGCCCATCTGCGTCATCGTC
>Ga0181536_10006552_pt1 | contig 11644 bp, 7 predicted proteins | sample PEATcosm2014_Bin_41_FD_121105 | JGI IMG/M metagenome (GOLD analysis project Ga0181536, IMG submission 121105) | Peatland microbial communities from MTU Mesocosm Facility, Houghton, MI, USA - PEATcosm2014_Bin17_60_metaG | ecosystem: Environmental > Terrestrial > Soil > Wetlands > Peat | place...
CCTCGACGAGCAGAGCGCCACGCAGCGCCTCGAGCATTCGGCCGACAAGCATAGCCCGCACGATTTCGCGCTGTGGGTGCTCGACCAGCCGGACCATCTGATGCAATGGGAGAGTCCGTGGGGGCGCGGCTATCCGGGCTGGCATATCGAGTGCTCGGCGATGGCGATGAAATACCTGGGCGAGACGATCGACATCCACACCGGCGGAATCGATCACATCCCGGTGCATCACGAGAACGAGATCGCGCAATCTGAGAGCGCCACGCACAAACCGTTCGCGCGGTACTTCGTGCACAACGCGTTCCTGGTCGGCAAAGAGGGGACCAAGATCAGCAAGAGTGCGGGCAAGTTCCCGCTGCTGAGTGATCTTGGGCCGGCGGGGATCGATCCGCAGGCGTTTCGGATTTTCTGTTACGGCGCGAAGTACCGTTCCGAAATTGCATTCAACGACGATGCGATCCGTGCGGCGCAGAGCAATCTCGATTATTTTCGGGAGTTCGCGCGCAGCGTGCCGGACGACGCGGCGGCGGACGGGGTTGAGGCGGCGGGATGGGCGGCGGAATACTACGAGCGTTTTCACGACGCGATTAACAACGATCTGAACACGCCGCAGGCGCTGGCGGTGGCTCTGGAACTGATCGCGGAATCATACCGGCGCAAGGATTTCCGGGCGTGGCCGACACTGCGAGCGCTCGACGCGGTGCTGGGGCTCGGCTTGGAAAAGCATCGCAGGTCGGCGCACGCGGGCTTGATCGCAGCGGACGTGCAGCAATTGATCGACAATCGAACGGCGGCTCGCAAGGCGAAAGACTTTCAACTTGCCGACGAACTGCGCAAGGAAATCGAGCGGCGCGGCTACGAGGTCAAGGACAACCGCGACGGCACGGCGGCCTATCAGCAGCGTCGCGCCTGAGTTGTTGAGCGCAAGGGGCATTTCGGGCCGCAGGTTTGCCTTGAATGGATGCGCAAAAGTCTCTTAGAATCGCGCCTTGACGAGTCAAATCGTCTGCCCAGAAGGAAGCGATGGGGATTGAGTTAAAGAAGTTCGACACCAGGCTGCAGGCCGAAGGACCCGAGGTACGCCATCTCGATCCGGCTGCGGCGCCGTTTTACCTGCCGATTGGCGACGAAGTGGAAATCTTCACCGCCGCGTACAAAGCCCGCCTGCCCGTGCTGCTCAAAGGACCGACAGGGTGCGGCAAGACGCGTTTCGTCGAGCACATGGCGCATCAGCTGGCCTCGCTGCCCGACGGTCCCAATGAGCTGATAACCGTTGCGTGCCACGAGGATCTGACGGGCAGCGACCTGGTGGGCCGCTTCCTGATCCAGGCCGACGAGACGGTGTGGGTTGACGGTCCGCTGACGCAAGCGGTGCGGCGCGGCGCGATTTGCTACCTGGATGAAGTGGTGGAAGCGCGCAAGGACACGACGGTGCTGATTCATCCGCTGTCGGATCACCGGCGGATTCTGCCGATCGAAAAGCGCGGCGAGACGATCGAGGCGCACAACGGATTTCTGCTGGTGATTTCGTACAATCCCGGCTACCAGAGCATCCAGAAAAACCTAAAGCATTCGACGCGCCAGCGCTTCGTGACGATCGAGTTCACGTATCCGCCGGCGGACAAGGAAGTCGAGATTATCGCGCACGAGGCGGGAGTCGAGCAGGATATCGCGCTGCAGCTCGCGGTGCTGGGCGAGAAGGTGCGTCATCTGAAGGCGTCGGGATTGGAGGAGGGCGTTTCGACGCGCCTGTTGATCTACGCCGGGGAGCTGATCCGGCAGGGAATTGCGCCACGGCGCGCCGCGACCGTCGCGGTCACATGGTCGCTGACCGACGAAGCCGACAGCAAACGCGCGATCGACGAAGTGGTAAAGGCGATCTTTCCATAAGTTGCGGCAGGATTCCCGAATCGACGTGAAGGGAATTATATACTTGACTCCCTTTTAACGGCTTCTTTTGGGTCGCGCATTACCTACACGGAGTTAACGGCGTGAAAGAGCTGGGGGCATTAAACAAGACGATCGGTGTAGTGGTCGCCTATCGTCCTCGCGGCAAGAAGATAGATCCCAAGAGGGAAGCGGGGGCGTAATTGGATACAGCCCCCATTGACGTTTACCGTCGGCAAATCGAAAAAGCCCTGCAAGCGGGAAATTCGACCGAGCACACCCATCGCCCTGCACTCAAGACCCTTATTGAAGCTCTCGCCAAGGGGGTGACGGCCACAAACGAGCCGAAGCGCGTCGAATGCGGCGCTCCCGACTTTGTAGTTTCCCGCAAGGCACATCACGGCCCGGTAACGCTCGGCTACATTGAAGCCAAAGACGTAGGCAAAGCCCTCGATGAAATCGAGCGGTCCGACCAGATGAAGCGGTATCTTCCCGCACTGCCCAATCTGATTCTCACCGACTACCTGGAATTTCGATGGTACATTGGCGGAAACCGTCGGCAATCGGCTAGGATCGCCCGCGTTTCCAAAGGCGGGAAGCTTGTCCCGGAAAAGGACGGGGCAAAAGCCGTTTCCGATCTGTTGACTGAGTTTCTCTCCCAAAAGGCAGAACCCATCAACGACCCGAAGACCCTAGCCCTTCGCATGGCCCGGCTAACGCATTTCATTCGCGACATGAATGTAGCGGCCTTTGAAAAGCAATCGGCTTCCGCCACTCTGCGGGATTTGCATAGGGCTTTTGAAGAGGCTCTCATCCCTGACTTGCCCATCCCTCAATTTGCGGATATGTTCGCCCAAACCCTCGCTTACGGCCTGTTTGCGGCGCGTTGCAATCATCGAGGGCCAGCAGGTTCATTCAAGCGATTGGGGGCCGCATCGGAGATTCCGAAAACCAACCCCTTCCTTCGGCAGCTCTTTGAAACCGTCACTGGCACGGCTCTTGACGATGAGCCTTTCGTGGGCTTTGTGGATGACCTGGCCCAACTCCTGGCCGACACTGACATCGACGCCGTGCTTGCAGACTTCGGCAAGCGGACGGCGCGGCAAGACCCCGTAGTCCACTTTTACGAAACTTTTCTTGCCGCCTACGACCCAAAGTTGCGCGAATCGCGCGGAGTCTATTACACGCCGGAACCTGTGGTTTCTTACATCGTTCGGTCCGTGGACCATCTCTTGAAGACGCATTTCGGATGCCCGAGCGGACTCGCGGACAGGACGACGGTTGAATACGAGAGAGAAGAAAAGAACGGCGGAAAGGCCAAGAGAGTCAAAGTCACATCTCCGCGCGTCCTAATTCTTGACCCCGCCTGTGGGACCGGAACGTTTCTCTATTCAGTGGTTGACCAAATTCGCACCGACTTTATTCGTCAAGGAAACGCGGGCATGTGGCCCGGCTATGTGCGGAATCACCTGCTGCCCCGCATCTTCGGTTTTGAATTGCTGATGGCCCCATATGCCGTCGCTCATTTCAAGCTGGGGATGCAACTTGCGGGGCAAGACTTACCGCCAGCGCAACGTGAGAAGTGGGCTTATGACTTTTCCGGGGATGAGCGGCTCGGAGTTTTCCTCACGAACACATTGGAAGAGGCAGAATGGCGAGCCCAAATGGAGTTTGGCTTTCTCCGGAGATTGACAGAAGAAGCCAATGCAACCGTTCGCATCAAGCGGGAGTTGCCCATACTCGCCGTTGTCGGAAACCCGCCGTATTCAGGGCACTCCGCAAATCGAAGTTGGGAAATTAAAAAAGGCAAGAGGGTGCGGACTTTTATCGGCCAGCTTATTGAGGATTACCACTCCGTGGACGGGCAGCCATTAGGCGAGAAAAACCCCAAGTGGCTCCAGGATGACTATGTGAAATTCATCCGCTGGGGCCAGTGGCGGATTGAGCGGACCGGCGCGGGGATTCTAGCGTTTATCACCAATAACGGTTACCTGGACAATCCCACGTTCCGGGGAATGCGCCAGCAGCTTATGAACGCTTTCACAGGAATATACATCCTGGATTTGCATGGCAGCAGCAAGAAGAAAGAAACCGCGCCGGACGGCTCAAAAGATGAAAATGTCTTCGATATTCAGCAAGGAGTCACTCTCGGAATCTTCATCAAAAAGCCCAATGAGCCCAGCCCGGCCAAGGTTTTTCACGCGGACCTTTGGGGACGGCGAGAAGCCAAATATAAGACGCTTTTTGAAGCAGATGTAAAAACAACGAATTGGGAGGAGCTTGACCCGCAGCCGCCTAGTTACCTCTTCATACCGCAAGAAACGAGGCTGAGAGCAGAATATGAGCGCGGATGGAAAGCCACGGATATAATGCCTCTCAATGCGATTGCGCTAAACTCACACCGCGACGACTTTGCAGTTGCGTTCGATAAAGCGGAACTAGAAAAGCGTATAGACGATTTGATTTCAAAGCAGGAAACCGATGAGGAGTTGAGAATCAAATACGGTCTCTACGATACATCGGACTTCAATCTGACAAGGGCACGGGTTTCTCTCAGGCGGGCGAAATCCCCACACACGTTTGCTGTTTCGTGTCTATATCGGCCCTTCGATTATCGCTTTCTACTTTGTCATTCAGAGATTCTGGACCGGCCCCGGCCAGAGCTGAATTCTCATTTTATTGGCCGTGAAAACCTTTCGCTTGTTACAACCCGCCAGACCCGTGAGCCATTCGCCACTCTCGCTGTGGATAGGATTTGCGGACAGCATAAGATTGTCGCCGCCTATGATGGCTCTTCAGTGTTCCCGCTGTTTCTATACCCTGATTCCGAGCACAATAAAAAGGGACAGGCCGAGCTAGACGTTCAAGCATCGCCGTGGCTCCCTGGCAAAGGCGGGCGGAAGCCGAACTTAAACCCCAAGTTTGTTGCGGACCTCGAAAAGAGGCTCAGATTTTCATTTGCGCTGGACGGCAAAGGCGATTTGAAAAAGACCTTTGGGCCGGAAGATGTTTTTGATTACATTTACGCGGTTTTCCACTCTCCCACCTACCGCGTCCGCTATGCGGAATTTCTCAAGAGCGATTTCCCCCGCGTACCGCTCACTTCAGATGTGAACCTTTTCCGCTCTCTGTGCGGTCTGGGCGGGAAGCTTGTCGCCTTGCATTTGCTCGGAGCACGCCAGCTCGAAAAACCAATTGCCCGCTACCCCGTCAACGGGTCTAATCTTGTCGAAAAGGGCTTCCCGAGGTATCTAGCACCTGGAGAGCCGGAGTTGGGGACCGGCACTCCGCTGAAAGCAGGCCGCGTGTATATCAACGGTTCAAAGCAGCAAACCCCGAGCGACGGCCAATACTTCGAAGGCGTCCCGCCCGAAGTCTGGAATTTCCATATCGGCGGCTATCAGGTCTGCGAGAAGTGGCTCAAGGACCGCGGGGGTCGCAAGCTGATCTATGCGGACCTGGAGCACTACTCCAAAGTCGTCACGGCCATTCAGGAGACGATTCACCTCATGGCCGAGATCGACGCTGCCATTCCCAACTGGCCGATCGAGTAAAGCCGCCAAAATGACGGCTCAGTTTTTATCTTCCAGCGCGGGGGCTGGGAGGGGGGTGCGAAAGGAGTTGAACGACATGAAGAAAAGTCTAGAGTCAAATATATAATTATCGACGTGAATGGACAGCGGGCAACAAATTTAGCGAGGTCGCGTAAATGAGAGTCTCCGCAGCTTACTTCAAGGTGATTCTGGTTTCGGTTTCGGCCGCGATGCTCACGATGCTCGGCGTGGGCGCATCCGCCATGGCGCAAGAGCTGCAAGGGCTCCAGGCACAGTCAGGACCGAGGCTGGATTTTCCGGCCGGGCTGGCGACCGACGGCCGCGCGATTTACGTTTCGAACAGCCGCAACAATACGATCGAGGCAATCGATGCGGCGTCGAAATCGCTCCGAATCGTTGCCGGCAAACTTTTCCAGCAAGGCAGCAACGACGGCGCTGGCGATTCGGCGCGCTTCAACAGCCCGGACGGAATGACGATCTCCGGGCAGGATCTCTATCTTTGCGACACCAACAATTCCGACATCCGCAAGATCAATGTCGGCAGCGGGACGGTCACCACGATTGCGGGGACGGCTAATATCTCGGGCACCGAAGACGGCACCGGCTCGGCGGCGCACTTCAACCTGCCCACGCAGATCGCGACCGACGGCGTCTCGCTGTACGTAGCCGACAGCGGCAACAGCTCGATCCGGCGCATCACGCTTGCCGACATGAAGGTCAAGACGATCGCGGGACAGCCGGGCACGCCGGGCAAGACCGAGGGAAATCAGGACAAGTCACAGTTCAGCGGCCCGCGCGGAGTCGCGGTGGACAAAAAAGCCATCTACGTCGCGGATACCGGCAATGACGTGATCCGCAAGATCGATATCTCGACGCTGCAGACCAGCACGATTGCGGGCACCGGCGAGGAAGGGGACAAAGACGGTCCCGCGCTGCAAGCGCAGTTCAACAATCCCGGCGCGATATGCACCGACGGAACGATGCTCTACGTGCTGGACGCCGACAATCATTCGATTCGCAAGATCGATCTCACCGCCAACACTGTAACCAAACTGACGCTGGTCAACGGCCATATCGGTTCGGGCTGCACGCTCGCCAGCGACGGCAAGCAGCTGTACTTCTCCGACACCACGGAAAACGCCGTGGAGGTCGTCGATACGAGCAGCGGCAACTTCACCACGCTCTATCCTCCGGGGCAGTAGGGCACGCGCGCCGGGCATCGCGTCTTGATCGATCTGCGCAGCGACACGGTTACGTTGCCGACGCCCGAGATGCGCGAGGCGATCGCGCGCGCCGAGCTGGGTGACGACGTTTACGGCGAAGACCCGAGCGTGAACCGGCTCGAAGCGATGGCGGCGTCGATGATGGGGAAAGAGGCGGCGTTGCTCGTGCCGAGCGGCACGATGGGCAATCTGGCCGCGATGCTGACGCATTGCGCGCGCGGGAGCAAGGCGATCGTCGGCTCGGAGTCGCACACCAATCTTTACGAGGCGGGCGGCGCGTCGGCTCTGGGAGGCATCGTGCTGACCGCGGTTGCCAACACCGACGACGGCGAGCTCGACGCGGACGCGCTCGCGCGCGAGCTTGGGACGCCGGCCGACGAGCACTTCGCGCAGCCGTCACTGGTCGTCATCGAGAACACTCACAACCGATGCGGCGGCGCGCCGATCAAGCTGTCGCACATGGCGGAAGTTTCCGCGGCGGCGCATCGGCGAAAAATCCGGCTGCATCTTGACGGCGCGCGAATCTTCAACGCGGCGATTGCGCTGGAAACGACGCCGAGGGAAATCGCGAGCGGCGCGGATACGGTATCGTTTTGCCTGTCGAAGGGGCTTGGATGTCCGGTGGGATCGATTCTGTGCGGGAGCCGCGAATTTATCGGCGGTGCGCGCCGGACCCGCAAAGTGCTGGGGGGAGGAATGCGGCAGGCGGGAATAATCGCGGCGGCGGGAATCGTCGCGCTGACGACGATGGTCGATCGGCTGGCCGAGGATCATCAGAATGCGCGCGCGCTGGCGCAGGGACTTGCGCTGGTCGCGGGACTGAACGTCCGTCCGGTTAAGAATCGGACCAACATGGTCGTATTCGACGTGGACGGCGACGCGGACGCATCGCAGCGTCTCGCGGCGGCGATGCAACAGCGGGGGGTGCTGATATCGCCGCGCGCGGCGACGTCTTTCCGCGCCGTGACGCATCATGGGATTTCGCGCGCCGATGTCGATCGAGCGGTCGCAGCAGCCGCGCAAGCCGCCGGCGAAGTCTTCGGCGACTGAAATCTTCAATATGGATTCGCTCGAATCGCTATTCTCCATCCGCGGGCATCACGGACTGGTCACCGGCGCGTCGTCCGGGCTTGGTGTGGAATGCGCAAAGGCGCTTGCGATCGCGGGCGCCGACGTTGTGTTGGTCGCGCGGCGCAAAGATCGCGTCACGCGAATTGCGGCCGAGCTGGCAAAGGCGCACGGCGTCAAGGCGATTGGAATCGGCGCCGACGTGACGCGCGAGGCGGACCTCGATCGCGTGATGGCCGAGGCGTCTGCCGCGATTGGCGACGTGGACATCCTGGTGAATAACGCGGGCGTGTCGCCGACCGGCCGCGCCGAGAATTTCAAGCGCGAGGCATGGGACGAAGCGATCGCGGTGAATCTGACCGCGCCGATGATGCTCGCACAGCGCGTCGCGCGCCGGCTCATCGAGACCGGACAGCCGGGCCGAATCATCAACATGGTTTCGATCTATGCGTCGGTAGCCAGTTCGGTGTACCGGCTGTCGGCATACGCGGCGACCAAGGCGGCGTTGGCGAATTTGACGCGTCAGCTGGCGGTCGAATGGGCCGGCTATGGAATTCTGGTCAATGCGATCGCGCCGGGATGGATTCCCACCGAGGCCACCGAAGGCGGAATCGCGAAGCCAGCGAACAAGGGACGGATGGAGGCGTTTACGCCGATGAAGCGGCTGGGGCTGCCGCATGAGATTCGCGGCGCGGTGATCTTCCTTGCCAGCGCGGCTTCAAGCTACGTTACGGGTTCGGTAATTTCGGTGGACGGCGGATACCAAGCGTGGTGAAAGCGGCGCGAGTCGTGCCGTCGCAAATCTCGGGGCAGCTGTAGGAGCGGGGATGGACGGTACCGGGCTGCGGGCGCAACTTTTCCGGCGCAAGCCGGCGGCGGCCTTGATGGCGGAAGCGGATTCGCGCTCGGGCGGTCTCAAGCGGGCTCTGGGAGCGCTCGATCTCACGCTGCTGGGGATCGGCGCGATCGTCGGTGCGGGAATATTCGTGCTGACCGGCGTCGCCGCGGCAAGATACGCCGGGCCCGCAATCGTGCTCTCGTTCGTGGTGTCGGGATTCGCGTGCGCGATGGCGGCGCTGTGCTACGCGGAGTTCGCAGCGATGATCCCGGTGGCGGGCAGCGCGTATTCATATTCGTACGCGACGATGGGTGAGCTGGTCGGCTGGATCATCGGATGGGACCTGGTGCTCGAGTACGCGGTCGCCGCGGCGGCGGTTGCGGTGGGATGGTCGGGGTACCTTACCGTGATCCTGCACGGCGTCGGGATTCATTTGCCGATCGCGATAACGAATGCGCCCGGGTCGGTTCCCGGCGCGATCATCAACCTGCCCGCGGTGCTGATCGTGATGCTGATCACATACGTGCTGTACATCGGGATATCGGAAAGCGCGCGGATCAATTCGATCATCGTGGCGGTGAAACTGATCGTGGTCGGCGCCGTGATAGTCGTGGGCGCGTTCTTCGTGAGGCCGGAGAACTGGAGTCCGTTCGCGCCGATGGGATGGACGGGAGTTATGAAAGGCGCGGCGGTGATCTTCTTCGCGTACATCGGGTTCGACGCGGTCTCGACGGCCGCGGAGGAAGTCGTCGATCCGAAGCGCGACCTGCCGCTCGGCATCCTCGGTTCGCTGTTGGTCTGCACGATCCTTTATATCCTGGTTGCGGGCGTGTTGACCGGAATGGTGCCGGCGCACCTGATCGACGTGAACGCGCCGCTGGCGTCGGCGTTCGCGCTGCGCGGGATGCATGCGTTGTCGGGAATTATCTCGCTCGGCGCGGTTGCGGGCCTGACCTCGGTGCTGCTGGTGATGATGCTCGGGCAGTCGCGGGTTTTTTTCGCGGTGTCGCGCGACGGCCTGCTGCCGCCAGCCTTCACACGGATTCATCCGAAGTATCGCACGCCGTACATACCGACCACGCTGACCGGAATCGGAGTCGGAATCGCGGCGGCGCTGCTGCCGATCCAGGAAATCGCGGAGCTGACGAATATCGGGACGCTGTTCGCGTTCGTGCTGGTATGCTTGGGCGTGTGGATCCTGCGCCACGCCGAGCCGGACTTGAAGCGCCCGTTCCGCACGCCGCTGGTGCCGTTGGTGCCGATTTTAGGCGTCGTCTTCTGCCTTTATCTGATGGCGAGCCTGCCGCTGGTTACGTGGATTCGTTTTTTCGTGTGGATGGGGATCGGGCTGGTTATCTACTTCAGTTACGGCCGCTTCCACAGCCGGGTGCAGAAAAACGCCGTCGAGCGCGAGGCTGCGTCGGGGAGATAGGCAGGATTTAAGACCGCTATTGGCCGGAGCGATCGGCGGCCTTCTGCGCGGCTGCTGCGGCGGCGGAGGCGGCGGCGTGGGTGTGGGCCGTTTTTTCCATCGCGGCCTTGCGCTGCTCGCCGCGAGCCAGGTTCTGTCTCATTTGCCTGGCGCCCGCGACGCCGAGGTCCTGCGATTCCCACTTGGGCTTCGCGACGGAGACCCATTGTTTTCCGTCAAGCGCGTAGGTGAAGACCAGGTACTTGAGCTTGCCGGTGGCGAGGCCCTTGGCCGTTCCCGGCTTGGCAGGGTCGTACTCGACGCCGCCGAGCTTGCAGCTCACGACCAGATGATTATGCGGGCCGTAGGTCGGCAGGTACTCGAACTTTTGCTGGAGGTCGAGGTACACCTGACCCTTGGCTTTTTTTTCATCCTGCTCGGAAAAGTAAGGCTCGGCGACATCGGAAAGTTTATCCTGGAGCGACTGCTGGAGGGCAGGCGAGAGGTCTTTCTGCGCGCGCGCGTGCTGCAAGTCCATCGCACGTGCACGCGGCGCATCCAGCGAAAAGGAAAGCGCGGCCGCAAGGGCGACCGCGCTGAGCATCTTGAGATTTTTCATGGCATCCCGGCCACCATTCTAGTGGACGATTGACCGGGCGCAAATATTTACGGGCTGGGACTGTTGAGCCCGCGGCCGAACGACGCGACCTGCGACTGCCATTGCTCGCCGAAGGCCAGGATCAGCACCTGTTGGTTGATGTGCGCGTCCTTGGTCAACGATTTCATCGAGCCGCCACCTGCGGTAGCCAGCACTTTGTACGCTGCCTGCGTCTGCCGGTAGAACTCCGGCAACGGTGAGATTTTCGGCGGCTCTTCCCGATGCACCTTGAGCCAGAACTCGCGCTCGAAACGCTCGTGCTCCTCGGCCGCCACGTCCACCGTGTTGAAGGTGCCGTTGTTGGTTTTGAACTGCCGGATGAGTCCGAGCAGCGGTCCGAAGTCCTCCTTGTGCGGGGGAGAATCGCCGACCAGCACGACCACCTTTTTGGCGTACGGCTTCCAGTCCATCTTGCCCATCGCAAACTCGCACGCGCCGAACGTATCCTCTTCCCATTCGCCGCCACCCATCGCCTGGATGCCGTTGAGGAAGTCGCTGAGCTTTTGCGGCGACAGCGTCAGCGGCTGGATATTCATCTTCTCACCCTTGCCGCCGAACACGATTATTCCGATTCGCGCGATCGGCACCAGCCGGTGAATCGACTGCACCAGTTGCTGCATCTTGGCTTTGACGTCGTCGATAATCAGTTTCATCGAGCCGGTCCCGTCAATGACCAGCACAACGTCGAGTCCCTTGCGCCGCAGCTCACCGATGAACCCGCCGAAGCCCGAGCCGATGCCGTGACCGTAGCCCGAGCCCATGCCGCCGCCACGGCCGATGCCGATTCCGCCGCCGCCGGCTGCGCGCACGTAGTCATTGGCGAGTCCAACGGCCTGCGAGGTGTCAACCGCGGTCGGCTGCTCCATCTGCTGCTGCGCCGTCTCGGGCATCGGCACTTCGGGCATGTCGAGATCCTGCATCTCGTTGCCGCCACCGCCGCCGCCGCCCGCTTCGAGGTTCACCATGATCAACTCGCGCCCGCGCTGCTCGTGCACCGTGATGATC
>Ga0181536_10006554_pt1 | contig 11644 bp, 13 predicted proteins | sample PEATcosm2014_Bin_41_FD_121105 | JGI IMG/M metagenome (GOLD analysis project Ga0181536, IMG submission 121105) | Peatland microbial communities from MTU Mesocosm Facility, Houghton, MI, USA - PEATcosm2014_Bin17_60_metaG | ecosystem: Environmental > Terrestrial > Soil > Wetlands > Peat | place...
AAGTCCAGGTAAGGCAGATTGCCGCTGGACAGGCCGCGCGCCTTCGCCATGACCTCACCGAACAGCACCAGCCACAGCACCGGCTGCACCGCGCGCGTGAACAATTCGAACGGGTCGTGGCGCAGTTTCTGCACCTCGACCGCCGCGACGGCGTAGGCCTGGCGCGACCAGGCCAGCGGCGAGCCGAGGTCAGCCATGGATCCGCGCCGCCCGCCTGACCCGCCGCACGTCCCGATAACTGCCCGCCGCTTCGGTTTCTCCGGCGCCGGCCAGCGCGGCGAAGGCATCGTCGAGCGTGGCGCCCGGACCCACCGCGGCCTTCAACGCGTCCGGCGTATCGATCGCGACCATGGCGCCATGGCTCAGCATGGCCACGCGGTCGCAGAGTTCCTCGATCTCCTCCATGTAATGGCTGGTGACCAGGACGGTCGTGCCGTATTCGCGGCGCAGGTCGGCGACGTGGTCCAGCACGGTGCGGCGCGCCACTGGATCGAGACCCACGGTCGGTTCGTCCAGGAACAGCACGTCCGGGCGATGCAGCATGCTCTGGGCGATTTCCAGACGGCGGATCATGCCGCCGGAAAACCCTCCCACCAGATGATGCGCGAACGGCATGAGTTCCATCGACTCCAGCGCCCGCTCGATGCGCGGCCTGACCTCACGCCGCGGCACGTTGTAGAGCCGGGCCGACAGTAGCAGATTCTCCCACGCGGTCAGCGCGCCGTCCGACGACAGCAGTTGCGGTACGTAACCGATGTGGCGGCGCACCCGCACGGCGTCGCGCACGACATCGAACCCGGCTACGGTCACGGATCCCGCGCTCGGCGGCAGCAGGGTCGTGAGGATCTTGACGATGGTGGTCTTGCCGGCGCCGTTCGCGCCAATGAGACCCATCGCCTCACCGCGGGCGACGGTGAAGCTGACGCGATCGACCGCGATGAAATCGCCGAAGCGGCGCGTCAGGTCCTGGAGCTCGACCGCGTTGGCCGCGTTCGCCCCGGTCATGACGGGATCGCCTGCACGCGCGGCGGTCGCGGCACGCGGCGCGGTGTGATTGGCGGCGCGTGATCCGCCGTTACCGTTGCACAGAGTTTTCTCATTTCATCCCCATGACACGGTTCACACTGGCCAATTCGCCGGGTTCCCGCAATCGCCGGTGCCGCCGCATCGTGTGGCTGGGCGAACGCCCAGGATGAGGAACCGGTGGATCTCGGGTCAAAGGGCCGGCTCCCGGCCGCCACCTTGCCGGCCCGGAATGGGCCGTGCCATGATCGCTCCCCGTAAGACCCATGCCGGCCGTCAACGCGACGTTCCGCCTGCCACGGGAGGAGACCGCCGCTCATGTCTGACCAACCGGAAGGCGGCCTTTCCCCCGAGCAGGCCCTGAACCGCCTCGAAGCGTTGCACGCGGCGGCCACATACGCGGTGCGCCACGCGCTCGATCGCTTTGTCCGCACCGGGGTTCCGCCGACCCCAGAGGAGCGCGCCTGCTTCCGCTATCCTGAACTGCGGCTGTTCTGGGACCCACGCGGCCCGGTGCCGTTCACCCGCCGCGCCTGGGCGAAGTTCCAGGTCCCCGGCGCCTACATGACCACCGTGACGCAACCGGCGTTCTTCCGGCGCTATTTGCTCGAACAGTTGCAGCCGCTGGTCGAGGAATACGGCGCCACCGTCGAGGTCGGTGTCAGCGACCAGGAAGTGCCCTATCCGTACGTGCTGGAGCCGGAGGACGAGGTCGTCGCCGGGGGTGCCTCGGCCGCCGACCTCGCGCGGTATTTCCCGACGCCGATGCTGTCGACGGTCGGCGATGAGGTGGCGGACGGTCTGTGGGTCTTCGCCGACGGGCGGCCGCGGCCACTGGCGCTGTTCGACGCCGTGCGCGTCGATTATTCGCTGCGCCGGCTGGTGCACTACACCGGCACGGATTGGCGGACCATCCAGCGCTGGATCTTGCTCACCAACTATCAACGGTATGTCGACCAGTTCGTGCAGTGGGGGCTCGGCGAACTGGCGAAACCGGACAGTCCGTACGAGCAACTCGTGATGCCCGGCGGCGGCATCGTCCGGCGCGGCGACGAGAAGGCGGCGGCGGAAGCCCAGGTGGCGGCGGCGCCGTGGCATCGGTTCCAGATGCCGGCTTACCATTTGCTCCGCCGGGATGGTCAGGACGGGGTCACCATCGTCAACATCGGGGTCGGGCCGTCGAACGCGAAGACCATCACCGACCACCTCGCGGTGCTGCGTCCGCACTGCTGGCTGATGGTCGGCCATTGCGGCGGGCTGCGCCAGTCGCAGGCCATCGGCGATTATGTCCTCGCCCATGCCTATCTGCGGCGCGACCGGATCCTGGACGATCTGGTGCCGGCCGATGTGCCGATCCCGGCCCTGGCCGAGGTCCAGGTGGCCTTGCAGGAGGCCGTGGCGCAGGTGACCGGCGCGCGCGGCGACGCGCTCAAGCGGCGGCTGCGCACCGGCACGGTCGTGACCTACGACGACCGGAACTGGGAACTGCGCTGGTCGCGGGAGCGGCGGCACATCAACCTGTCGCGTGCGATCGCGGTGGACATGGAGAGCGGCACCTTGGCGGCGCAAGGCTACCGGCTGCGGGTACCGTACGGCACGCTGCTTTGCGTGTCCGACAAGCCGTTGCACGGTGAGATCAAGTTGCCCGGCGCGGCCAGCGCCTTTTACCAGCGCGCGGTGGGGGAGCATTTGACCATCGGTCTGGCCGCCTTGGACGTGCTGCGCGGGCAACTGGGCGCGCTGCACTCGCGCAAGCTCCGCAGTTTCGACGAGCCGCCGTTCCGGTAGCGCGGGCGCGGCACGGCACCCTGGTCGACAGGGTCATCGCGGCGCGCCTATCGTGCCATGCCGGCACGACGGCGAATCGCGGCACCTGGGCGTCGCGGTCGGCCGGGGTTCGGGTGCGCATCGCCGCGGAAAGCCCGGCGGTCTCGGTCCCGGGGTTGCGTGGTCACGCGATGCGCCCGCGCGGTCATATCAGGAGAGGCTTCGCACATGAGCCAAGGCAAACCGGATCACATCACCGATCAGCACCTGATCCATTTCGGGACGATCGTGCAATGTTTCGCCCGCCACGAGGTCCTGATCCAGGAGATCATGGCGGCGGTCAGCGGGGCGGACGTGACCTCCATCAGGTTATTGACCAGTGGGCTCGACTTTACCGAGAAACAGGACGCGCTGTTCAATTTGCTGCGGCATCGCGCCGTGCCGCTGGACCGGATCGAACAAATCCGGACCTATCTGCAAATGCCGCGGACCTATACCGCGTTGCGCAACGATATCACGCATTCGACATGGGCCGAGGGCAGGCCACAAAACGCGGTCCGGCCGATCTGGCTGACCCACGGGCCGTTGACCGCGCTCAAACCGGTGCACGACATCGGCAAGGGCGGCAAGGAATTCATCGAGGACTATGAGGATCAGGTCACCTATACGCTGGACGACCTCCAGGAAATCGGCGGCAACCTGGCGAGGAATTATGCCGAGTTTCGCGCGTATGTCACCAAGGTTGGCCTGACGTCCGCCGCCGCGGCGTGATGCGCCGGATGGGGACCGGCACCGCGTTCGGCCGGCCTGATCAGGGGATCGACCCGGGCGATCCGGCACGGCACAGTGGCAGGTGAGACGGTCCGCGCGATCCCCTGCTCAGGCCGGCGGCGGGCGGGTCTGGACAACGCAACGAGGAGAGCGCGCGCCATGATCCACGATCATGCCAAGTGGGGTCCCACCGATCAGATCGGGGCGGGCAATCTGCTGACCGCGGAAAAGCGGCTCGCGGCGTTGGCGAGCGTGCGGCAAGGCCGCGTCTATGACGTCAGCCACGAGATCTTCATGGGCGCGCCGTTCCTGGCGCCCAATCAGACGCCGTTCCTGATGTCGATCTGGGGCTCCTGGCGCGACACCATCAAGCGGCGGCGCAAGATGGGGGCGACCAACGACGCCGGAACCAACCTCGAGCGGATCGAGATGACCGCGCATGTCGGCACGCATATCGACGCGCTCGGGCATTTCTCCAAGGGCGACATGCTCTACAACGGGAATTGCGCGGCCGACGTGGTGACGGACTGGGGGCTCGACCGGCTGGGGATCGAGAACGCGCCGCCGATGATCACGCGCGGTTTGTTGTTCGACGTGGCGGACGCGGATGGCGGACAGCACCTCAATCCGGGCCGGACGGTGACGCCGGACGAACTGAAGCGCGCCGCCGACGTGGGCGGGTTCTCGGTGCAGCCCGGCGATATCGCGCTGATCCGCACCGGCTGGGGCCGTTACTTCGGCACCGACAACGCACGATATCTGGAAGGCGAGCCCGGGATCGACCTGCCCGCCGCGCGGTGGCTGATCGACCAGGGCATCACCGCGATCGGCGCCGACAACATGGCGGTGGAGGTGCTGCCGAACCCCGACAAGGGCATCGCCATGCCGGTGCACCAGTTCTGCCTCGCGGAATGCGGAGTTTATCTGATCGAGAACCTGATGCTGGAGGAAATGGCGCGGGATAAGGTCCACACGGCCTGTTTCATCCTGCTGGCGACGAAATTCCGCGGCGCCACGGGTTCGCCGGCGCGGCCGATCGCGATGATTTAGGGTTCCGGCTCCCACGGATTGACGATCCTGACCCCGGAGCGGACGAAATCCTCCGCGTTCCGGGTCGCGACGCCCAATTGATGCACGAGCGCGGTGGCGGCCAGCAGCACGTCAGGCTGGGCGTAGGTGTAGTTGGCCTTCCGCCCCTCGGCGACCAAATGGCGCCAGCGGAGCAGAACCGGTTCGTCGACCTCCAGCACCCGCGCGCCGAACCAGGGCAGGACGCCGTCCTCGACCCAGGCGTCGAGTTCAGCGCGGAACGCGGGGTCGGTCACGCGCTCGATCCCGAAGCGGATTTCGGCGAGGCTGATCCGGCTGATGTAGCACGCGATCGGCGGGACGCGTTCCGACCATGCGCGCACGGCCGGGGCACAGCGCGCGCCCTTGCGGAGTTCCGAGATGACGTTGGTATCGACGAGCCAGCCGCGGGCCGGCGCCGCGATCACGGCTCGAACGTCTCCAGATCGCGCGTCGGAGCGCGTTCCCGCGCCAGCGCGTCGTCGAAGCTGTCCAGACGGGTGAACGGACCTTCCCCGAACAATGCCGCCAGGCTGCCTCTGGCGGCCGGGGCCAGCCGGGCGTAAGTCTGGGCGGACAGGATCACCACGGCGTCCCGCCCCCGCACGGTGACGCGTTGAGGCACACCTTGCTCCGCGAGTCTGACCACTTCACTGAACCTTGCTTTGGCGTCTTCCAGCTTCCAGACCGCCGTGTGCGGGGCTGCTCCATCCGGCTTTGCTACCGTGGACATGTTAAAATACCCTTACTGACCAGTCTGGTCAGATGATAATCTTTGAGATGCTCCGAGGCAAGGGCTTTCCCGCGATTTGGATCCTGGCCCTGCTGCTGTCCGGCTGCGGCGCGTCCCATTGCCAGCCCGGCGCCGGCCAGGCCATGCGGATCTACACCCTGTATTTCGGCCGCTCTGTCGCCGGCCGGGCCGAGGTCAGCGACAGGGAATGGCGCGACTTCCGCGACCAGGTCGTGACCCCGGCGCTGCCGAACGGCTACACCGTGCTGGACGGCCAGGGTGCCTGGATGAACCCGCGTTCGCGCGCGACCATCGCCGAGCCGACCAAAATCCTGCTCGTCGCATTGCCCGACGCGCCGGACAGCCTGCCTGTCGTCAACCGCGTCCGGAGCGCCTGGCAGCATCGCTTTCATCAATACGTGGTCGGGATGACCGTTCAAACCGGCTGTGGATCGTTCTCACCCGCGGAGGCACCGCCATGACTTCTCCTGGCACGACCGACACTGTCGCCACTCATTACGGCACCGAAGGATTGCTCGACCGCATCCTGGGCGCGTTGGCCCAGGCGGGGAAGGATGTGAACAAGCTGACGATCGGCGATCTGGGGTTGGTGGACGAGTTCCACTCGCGCCGCCGCCGCGCGACCGAGGAACTGGCGCGGATGCTGGCGCCCGCGGCCGCGGATCACGTGATCGACGTTGGCTCGGGGATTGGCGGGCCGTCCCGCTATCTGGCGGCGACGTATGGCTGCCGGGTGAGCGGGGTGGACCTGACGCCGGAGTTCGTCGCGACGGCCATTGGGCTGACGGAGCGGGTTGGGCTGACGGATCGGGTCGATTTCCGGCAGGGCTCGGCGCTGGCGTTGCCGTTCCCGGACGCCAGTTTCGATTTGGCATGGTCGCAGAACGTGGCGATGAACATTCAGGACCGGCCGCGTTACTACGCCGAGATGCGCCGGGTGCTGAAGCCGGGCGGGCGGCTGGCGATCCAGGATGTCGCGCAGGGTCCCGGCGGGCCGGTGATCTTCCCGGTGATGTGGGCCGGCCGGCCGGAGATCAGTTTTCTCCGGACTCCGGAGGAGACAAGGCCGCTGCTGGAGGCGGCCGGATTTCGGGTGCTGCAATGGGTCGACAACTCCGAGGCCGCGCTGATCGAGGCGGCGGCGGAGCGCGCCCAGATGAGCGCGGCGTCCGGGCCGCCGGTGCTGGGGATCCATCTGATCGTCGGGCCGAGCGCGCGGGAGAAGATGCGCAACGGTCAGCGCAACCAGGAGGAGAAGCGGACGCTGCTGATCAATGCGGTACTGGAACGCTGACACCGTCATGGCCCGACCTGATCGGGCCATCGGGCGCCGCACCTCGTTCTTGTGTCCAGACCTCAGCGGGCGCTGGCCGTTATTTCGGGCCGGACACCGCTGTCCGAAGCGTCGGATGCCTCGAAGTCATAGTGATATTCGGCTGGGTCGATGGTCAGACCGAGCGCCTCGGACAGGGTGAGGACGGCGCCGGTCGTGAGTTCATACGGCAGGACGAGATCGCGATCGTCCGGCGCCGGCTCAATCAACGTCCGGACCGTGGGGAGCAGACGCGGGGGTACAGGATGTTCCGCCGCGAGCGGTCCGGTCGTTTTGTCATAGCCATACAGGTGATACACGACGGTCACAGGTCAATTCTCCGTCTCGGATCGGCGGGACCCGGACTGTAACGATGGCGATTGCCAGCCCCCTTCCCCGGCCCCTATCCTGCCCGGCGTTGAGGAACCGCACCATGGCCCTGACCATCCGTCCGTTGCATCCGCGTTTCGTGGCTGAGATTTCCGGCGTCGACATGCGCGTCCCGCCCGATGCCGCGCTGATGCGGGCGATCATCGAGGCCGCTGACACCTACGCGGTGCTGGTGTTCCACGGCCAGCCCATCACCGATGAACAGCACGTCGCGTTCAGCCGCCCGTTCGGCCGGTTGGAGACGACGATCAAGGCGTACCGCCCAGGATTTAAGGGACGGCTGGATCCACATGTCGCGGATATATCGAATCTCGATGAGAACAGCGCCTTGCTGTCCCCCACCGACCGGCGGCGGATGAATTCGCTCGGCAACCGGCTGTGGCACACGGACTACACGTTCAAGGCAACCCCGGGGATGTATTCGCTGCTATCGGCGCGCGTGATCCCCGAGGACGGCGGTGAGACCCAGTTCGCCGATCTGCGCGCCGCGTACGATGCGCTTCCGGACCGAATGAAACGGCGCCTGGAAGGTCTGATCGCGGAACATTCTTTGCTGTATTCCCGCGGTACCCTGGGCTTTACCGATTTCACCGAGGAGGAAAAGCTTCGGCTCGGTTCAGCACCGCAACCGATCGTCCGCCTGCATCCGGGCTCGCGGCGGAAGACTTTGTATCTGGCGTCGCATGCCATGATGATCCACGGCATGGAGGTGCCGGAAGGCCGCATCCTGCTCAAGGAACTCATGGACCACGCGACCCGGCCGGAATTTGTCCATACCCACCATTGGACCGCCGGGGACCTGATCCTGTGGGACAACCGCTGCACCATGCACCGCGCCTGCGAATACGATCCGCATACGGTGCGGGAATTGCACCGCACCACCGTCATGGAGCCCACCCCGCCGATGGAAGAACTGACAAGGAATGTGGCATGAGCCTCACCATCCACCCCATCACCGCCGACTTCGCGGCCGAGATCGGCGGCGTCGATCTGCGCCGCTCTCTGGACAAGGTCACGGTCGCCGCGATCTCCGATGCCATCAACAAGGCCGGCGTGCTGGTATTCCACGATCAGTTTATCACCGATGCGCAGCAACAGGCGTTCAGCCGGAATTTTGGCGAGCTGGAGACCACCGTCCGCGCGTATCGCAAGGATTTCGTGCCGCGGCTCGATGTGCACATGGCGGATATTTCGAACCTCGACGAGCAGAACCGTGTGCTGCCCAAAAACGACCGCCGGCGGCTCAATGCACTGGGTAACCGGCTCTGGCACTCCGACTCCAGCTTCAAACGCGTTCCCGCGCGGTTTTCCTTGTTGTCGGCCCGGATCATTCCGGATGACGGCGGCGAGACCCAGTTCGCCGACATGCGCGCGGCATGGGACGCCTTGCCCGAAACCATGCAACGGCGCGTGGCGGGCATGATCTGCGAGCACACGCAATTGTTCTCCCGCGCCAAAATCGGTTTTACCGATTGGGCACCCGAGGAAATCGAAAAAATGGCGCCGGTGCCACAGGTTCTGGTGCGCACGCATCCCGGTTCGGGGCGCAAATCGTTGTTCCTGTCGTCGCACGCCGGACGGATCCGCGGCATGGAGGAACCGGAAGCGCGCCTGCTGCTGATGGACCTGACCGAGCATGCGACGCAACCGCGGTTCGTCTACACGCATCGCTGGCGGGTCGGCGACCTGGTGATGTGGGACAACCGCTGCACCATGCACCGCGCCCGCGCGTATGACGAGACGAAAGTGCGCGACATGCACCGCACGACCGTTTCCGATGGCGTGCCGACGGTGCTGGACCAGGCGGCGGCGTGATCCGCGTTCTGGCCGCGCTGCTGCTCCTGCTGGCGCCGCGACTGGCAATGGCCGCCTGCGCGCCGGTGGCCGACGCCGGGCCGCGGATCTGGCGCGTGGCGGACGAGGACCCGGCGGTCCGCATCAGCTTCCTCGGCCATGCCAGCTTCCTGATCGAAACGCCGGACAAGGTGCGCGCCATCACCGATTACAGCGGTGTCTACACCACGGATCCACCACCCGACCTGGTCACGATGAACCACGCGCATTCGTCGCATTACACGCTGCATCCCGACCCGCGCATCGGCACCGTGCTGCACGGCTGGCAGGAGGGGCCGAAACCACCCGCGTACGACGTGGTGCTGCGCGACCTGCGCGTCACCAACCTGCCAACGAATATTCGCGAGTGGGGCGGCGGGACGGAGATCAACGGCAACTCGATCTTCATCTTTGAAACGGCGGGATTGTGCATCGCGCATCTCGGCCATTTGCATCACTTGCTGGAACCGGCCGACCTCGACGCGCTCGGCCACATCGATATCGTGATGATCGCGGTCGATGGCGCGTTCACCATCGGTCAGGCCGACGCGCGGACGGTGATCGAGCAGATGCACCCGCGGATCGTGCTGCCGATGCATTATTTCACCGCCGACAACCTCGCGCGCTTCCTCGACATGATGCGCGCGACGCACGCGGTCGAGGTCCGGCATGAGCCGACGATTGAGGTCTCGCGCATGACCCTGCCCGACCGCCCCACCGTGATCGCGCTTCCCGGCGGTTCCTGAATCGGCGGGATCGCCAGTCCTGGCCGGACGCCGCCGAATATGCGATCAGACCGCCATGGCACCACGACGCCGGGATCCGGCCGCGGCGAGGTCCGGATCGATGGGGATTCCGGATATCGCACCGTCCCCGGCCGGTCCGCCTCCGGTGCCGCCGCCAAACGCCAACAGAGGACACGCGTTCATGACCGCTCGCACCACCCCGCCGTTTCGCGCCGACCATGTCGGCAGTTTGCTGCGGCCCAAGGAATTGCAGGCCGCCCGCGCCGCCTGGAAAGCCGGGACGATGAGCCATGACGCGCTGCGCGCCGTCGAGGATCGTTGCATCATCGCCGCGATCGCGAAGCAGGAGGACATCGGCCTGCGCGCCGCCACCGATGGCGAGTACCGCCGCGCCTACTGGCATTACGATTTCGTCTCCGGCCTGGACGGCGTCGAGCTCTATGAACCCGAGCAGAAAATCCAGTTCAAGGGCGGCTTGCCGCTTACTCACATGTTGCGGGTCAACGGACGCATCGGTTTCAGCAAACCGATCATGCTGGACGACTATCGGTTCGTCGCCTCGCACGTCCACGCGGCGGTGCCGAAACAAACCATCCCGTCGCCGTCGGTCGTGCATTTCCGCGGCGGGCGCAACGCGATCGACAAGACGTCGTATCCCTCGCTGGACGGGTTCTTCACCGATCTGGGCGAGGCCTACAATAAGGCCGTCGCATCCTTCGGCGCCGCCGGTTGCAAGTATCTGCAGATCGATGAGGTCAACATCGCCTATCTGTGCGACCCCGAGCAGATCGCCGCGCTGAAAGCCCGCGGCGAACACGTCGACAATCTGCTGAACATTTACGGCGCCATGCTGAACCGCGCGATCGAGGCGCGGCCGCCCGGCATGACCATCTCCATGCATCTCTGCCGCGGCAATTTCCGTTCCACCTTCGTCGCCACCGGCGGTTACGAACCGGTCGCCGAGGTGCTGTTCAACCAGATCAACGCCGACGCTTACTTCATGGAATACGATTCCGATCGCGCCGGCGGGTTCGAACCGCTGCGCTTCGTGCCGCGCGGGCCGAAAATCGTCGTGCTCGGACTGGTGACCAGCAAGACCGGCGCGCTCGAGTCGAAGGACGAACTGAAGCGGCGGATCGATGAGGCGGCGAAATATCTGCCGCTGGAGCAACTGGCGCTGTCGCCGCAATGCGGCTTCGCCTCGACCGAGGAAGGCAACACGCTGACCGAAGACGAGCAGTGGGCCAAGCTGCGCCTGTGCGTCGATGTCGCGCGCGAGGTGTGGGGCGGGGTGTGAGGCGTCAGGGCTCCGCCCTGAAACCCGCCAGGGGCTTTGCCCCCCGCCTTCGCAGGGGCATGCCTGGACCCCAGCAAAGGGCGAGGCCCTTTGCAATCTGTCCATTGGTTGGGGAATGGGAGGGGGCCGACCGTGACCGATCAAGGTCCGTGTCGGCCCCCTCCCATTCCCCAACCAAAATGAATGGTTCCAGGCTTGCCCCTGCGAAGGCGGGCGGCCACTGCCCTTGGCGGGGATTCAAGGGGGCAGCGCCCCTTGGTCGGGGTCTGGGGCGGAAGCCCCGGCGCCTCTCAGCCCCCGCTCACGCGCTGGAACGCCGGCGACTGGACCAGCGGCCGGTCGGTGTCCACGCTGACGCCGCACAGGGTCCGCCGCATGCCCGGCACGCGCCGTTGCTGGAACGCTGCGCGCGTCGCCTCGTCGGTCCCGTGCACGACGCCCTGGGGAACATGGGACAGCGTGGCGGGCTTGCGGGCGCTGCCCTCATCGTGATGCACGAACACGCTTTCATCGTTGTCGACGTTGCGATGATAGGACGGTAGTTCCTCGGCGTTCAGGTCGGCGACCGCGACCTGCGGCACGAACGATATGACCACGAAACCAGACGCCTCGAACGTGCACCACGCCGATGGCGCGATATGGATCCGGTCGGAGCTGATCGGAATGATGTCGCGAATGTTCAG
>Ga0181536_10006555_pt1 | contig 11644 bp, 7 predicted proteins | sample PEATcosm2014_Bin_41_FD_121105 | JGI IMG/M metagenome (GOLD analysis project Ga0181536, IMG submission 121105) | Peatland microbial communities from MTU Mesocosm Facility, Houghton, MI, USA - PEATcosm2014_Bin17_60_metaG | ecosystem: Environmental > Terrestrial > Soil > Wetlands > Peat | place...
GAGATACTCCGCAAAGCGCAGCGGCACGAGGTGGCGCCACTTCTCGCTGCGGCCGAGCCGGTCGACGAGCAGTGCGTCCTCAACGCCGTGGCGATTGAGCTCCCACACCAACGCGCTGCCGATCAAGCCGGCAGCGCCGGTCACGATAATGCGGCCGGTTCGCTTCCCATTCATCCTCGCCCGGCCTTCGACGAGACCGCGAGATCGGCATCCCGAACGATGGCGTGGAGCAGCGAACGGTGCGGCGCGGCACGATCTTCGACCGCGAAGGCGGCCGCGATCGACGTGGTGTCGTCGCCGGCGCCGACCAGCTCGGCCAGCACGTCGCCGGCGTGCACGGCATCCCCGACGCGGGCGCGCACGATGATGCCGGCGCTCGAACCGTGGCCCTCGACCGCCGTGCGGGCACGTTCGCCCAACGCGGTTGCGTTCACCGAGATCACGCGGCCGTCGTGCACGGCCCGCACCGGAATGCGCTCGCCGGGAACGCGCATCCCCTCGAAGCCGGCGCGCGAGCCGCCCTGCGCTTCGATCAGCGCGACGAACTTTTCGTACGCTTGCCCGCTCGCCAGCACGCCGTCGATGCGGGCGTCCGGATCGCCGGAGGAGCCGCCGACGCGCAACATCTCGGCGGCGATCAGCCGGACCACTTCGGCCAGCCGCGGATCGCGGGCGCTGCCGGTGAGAAACGCGCGTGCTTCGATCACCTCGAGCGCGTTGCCGATCGACGGGCCGAGCGGTTCGTCCATGTCGGTGATCAGCGCCGATGCGCGGCGCCCGAGCCGCGCCGTGAGCTCGACCATCGCCCGCGACAGTTCGGTCGCCTGGTCCAGCGTCGCCATGAACGCGCCCCCGCCGGTCTTCACGTCGTACACGATCGCGGTCGCGCCGCCGGCGATCTTTTTCGAAACGATCGAGGCGGCGATCAGTCCGATGCTGTTGACGGTCCCGGTGCGGTCGCGCAGATCGTACAGCCGCTGGTCGGCCGGGACCAAGCGTTCGCTCTGCGCGCTGATCGCGCAGCCGATTCGCTCCACCTGCGCGCGAAACTCGTCCGGCGTCAGCTTGGTGCGCACTCCCGGGATCGACTCGAGCTTGTCGAGCGTTCCGCCGGTGTGCCCGAGCGCGTGGCCCGAGAGCTTCGCCACCCGCACGCCGCAGGCGGCGACGACCGGGACCACGATCATCGACACGCTGTCCCCGACGCCGCCGGTGGAATGCTTGTCGACCACGGTTCCGTCGAACGCGATCCGATCGCCCGACCGGATCATGGCCTCAGTCAGGGCCTGCGTCTCGGCCGCGCTGAGGCCGCGGATCGCCGAGGCCATCAGCAGCGCCGCGATCGGGGCTTCGTCGATCGTCCCCGCGACGAACGCGTCGATCAAGCGCTCCCACGTCGCCCCCGGCACTTCCGCGCCGCTGCGTTTCAGATCCAGGGCCTGGCGGACCCAACTTTCGGTCATCCCGGTTGGTTTTGCGCCCGCGCGGCACGAAGCCCGCCGTATGCGCTCCCTTGCGGCCGCTATGCTGGTCTTGGTCCTGCTCGCCGCAGCGTCGGCGCAATCGAGCCTAGCGCAGACCGTCCCCCAGCCGGCGCCCGAACCCGCCCCGGTAGCCCCGGCCGAAACGCCGGCCCCGGTCCCCGCTACGCCGGCGCCCGCACCCACTCCGGCGCCGACGCCTACGCCCACGCCCGCTCCGACGCCGTCGCCGGCACCGACGGCCACCGCCAGCGCGTCGCCCTATCACTACGTGGTGGACCCGCCCCCGCCGGCACTGGGCCAGCCCGGAATCCTCAAGATCGAGATGCTCGACCAGACCTTGCACGCGGGCAAGCCGTATAGCGTGCGGGTGTACACGACCACCGACGTCACGACCCTGACCGTCGAGGCGATGGGGGGCAACTACGGCATGCAGTCCGCCGGCCCGGGGCTGTTTGCCTCGGACGGCCAGTTGCCGAACTTCATCCCGTTCTTCATGCTCGACCGCTCGTACACGATCACGGTCACCGCCAAGACTGCCGACGGACGGAGCACCAGCGTCCCGCTGACCCTGCGCCTCGAACGCTAATTGTGATAAGCTAGGGAGTCCGTGCCCGACTCCTCCTCCGTTCTCGCGCCCTCGTTCGTACGTGCCCTGTCATCGAGTAGCCGGCCCCTCGCCGAGCTGATCGAGCGGCTGCGCACGCCCTCCGGCCGGGGATTGGCGTTCGCGCTGCACGAGACGACGGCGGCGGCGCGGCCGTACGTGCTGGCCGGCATCCACGGCGCGCTGGGCGGAACGATGATGGTCGTCGTGCCGACCGCCGACGTCGCCGAGCGCACCTTCGCCGACCTGACCTACTATTTGGGCGAGTCGGAAGCGCGGTTGGTGGCGCTGGTGCGGGCGCGCGACGAAACGGTCGGCGCGCTGGACTCGCCGTCGGAGCGCAGCGCGCGCATGACGCTGCTCGCCGATCTGTGCGCGGGCCGGCCCCAGATCGTCGTGGCTCCGCTGGCTGCCCTGCGGCAGTACGTGATGCCGTGCGACGTCTTCTGCGCCGAAACGCTCACGCTCGCCGCCGGCGACGAACCGGGCTGGGACGCGCTGCAGCGCCGGCTCTACCGGCTCGGCTACATGCGCGTCGACGTGGTCAGCGCGGCCGGTGAGTTCGCGGTGCGCGGCGGCATCCTCGACGTGTTTCCGGCGACGACCGAACGTCCGGTGCGGCTGGAGTTCTTCGGCGACGAGCTCGAATCGCTGCGGCCGTTCGACATCGCCTCGCAACGCTCGCTCGATTCGATCGAGTGCATCACGATCGTGCCGTGGCTCGAGATCCTGCGCGACGACGGCTTGCGCGCGAACGTTCTGCGCCGCACGGTTGCCGAGCCGAACGTGCTCGCGGCGGTGCGCGCCTTCGTGGCCGCCGGCAACGATGTTCCCGAACCGTGGATCGGGCTCGCCTACGACGAGCGCGCGACGCTGCTCGACTATCTCGACGCGCGCGCGATTGTCGTGCTCGAAGAACCGGGGATGTTGGCGACGGTCGACCGCGGGCTCGAGGAAGAGCGCTCGCGCGCCGGCGACGTGCTGCTGGCCGGCGTGGAATCGGGCGAGCTCGACGTGCGCACCGACGAGGTCGGCGAAGCCTTGGTCGCGGAGCTGGAGTTTCCGTATCCGCGCATGGCGCAGCACGGCGACGCGCTGGCCGCCCGGCGCGTGCTGATCGTCACCGGCGGCATCGAAAGCGACGATCTGCCGTGGTTGCCGCGCGCCGTCGAAGGCTACGCGCTGGAGACGCACCCGGGCGAGTTGTTCAGCCGTCAGATCGAACGGTTTCTCGAAGCGGTGCGCGGTTGGCTCGGCTCCGGCGAGACGGTGTGGCTGGTCGTGAACGGGGCGTCGCGGTTGACGGAAATCTTGCGCGCGGCCGACATCCCGGTCGAGCGCAGCGCGTCGTTCGTGCACTTGCGCGCGGCCGGTACCGACGGCGTCGCGCTCGGCACGCGCGGCGGTTCGGTATTCGTCGACACCGGTTCGCTCGAAGCGGGCTTCTCGATTCCGGGCTTGCGTTTGCACGTGCTCGGCGACCGCGAGATCTTCGGGCAGCCGGCCAAGCGCGTCAAGCTGCGCGCGATCAAGGAAGGCGTGCCGGTCACGCTGGCCGACCTCAAGGTCGGCGATTACGTCGTGCACGCGGTGCACGGGATCGGCCAGTATCTGGGGCTGCGTACCGAGACGATCCTCGGCGCGACCGGCGACTACATGGACCTCAAGTACGCCGGCACCGATCGCATGCTCGTGCCGGTGCACCAGATGCATCAGGTGACGAAGTACGGCGCGCACGAAGGCGCCGCGCCCAAGCTCAGCAAGATGGGCGGCGCCGATTGGGCGCGCACGAAGGGCCGTGTCTCGGAGGCGCTGGCGAAGATCGCCGACGGTCTGGTCGAGCTGTACGCGGAGCGCGAGTCCTCGCCGGGCCATGCGTTCGGGCCCGACACGCCGTGGCAAGCGGAGCTGGAAGAAGCGTTCCCCTACGAGCCGACGCCCGATCAAGCCAAGGCGATCGACGACACGAAAGCCGACATGGAACGCCCGCGGCCGATGGACCGGCTGGTGTGCGGCGACGTCGGTTACGGCAAGACCGAAGTCGCCGTGCGCGCGGCGTTCAAGGCGATCGCCGACAAAAAGCAAGTCGCGATTCTGGTCCCGACGACCCTGCTCGCATCGCAGCACTACCGCACGTTCAGCGCGCGCTACGCGACGTTTCCGGTGCGCGTCGACGAGCTCTCGCGCTTCAAATCGAAGAAAGAGCAGCAGGCGACGCTCGCGGCGTTGGCAGCCGGTCAGGTCGACGTCGTGGTCGGCACGCACCGGCTGTTGCAGAAGGACGTCGTCTTCCGCGACCTCGGCTTGATCATCGTCGACGAAGAACAGCGCTTCGGCGTGATGCATAAAGAGCGCTTGAAGCAGATGCGCGCCACCGTCGACGTGCTGACGCTCTCCGCCACGCCGATCCCGCGCACGCTGCAGATGTCGCTGATGGGCGTCCGCGATCTCTCGCTGATTCGCACGCCGCCCCGCAACCGCATGTCGATCAAGACGGTCGTCGTGCCGGCCTCGGACGCGGTCGTGCAGCGCGCGATCACCGCGGAGCTCGACCGCGGCGGGCAAGTCTACTACGTCCACAACCGCATCGAATCGATCTACGGCGTCGCCCGCGCGCTCCAACAGCTCGTGCCCAAGGCGCGGATCGCGGTCGGCCACGGCCAGATGCACGAGCACGAGCTCGAACCGATCATGGCGAAATTCATCGACGGCGAGATCGACGTGTTCGTCTCGACGACGATCATCGAGAACGGGATCGACATCCCCAACGTCAACACGATCATCGTCCACGACGCCGACAAGTTCGGGCTCGCGCAGCTCTACCAATTGCGCGGGCGCGTGGGCCGCTCGAACCACCAGGCGTACGCGTTTCTGCTCTACCAGGCGCACAAGGCGCTCAGCGAAGACGCCAAGGCGCGGCTGGAGGCGATTCGCGAGTTCACCCATCTCGGTTCGGGCTTGCAGATCGCGATGCGCGATCTCGAGATTCGCGGCGCCGGCAACCTGCTCGGCGCGGCGCAGTCGGGCTTCATCGGCGCGGTCGGCTTCGAGACGTACGCCCAGCTGCTGGCCGACGCGATCGCCGCGCGCAAGGGCACCGAAACGGCGAGCGATGCGCGCGAGGCCGTGATCGACGTGAAGCTCGACGCGTTCGTGCCCAACGACTACATCCCGCAGGTCTCGCAAAAGATCGCGGTCTACCAGCAGCTCGCGTCGGCGCGCACGCTTGCGGGCGTCGAGGACATCGTGGCCAGCGTGCGCGACCGTTTCGGCACGTTGCCCGAGCCGTTCGAGAACCTGGCCGAGATCACGCGGCTGCGCGTGCTCGCGCTGCAGGCCGGCGTGACCCGCGTGGTGATCAACGAACAGCGGCTCACGCTCGGCGTCGGCAGCGGCTTCCGGCTCGACCCGGCCGCGATCCCGCGCCTGCAGTCGATCACCAAGAACAAGTTCCGCTTCGGCGAAGGCAAGATCACGATCGACTTGCCCGCGCGCAGCGCCGCCGAGCAGCTGCCCACGTTGCACGCGCTCCTCAACGCCCTCACCAGCGAAGGAATACCCGCATGATTGCAGACACGCCCACGATGGAATCGTCGCAGCGGATCGTTCAGACGAAAGAGTGGAAAGTCCAGATCTTCGAGGCCGGCACCGGGACGCCGATCATCATGCTGCACGGCAGCGGTCCGGGCGCAACCGGGTGGACGAATTTCGCCCCCAACGTGATCGCGCTGTCCAAGAAGTACCGCGTCATCGCGATGACGTTTCCGGGTTGGGGCGGATCCGATCCGGTCGAGCCGGGCAAAGAGCCGCAGCGCAAGACCAACGCGCGCGCGGTCAAGCTCGTGATGGACGAGCTCGGCATCGAGAAAGCCGCGCTGGTCGGCAACTCGATGGGCGGCGCCTGCGTCCAGCAATTCCTGACCGACTATCCCGAACGGCTCTCGCACTTCGTCACGATGGGTGCGGTCGCGCCCGGCACGTCGATCTTGCAGCCCGGCGGCCTCACCGAGGGCATCAAGATCCTGGGCGAGACGTACGCGAATCCGACGAAAGAGAACTTCCGGCGGCTGGTCAGCATCATGGTCTACGATTCGTCGTTCGTCACCGACGAGCTGTGCGAGATGCGCGCGAAGGCCGCACTCGACAACCCGATCCACCTCAAGAACTGGCTCAACCCGAAACGCAACGGCGCGCCCGGCGGCGACGAAATGATCGCGGCGCTCACCGGCTCGACCGTGCCGGCCCTCATCGTGCACGGCCGCGACGACCGTACCTGCCCGCTCGAAGGCTCGATGCGCCTGAACGCGATGCTGCAAAACTCGCGCCTGGTCGTCTTCAACCGCTGCGGCCACTGGGCCCAAATCGAGCACGCCGCCGAGTTCAACCGCCTCCTCGACGATTTCATCACCCACAACTGAGGTGGGCCCGCAACTGACGTCGGCCTTGGAGTGGAGGAAGCGCCTCGCGTCTTCGCGCTCGGCTTTTCGGGCGAACGTTTCCCCTAGCTTGTCATCGCGAGCGTAGTCGAGCGACAGCCACGATCGCTGCGGATTGAGATAATCGACCTGGTCGCGAGCGAAGCCGAGTGACCACCACGACGTAACGATTTCGGCTAAGTTCCGGCACTGAGGCGTTTCAGTAACGGCCAGTCTCGCTCTGCGAACGCGCGCTTCTTCTTGTGCGTCCAGACTTTCAGCCGCTTTTCCCAAGCAATAGCGTCGTTGACCTGCGGAAACTCGGCCGCGTAGACGAGCCGCAGCGGACGGCGAGTATACGTATAGCAGTGACGGTTATAGCCGTTGCAGTGCTCATCGTAGCGCCGGACGACGTCGTTGGTGACCCCCGTATAGAACGTGCCGTCGAAGCAGCGCAGCATGTAGACGTAATAAACGCGCATGCTGTTCTTCTGCTACCGACGCCGCGAACGGCAAGGTCGTGGCGGCCACTCGACTTCGCTCGTGACCAAGTCGATTGTGCCAAATCGCGCACGTTAGTGGCTGTCGCTCGACTTCGCTCGCGATGACAAGCTAGGGGAAACGCTCGCTTGAGAAGCCGAGCGCGAAGGCGCGAGGCGTTTACTCCCACCCCTTCACCACAAACCATCGCTCGTCGACGAGCGCGAAGGCGCGAGGCGTTTACTCCCACCCCTTCACCACAAACCATCGCTCGTCGACGAGCGTGTGGGCGTTATGCTCGGGCGAAGACTGGGGCGGGGTCGAAGCGTTCGTGGCGGCTGCGGAACGAGCCGAGGCCTTGGGTGGCGGTGCGCAGTTCGGTGATGTAGTGGGCGAGTTCGGCTTGCGGGACCAGGGCTGCGACGCGGTACATCGCCGAGTCTTCGGCCGGGCCGAACGATTGCACGACGCCGCGCTTCGCGGTGAGTTGCGAGACCGTTGCCGATGCGAACGGCTCCGGCACCAGCACTTCGATCGCGGAGATCGGTTCGAGCACGGTGACGCCGCATTTCGGCAGCGCGTCGCGAATCGCCATCGACGCGGCGGTCTTGAACGAGGCCTCGCTCGAGTCGACCGTGTGAAACGACCCGTCGTAGAGCGTGACGTGGAGATCGGTTACCGGGAAGCCGTTCGGGCCGCGCATCAACGCTTCGCGAACGCCTTTTTCGACGGCCGGGAAGAATTGGCGCGGAATCGCGCCGCCGACGACCTTCTCGTCGAAGGTGACGCCGTGGCCGCGTTCGCGCGGTTCGATGCGCAGGCGCACCTCGCCGAACTGCCCGTGACCGCCGGTTTGATGTTTGTAGCGCGCATGCGCTTCGGTGCCGGTGCTGATCGTCTCGCGGTAGGCGATCTGCGGCTCCTTCGTCTGCACCGCGACGTTGTATTTGCGCTGCAGGCGTTCGGCCGCAACCGCGAGGTGCACTTCACCGCTGCCGCACAGTTCGAGCTCGTTGGTGAACTCGGCCCGCATCAGCCGCAGCGCCGGATCCTCATCGATCAAGCGCGCGAGCATCTGCGAGAGTTTGGCCTCGTCGAGGCGTTCCTTCGGCGCAATCGCCACGGCAAACACGGGTTCCGGCAGATCGATGATCGGCATGACCGTCTTCACGCCGCCGGTCGTAAGCGTGTCGAGCGTCTGCACCGCGTCGAGGCGCGAAAGGGCGACGATCTCGCCCGGGCCCGCGCTCGTCACGGTCTCTTGTTTCTTCCCTTGGAGGCGATAGATGCCGCCGGGACGCGACTGCACGCCGGGGCGTGACGTATCGGTGAGGACCGAATCGCTGGTGAGCGTGCCGCTGAAGATGCGCACGACCGACAGCTTCCCCGACTGCGGGTGAATGACGGTCTTGCACACCTGCGCGACGACCGGACCGCCGGGTTTGGCTTCGATCGGCCGGCCGTCGGCGTCGGTGCGTTCGACGTCGACCGGCGAAGGAAACTGCTCGGCGATCGCCGCGATGAGTTCGGCGATGCCGATGCCGCGCGCGGCCGAACCGTAGAGCACGGGCACGATCTGGTCGCGCGCATACTCGTCGTGGAGGTCCTTACGCACCTCATCGAGCGGCGGTTCGACGCCCTCGAGCAATTCTTCGAGCAGATGATCGTCGAAATCGCCGAGCGCTTCGAGCAGTTTGCCGCGCGCCGCAGCGAGATTGCCGTCGGCGGTGCCGGCAGCGACGAGATCGACGACGCCGCTGAACGCTTCGCCTTCGCCGACCGGTACTTGTTCGGCGACGACGTGGATGCCGTACGCCGCGACCAGTGCTTCGAGCGTCGCGGCCGCGTTCGCGCCCGGACGATCCATCTTGTTCACAAAAAATAAATGCGGCATGCGCCGCGATTCGAGGAAGTCGATCAGTCCGCGCGTTTGCGCGATGTGGCTGGGATCGGCGTCGATGACGACGACGGCGGCGTCGGCGGCGAGCAGCGCGATCTTCGATTCTTCGAGAAAGTCGACGAAGCCGGGTGCGTCGATCAGCATCAGATCGACTTCGCCGCACGCGGTGTGCGCGAACCCGACGCACGTCGATTGCGCGTGGCCGATGCACTCCGGTTCGTAGTCCGTCGTGGTGGTGCCGTCGGCAACCGAGCCGCGGCGCGGGATGGCCCCGCAATGGTGGAGGATGGCTTCCGTCAGGGTCGTCTTGCCGGCGTGGTGCAGGCCGACGACCGCGAGGTTCCTCCGGCGCGAAATGTCCATTTCAACGCTCCTGCAAGTCCGAGGGGCAGGGGGGCTTCCCCACGCAAATCGCCACCCCTTGTCGCCCCCTTCAGCGCTTCGGTCGGGCCGCCAAGCACCGTCACCCTGGGAGTTGTCGATACGCTGTCACCCCGAGCATTGCCGAGGGACGCGCCGCTATCTTGGCTCGTCGAGCCGTGCCCTGCGGTAAGCGCTGAACGCTTGCTCGCGTAGCATTGCCCGCGGCCTTCGTACGACGATAGTGGCGCGTCCCTCGACAAGGCTCGGGATGACAGAGAGAAAACGATCGCTCGAGAAGCCGAGCGCGAAGGCGCGAGGCGTTAACTTTCCAACCTGAATCTCTGCTGGTAGCCGAGCGCGAAGGCGCGAGGCGTTTATTCTCCTACCCCAAAATCTTTTTCACCCCGAAGCTTTTCTAGCCGTAACTAGACGAGGCGTGTGGCGGCTAGGTCTAGGTCGTATTGGACGCGGCGGAAGATGTCGTCGGGGATGCGGCCGTCGTTGCGCAGTTGCGCGATCGCGTGGCGCTCGGCGGCGAGCGCTTCTTCCTGGATCTTGTGGTCGAAGCGGCTCTCTTCGCTCTCGGTGTCCTGGCCCGGTGCGACGTGCCGGCTCAGGTGGTCGATGCGGTTGCGGTATTCGGCGACGGCACGAGCGATCGGTTCGCGTTCCGCCTCGACGTTCGAGCCTTCGGCCAGCGCCTCGAGCCGCTTCAAGCCCGCCTCGAGGGCGGCGATCCGGACTTTGGTTTCGTAGGCCGTCGTGTCTTCATCGGCATCCAGCTTCAGCCAGTACAGCAGCGGGATCAGCGAGAGGCCTTGCCCGACCAGCGTCACGACGATGACGCAGAACGTGATGAAGATGATGGCCGTACGCTCGGGAAAGTCCGCGCCGTGCGCATCTTCGAGCGGTAGCGCCAGCGCGGCGGCCAGCGAGACGATGCCGCGCAGTCCGGTCCAGCCGATCAGCACGAGCCAGCGCCATTGCGCCGGATCGCGCAGGCGTTCGCCGGGCCGAAACGCGCGCGGTATCAGCGCCTGGGCGAACACCCACACCATGCGCAGCACGATCAGCACGAGCGAGATCCACAGCGCCGCCGGCAGCCAGTGTGAGACGATCGTGCCGTCGGCGACGATCGTGCGCAGCTCGATGCCGATCAGCAAGAAGACCAGCGCATTCAGCAGGTAGATCAGCACGTTCCACACGGCACCCGAGATCAGCCGCGATTCCGGGCTGAAGAACTGCGTGCTGCGCCGGCCGAGGATGATGCCGACCGTGACGGTTGCCAGCACGCCCGAGCCGCCGAGCGCGTCCGCGGTCAGGTAGGTGACGTACGGTGCGATCACGCCGATCAGCACGTCGAGCTGCGAGTCGCCGAGCTCGAGGCGCCGCAACAAGCGCAGCAGCCATTCGACGGCCAGCGCGAAGACGACGCCGGCAGCGATCCCGACCGTCACGACCACGACGAACGCAATCGAAGCGCGCGGCAGGGAGAAACGTCCCAAGACGGCGGCCACGACCGCGAAGCGGTAGATCACCAGCGCCGTTCCGTCATTCAGCAAGCCCTCGCCGTCGAGGATCGCGCCGATGCGGCGCGGGACGCTGAAGCGCTCGAAGATCGCCGAGGCCGCGACGGCATCCGGCGGCGAGACGATCGCGCCCAACACGAAGGCGCTGGCCCAGCCGAACCCGGGCGCGATCCACTCGATCGTGGCGGCAACCGCGGCCGTGCTGACGACCACCAGCGCCACCGCCAGCAGCGCGATCGGCCGCACGTTCCGGCGCAGGAGCGTCCAGTCGGTCACCCAGCCGCCGTGGAACAGCAGCGGCGGCAGCACCGTGTAGAAGATCCAGTCCGGGGCGATCTGGAGGTGCGGCAAGGCCGGAACGAAGGCGATCAAGGCCCCGCCGATCACGAAGACGATCGGGTACGGCAGCTTGAGCCACTTTGCCAGGATGGCCAGCGGCGCGATCGCCGCCAAGGTGGCAAACAGCAGGATCGGCGCGCCCATCGGGGCCCGCTTCCCGCCGGCCCACGGAGGGCCCCGCCGCGTAGGCTTTGAAGCGCCTAGGGTCGTGCGGAGCAAAGGCTCCGCATTTGTATGTCAGCCCCGGACGGGAGATTTATGCACCACCTCATTCGCACGGCCGCAGCCGTGGCGACCGCCATCGTCGGCGTAACGTTCAGCGGCTGCTCCGGCAGCGGCAGCAACGGCGGCGACATCGCCGCCGTAAACGATCAGAAGATCTCGCACGCCGAATTCGACCGGCGCCTCGAGTCGAGCCCGACCGCAAAACAAGTGCTGACCCAGTTGGTCCAGCAAGCGCTGATCGATCAGTACGGTAAAGACCAGAAGATCGACGTCTCGCAAGCCGACATCGACAAAAAAGAAGCGGA
>Ga0181536_10006557_pt1 | contig 11641 bp, 17 predicted proteins | sample PEATcosm2014_Bin_41_FD_121105 | JGI IMG/M metagenome (GOLD analysis project Ga0181536, IMG submission 121105) | Peatland microbial communities from MTU Mesocosm Facility, Houghton, MI, USA - PEATcosm2014_Bin17_60_metaG | ecosystem: Environmental > Terrestrial > Soil > Wetlands > Peat | place...
CACCGGCGGCGAGACCGCCGGCGCTACCGCTTGACCACGTGCCACAGGCGCCGCGCTGAGAAGCTCACGATCCCGAAGAAGACGGCGAAGCTGATCAGAATCACGGCGAGCTGGCGCCGAGGCGAGAGGCGCGTCACGGCCGGTCCCGGGCTGCCACCGAATTCGAGCGACACGCGCAGATGGACGGCGGAGGATTGGGCGGAGTGGTTGTCCACCACGATGGCGTAGTCGTCGGGCCAGTGAACGTAGCGGGAGAGATTGCCGGATGAAGCCAGGGGCGTCACGGCCAGGACGCCATGCGGTTCGCCGCCGCGCAGCCGTTCGAGATCCTGGCTGCGCATCAAAGCGATGCGCGCCTGTCCGGAGCCAGTCAGCACCTGGAAAGTGGCCGAAACCAGGGCCGGCTGCTGTTTGAGAGTGAAGTCCACGTATCGCCACTCGTTGGCTGGGATCTGGTACACCTCATCCACCAGCTCGACGCTGGTGGGCGCGGCCAGCAGCATCCCGGCCAGCGCTACAATAAGGACCATGACCGACAGTATGGCACAGCCCCGGGGAGGGCTGGCTTCGCTGGAGTTGCCCGGCTGGAAAACCGCGCTGAACTGGGCGGCCGCTATTCTGCTTTCGCTTTTGTTCCTGCTCTCGGGCCTTTGGAAAATCACCGACGCGCAAGGCGCTGCTGTGCGCATGGCGCAGGCCAGGGTGCCGGAGTCGATGAGCCTGGCGGCGGCGCTGGTGTTCGGGATTATCGAGACGCTGGGCGGCGTGCTATTGCTGGTGCCGCGGTTCCGGCGCTGGGGCTCGATTCTCACGGGGTTCCTGCTGCTCGCCTTCCTGGCGTATTTCGCGGTGAATTACAACCTGCTGCGAGGCGCGGATTGCAGTTGCTTCCCGTGGGTGAAGCGGGTGGTGGGACCGGGCTTCTTTGTGGGCGACGGCCTCATGTTGCTGCTGGCGGTGTTGGCGGGAATCTGGTCGCGGCCGCCGGAAAGCCTGCGGAGCGCCATTCTGGTGCTGGGCGCGGTGGTGGTGTTCGCGCTGGTTTCGTACGGAGCGGCTGCGGTGCGGCAAACCGGGGTGAAAGCGCCGGAGAGCATCGTGGTGGACGGCCAGCCGTACTCGCTGGAACATGGCAGGATCTTCCTGTATTTCTTCGACCCGGAGTGTATGCACTGTTTCGACGCCGCCAAGCGCATGTCGCACTTTAATTGGGGCGACACGAAAGTGGTGGTCATTGCCGTCCAGCAGCCGCAGTACGCGGCGCAGTTCTTGCAGGATACCGGTCTGAGAGCTGCCATTTCGACGGACCTCCAGAAGCTGAAGCAAGTCTTCCCCTACGTGGGCACCCCGGCGGGCGTGGCCCTGGAGAACGGCCGTGAGAAGGCGTCGCTGACGAAATTCGAAGGCGAAGAACCGGGCGCCACACTCAAGCAACTCGGCTTGGTGTACTGAAACGCGATGAACCTGCTGATCCCCAACCTGGGAACCACATCCCTGAAATACCAGATTCTGGAAATGCCGTCGGAGAAGGTGCTGGCGAAGGGCCGCGAGGAGCGCGTCGGCAATTACCGGGACGCCATCGCGCGGATCTCGACGGGCGGGACGCCGATCGATGCGGTGGCGCTCAAAGCGGTGCATGGCGGCCCGAAGTATCGCGGAACCTTTGTGGTGGATGAGGGCGTGGTGGAAGCGTTGCGCCAGTTCCTGCCCGCCGCGCCCGCGCACAACGCCATCTACCTGACGGCCATCGACGCCTTCCGGCAGGCCATGCCGGGGGTCCCGATGGTGGCCGCTTTCGAAACGGAGTTCCACACCACCATGCCGGAGCACGCGCGGCTGTATGGCGTGCCCGGCGCCTGGCTGGAAGACGGCGTGGCCAAGTACGGGTTCCACGGGGCCTCGCATCAATACATCGGCGAACGCGTGGCGGCGATATTGGGGCGCCAGGCGAAGCTGGTGAGCTGCCACCTGGGGGGCAGCTCGTCGATGTGCGCAATCGACGGTGGACGGTCGGTAGACACGACCATGGGGTTCTCACCGCAATCGGGCCTGGAGAACGCCACGCGCCACGGCGACCTGGACGTCTTCGCCGTGCTCTACATGATGGAGCGCCACGGATGGAGCACGGAGGAGGTTCGAAACCAGCTTGCCAGGGGCGGCGGCTTGACGGGCCTCTCAGACGTCCCGGGCGGCGATGTGCGCGACCTGGAGGCCGCCGCAGCCGAAGGCAGCCGCCGCGCGGAACTGGCCCTCGAGGTCTTTGTGTACGAGGTGAAGAAGACCATCGGAGCGTTCGCGGCGGCCATGGGCGGATTGGAGGCCGTGGCGTTCACGGGCGGGATCGGCGAGAACTCGGCGCGGCTGCGGTGGGCCTGCTGCGCAGGGCTGGGATTCCTGGGGATGCGGCTGGACCGGGCGAAGAATGAATCGGGAAGCGGAGACCGGGTGGTATCGGCGGACGACTCACCCGTCACCATTCTGGCGGTGGCCACCAACGAAGAGTTGATCGTGGCGCGGCGGGCGTACCGATTACTTAGCTGTCGCTATCGCGGCGTTTGAGGGTGGGGCGCTCGTCCTGGTCGGTCTTGGGCGTGGTGCCGTCGTCGTTCTGGTCTACGGTACCGTTGCCGCTGCCGGGGGCGCGGCGCAGACGCGGACGGCCGTCGTCCTTGCCGGTATCCACCTTGCGGTGATTGTGAAGCATGTTCAGCCGGCCCTTCACATCGTTGAACTCGGAAGTGTTCACCACGTACTCGGGCTTGGCCACCAGAATCTTCTCAATCTCGGTCTGAGCGGACTTGATGCGGTCGTCCGTCATGGGATGCGTGGAGAAAACCTTGGCCATGGTGCCAGGCTTCTTCTTCTCGAGTGTCTGGATCTTCTCGAAGAAGTCGACAAACGCGGTGGGATCGTAACCGGACTTGTAGAGATACTGCAAGCCCAGGTAGTCGGCTTCCTTTTCGAAGGCCTTGGTAAACTGCAGGAAGCCCATGGGGATGGCCAAGCCGGCGCCTTGCCGGATGATATAACCCGTCCATCCGCCCATGAAAATCAGCGGAATGGTGCCGATGTTGATGAGCTCCCCGCGGGTGGCTTGCCGGGTGCCGTGGCGCGCGGCTACGTGCGCGATTTCGTGCGCCATGACGCCGGCCAGCTCGGCTTCGGTATCGGTTTTCAGGATGAGGCCGGAGTTCACAAAAAAGAACCCACCGGGCAGCGCAAAGGCATTCACCTCTTCGGAATCCAGCACCTTGATGGTGAACGGCACTTTGGCGTCCGAGTTCCGGACCAGGTTTTGACCCACGCGGTTTACGTACTCCGCGATGATCGGGTCGTCGATGATCTTCGCCTGGCGCTCGACCTCTTGCGCCAGTTGTTTGCCGAGAGCGATCTCCTTCTCCAGCGAGTAGAAGTTTACGCCCTTGCCAACGTCACGGTCGCCAATCGCATCGGGATCGTTCTTCTTATCTTCGGCGAAGGCGCCCGCAGTCAACAGGCTGAGTGCGGCCAGGACTGCCACGGGCACTGCGGAAAGAAGTCTCATTTTCCGACAACTCCTGTATAGCTACACTATACGCCTATTTCGGGCGCGGTGAAACCTCACCCAAGGTATTAAACGCTTCAGGTGGGCTCCAAGTTTCGGTTTCTTTACGATTGTTTACAGCCGGATCAGTACAGACCCAGGCTGATCACCTTGCCGGCGGGATCTACCAGGACATCCAGCCGGCGGTTCAGGTAGGAATAAAAGGTCCGTCCCTGGTTCGCTTTACGGGCGAGGACGTCGGCGCCCCAAAGCCCGCGGCATTCCTGCCAGGTCATTTTCCAGGGATAGGCAAAAACGCCTCGCAAGACGCCAGTTTCGTTGGCGAAATCCAGTTCCAACTCCTGGTAATGTCCGGTAGGGTCGGCGAAGGCGAGGATGAGGCCGGATTCCGACTGATCTTCGCCAATGGCGAGCCGCTGGCGCGAAGGTTCCCCCAACAAGGCCTGGGCCTCGGCTTCGGTCCACACACCGATCATGGCTTGGCAGAACAGAGCGCTATCGTTGTCGAACCCGGCGGGATAAACGCGCGCGGCCCGCCGCAGGACCGGTGGGTGGTCGTCGCTGGGTGGAGGAATCGGCGGGAGGGCGGCGGCGGCGACCTTCGGAGGCTCGGGCGCGGGCGCGGCAATCGGCGGGGGGGGAGCGGGCAACGTGACCACGACGCCCGGGACGATTTCAGATCTACCTCTGGCTGACGGCAGCGTGACTACCCCGCCCGAGGTGTCCGCGCGGTCCGTCCCGGCGCCGGCGCGCGCCGCCACCTGGCCGGCCAGCGCAACCGCGGAGACGAGCAGAATCCACTTCATAGGAGCCTACCCGAAGGATACCGGGCAGGAAACGAGTTTTTGGACTGAATTTAGGGGGTAGTGGGGTGTATTCCGAAGTTAGGGCCGCAGGTGGCGGAAGCCAGTGGGGGTCGAACCCACCTGCGACACAAAGTACCGCACAACGGGTTTGAAGCCCGCGCCCAGCACCGGCCAAGAATGGCTTCCAGGCCGATTTTACCAGAGAAGCTCAAGCGGGGACCGCCTCACGCGGCGCCTCACACGGCGCGGAAGCCTCCAGCTTGGCGAGCCTCTCGTCGATCTTGGCAAGGGAGGCCTCCAGTTGTCCTTGAGGAGCCTGGCTGCAAAAAACGGGGTTGTTGACCCACCAGTCCATGCCCATCTCCTTGGCCTTGTCCACCGAACAGATCACCAGGCGGATCTGAATGGAGAGCAACTCAATGTCCACCAGCTTGATCTTGATGTCGCCGGCGATGACGATACCTTTGTCCAGCACCCGCTCCAAAACATCCGACAGAGTCGAACTCTGCATGGCGTGTACAACTGCTTGTTGGGGCATGATGAATCTCTTCTTTTAGAAAAGCCTCCCTAAGGGCCCCAGATCGAGGTTCAGGTCGTCCTCTTCGAGGCCAAATTCCTTTCGCAACCGATCAATCTCTTTCGCCTGGCCCATCAGGGTGAGGCCCAGCCGCTCGATCTGTTCCCCGGTGAGCGAGCCGGCCTCGATGCGCCGGAGCGCCTGCCGCTCCAGCAACTCGTGCAAGAGCTTGACGACGGTGAGGACGAGTTGTCCGAGTCCGTTTTTCAGACGTTCCGGGTCCAGATCCAGGCGGGCCCGGCCCGCAGCTCCGTTATGCGGCGCCCGCGGCTGGATCTTGTCGTCCTGCTGCATCACGAGGGCAAAGACCCCGATTGATTCAGACTCGACACGCGTGGTTGCGGCCCGACCCATTGGTCTTCCCCTTTCCGATTTCAAGTGCCAAACCGGCTCCCCGTCCCCCGTTTCCCAGGCTGTTGCGGGCGGTCTCGATGGAGGTCAAGACCAGATTCAGGCCCAGGTAGATCAGGTCCACGTCGGCGACCGAGATGGTCACCTCGCCCGCCACCACGACGCCCTTGTTGAGCACACGGTCGAGGACCTCGCAAATCGAAACTCGTTCGTTCTCCTCCAGTGCGCATAGTTCCGGCAGGAACCCGTCTCGTCCGGATGTGGCTGGGCGATCGATCACAGGCTTACCAACTCCGGTGCGACCAGTTCCGGTGCGACCAGTTCCGGTGCGGCCAGCTCCGGTTTGGCCAGCTCCGGTCTGGCGGGCCGGTACATGCGCCAACCGAGTCTTTTTAACTGCTCCAACCCGGCGATTTCCGGCTGTCTGTATACCAGGGTCTGCTGTTTCTCCGGGAACGCCTGCCGGAAATCGTGCACCACCAACCGTTCCCGCCGCCGGAGGCTCGAACACAAGCGGCAATCGCAGGGCGGCGTCATCAGGTTCAGAAACACCAGCGGGACGGCAATACCCATACGGTGGCAGGCTGCCACCAGATCCTTGGTTTCCTCCAGCGCCATCTGGGTGGGAATGCTCACGGCATGGAGCACGGAGGTGGCCGGATTCTGCAGCAGTTCCCGGAGTTTCTTCAAGCTCCGGGAGATTTCCACCAGGCGCTCCGTGAATCCGGGCAATCGCAGGACGCGCTGGTACTTGAGAAAGAGGTTGAAGAAAGCCTTGAGCCACTCGTTGACGAGATCGGGGAGTTCCAGCAGGCGAATCAAGTGGCCGGTGGAAGCGCAATCCAGGACGAACAGATCGTAGCTATCGCGGGCGACGAACTCGAGGATGCGCGTGAGCGCCATGACTTCATCGAGACCCGGGGGAGCGATGTCCATCATGCGCTCGAGAACCACGCTGTCGAAAACCACGTCGAAGCCGCTCGCAGGGGCCTCGAGAAACCGCGCCAGGTCCCGGGCGTAACAAGTTTTCAGCTTTTCAAACTCCGCTTTGGCGTCGATTTCCACGGCGCTTAGGCCGGGAAGCAGGGCCACTGGCCGGGGACCGATTTCGGCTTGCAGGCAGGCGGAGAGCGAGTGGGCCGGACCGGCGGAGAAAAGCAGCACCCGCTTGCCGGGGAAGTCGCTGGTCAGGCGTATGGCGGTGGCGCAGGCGAGCGTAGTCTTACCCACGCCGCCCTTGCCTGCCAAGAGGACAAACCGCACATCGAGGGACGGGGACGCAGCCGGATGCAGCACGGCCGGCAGGCTGGGCAAGCCGGGCTTGGCCGCGCTCACCGGCCGTCGGGCCAGCGGCCGCGCGTGGTTCCAGAATCCGGAGAGCGACTCGGGCCCGCGGACCTCTTCCGCGAACAACTCAATTCCCCAGGCCGGACAGGGCAACTCGATCCCGGCCAGGAGTTGTTGGATCAGGCCCTGCTCGACCGCGGCGGCGGCCGAGCAGGCCAGGCAATCGCTCTCGAAATGGAGCCGGTTCACGACCAACTCCGATACGGGTATCTTGCGGCTGAGCAACTCCTGGAACAGGGACAGGGTCTCGCGAATGGCGAGCGGCTCGGCGATGGTGACGGGAACGCATTGGAAACGGGCGGGGTCGCGCAGCAGGCTCTCGGTTCGCAGCAGCGAGGATTTCCATTGGGCGACCACCAGGTCGAGGCGGTCCGGGCCGGCATTCCGGCTGAACACCCGCCGCATGTACCGGCGCTTGGCCAGCAGCGCCTCCAACATGCCGAGCCATCGCCGGGTCATTTCGGGCATGGCCAACTGGCGCAGGGTGTGGCCGCTGGGCGCCGTATCCACCACGATGCAGTCGTAGCGGCGGGCCTCCACCCAAAAAGCGATTTCGAAGAAGGCCATCAACTCGTCGAGACCGGGCAGGGCGAGGTTCAGGAATCGATTGATGTCCTCATCGTCCAGCAAAGTGCCGGCGGCGGCGATCTCCCGCAGCGTGGGGCCGTTTTGCTCGCGGAATCGAGCGATGGATGGATGAGGGTCAAACTCCAGCACTTCGAGGTTGCCGGGGGGCACATGACCTGCCAGGCTGTCCCGTACGGAGTGGGCCGGGTCGGTGGAAACCAACAGCAAGGAACGGCTGGGGGCGAGCGCGGACATGCGCAGGGCGGCGGCCGTGGCGCAGGTGGTCTTGCCCACCCCGCCTTTGCCGCCGAACAGCAGGAGCTGCAGGCCTGGCCGATCGAAGAACGCGGGGCTCGGCCGGCTCATCGCGATCTCCCGCACCGCTTAGAAATTGCCAACCTCCTGCTCGGTCGTCACGGTGCCGGGATCCTCGAATTCTCCCTCGTCTTCCAGACGACTGTCGATGGCGTCCAGCCGGTCCAGCAAGAGCTTCTCTTGGGCGTCGAACTGCTCCTCGGTAATCCGGCCGGTTTCGAGTTCCATGTAGAGGAGTCTCAACTGCTCGTTGATCAACTGACCTTCGCCGTCCAGCTCCTCATGGGCAATCTTGCTGATTTCCCGGAAAACCCAGAGAATGCTGCTGAAAGGAGAACAGAGGATGTCGTCCACCAGCAGCATTATTGCTCCAACTCGAGATCGACGAAGTTGTGCGGCGCCCAGGGTCCGCTATAGTCGAAGGCGAAATTGTTGTCGAACCGTTTGGCTGCCGCGAACACGGCGGCGGAAAACTCTTCCTGAGCCTCGCGCCGCACCAGGCATGCCAGGTTCATGACCTCGTGCTCATTGCGGCACGGGTTGGCCTTGAATTCCACGCACACAGGGTCCAGCACGTGTTCGACCTTGCGGGTGTGGTCCTCGCGGTCGTCGTGCAGCAGGCGGTCGAACATGCGGCCCAGTTCGATCTTCTCTTCCTGGGTGAACTCGTGGCGGGCGCCCACCAGGCGGTCCCGCGCCAGGCGCAGTTCCGCGTGCGTGTTGACGAAATACTCGAAGATATTGGGGACATCCCAGGCTACGCGCAACCCCATTTCCACTTTGCCGGCCACGCGTTTGAGCTGCTCCTCGAAGGCGCGCTGATTGCGGACCAGAATTCCGCGGATGGCCTCCGGGCTGGCCGCGATCGTGCCGAAGGCCATGGGCAGCGGGGTGGTGGCGGCCATCAGACACTTAAGCACGGCTTGGTGGGCCGCCAGGTTGGCGCGTTGCGGCCGGACCTTGGCGCCGGCCAAACCGCTCACCACGGCGGCCACGCGGCCCTCGGAAATGGTGTACACGTCACTGCCCTCGATGCCCAGAGATGGATAGGACCGCGGGCCGCCTCCCTCCACGATGGCGTACAGATAGTTCCTCCCGCTGGCCACCGGCGCGGCCGGCTCCGCGGCGGGGCGGTCCAAGACTACCGCGCAGTCGGAGTCTTTCATGACTGCCTCCTCGATTGTTTCGACTGGACTCGCCCGGCGTGCGCGCTCCATCGATCGCCAAGCCAGGCACGCCGCGGCTCGGCGTTCAACAGCCGGGTCCATTCCTGGAGCAGACGCTCGACTCCGGCCCGCGCCTGGGGCGCCCCGGTGGAAGTGGGGATGAGTCGGAAGCTTCGGCGATGCTGGTTGGTGGGGATATGGGCCGAGGTCCTGAGCGTCAGCATGTTCTGTTTCCTTCAGTAACGGATTTTGAATCCGCCCGCGCTGCGGCGGGGCGCGAGTTTCAGCTCGAGGCCGGGCAGGCGCCCCGGCATCCTCCCCTGGCCCGACGCAGCCACCGCCTGGAGCAGCTCGTGCTTGGCCTTGTCGATCTCATCCAGGCGAGCGTCGATCAGCGCGATGCGCCGGCTGGCGCTCTTGCGCTCCATATCGCGCCGGGCCTTTTCCATTTCCAGGCAGGTGATCTGCATGTAGCCGCGGTAGGGCAGGGAGACCTGGTCCACCCGGCCGGAGAGCGTGCGAATGTTGGTTAGGCCTTTGGTGGGGATGGCCATGACACTACTCCTTTCCGTTTCCGTTGCCTTCCGCGACGGGCCGGAGGCCGCTTCTCCGCGGCTTGACAGCCGCGCCGCAGATCCTGGCTATGGCTTCGTCGATCTTATGGGGCATTAGCGACTCCCCGTCGCGCGTGACTTTGGCCGTCTCGGTGGCCAGAACGTCGCGGCAGACCCATTGGAATACCGGGTCGTCCAGCCGCGCATGCGCCCGCCGGTGGACCAGAATCTTGGCGATCACGACGGTGGCGCGAATGGTCGGCCGGTGATTGTTGACGCCCGTGCCCCGCAGCTCGCGAACGATGTCCACGATGACTTCGGCGTCCACGCGGGCGACACTCGATTTGGCGAGCGCGATCTGGATCTCCGTCTCGCGGTCGAAGTTGCCCAGGTTGAGCGTGATCAGCCGGTCCATCAGAGCGTCCTGGGTCTTGTGGACCCCGGCATACTCCTCCGGGTTGGAGGTGAAGATGGCGCGAAAGTCGGGATGCACTTCCAGGTACCCCGCGCCGCTCGGCCGCAGAGCGGGCAGATTCAGGATTTTCTCCTCCAGCACGCTCAGCAAAGCGTTGTTGGCTTCGGGGCGGGAGCGGTTGAACTCGTCGTAAATCAGGGTGTTCCCGTTGGCGCAGGCCGTGGTGAGGCGATTATCGACCCAAAGTGTGTTCATGTTCTCTTCGGTCTTCAGCACGGAGTGGATATAGTTGTCGATCAGCTTGGACTTGCGGTAACCGGCGTCCTTGCCGATCAAGTCCGAGCTGCCGAATTCGTCGTCCCCGTGAATCAGAGTGACCGGACGGCCGAGTTTGGCCGCCACGTGGAAGGCCAGCGTGGTTTTTCCGGTTCCCGCCGCGCCGGCGAAGTGCACCGCATAACCCACTTCCAGGTACGCCAGCGCCCTTTCGGCCAAAGCCTGAATGTGCGGGGTCGCCACGAATTCTTCACTGGCCTCGGGCACCACGTCGTCCCCCTGTGGCTGGACTCGGACGACCATTTCCCCGAGGTCTTTGCTTATCGTATCCACCATCGGAATGCTCACCTTATGAACTGGCAGGAATCAGTGCTTCTTCAATCCCTTGGAGGCCCGTTTCTTGGCCCGCGGCAAGGGCGCCATGGACGGTTGCGCAGCCCGCGCCGCGACTGGCTTATGAGCGGGCTTGTGCCTGGGCGGCTCCGCTTTGGGCGCGGCAGGCGGCTGCTCGTCGGCTGGGGCCTTGGCCGCCGGCCGGTGTTTCTCCGGAGTCTGACCTTCGAAAAGCAGCGGGCCAAACCAGGCCCGGTGGGCGCCCGCGCGGTCGCGCGCGAAGCCGGCGCACAAAGTGGAAACCCGATTGCGCCGCTCGCCGGTCTGGCGGACCAGGTCGCCCAACAAGGCCACTCGGGCCTGGCGCGCGGACACAATCGCGTCCCGCAACCCCGTCATCGATACAGTCAATACATCCACGTTTGTCCTCCCTTATCCAACCTCACACAATGCACTGGAGTTTTTGCGATTTGCGCCGGCCCCCAAAACCCAGCCGCAGTAGCTTCGCTTCAGCCGGCGGGGATCTCGAATCTCGCCGGACGGGCTCTTAGCCAACGCTCCGCACAACAAACTCCTCGACCACCGGGATCTGCTCCTCCGTCACGGCATTGACTGCCCGGATGTTGCCCGCCCGGGTCTCGATTTCCATGATCGCGCCACAGCCGAAGCACTTGATCTGGCCTACGTAGTCGTCATAGGCGTCGGCTAGATCCACCTTAAACCCGCAACCAAGACAGTTGATTTCCATCTGACTCTCCTGTTCTTCCTACCGAGTCCCCACGGCACGTTCCGAAAGGCCGCTGGCGGGAGGCCTGACTCAAGCGCCTGGGGCCACCCGCACGGCGAACCAGCCGGTGGGCCCCGGACAGGAACTACTATCGCTGTTGGGCCATTTGCTCCCGCCCGCTTGAGTTTCGGTCCCCACCGATTGTCCCTACTAGCTCTTGCCGGCCCAGGCCCTGCGGGCGCCGGCCAGGTCGTTTCTCATCTCGCGCCGCTGCGCGCCAACCGAGCGCTTCAGGCTGCTCAAAAAAGCCAGGCGTTCGTTCTGGGTCCGTTTCGCCATGGTCGCGCGCACACGGCCGAAGTGCGCGCACAGCTTGGTAACAGTGTGCGTCAGCCCCTTGGCGCCGTGCTGCAACTCGGTCATCATGGTACCGCGCATCTTGCGCATCGCCACGATTTCATCGCACAAGCGTGTCATATCTTCTGTCAACATACCGTAAGCTCCTTTCCTCTCTCCGGCGTCCTTGGGTTCCCAAGCCGGAAGAGGCCCTGTGGCGGGCCTCCGGCCGGCGGCGGGAATTTGTTGGGGCGCAGTTCTAAGCCGGCGCCGCAGCGCTGGCGGTCAGACCGATGGCTTCGGCATACTTCAAATAGGTCTCAACCG
>Ga0181536_10006558_pt1 | contig 11640 bp, 1 predicted proteins | sample PEATcosm2014_Bin_41_FD_121105 | JGI IMG/M metagenome (GOLD analysis project Ga0181536, IMG submission 121105) | Peatland microbial communities from MTU Mesocosm Facility, Houghton, MI, USA - PEATcosm2014_Bin17_60_metaG | ecosystem: Environmental > Terrestrial > Soil > Wetlands > Peat | place...
CAGGCTCACGCTGCTTGTCACGCTCGTGTAATGAGCGATGTCTGTGGGCGTGAACACCGCGGACAGGGTGTTGGTCCCGGTAAAAAGCACTGTCCCATTGGCTGGGCTATAGGCGAAACTCCCGGCCACGCTGGTGCTGGCGTTCAACTCGTTGGTGCCTAGCGGCGTGCCGTAAACTATGGGAGCCGGGTTCGTCCAGGCCACAACCGGCGTGGGCGACAGCACGGTGAGGGTGCCGTTCACCAGCGTCACCTGGTAATTGGTTTGCAGGTTGCCCGGGCTGACCAGCGTCGGCACGATGGGGTATGTCCCCGGCGCGCTGCTGACTGTGGCGCCGCAACTATAAGTGGCACTGAAGCTGTCACCGTTCTGGATGCCGGAAATTGTGCCGGTAAAGACCGGGTTGGTCTGGCCATAGGCCTTGATTGCATTGTCGGCCGTCACTGTCAATGGCGCCAGATTCACGGTCAGCGTGCCGGCCTGGTAACTAATGGCGTAATTGTTCGCACTGAACGTCCCGCCTGTGGCCGCGCTGGGGGTGATCGTGTAGGCGCCCGGCCAGGCCGTCGCCGGACCGCCGCCACCGCTGACGGCCAGCGTCACCGAACCCACAGCCTCCGAATTCTGCAATCCGGCGGATGTGAACTCGGTTCCGGTGAAGGTCACCGTCTGCCCGTAAGTTTTGCTCCTGTTGGCGGCCGTGATCGTCAGCGACGCCGGATTGACCGTCAGCGCTCCGCTCGAGTAACTGATGGTGTAATTACCCAAGCCCGTTCCCACCGCCGCGCTGGGAACAATGGCGTAAGGCGAACCCGACACTCCAGCAGTGGCCGCTGCCCCGCCGCTGGTCAAGGTGACGCTCGTTGCGGAATCGCCATTGAGCAGTCCGGCAGAGGTAAACTCGGTTCCGGCGAAGGTCACCGTCTGTCCGTAAGTTTTACTCCTGTTGTTGGCGGTGACCGTCAGCGCCGCTGGATTGACCGTCAACTCCCCGTTGGCGTAAGCAACCGTGTAGTTGCCCAACCCGGTCCCGACTGCCGCAGACGGAACGATGCTATAGGGTGAACCGGCTACCGTCGCTGTTGTCGCCGCGCCAAGGCTGGTCAAAGTCACGCTCGTTACCGTGTCGCCGTTAAACAGCCCCGCGGTGGCGAACTCCGTGCCCGCGAACGTCACCGTCTGCCCATACACCTTGCTCGCGCTGTTGGCCGTGACGGTCAGTGGCGCCGGAGTCACCGTCAGCTCCCCGTTGGCGTAAGCAATCGTGTAGTTGTCCAATCCGGTTCCGACCGCCGCAGACGGAACGATGCTATACGGCGAGCCCGCCACTGTCGCTGTCGCCGCCGCGCCGGCGCTGGTCAGAGTCACGCTCGTTACCGTGTCGCCGTTAAACAGCCCGGCCGTGGTGAACTCGGTGCCCGCGAACGTCACCGTCTGCCCATACACCTTGCTCGGGCTGTTGGCCGTGATCGCCAGCGGCGCTTGCTTCACGTTGATGCTCACCGTCGTTGTCACCGGCGAATAGTCGACCGGGTCCGAAGGTGTAAAGGTAACCGAGAGCGTTTGGTCGACAGCGGCCGCGAGCAGGGATCCGAGGGGGGGATTGTAGTTGAACGTCCCGGCAACATTCGCCGTAGCGTCGAGTTGCGTTCCGCTCAGCTCCGTGCCGTACACGATGTCCGCTGGATTGGCCCACGTCACGCTCAGCGCAGGAATACACTTGCCCGCCGAGCCCGCGTTAAAAATGGACGCGATTTCATCCGTCGCCAGGGCGCGATTGTAAATGGACATTTCATCAATGGCCCCCAGGAACGAAGCGTTGTCATCGCCGTTGATATTGTCAGCTCGTCCACCGATAGCCGATGGGGTCGTAAATTGGAAGCTCGGATTGTATGAACCGCTGGCTGAATAGGGCGTGCCGTCAATGTAGAACACCACGGTGCCACCGGATTTGGTCACCGCGACATGATGAAAGGTCGTGTCGGTCAGCGCGGCGCTGGAGGTGATCTCGCTGCCGCCAATCTGCGACAGGAAAAGAGTGCCGTCAGCCAATAAACCGAAACCATAGCCGTTCTGGCCGTATGAAAACAGGAGGGCGCCATTGGGGGTCGTTGGGTCTGTGGTGACGACTGCCGTGCTGCCTCGTTGAACCCACGACTCGATGGTGAAATCCTGCAACTGCAGGTTGGTAGGATTGCCGATCACTACCATGGCATGGTCGGCGTCGAAATTAAATGCCTGGCCGACCTCGCCGGAGACATAACTGACACCATTACTGGGGATTCCCGTGTTTCCACCGACCAAATCGTAGGCATTTCCTTCACCGCGCCACCAACTGACCAGACCAGAGGGCGGCGGGACGCAATAGCCGGCGCTAATGGTCACGCTGGCCGTTGCCGTCGTGTAGTCGGCGCTGTCGCTGGGCGTGAACGTCGTCGATAGCGTTTGGCCATTGCCAGCGGCCAGCACGGTTCCGGCGGGCGGATTATACACGAAGCTCCCGGCGGTGTTGGCTGTGGCGTCCAGTTGCGCAGCGCCCAGTGGCGTGCCGACAAGGATTGCCGCCGGGTTGGCCCAAGTGATCACCGGCGTCGCTTGACTGACCGTCAACACCCCGTTAACGTAAGAAATCGTGTAGTTCCCCAATCCGGTTCCGACCGCCGCGGACGGAACGATGCTATACGGCGAACCGGCCACCGCCGCCGTAGCCGCTGCGCCAGCGCTGGTCAAGGTCACGCTCGTTACCGTGTCTGCGTTGAGCGGCCCACTCGTGGTAAACTCCGTCCCCGCGAACGTCACTGTCTGCCCATACGCCTTGCTCCGGTTGTTGGCCGTGATGGTCAGTGGCGCCGCGGTCACCGTCAGTTGGCCGTTGGCGTAAGCAATCGTGTAGTTGCCCAATCCGGTCCCGAGTGCCACGGATGGAACGATGTTATACGGTGAACCGGCTACCGCCGCCGTAGCCGCCGCGCCAGCGCTGGTCAAAGTCACGCTCGTTACCGTGTCACTGTTAACCAGCCCGCTTGTGGTAAACTCCGTCCCAGCGAAGGTCACCGTCTGCCCATACACCTTGCTCCGGTTGTTGGGCGTGATCGTCAGTGGCGCCGCTGTCAGCGCCAGTTGGCCGTTGGCGTAGGCAATCGCGTAGTTGCCCAATCCGGTTCCGACCGCCGCGGATGGAACGATGCTATACGGTGAACCGGCTACCGTCGCCGTAGCCGCCGCGCCAGCGCTGGTCAAAGTCACGCTCGTTACCGCGTCACTGTTAACCAGCCCACTCGTGCTAAACTCCGTCCCCGCGAAGGTCACCGTCTGCCCATACACTTTGCTCCGGTTGTTGGCCGTGATCGTGAGCGGCGCCGCTGTGACCGTCAGTTGGCCGTTGGCGTACGCAATCGTGTAGTTGCCCAATCCGGTTCCGACCGCCGCGGACGGAACGATGCTATACGGCGAGCCGGCCAGCGTCGCCGTAGCCGCCGAGCCAGCGCTGGTCAAAGTCACGCTCGTCACCGTGTCACTGTTAAGCAGCCCACTCGTGCTAAACTCCGTCCCCGCGAAGGTCACCGTCTGCCCATACACCTTGCTCGCGCTGTTGGCCGTAATCGTCAGTGGCGCGGCTGTCAGCGTCAGTTGGCCGTTGGCGTACGCAATCGTGTAGTTGCCCAATCCGGTCCCGACCGCCACGGATGGGACGATGTTATACGGTGAACCGGCTACCGTCGCCGTACCCGCCGCGCCAGCGCTGGTCAAAGTCACGCTCGTCACCGCGTCACTGTTAAGCAGCCCACTCGTGGCGAACTCCGTCCCGGCGAACGTTACCGTCTGCCCATATACTTTGCTCCGGTTGTTAGCCGTGATCGTCAGTGGCGCGGCTGTCAGCGTCAGTTGGCCGTTGGCGTACGCAATCGTGTAGTTGCCCAATCCGGTTCCAACCGCCGCGGACGGAACGATGTTATACGGTGAACCGGCTACCGTCGCCGTACCCGCCGCGCCAGCGCTCGTCAACGTCACGCTCGCTACCGTATCGCCGTTGAGCAGCCCGGCGGTGATAAACTCCGTCCCCGCGAACGTTGCCGTCTGCCCATACACCTTGCTCCGGCTGTTGGCCGTGATTGTCAGCGGCGCCGCTGTGATCGTCAGTTGGCCGCTGGCGTAAGCAATCGTGTAGTTGCCCAATCCGGTCCCGACCGCCGCGGAGGGAACGATGCTATACGGCGAGCCGGCCAGCGTCGCCGTAGCCGCGGCGCCAGCGCTGGTCAAAGTCACGCTCGTTACCGTGTCACTGTTAAGCAGCCTACCCGCCGTAAACTCAGTCCCTGCGAACGTTACCGTCTGCCCATAGACCTTGCTCGCCCCCATGGCCGTGATCGTCAGAGGGGCCGGCGTAATGTTCCCCGCCAGGACTGGCTGGACCAGAGTGTAGTTAGCGGCGCTGGCCCCGCTCAGGGTCAGACCCGTGACGGTCACTGAGATGCCGCTGCCCACGTTCGGGCTCCCAAACGTCGCGGTGTAACCGTTGGTGTCCAGAGCCACCATGTCGCCGCTGATGACTCCCGCCAGCACTACGTTATTCGAACTCAAGGCCGCCGCCGTCGTGCCATCATAGACCTTGGTGTTCGCCGTAACCCCGGTGACGGTCAACGGGACCTGGGCAACCGACACGTTCACCGATCCCGTCACCGACTGGTAATCGGCCGTGTCGGTCGGGTTGAAGGTGACGGACGCCGCATAAGTGCCAGCCGGGGGCACGGTCGCGGGGGCGCTGAAACTGAATGTGCCGCCGACCGAGGCCGTTCCGCCGCTGAGGGTCGAATTGGTCAGAGCTTGACCGTAGGTGATCGAACTGGCCGTCGGCCAGGGGCTGATAACCGGGATGGCAAGCCTGGGGACTTGCACCTGCCCGTTCACGGCGATGAAGGTGAGCAGGTTGAAATTACCGTCGAATGCCTGCGGTGGCGTCGGAGTGGTCGGAGTGTTCGGCAGCGCCAGCGTGGACGAACTGCCCGGGCTGCCAATCACCAGAAAACTTACCGTGAAGATCACCGTCCCATCAGGAACTGTCACCCCCGAGCCGCTCGTACTGTCCCAGGAGAGAGTTAGGTCTCCGCTGCTGCCGGGCGTGCCAAAATCCCCCGCCGCCAACCCGGTGACACCGGAGTTAAAGTTGCCCACACTCTGATAGCTCAACACCGTCGGGTCCCACTGCAAGGTAAACTGCGCCCCCAGCACGTTGACAAAGTTGGTCACGGTCACGGCTGCGGTCACGGCGCCTCCCGTGTGATTGGTATAATCGCCAAGCGCAAATGTCACCCCTTGCGCTTCGGCGCCTCCGGGGCTTAGCGCGCTCAAAAGCGTGCTCAGACCGAGGACCGTTTGAACAATACCCAGGCATCTTATAACTGGACTTTTCATAGATAATAATGGTGTTGTGTTAGTCGGAAATGGTCAGAACTGATTACTCCACGCGGACCCGGTAAAACCGCTGTTGCGTCGTGGCCGCCGGATCGGCCAGGCTCTTGACCGAGCCATCGCCCTCAACTTCTCCCAAGGCCCGCCAATTGGCCCCGGACAATGAATCGGCAGACTCCAGGATGTAGTGCCGGCCGCTTACGCTTGGAACCGAGATGCGGAAAGCGCCCTTGGCCGCATCCCCGCCACACGAGATTACCGGCCTCTCTCCTACCACCATGACCTGCCCATCCGCACTGCCGAAGGCGCGTGGAACAAGGTCCACGGTCGCCTCCCGCACCGTCGGCGAGTCCCCGAAGGCCACCGGCGAGACACTGCCTGCCGCGCCGATCACCTCAAAATACACCGTGAAGAGCGCGGCGCCGTCGGCCACCTCCAGCCCCGTGCCCTGCGGATCGTCCCACGAAAACGCAAGCTTGCCGCTATCCGCCAAGGCAGTCCCAAAGTTATCCGTGCCCAAGCCGCGCACCCCAAACTCTCCAACGCCGGCATACTGCAACGCGCTCGGGTCCCATCCCAGCGTAAACTGGGCAGTCGTGGCGTGGTGGAACCTGCTCACGCTTACCGGTACGGCCACCCTCTGCCCCGGCTGAACCACCTGTCCGCCCGCCTCAAACCGGACCGCAGGGATGTCCGGCCCCGCCGTTACCCCCGGCCCAGTTCCGTTGCCGAGCCTCACTTGCGGAGCCAGATTTCTGCTTTCTGCTTTCCCAATTTCTGCTTTCGTCTCGCCTCCGTTGCCCAGCCTGACTTGCGGAGTCGGTACGGGACTGACCCAGGAATTATTCACGTCCCCGAGCTTGATCGCCACGTAATCCTGGCCCGTCATGTTCGCCACCAAGTTCGTGTACCACCGGTTGGTGGGGGCGTTCCACGGATTCGAGGGGTCTGCGAACACATAATCGGCCGGTACGAACCGCCACAGGCCCGCCGGGAACGTATTGGTCAGCGCCAGAATCAAACGGCGAATCAGGGCGATGTCCAGCGTGGTTACGGTCCCCGAAGCATTCACGTCGGCCGCCAACAATTTGTAGGGCGAATCCAAGGGCGCCAAGTCAAGGATCTGCCGCCGAATCAGGGCGATATCCAGCGTGGTGACTCCGTTGGCCGCGGGCGTGTCATCGGACTTGGCCAGGCTGATCTCATAATTCTGGCCCACCCCCAGGCCCGAGAAACTATAGCTGCCGTCGCCGGCGCTTACCTCATTCGTGTTGAAGCCCCCGCTCAGGGTAACGCTGACCCCGTCCACACCGTTGCCCGAAGGCTGGCTGGCCGGATACTTGGCGGGGTAGTACCACACCGTGCCGCCCAGGCTCACGGCCACTGGTGCTGGCAGCACCGTCAATGTGCCGTTGACCAGCGTTACCTGGTAATTGGTTTGCAGGTTGCCCGGGCTGACCAGCGTCGGCACGATGGCGTAAGTCCCCGGCGCGCTGCTGTCTGTGGCGCTGCAGCTATAGGTGGCACTGATGTTGTCACCGTTCTGGATGCCAGTAATGGCCCCGGTGAAGACCGGGTTGGTCTGGCCATAAGGCCGGGTCGCATTGTCGGCCGTCAGCGTCAGCGGCGCCGGAGTCACAGTCAGCGTGCCATTGACAAAGTCGATCGGGTAGTTGGTCGAGGTCCATCCTCCAGGCACGATTGAGTAAGTCCCGACCGGGCTGTCGGAGTCGGCCACCGTCGCCACGGTGAGGTTTCCGCTTACGAGCGACTGCTCTTCATTGGTCCCAAGCCCCATAAGGCTCGCCGTCAGCGACGGATTGGTCGCCCCATAGCTCCGAGTCGCGTTGGCTGCTTCCACCGTCAACACCGTCTCGATGAGGACCTGCGCCTCCGACGGACTTCCTATCGCCGCCCCCGCCGGCGCATTGGTCAAACTCAACCCCACCGCAAACGCCCGGTTGGTCTCCACCAGGTAGGTGTTCATCGCCGGAATGCTCACAAACCGGTTCGAGTTCCCATCCGTAAAGGTCACCTCGACCGGCGTCGCGTCGAAGTCCACCCCCGCCTGGGCACCGCCGGCTATCGCCGTGGGTGTCACCACCACCGACACGCTCCCGCCAGTGCCGCCCGAGCGCGTCACCCGCAACTGCACCGCCCCCGCATCCTCGCGCACGCTATACTCCGAAGCGCTGAAGGCGAAGGTCCCCGGAGCACTGTTATTGACGATGATCAGTGTTGCCGCCGTCTGGCTGCCCAGGGCGGCCCCCGCCGGCGCCCCGCTGCCCAGCGACAGCGCCAGGCCCACCGTGTCGCCGCCCACCAAGCCATTGCTCACCACCCAGGCGCCCAAGTCCACATTGGTGCTGAGTTGCAGGTCCGCAAAGACGACGGGGATGGACGTGCTGCCGTCCAAGGTCACTCCCAGGGGCACGGCGCCCGCGTTGCCGTTGGTCCGCACGATGCTCACCTGCGCCCCGGACACGGGCGTGCCATCCTGGTTGATCTTGAAACTGGGCGAACTGAACGTGAAGGCGCCGGGGCTGACTTCCGTTCCGGTGACGTTGCCCACCGGGGCATTAGTGGCCGTCTGCTCGAGCGTCCCGCCGGTGTAGCCCACCACCACGTCATCAATGTTGGCGGCGCCAGAAGCGGCGGCCTGGAGCGACTGCGCCGCCGCCCCCTGCGCCACGCCCTGCACCTGCGTAATCTCGCTGGCCGCCTGGCTGCTGTTCGTGGCGGCGGTCGCCAGCGAGGTATTAAGCTGGTTGATCCCCGAGATCACCGTCGCAGCCCCTTGCACCGCCTGGGCCGCATTCGTCGTGAGTTCGATGCCCGCCGTCGCCGCAGACTCCGTGATGAGGTTGGAGACCTGCGCTGCCTGCGTCAAGTTCACCACCTGCTGAGTCTGCATCAGGCTGGCCAGGCTGCTCATCACCGCCGCCGCCGCTTGCGCGGTGTCGGTGTTGGTCGAGGAACCGGCCAGCAAGGAGGCCACCTGGACCACCGTGTTCTGCACCTGGGCCGCCGCCGCCAGCACCGGCACCGAGGCCGCGCCGTTGGTCTGGCTGGCGGCCAGCGGATCATACTGCGTCAGGTCCACGGCATTGGTGATGCCCAGCGCCGTCTGCACCGTCGCCTGGGCCTGCGTGACCGTCATCGTCGGGTTCTGCACCAGCAGCGTCTGCATCAACGTGGTCAAGGGAGTGACGACCGTGGACCCCGCCGGCGCGGTCAGGGCGGTCTGGGACGGCAGGCCGGTGGCGATGTCCACCCCGCCGGTCATGACCAACTGGCCTTTCTGCAGGTTGAATTTGGTCGGGTCGATGACCAGGGTAAACCGGCCCTGGCTGTCGGTCTGGGTGTAAGGCTCGCCGGGCTCGAAGACCCCGCTGAGGTTGGTGTCGAAGAACACAGTCGCGCCCGCCACATAGCCATCCTGGACCAAGCCGTTCAAAGGGACGGTCAGCGTGGCAACCGCACTGGTCACCGCGCCAAAGGCATTGGACACCACAAGCTGGTAGCTGCCCGCGTCGCCCGCCAGGACGCCCGTGATGCTCAAGACGTTGCTCTGCGAACCACTGATGCGGGCGTTGTTGGTGAGGCTGGCGCCATCGAAGAGCCACTGATAATAAGAGAGCGGCTGCTGGCCCACCGCGCTGACGCTCAGAACCACGTTTGATCCGGTCGAGGCGACCCCGGCCTGCGGCTGGGCGAGGAAACTTGGCGGCACATCCGGGCACTTGCCGTTGGAGCCAGCCTGGAAGATCGCGGCGATTTCGCTCGCCGACAGCGCGCGATCGTAAAGGGACACCTCGTCAATAAGACCGGCGAATGACGGCTGGGTGGTGCTCCCGCCGATTAGGTCGCCCCCTATGGTTAATGTGCTTATGTCAAAGTCGTAAAGTGACTGCGAGATGGGCGCGCTCGGCACGCCATTGACGTAGAAGTAAATCGTGTTCCCATCGTAGCTTACCGCCACATGATTCCATGCGTTGGTTGCCACCTGCAAGCCGCTGTCCAGGCAGGCGTATCCCCAATGGTCCACGTAAGCGGTATTGAAGCCGACGTTGCAACTGCCCGCGTCCCCTGCAATACCAAACATGTCCCCTTGGCCGGGGACTCCGGTGGTTACAAAAGGCATCCCGTACCCCGAGTGCGCTTCCGGATAAACCCAAGCTTCGATCGTCCTTGCGCCGGCAAGGTGCGACGAACCGCTAACCGAAACACATTGGCTGACGCCGTTGAAGCTGAAGGCCTGTCCGACCATCCCCGGCACGAAGGTGACGCCCCCGATGGGAGTCCCATTGTTCTGTCCTATGACATCGTTGGCGTTTCCATTGCCGGGCCACCAATCCACCAGGCCCGCCGGGGCGCCAGCGCAGCCGGTCCCCGGAGTGACAACGACAAGGACCGTCCTGCTGTTGATACCCTGGACCTTTGTGTTGTACGGCGCGAGGATCGTCGCCGAACAGTAGTACTGCGCGCCGTTTTCAGTCGGGTTCGACGGGTCAATCCAGTGCGTGTAGGACGTGCTGGTGGCGCCTGGGACTGGAGTGCCGTTCCTATACCACTGGTAGCTCAAACCCGTGGGGAAGGTGACGACATTGCCCAGGGTATCGATGGTGGCGTTGTTGGTCGTGTCGAAGGTGAGTGTGACCTCGGTCCCGGCGTAGTTGGTGACGCTTTGCGGCTCGATGGTTGCCCAAATCGCCGTGGGAAGCGTGACGCCCGGGAAAGTCACCTGGAGGTCCGAAATCTTGGCCGTGGCGCTGTCGGTTGGCGTGTTGTCATGGGAGGTGACCGCGACGCCGACAGCGACCGTCTCCGGCCAGGCCGTGCCAAATGAGGTGCCCCAGTCGTTGCCCACGACGGCATTGGTGGAGGTATCGATGTCGAGATAATCGGTCCAGTTGGTTTCGTCCAGACTGTAGTAGAGCGAGAAGACGCTCCCCTCGCGCACGATGTTCATCCACACCGGCGGCGCGTAAGCAGGCTGGGTCGGATGATACCAGTCGGCCCATCCCCCGGCAACGCTGCGGTACTGGTCAGCGAGCCAATCCGCTCCGCTGGGCTTGGTGTACATCATCGCGATGTACGCGTCGGACGGTTGGGGACCCGTAGCCAGCGAGGACTGGCGGACCATCAGCTCGCACTTGGCCCAGGTTGCGTCGCCCCCTGTGATGTCGGCATCCACCTTGAACGCGGCCGCCCACTGCTTGCCGACGGCCCACGTGTAGAAGTAGGTGCATTGGTCGCCAGTGTTCCAGATATCGGCGCCGTTGCCGGTGATGGACAGCGAGCCGTCCGAGTTGGTGACGACCGAGCCGGGGGCGGAGGGGGTGTCCAGGTCAACGTCCACGAATACGGGCGGCAGCGCCTGACCGGAGACCGGCAGCGTGCCGGCGATCACGATCGTTTGCCGCGCGCTGTCCGGCAGGTACGCGCCGTTGCCCGCCTGTGACGCCTCAACGGTCGCCACCCCGGGGCCGGTGAAGCTCAGTTGGTTGCCGTTGATGCTCGCCGGCCCGCTAATCACCGAGAAAGTGACGGGCAGGCCGCTGCTGGCGGTGGCGCTGAGCGTCAGGGGAGGGCTGTTGGCCGCAACGGAGGCGGGCAAGGTGAAAGAGATAGTCTGCCACTGGTCGCCCTGTTGCACGGACACGCCGCCAGCCGTCCACGAATCCAGGAGAGCCAGCGTCGGCGAACCGGGGCCAACGTTCAATTGGTTCCACTGTACGTCCACCTCTGTCAACCCGGAGAGCCCGGCCAGCGGGCTCAGGTCGGTCAGTTGGTTGCCCTCAAAGTACAGATACTGCAGGGCAGTGCAATGGGCCAGGGCCGCAATGCTCGTCACGTGGTTGTTGCTGAGGTCCAAATAGGTCAGATTGGTCAGACCCGCCAGGGGGCTGGTGTCGGTCAGTTGATTGTTCCCAAGATATAAAAATTGCAACTCGGGACAGTTGGTGAGGACCACAATGCTTGTCAACTGATTGTTCGCGAGGTTCAAATACACCAGGTTGGTCAAGCCCGATAGCGGGCCAATCTGCGTGATTTGATTGCCGGACAGCCCCAAATTAACCAGGTTGCTCAACCCGGTAAGCGCACTGACATCCACCAGTTGATTGCCATCCAGATACAGATACTGCAGTTCGCGGCAATTGGCGAGGGCCGCAATGCTCGTCAGCCGGTTGTTCTGAGCGTCCAAATAGCTTCACTTGGTCAAGCCCG
>Ga0181536_10006561_pt1 | contig 11638 bp, 15 predicted proteins | sample PEATcosm2014_Bin_41_FD_121105 | JGI IMG/M metagenome (GOLD analysis project Ga0181536, IMG submission 121105) | Peatland microbial communities from MTU Mesocosm Facility, Houghton, MI, USA - PEATcosm2014_Bin17_60_metaG | ecosystem: Environmental > Terrestrial > Soil > Wetlands > Peat | place...
CACTTCGCGCCGGTGCACCGCGCCGCACACCCTCCTGCGTGAAGATCATTTCCCCGGTGCCGCCCGGCCGGATCGTGCTGCTCACCGTGCCCAGCACTCCCACCATCCGGTAATCCTCCGGATCGAGCGGCCGTTCGTGTGCCACCAGAAACTTCGCCAGAAACCAGAACACCAGAGCGGCGCCCGCGATCCCGCTGCCTACCGACACCGCCAGCGCCGTCAGAAACCACAGCGCCAAGTATTCCGTCAGCAGGTAACCCGTGCCGCCAAACCACGCCAGGAACGCCGCAATCGTCCCGAAATTGATGAACGACACCTCCGATGTCCCGCCACCGTGCGCGTGCCCGACGTGTACGTGCGGCAGGCCATGGTGCAGATCCATGTGCAGCACATGCACGTGTAAGCTGCCCGAAAGCACCGACAGCACACTCAGAATGAAACCCACCAGAAAGCAGACCAGATATACGTTCGCCCAGGTCATGTCGCTTGCCTCCCGTTACGCCCCTCGGGCTTCAGCACTTCAAACAGCCGCTCCGCCAGGCCCGGTGTTTCCAGAATCGCGTCCAGCAGCGCCAGGCACCCCCGCGAGTCTTCATGGCGCGCCAGATGCAGCAACGCCTGGCTCACTTCCGGATCGCGTCGAAACCGCTCCGCACCCGAGATCAGCCACAAATCCAGCTTGTCTTCGAGCGCGCCTACGTCCGAGATCAACTCGGTTTCAAATCCCTCCGGGTCATCCACCAGGTAGCCCGGATGCACCTTGAAAAACTTCGCCAGCATCAGCCGCGTGCTGTTCGTCAGGTGCGGCCGCGCGCCGCTCTCGATCTGCGACAAATACGCCTGGCTGATGCTCTGCTTCAGCTCCTTCTTAATAGCCCGCACCACTTCCTGCTGCGTCATCTCCCGGCCCAGCCCGCGCAGCGCGCCCTCCATTTCCCGCAAGTAGCGGATCTTCTTTCCTAGTCTCATAATCTCTGATTGCAATATTTATATCGCAATATGCAATAGAATGCAATAGTCATATAGTGATTGTTGCCAATGACTTGTAAGATCCTGATTAGTCCTGAAGCAGGCTAGCCCGGCGATATGTCGCGTCTCGCACGCGCAAGAACCACTCCGCGCCCTGCTCCGCCATCGGTCTCGGCGACTGGCACCATTGCTTCTTGTCCACGACGCCCGCCCGGCCCAGAAGCTCCGCTCGCAGATCTCCCGCGCGTCCTTCGAGCGCCCGTGCCAGCGCCAGATCCTGCACCGCATTGCGATGGATTATCCGCCGCACGCTCAGCCGTTCCGTGTGGCCGCTTTCGTGTGTATTGCACACGAAGTTTCGGAACGGCCCGTACACCGAGGCGTCAGCCCGCGCCGTCACCGCGGGCAGCGTAGCATGGCGCTCCTGAATGGCCGGCGCCACGGCCCGCATCACCCGCACCTCCATCGGATACTCCACCCATCCCCGCCCCACCTTCACCAGCACCTCCAGGCGCACCCTCTGCACTGCGGTGTCCGCCGGAACCCAAAGGTCCATCCAATAGCTCACCGTATTCTGTCCTGGAATCGGCCAAGGCAGGTACGGCAAAGTGTCGAAGGCCGGTAGCTGAACCGGTTCGAGCGCATCCGGAATCCAGCCAGCGGCCGTCTTCACATACAACTCCTTGTAAAGCGAAATGTGGAAAATGTCCGGCGGGTTGGTTTGGACGAAAACGAAGAACGGCTCCCGTTCGCCAACGGTCACCGCAATGTGGAAGGAGGCGAAGGCGTTGCGCGCCACCGCCGGGGAAAGAATTTCACGCGGATGCTCCGTCCGGTCCGCGCGCACTACCTCTCCGAACGGATCTATTCTCTGGAATTCCGAGAGCACCCGCACCGACTGCGCATGCACGGGTCCGGCCAGCAGGAGGAGAACACACACCCACCGGTTCACCACCGGCCTCTCCCGCTGGCCGGCCGGACCATCCGGAGCCCCGTGCGCATGCTAAGGCGCGTTAAACCGTGTCATCGCTTCGTATAGCCAAAGCCCCACCGCGCCCGCTCCCAGGCATGCCGAAGCCACACCGAGTCCCGTCGCATACGGTCCTAGCCGCTTCAGCTTGTTCTGAATTTCCTGCTGCTCGGCCGCAGCCACCGTTTGAGTCGAATTGAGAAACAACTGATCGTCCTCGCGCATCGTGATCAAGGACCGGTAAATCATGAGGATCACAAACGCGGTGGTCACCGCTCCCCACGCAAAAAGCACCCACATCATCGGAGAAATCCCGGACATAGGTTTTCCTCCCCTTGGGATATATAGGTAGAGAAAAACGCGGTCCAAGTCAAGGGGGTCCGGGCTTACGACTGTGCTTTGCGGCTCCACTCCCGGATTGAGCGCACCTCTTCCTGCGGGATGTGCAGAAACTCCAGAAACTGCTGGTGGTCCTCCGGCGCGGATCGCTCGAACTCCACGTGCCACCGGTGCATGTCTGCCTCTGAGAAGCCCGACGCCTTCATAATCGATACCCATTTCTCTTTCGTCATGACCTTCGTTCTCCTGAATGTGTCTTTGTTTTGCAGTAGCCGCAGGATGGCCCGCTGGTGCTCGCGCAGCGTCTCAATCTCGCCGCTCAATTCCGCAAGCCGCCTCTCGAGTATCTCCGCCGCCTCGCCGCCCGGCCTGCCCAGAATCGCCCGGATGTCCGCCAGCTTCAACCCCGCGTTGCGATACAGACAGATTAGCTCCAGTTGCCGCAGATCCTGCTCGCCGTACCGCCTGTAGTTTCCCGCGCTCCGCGAAGCAGCCTTGATCAGCCCGATCGATTCGTAATAGAGCAGCGTGCTCCGGCTCAACCCACACCGCTCCGCCAGTTTCGAAACCGTCCACATGGCCAGTTCCCACTATGAACCCTGAAGCTGTAGACAGGTCAAGAGAATTAAGGCAGCGGGTAGAGAGCCAGTTCGGGCATCGGGAAGTCCTTCCGGTTGTCGGTCATCAACACGAGCCTGTACGCCAAAGCCGTTGCAGCGATCAGAACATCCGGAACCGAAAGCGTTCGCCCCTGCTGGGCCCATTCGTTCTTCAACAGACCTGCATAGCGAGCCAATTCCCAATCGATGTCGTAAGGTTCCATTCCTTCGAGGAATGACTCCGTGCGAGCGGCCTCGTGAGCACGCATGCCTGCGTAGATCTCGGCGACGGTAATCGTGGAGCACGCGAGGTCATTGCCAGCCTCTACCAAAGTTCGAAGCAGTTCCCAGCGGCCCCGCTTCCGGTTAATGGCATCGATCAATACGGAAGTGTCGAGCAGGTAAACCGCCATCAATCCCTTCGATGACGTTCACTGTTCTGCAATCGCGCTTCGGACTCGCGGCGCATTTGACGCACCCACTCATCCGCTCCGGTGGCCAGTTCAGGATGATCCTCATCCTTCCAGATCGGTTCCGCTTGCTCGAAAATCGCGAGCAGTCGTCTCCGCTTAATCTCGCGCCGCGCCAGTTCCACGAGGAACGCGCTCCGCCCACGAGACCCCGCCACCTTGTCTATTTCGCCGACCAGGTCTTCCGGCAACACGATATGTGCTCTCTTAGCTGACATGCAAGGCCCACTCCTAGTGTGCCATAGTATGCACACTCTAGCAAATACCTGATTCAATTAAGCTTACAAACTGATGAAGATAAACGAGGGACGGAGACCTCCGTCCCCGATCTGTTCAACGTCGAATGCGTCACGGGGTTTACGGATCCTTCTCAAGGACGGCGATGCCGTTTGCAACTACCTTGGGACCAGCATGGATGGAATAGCTTAAAGTGAGAGTGCCGTTCTCAGGAGCCGCCGTCACAGTCTCGGTCAAGGAAACGATGCCATTCTTCTTGCCCGTCCCGGAGATCGTGTTTCCATCAACACGTGTATAGGCGATCGTGTCGGCTGCTGGTGATCCCTCAACTGGATGATCCTTTCCGTCGAACTTTGCTCGAAGAGAGACGACCGTTTCCGAACCATCGGAACTGACGATGTTCTCACGAACGTGGACCTCATCAGGGTTCGCAAGGATCTGCTGGACCCAGGAACGCGGTGATTGAGTGCTCAGTTTTGATACCTGAGGGTTGAACCGCCATGCTCCCGTAAATGGATCAGGTTGTTCCGGCATTGAATCCAGTTTAAGGAACACCGCTTAAGCCCGAAGCAGAAATAGCTTCCACGATTGCACGCTCGATGAACGGCGCCGCATGCGCCGAAAAGCTGTCTTCGGAGCTGTCTCGAAAACTCTGGACCGCGCGCAGCAAGGCGGTGTTTCCCTCCTGGATCAGGTCCAAGATATGAATGCGATCCTTTCCATACCGCTCTGCGATGGATACGACTAACAGCAGATTAGCTTCTAACAGGCGTTTCTCGGCCCTTTCCACCTGCTCATCCGCCGCTCGAACGTGTTTGACACAAGCCATTTCTTCCTCACGACTCAGTGGTAGATGATCCTCACGAAGTGTGGCCACATACACTCTCACGGGGTCGTCAGAAAACAAAGGATCGTTGTCCATGATCGTTACTCGGCTTTCCTCGGCGTCTCTGCGCCTCTGCGGTGAAAAAAATAGGAAACTACGCCAGAACCTTCTTCACTACCTCGCCCGCCACGTCGGTCAGCCGGAAATGCCGACCTTGAAACTTATAAGTCAGCCGCTTGTGGTCTACGCCTAGGCAATTCAGAATCGTCGCCTGCAAATCGTGGATGTGCACCGGATCCGACACTACGTTGTAGCAGTAGTCGTCGGTCTCGCCGAGCACCGTCCCCGGCTTCACGCCCCCGCCCGCCATCCACATGGTGAAGCAGCGGGGGTGGTGGTCTCGGCCGTAGTTGGTGTCCATCAGCTTGCCCTGGCAGTAGACCGTTCGCCCGAACTCGCCGCCCCAAATCACGAGCGTGCCGTCGAGCAGCCCACGCTGCTTCAAATCCTGTACCAGCGCCGCCGACGGCTGGTCCACGCTCTTGCATTGCAACGTCAAGTCGCGCGGCAGATCGTTGTGCTGGTCCCACCCGCGCTTGTAAATCTGCACGAACCGCACATTACGCTCGGCCAGGCGGCGCGCCAGCAAACACTGCCACGCGTAGGTGCCAGGCTTGCGCGATTCCGGACCATACGCCTCGAATACGTGATCCGGCTCCTTCGATAGATCAACCAGCTCCGGCACAGAAGTTTGCATGCGGAACGCCATCTCGTACTGCTCGATGCGCGTTTCGATTTCCGGATCGCCGTAGACTTGCTCGTGCATGCCGTTGAGCTTGGCGAGCGAATCCAGCATGCGCCGCCGCGTGCCTTTGTCAATTCCCGGCGGGTCCGAAAGATACAGTACCGGGTCGCTGCCCGCGCGGAATTTTACGCCTTGATACTTCGACGGTAGAAATCCCGGGCCCCACAACCGCGAAAACAACGGTTGATCGATATTCAACCCGCTGGCCTGCGAGATCATCACGACAAACGACGGGAGATTCTGGTTCTCGCTGCCCAGCCCGTAGCTCACCCACGCGCCCATGCTCGGCCGCCCCGGCTGCTGGCTGCCGCTCTGGATGAACGTGATCGCCGGATCGTGATTGATGGCGTCCGTGTTCATCGTCTTGATGATCGCGATATCGTCCACGATCTTCGCCGTGTACGGCAACAACTCACTCAGCCACGCGCCCGATTGCCCGTACTGCTGAAATTTGAAAACCGATGGCGCAACGGGCAGCGTCGACTGGCCCGACGTCATTCCCGTAATCCGCTGCCCATTCCGCACCGACGCCGGCAAATCCTGCCCGCGATACTCAACGGTTTTCGGCTTGTAATCGAACAGGTCCATCTGCGCCGGCCCGCCCGATTGGTGCAGAAAGATCACCCGCTTCGCCTTGGGAGGAAAATGCGGCAGCCCAGGAAGCCCGCCGGTCTTCTGGCTCGCGTCCATCGCGGCAAACAAGCTGGGATTCAGCAGCGAAGCCAGCGCCGCCGTCCCGATCCCCGTGCTCCCCAACCCGAAAAAGTGGCGTCGCGTCATCGCGAGCCGTTGTTGCTCATCAAAATCCATGGCTTTACTCCCGCGTGATCGTCTCGTCCAGATTCAGAATCGTGCTCGCCACCGTGGTCCATGCCGCCAGTTCGCCCGCATCGAGCTTCGCATCCGCCTTGGCTTCGCCGACGCCCACCAACTTCCGCGCCCCATCCTTGTTGCGCCGGTATTCCGCCCATTCCGTGCGTTCCAACTCGCGCAGCACCTGCAATTCCTTCGCATTGGGCTCTCGTGCCGTGGCCAGACGGAATGCGTACCGGATGCGCTTCGCCGGGTCCGCGCCGCCCTCGCGAATCATCTTCTCCGCCAGCACGCGTGCCGCTTCGATGTACGTCGGGTCATTCAAAAGCACCAGCGCCTGCAACGGCGTATTCGTCACCGCACGCCGCGCCGTGCACTTCTCGCGATCCGGAGCGTCGAAAGTGATCAGCGCCGGCGGTGGGCTGGTTCGCTTCCAGAACGTATACATGCTGCGGCGATAGAGATCGTCCCCGTGGCCTTGTTTGTACGTTTGCGCCGAGTACACATCGCCGAACGCAATCTCTTCCCAAAGCCCCTTCGGCTGGTAAGGATTCACTCCCGCACCGCCGACTTTCTCCACCAGCAGCCCGCTCACCGCCAGCGCATTGTCCCGCACCATTTCCGCCGGCAACCGGAATCGCGGCCCACGCGCCAAGAGCCGATTCTCAGGATCGCGCTCCCGCAATTCCGGCGTGGTGTGCGACGACTGCCTGTAAGCCGCCGACGTGACCATCAACCGCTGCATGGCTTTGATATCCCAATTCGTGCGGACGAACTCCGTGGCCAGCCAGTCGAGCAACTGCGGATGGCTCGGCGGCTCTCCCTGCGAACCGAAATCCTCCGCGGTTTTCACGATCCCCGTGCCGAAATGCAACTGCCAGTACCGGTTCACCGCCACCCGCGCCGCCAGCGGATTGGCCGGGTCCACAATCCACCTCGCCAGACCCAGCCGGTTCACCGGCAGATCCTTCCCGAACGCTGGCAGCACCGCCGGAACTCCTGGCGTCACCACCTCGCCGCGATTCCGATAGTCGCCCCGCCCCAGGATCGCCGTCTCCCGCGGCTCGTCCATCTCCTGCATAACCATGGCGTTAGGGACGGTCCAATCGAGATCTTCTTTTTGCCGCTGCAGGTCCTTCAGCTCGGCATACGTCTTGCGAAGATCCGGCGGTGCCGCGTAAGTCAGAAAATAGTCGCGCAGAGCCTCTTTCTGGGATTTTTCCCGCTTCTTCGGCAGAATCATCACCACGGCCCGCGCCGGTTGGTGAACGGCGAGTTCTTCCACTTCATTTGCTGCTAAAACTCGGCCGTAAAACCGAAGATCATCCAGAGACCCTTGGAACTTATCCCCAGTCGAAAGCGACGTCGTGTTAGCGATCGAACCGGCCAGCGCATTCTTGACGACTTCAACGTCCTTCGGTTTCCCGTCTACATAAAACCTAACGCCCGAACCATCGTAAGTAATTGCAATAGCGTGGTCTTCGTCCTCGACAATCGGCTCCTTCGTCCGAACCTCAAGCGCGTCGTCCGGCCAGTGGTGAATCAGCCGAAACGATAGCCGCGATCCCCGCCGCAACCGCGGCAATACAATCGACTCCTCCCGGACGATTTCCCAGCCGCGCCCATTGGAATCAAGCTTTTGAAGGACGGTCATCTCCTGGCGATCGCCCGGCGAAACCCAGAAACTGATGGAAACAGGCTCGTTACGATCAAAACCGCCGGTATCGCCGAATTCGACCTGCGTTTGCCCATCGAATTCCGCCTGGCGCCCCACCGGACCTGTGCCATAACCCAGATCGCCCTTCACAATCCGGCCGTGGTGGTAGTGCCCGGAGCTGTCGACCAGGTTGCCATCTAGTTCATAATGCGCGAGTAATCCATCGCGCGGCGCGACCGGCGACGACGCGAGAGCCGTCTTTTCCCACTCGGCTTGCATTGCATCGAGTTCGCGATCTTTCGGAATGGCGTCTTCGCGCGCGCAGATTTCCTGGTTCACTCGCGCGATTTCCGGCGACTGCTCGGGCGAGGGAACCTGCACAAAAGGTTGGGCGTTGCCGCGGCGACCGTCGAGGCCTTTTTCCGAAATCGTGTTGAAAAAGGCGTAGAAGCGGTAGAAGTCCTTTTGTTTGATGGGGTCGAACTTGTGGTCATGGCAGCGAGCGCAGCCCATGGTCATACCGAGCCACACCACCGAAGTGGCCTCGACGCGATCCACAACATACTCATTCTGATACTCTTCGGGGATCGCGCCCCCTTCGAAGTTGATCATGTGGTTGCGATTGAACCCGGTCGCAATGCGTTGAGCCAGCGTGGGTTGCGGCAACAGATCGCCGGCAAGCTGCTCGACTGTAAATTCATCGAACGGCATGTTGCGGTTGAAGGCGTCGATCACCCAGTCACGCCAATGCCACATTTCCCTGTGGCTGTCGATGTGGTAGCCGTGAGTGTCGGCGTAGCGCGCTAAGTCCAGCCACTGCATGGCCATGCGCTCGCCGTACCGCGGGGACGATAGTAGCCGATCCACCACCTTTTCATAAGCTTGCGGGGATTTGTCGCGCACGAAAGCGTCCACCTCGGCCGGTGTAGGCGGCAGGCCGGTCAGGTCGAAGGTCACCCGGCGGAGGAGCGTGGTTTTATCGGCTTCTGGCGACGGCTTCAGCCCTTCACTTTCCAGTTTTGCCAGGATGAAGTTGTCGATCGGGTTCCGAACCCACGCTTTGTTGTTAACAGAAGGCGGTTCCGGGCGTTTCGGCGGGACGTATGCCCAGTGCGTTTCCCATTTCGCGCCCTCGTCGATCCAGCGCTTGATCAGATCCACCTGCTTTTCATTCAGCGTGCGATCGGCGAAGGGCGGGGGCATGCGCTTGGCCTTTTCGGGAGCGCTGATGCGCTGGTACAGCTTGCTTTCAGGAGATTTGCCCGCAGCAACGACGGCGAACAAGCCATCCTTTGTATCGAGGCGCAGATTCGCCATGCGCTGCTTGTCGTCGGGGCCGTGGCAGGCGAAGCAATTGTCGGCGAGGATGGGGCGGATTTCGCGATCGAAATCGACTGCGGAAAGCGGGCACACTAAAGCTATGGCAGCCAACCAGCACGAAGCGCAGAATTTCACTGTCTGCCATTATAGTGCCGGAACCAGACGTGTGCGAGGGTTCGCTGCTATTTGGGTTTATAGGCGATGCAGTCGATTTCGACTTTCATCTTGGGATCGGCGAATTTGGTTTCGACGGTGGTGCGGGCGGGTTTATCGTTGCCGAAGAACTCGGCGTAGACCTGGTTCATGGCGCCGAAGTCCTTGCCGTCGGAGATAAAGACGGAACACTTCACCACGTCCTTCATGCTGGCACCGCAGCCTTCAAGGATGCGCTTGATGTTAGCGAGGACGAGGCGCGTTTCGTGCTGGATGTCGCCATAGGACATCTTGTCGGTGGTTACGTCAATGGGGCCCTGGCCGGATACGAAAAGGAAATCACCGGCGCGCACGGCTGGAGAATAAGGACCACGCGGAACAGGAACTCCCGCGGGCGTGAGTCGTTCAATCATTAATGTCCCTCCGCTTCTAGAAATCTTTCGGCTTCGATGGCCGCCATGCAGCCCATTCCAGCTGCGGTGATGGCCTGCTTGTAAACACGATCCTGCACATCGCCGGCGTGGAAGACGCCGGGGATATTGGTCTTGGCGCCGCCCTTGGAAAGGATGTAGCCATCGGGGTCGGTTTCGATCTGGCCGCGAAATACCGCGGTGTTGGGAATGTGGCCGATGGCAACGAAGAAACCGTCGACTTCCTGCTCCCAGACGGCGCCGGTGGCGACATTGCGCAATCGCACGTGGGTCACGGTTTGCTTACCGGCATCGAAAATGTCGTCGACGACGGTGTTGGTCAGTAGCTTGATCTTGGGGTTGCCCTGCACACGGGCAAACATGATTTTCGAGGCGCGGAACTGCTCGCGGCGATGAACGACCGAGACCTCACTGCCGAAGCGCGTGAGGAAGTTGGCCTCCTCCATGGCGGAATCGCCGCCGCCGATGACCATAATTTTCTTGCCGCGATAGAAAAAGCCATCGCAGGTGGCGCAGGAGCTGACGCCGTGGCCGATCAGCTTCTGCTCATTGGGCAGGCCGAGCCAGCGCGCGGAGGCGCCGGAGGCGATGATGAGGGTGCGGGCTTCGATCCATTCGCCATCGACATTGAGGCGAAACGGGCGCTTTGAGAGATCGGCTTCGGTGACGACTCCGTGGAGGTATTCGGCGCCGAAATTTTCGGCCTGTTTGCGGATGTTTTCGACGAGATCGGGGCCGTTGATGCCATCGGGGAAGCCGGGAAAATTCTCCACGAGCGTGGTGAGCGACAACTGGCCGCCGGGCTCGTGGCCCTTGACGACGAGAGGCTTGAGATTGGCGCGCGCGGCGTAGACAGCGGCTGTATTACCGGCACAGCCCGAGCCGACGATGACGACATTTCGCATAAAGAATACCTGGTGGAGCTGGGGAGCTTAGAAAATACAAATGTAGCATGAGGAGGGGAAGAAGGAGGGTGAGCGGGGTCACGGCGCGGGGCTCTTGGGAGGATTGGATAGCAGCTGGGTTCGGAATGGAAGTTGTATTTGTGAACCGTTGCTAGCACTGGACTTCTGCGTGCGGGTTTCCTGTGCGGGAAGCCTGCTTCGCCAAATTACGCCCAGATTAAAGTAGCTGCCAAACGACACTTCTCGTGTACAATCGGTTCAGGGAAGAAAACACGAAGGAGCGCGCGTGTCATGTCCAAGAGCCTTCAACAGCTGATAGAAATTGCGCGTCAGCATCAGATCACGCCCGAAGAGCACGACGCTCAGGTCCGCAGTTTCACGTACGGGAACACGCATTTCGAAAACGAGACGATTACCCGTTCGGATGTGGACCAAGCAGTGGACGCTCTCAAGGCCACCGATCCTGCCTACAAGCTGAAGTAGTCGCGCCCAAATGCCTGGTCTGTACCGTACAGGAGAAGAAAAGCGCGCGATCGAAGCCAGAAATGGTGCGATTCAGTTTCTTGCTGTAGTCAACTACATTGACGAATGGAGAGCAGGCGAATCCACAATCTCGCCAGCTCTCCTCCTTGAACTTCAGCGTCTCGCAATAAATCAAATCTACACGTGTGCTGGACATCTCAGAGATGGCCCGGTCCTTATTGACGGCGCTAAACATCAGCCACCCGAACATCCCCTTGTGCCTGGATTCGTAAACGAATTGTGTGCATACGTCAATTCCTCTTGGAACGGGGCAACGGCAATTCACCTTGCCGCTTACGTCATGTGGCGCATCAATTGGATTCACCCGTTTTTTGGTGGAAACGGAAGGACCGCCAGGGCGCTCTCCTACCTAGTACTGTGCGCGAAGCTTGGGTTCCGCTTGCCAGGCAACAAAACGATCCCGGATTTCATCGTTGAGTCACGCGAGCCATACTACACCGCACTGCGAAAGGCCGACGCAGCCTGGAGCGATGGAAAGCTAGTATATCGTTTCACTAAAACATAACCATAAAAGAATGTTTAGTGCTACACTGATCGTGTGGCAGGCAGGTCGAAGCGACCCCAATTGAAATTGAGCCCGGAGGAGATCGAGCACCTCAAG
>Ga0181536_10006562_pt1 | contig 11637 bp, 8 predicted proteins | sample PEATcosm2014_Bin_41_FD_121105 | JGI IMG/M metagenome (GOLD analysis project Ga0181536, IMG submission 121105) | Peatland microbial communities from MTU Mesocosm Facility, Houghton, MI, USA - PEATcosm2014_Bin17_60_metaG | ecosystem: Environmental > Terrestrial > Soil > Wetlands > Peat | place...
CGCCCGATGGTGTCTTTGTCACTGCGACCGGCAGGCGCGTCGCAGGCCACGACCAACTGGCGGCCTTTGCGCGCGAAGATGCCGATCAGCGAAAAGGACCGACCAACATCGGACACTATGTGACCAATCTGACCGTCGACGCGATGGGCGACGGCGCGCGCGGCCACGGCTATCTGCTCGAAGCGACGCCGACTTCTCCGGCGGCGGGCGGCCGCGGGCCGGGCCGAGCCATCACCGATGCCGGCGCGTACTGGGATGAGATGGTACGGACCCCCCAGGGCTGGCGCATCAGGATGCGGACGCTCGTGCGGTCCAACGGCCCGGCGCCGCAGATGACGGCGGCCGCGGGAGCCGCATCAGCCGCAGTCGCGTCCATGCCGCATCCGTTCGCTGCGCAGGATTACGCGGACATCGACCAGCTCTTCGCGCTCTTCGGCTACGGCTTCGACAGCGCCGGCGACGATGGCTATCAGTGGGCCAGGCTCTTCACCCCCGACGGCATCTTCGTCGCTGGCTCCGCAGTCCAGTCGATGAAAGGCCGCGATACTCTTGCGGCGTTCGCGTCCGGCCGCCTGAATTTTCCCGGCGGTTTCGCATCGCTCACGACGGGACCGGGCACCGCGAAGAACCCGCTCGCCATTCAGCACATCCTGACCGATATTGCGGTGGAGCCCGTGAACGATGGCGCCGTCGCAAAAGTGTATCGCCTGAACGCGACCATCGGAAACGATGGCCGAGCTTCGCTTGCGCCCGGAGGCGTCTATAACGTGCTCCTCGCGCGCACTGCCGAAGGCTGGCGTTTCAAAGAGAACTGGTATATGAACGCGGGCTCGGTTCCGCCCGACGGCGCGAAGCGCTTCATGCCCACGGCTGCTTCGCCGGCTGCGTCGGCATCGCGCGGATCGATGCCCCCGCTGACCATCCCGGCGGACGACGATGCGGCGATCCGGCAGATCTACGCGCGCTTCTCGCAGGCGATGGATTCGGCCGCCGACAACGGCGCCGCGCTCGCGCAGCTCTTCACGCCCGACGGCATCTTCCTCGACAACTGGACGAGCAAGGTGTACACGGGGACGGACCAGCTCGCGGCGCTGGCGCGGGGAACTTCACCCAACGGCAAAGGGCCCACCAACCTCAATCACTTCATCTGGACCATCAGGATCGAAGCGTCGCCTCAGGGTGCGAGCGCCAGGGCGTACGCGATGACCGGAACGCTTCAGGAAGCAGGCGCGCCGATTGTGATGACCAATGGCGGCCAATACTGGGATGATCTCGTGAAGACACCCGACGGATGGCGCTTCAAAAAGAGAACGTTCTATCGAACGTCGCAGACGCCGCCCCCGGCCCAGACTGCATCACGGTGAAGGCGGTGCGGACCTTATTCCGCGCACGCCTGCGTTTTCCCGAAATACAACTCGGCCGCGCGATTGACATCCGCTTTGGTCAATGCAGGCGATCTCTCCTCAAACTCCGCGATCGATTGGACAATCTGAAATAAATCCCGCGGATAACAGCCGCGCAGGGCGCCGCCACGCTCCTGGCAGACATTGCGAAGATGTTCTGCCGCTCCCGATTCCGACCTCCATCCGGTCGATGCGAGGCGTTTCCCGACGACGTCGTCAAAAAGGTTCTCGGAAAGCGAGTCCACCAGAATCTTGTTCGGAATGCGCCGCAGGAAAGCTTCGTCGGCAAGCTGGGCCGGATCGAGATTGGTGGAAAAAACCACAAACACTTCGAATGGAATGGCAAATTTTGCGCCGCTCATTGTGAGGTAGTCGGTGCGTCGGTCGAGTGGCACAATCCAGCGGTTCAGAAGATCGCGAGGCGCGATTAACTGGCGGCCAAAATCGTCGATCACGAAGATCCCGTTATTTGCTTTCATATGCAGCGGCGCGATGAACTGGCCGGAGTCGGGTTCGCGCTGCAGTTCCAGCATCTCCGGGACCAGCTCGCCGCCCACGATGATCGATGGTCGCTGACAGAATGCCCAGCGCGGGTCGTCTTCGGCTCGCTGCACACCGACCGGACGATGCACGGCCGAATCGAACACCGAGATGATATTGCCTTCGACCTCGACCGCCATGGGCACGGCGATGCGGTCGTTATAGATCCGGAGAACCCGCTCGGCGAGCGAACTCTTTCCCGTGCCGCTCGGGCCATACAAAAACATGGACTTTTGGGCGACGAGGGCAGGGCCGAGCTGGCTCAGCAGACCGGAGGGCAGCGACAGATCCTGATACGCCTGGTCAAGGCGGGCGCGGTTCAGACGGGTGCGGGCTACCTGAAACCGCACAGCCGTTTCATACTGCGCCAGAGGCACCGGCACGGGTCCGGTGTAGCGCGAGATCTGCAACCGTTCAATCGCCGCTGTCTTTCCCGCTTGTGACAAAACAAACGCAAAATCATCGCCGTGCATGCCGCGAACTTCGACGAACTGCTGCGCCTTCAGTTGCCGAAAGACAGATTCGACGATATCAACGGTCAGGCGCAGAGCATTAGCGATGCTTCCCAGCGTGCAGTTACCAGTTTTGTATGCATGCTTGAGAAAGAGATCGCCGACCAGCGTTTCACTGACGCCGAGGTCCTCCAGGCACGCAGGCGAGCGGAAAAGTTCGTCGCGCGCGCTCGCCGCCGTGTCAATCGCAGCGCAGGTTGCCATGCCATCTCCCGAGGAATTTGGGCCACATGCTGCGATTGTGTTCCGATTGCCCGGCGATGTAAATGGAACTGAGTACCGTGTTGACGAAGGCAACATCCGGTATGTATAACTATTGCCGACGCAGATTTTACGCGATATGCGCGCCGGTCGTGAGCACGTACACCGAGTAGAGTGACTGGCTGGCGGCCATAAAAAGGCGGTTGCGCTTTGTCCCCCCGAAGCATATGTTGGCGCAGTTTTCCGGCAGACGGATCATGCCGATGCGTTCACCATTGGGCGCCACGATTTGCACGCCGGGGCGCGCGCCGCACCACAGGTTGCCGTCGACGTCGCAGCGGATGCCGTCGGCCGCGGCTGGTGCGCCATTTGAGCCGGGGATATCGAGCTGCACGAAACGCTTGCCGTTGCGCGCGGTTTTGCCGTCGGTGTCGAAGACGCGAACCTCGCGCCCTGTGCCGGTGTCGGCCACGTACACCTTCTTGTAATCCGGCGAGAAGCAAACGCCGTTGGGGCCGGTGAACTCGTCGGTGATGCGGACGATCTGGAGGCTCTTGCCATCCACGCGGTAGACGGACTCCTTGTTCTCCTTGTCGCCGCGGAAGCCTTCGTAGTTGCCGTTGATGCCGTAGGGCGGGTCGGTGAACCAGATACCGCCATCGGGATGGACCACGATATCGTTGGGCGAATTTAGGCGCTTGCCTTCGAACTTATCGGCGATGACGGTGACGGTGCCGTCGTATTCGTAGCGGACGACGCGGCGGCCGCCGTGTTCGCAGGAAAGCTGGCGGCCTTCGAAGTCGAAGGTGTTGCCGTTGCTGTAGCCGGAGGGGTTGCGGAAGACGGTCACGCGCGAGTCTTCTTCGAGGAAGCGCATCTGCACGTTGTTGGGGATGTCGCTCCAGACGAGATAGCGTCCGACGCCGTTCCAGGCTGGACCCTCGGCCCAGAGGGTACCGGTGTAGTGGCGCCGGATCGTAGTGTTGCCGACCATGTATTTGCGGAAGCGGTTATCGAGAGCGACGACATCGGGGTCGGGGTATTGGACGGGGGTAACGCCGGTGTAGTCGCGCGGCGTGGAACCATTGGATGCGGCGGTCTGGGCACGCGCGGAGGACAGTGCGGCGCAGGTGGCGATTCCGGCGGCGGTCAGGAATGTGCGGCGGTTCAGCATAACCGTGCCCTAGTTTCGGGCGGGCGTCGGGGGCGGTGGAGGTGGTGCTGCGCCACGGCCGGGGCCGCCACAGTTTCGCAGACAACTCGCGGGGCGAACATACTTGTCCTTGATCTTCTTGCGGAACTCCGGATATACGGTTTCACCTCCGCCCAGTGTTGCTTCCACGGGGAGGCCGTAAATCTGGGTCAGCTCACCCACGAATGGATTCTTCCCCGGAAGATAATGCGGCACAACTCCCTCCTGCGGACCTTCGTCGTCGCGGATGCAGGGCGGAGCCGCCGGAGATATGGGCGCCGAATCCAGCTGAAAAGTCCTGGTCCAGTACATTGGCTCGTCAAAGTAGATCGGATCGTCCAGCAGAGCGGATATCGTCAGTAAGTCGCCATGCCGGATGAAATGTTCGGTTATAGTCGCCTGATCGCTGCTGGGTGCGCCGTTTCGGCGTATAACACCGGCCTTGATGTGCGTGATGTAAACGGCCAGCACATCGCCCTCCCAAACACCGGTAGCAAAGCCGGCTTTTTCGTGTGGCGCATATTTGGACGGATGCGGCCGTCCATCCATCCAGATCGTATTCGGCGACCGGTCTTCCCATCCGCTGATCTTCCAGGCAATCGTGTTTCCCGTAAGAGGATCCGTTTCATTCCATATCTTCACGCCGAAGGGTCCCATCACGAGGTAATAGGGTGGATAAAACAGGCACTCTCGCTCGGGCATCGATAACACCGATCCCGAGTAACTCAATGCCTTCTCGCGGCCAGCCGCGTTGAGAGGAAGCCCGGTATAGTCGACAAGCTGGGGGCCCGGGGCTTTATCGATGGCGTCTTCATGATTTCTGGCGGCCCACGACCCTGAAAGATCAACCTGAGCCGGCACAGGAACGCTCAGCCCCCCGAAAATCAGAAATGACAGGATTGCTTTTCTCATATCGCCCTCCCTACCATGTCGCCGAGCACGGCGTGGGATCCCACGGGCTCGCATCAGCCTGTTTTCTGAAGTTTGTACTCGTAATAAATGGCTGAGCCAGATAACGAGGATCGTTCACCACGGTCGTCAGGATCAGCCACAGGTTTCCGTCGCGCTCGCGAATCACATCGTAATACTCGGTCAGAGCAGTATTCTCGCTGTAGGGCACGCCGTTCTTGCGCAGGTAGCCGGCTTTCAGACGACTCGTCGTGACCTTGAGGTCTCCCGATCTGCCTCCGCCCGCGGCGGCAGCGGCGCCGCGTTGCATCTCCCACTGCGCAACCGAATCTCCCTGCCAGGTTGCTTCCCCGCCCGGAGCTTTCCAGTTCCCGAAGTGGAAGAGACGTGTTTGTGTTCCGGCGTCGAGATCCATGCGCAGCGTATTGTCGTCCTGCCAGGTAATATGAAGCCGTCCGGGGAGGCGCATGATCCCCGCGGCGCCATAGGATCTGCACTGTTCGCCAGCCGCTTCATCTTTGGCGGGGTCCCATGCATCGGCGGCGATTTTCGCTTCCATGTTGATGGGCACGCTCGCGTAGTCGCCCTTCGCCGGCGTGACCATGCGCCACTTCCAGTCTTCGGTGACGATCGAGACCCAGTAACCCGTCAGATCAATCGGAGCCGCCGCTTTGGGACTCGGCGGCGCCCCGCCCCTGCCGCCGCCCTGACCATAAACCTGCGCCGGTATGGAAAGCAGTCCCGCCAGAGTCACCAGCAGGAAACCCGCCCGTCTGACTGTTGAAACATAGTAACTCAAATGCATCGCCTTAGTTCTTTCCCGCCAGACTCTTGTACACAGCCTCAACAAACGCATTCGTCGTCCAGGGACCCGACTTTGAACCATACTGCCGCTCATAGGGTCCGACCGGTGACGCTGCCTTGATCTGTTCCAGTGTCATTCCGCGCTGCATCATATCCTTGATCACATCCCGGATGATCACGATCATGTCGCGGTATTCGACAACGTCGGCCTGATCGCAAATGCGGCCGTGCCCGGGAATGATGTAAGTTCCGCCTTCCTGGAATGCAAAGGGACCCGGCGGAATCGCCAAATCAATAACGTTGTTCAACGCGTCGATCTCGCCCTGAATGCTGCCGCCCTTTTCCAGATCGATGACAGGGAAGCGGGTCGTATCGAGGATGTCACCGGCGACGACGATGTCGGAGATGCGAAAGAACGCCACGCTGTCCCCATCCGTGTGGGCCGCGGGCTGATGCAGGACTTCGATTCCCTCGTGATTGAAATACATGTAAGTGCGCTTCTGATGAAACGTTTCGGTTGGCCAGGCATCGGCGGGATACGAGGACACCTTGCCGGTCGGCGCACTCATTCTCTTCAGAACATCCTCCGCCGCCAGAATCGACGCGGCGCCGCCGGTCATGGATCTCGCGAAGGCGTTTGCCTGCGGGAATATGGTTTCCCCGGCTTTGGCAAGCTCTCCGTTGTTACCGACATGGTCGGGATCGGCGCTGGTGTTAATGATGTACTTGATCTTCTGGTCTGTCAGCTTCCGGATTTCGGCCAGAATCTGCGCGGAGCTTCCTTTCGCTCCGGTGTCCACGACGACAACACCATCCGCTCCGATCTGTACGCCGATGTTGCCGCCCGCCCCGGCAATCATATAGAAATTCGGCCGAACGCGAAGTACCTCAATGGCTTCGCTGCTTTGCTGCGCGCGTGTGATGTTATGCGTAGCGCAAAGAACCAAAAGGAGCATGACTAACTTAGTTCGATTCATGTTAGAAACCCTGGGCTATTTACGGCGTGCGACATTCGCCTCCATCACCGCTCGGGATGTCGATTCTCAGTTCGTCGACTCCCGTTGATCCTTTGCCGCCCGCACCAGCGCCATGGTGGCCCAGTTGGTCGCCGCGTCGGAGATGAACTGATCGCGTTCGTGAGGAAATTCGCTGTCGAAGTAGGGCTGCACCGGAAGGGTGCGCGTCGCGACGTACCACGATCCGTCGTCGAGCTGCGTGCTGAGCAGAAACTTGACGCCCTTCTGATAGACCGGGTCCGTCGCCGCCAGGCCGCCAGCATCCGCGAGGGCGGTCAGCGCCTGTCCGGTCGCATAGGCATCGCTGTTCAGCGTTGTGAGCTGAGCCCAGCCTCCATCCGGCCTTTGCAGCGCCATCAGTTCCCGCGCGGCTTTCCGAACGGCTTCTTTGTTACCGCCGGCCCAGCCGAGACCCAGCACTTGATACACGTGATCTTCCGTGGTCCTCGGTTGCGTCTGACTCAGCCAGACGGCTCCCTTCTGGACGGCCGCCGCATACTCGGCCTGCTTCGGCTTCGGTGCGAACACCTGCAGCGCGCGCAGCGAGATGGCGGTGGCTTCGAAGTCGCTGGATTCGACGGGCGGACGCTGCGTTTGAATCCGCCACCCTCCGTCCGCGGCCTGACGGCGCTTCAGATAACGCGCGATCGCGTCGGTGGCCGGATCCGGCGGGTAATTCGCGGCGGCGAGACCGGCCAGAATATAGCTGTCCGTGTCGACGCCGCCCGGAATCCCGATGTCCTGCAGGCTGCGGTCGCGCCAGCTTTCCAGATACACGCGGATGGTATCCAGCTGCGATTGCGCGGCGGCCTCGTCAATGGAAAATCCGTTCTTTCGCGCCGCAGTGAGAGTCATCTCGGTCAGGCTGTTGTTGTGGCACGAAACGCAGCCTGCCTTTCTGAGAAAAACAACATCGGCGTGCTGGAGCAGAGGAAGGCTTTTTTCGACCGCTGCCCGCGCGGACCGGGGCGTTGCCGGCAGCGTCGGGTGTTCGACCGGTAGTTCGGTGTCTTTTGCTCCAGCGCTCTTCAGGGCCGCCACCGCGGGCGTATCACCCTGCCGCTTCGCCAGGCCGAGGGCTGTGTCGTCAGTGGCGCCGTGTTCCAGCAGAGCTTTCACGCCTTCGACCGGAATCTTCTCCGATGCGGCGGCGAATCGCAGGGCCCCGCCGTTGGCGGTCGCGCCGCGATCGAGCAGCATGACGATCGTCTTCGAGTCGCCATTCCGGGCAGCGGCGGTAAGAGCGCGGTTCAGGTCGTCTTTGGTGGCGAACGAAAGCAGGAGATCGACGCAGGCCTGGCACCCGGATCGCGTGCCGAGATCCGCCGGGAGGTTCTTCTTGTCGGCGCCGCGCTCGATCAGCATGCGCATGACCGCTTCATCGCCGGCGGCAGCAGCCCGGGTCAGCACGGGCTGACCCTCCAGCTTCGCTCCGTGATCGAGCAGCAGCTTTACGACGTCGCCGGAGCCCAGATGGTTGGCCGCCAGCAACAAAGGAGTCAGGCCGTCGGCGGAACGGACATTCGGGTCCGCGCCGTGTTCGAGCAACAGCCGCGTCGCTTCCGGCTCGTCCACGGCCCAAAGCAGCGCCGTCGCGCCGGCATCGTTTTTGGTGTTCGGGTCCGCGCCCTTGTCCAACAACAAGGCGACGGAGCGGGCGTCCCCGTAGAGTGTCGCGTACATCAAAGGCGTCGAGCCGCCGGCACCCTGGCCTTTAGCAGACTTCGGATTTTCGCGCAGCAGCTTCTCGAATGCGGTCCGATCCCCGCGGCGCAGCGCATCCATCATCTTCGCGGCCTGCTGGTCCTGCGGCGCCGACGGCGCTTCGTTCGCCAGCTCATCCGGCCATTCGGCGCCCTGATCGATCCATGCTTTGACGATGGCGATTTGATCCGGAGTCAATGCGCCGGTGGGCGGCATCTGCAATCCCGCCTGGCCGGTGATTCTCAGATAGACGCGGCTGGAGGCGCTCTTGCCGGGAACGACACGCGCTCCGTTGGCGCCCACTCGATTGGGCATGGAGTCCCGTCGTCGGTCCAGCCTGAAGTTGTTTTGCTGGACCGCCGGACCGTGGCAGCCATAACAGTGAGTTTGAAACAGCGGCTGGACGTCGCGGGCAAAGTCGACTTTGCCGGCTACCTGGGCTGGTGATCCTTGGGCGAAGACGGCGATCCCGACGATGACGCCGGCAAGACAGGGCCTTCGAATGGTTCTCTGCACAGGGTTAGACTACATGAGGGCGACACCCAATGCAAACGGATCGTACGTTCAGGTGACAACCTCCGGATGGCTCCGTCGCGCGCGGGACGCAGGAGTGCGTGCGCCGGAAGGAGCGGAAGAGTTTGTGGCCATGATCCGGGCGCTTCGTCAGCCCGACCCCCGCTCCGTCACATTCTAAGTGAATCCGTCGCCGATGGAGTCCGCAACTCCGGTGGTCGTGGATACCGATGTCATTTCCTTCTTGTTCAAAGACCACCAGTTTGCTCCCGCCTGCCAGGCAATAGCCGGAAGGTCTCTGACGGTTTCGCTGGTCACATTGGCCGAAATCGAGTACGGGATGGAAGTAAAGAATTGGGGAGCGCGTCGGCGGGAACTGATGGGCCGTTTTCTTTCGCGATTCAAACCTCTGTTTCCTGACATCGACACAGCAAGCCAGGGGGCGCGGATCATGAACGGATGCGAAAAGAAGGGCATCAACCTACTAGACTCACACAAAAATTGCTATCCTGGTTGTGGCGTGACAGGCTGGTGGCGATCATTGTTTTACTTCCGATGTGTTTCGGTGGGTGGATCTACGCCGATACCAACCAGGCATTGGTCGAACTTGTCGAGTGCGGTAGCTGGCTTGTGCCTTCCGCAAGCTTGGGTCCAATGGGAACGGCCAAACACATCATCGTAGTCAAGGCGTATTCGAAAGTCGATCTCATTGGGGACCAATTGCATGATGCTGTATGGCACGAGGGCCTCCCGTGTAACAGAGAGAGAGTCAATTTTGGCGGTAACGTCCCTAATGGACATTCCAGGAAACAGAATCGCGTTTGTTGGCGTTTGTCCAAAGAGACCCCAATCTGGCACTCCCATCTCACCAGACTGAATAGCCATAGCCGTTCTTACGGCCACTTTAAGGGCTGGTGTTTTACCCGTATTCTGGATAGAAAAAGTGACAGTGGTATCTTCGCCAATAACAGGTTCTTTGGTCAATTTAAAATCGGTGACTCCAAGCCAAGCTCGCTGGTCGTTGCGGGATGCCTCAATGTTAACGTCCAGTGTAGCCATGTTTTGTTGCGTGCTGGCTTCTATCCCTTCTTGAGTCTGAGTGGCGGTCAGTTCCCTAGCGTGCTGCGCTTCTCTGGCAGCATGTTCCCTTCCAATTCGAGTTTCAGTGAGAGCGCCCTGAGCAGACTCAGCGGCAGTCTTGGCAGCTTCGGCGGATACCCTAGCGGACTCGGCCTGCTGGCCAGCATAGTGGGTATACGTAATCAGGACAGCGAGTCCGATAATCTCCAAGAGTGCCTTGGGGTCCGTGAGAAGATTTCTAAGTTTCTTCAGGAAACTGTCTCGCTGATTGTCGGGCTTCTCTCGCTCTTGGCTGGTTGGTTCTTTATTAGGGTCGAGATTGGCAGACACACTGGCAGTTGGCTTGGCGTTGGTATCGGCATTGCCGGAATCTGCCTGCTCTTGTTCGCTCAACTTGTTTTAGGTCACCTTCTTGACCTTGTGGGCTGGTGATCGTTTCATAGGCGGCGATTTAATGACCTGTTTAAGCAGCTTGTGGAAACGCCGGTATTCGGTCGTTTTGGTGATTGGCTTTTGGTCCTCTGCCTTGTCTTTGTGGGGCTGGTTTGACATCCGTGTCACCCCTTCACCCGCGCATAGGTTAAGCGCTTGCCGGAGATTGCTCCAAGCACCTTCTCGAATCGTTCCCGATCCGTCAGGTGGCGTTCGTTATATCGGAATGACTGCTCATCAAGGTATCTGAAAAGATGGAACGGCTCAACACTCACATAGGTACCTTTGATCGACCGTTTCAGGAGACTCCAGAAGTTCTCCATGCGGTTCGTATGCACGTTGTCTTGGACATATGCTTCGGCGTGATCCACAACCTTGTGCGTGTAGTCCGACAGGCCATCGTAAGACTTCAAGGCGTCCGTGTGAATCTCGGAGCCGCGCTGTACGAACTGACGAATGATCGGCTGAACGTCATGCTTCCGGCGAGAGTGAACGTGGCGCACATGGACCTTCCCGGTTTCATGATCGAGCAGGCCGAACACGATAGCCTTACCCATCGGGCCGCGTCCACGAATTTTCTCAGCGCGCTTTCCGGCGTGCATGTTTCGCGCCTTCCCGCCGATGAAAGTTTCGTCCGCTTCGACGGTACCGGACATCTTGTTGATCGTCCCATTGTGCATCGCATAGCGGATGCGGTGGACTATAAACCAGGCCGTCTGCTGAGTAACCTTCAGCGCCCGCGCGACCTCGTAGGAACTGATGCCATTCTTGCAGTTGGCAATCAGCCACATCGCGCAGAACCATTTCTTCAGCGGGATCGGGCTGTCCTCGAAGATCGTTCCGACCTTAACCGAGAACTGCTTCCGGCAGTCCAGACAGGTCCACAGAAACCGCGTAGTGATGAACGAGAGACGTTTAGAGGCGCAAGCCGGACACGCCGGACCCTTCGATCCCCACTTTGCTTCCTTCGCAACATCGAAGCAGACCTGAGGGTCCGAAAAATGCTCGATTGCGCCCTGCAATCCCTCTGGAATCTTGGAGTTAATTTCGCCCATGAATGAATCATACACCTTTCAATCATGTGAGTCAAGTAGATTGTTACCAAAAGAAGGGAAGACCGATCTCATTCCCGGACGCGTGGATCGCAGCCGCCGCTCTGCAGCTTAATATCCCGCTTGTGACTCATAACGCCCGCGATTACGAGGCGGTTGACGGTCTGACGATTCTCACGGCGACAACGGTGGCTTAAGTCCTCGTTTGATTTTGGTTAAAGGATTGAAAGGAATGGTGCGCCCGGCATGACTCGAACATGCGACCTTCTGGTTCGTAGC
>Ga0181536_10006563_pt1 | contig 11637 bp, 9 predicted proteins | sample PEATcosm2014_Bin_41_FD_121105 | JGI IMG/M metagenome (GOLD analysis project Ga0181536, IMG submission 121105) | Peatland microbial communities from MTU Mesocosm Facility, Houghton, MI, USA - PEATcosm2014_Bin17_60_metaG | ecosystem: Environmental > Terrestrial > Soil > Wetlands > Peat | place...
GCTATGTGCCGCTAACGGATGTCGCTAATGCCGCCAATACGCACTTTAAGTTATTGATTTTGCTATCTGTCGATCCCTTCACACGGGAGAGGTCATAGGTTCAATCCCTATAGCGCCCACCATGTTTCGCCTGAGATTACTTAACAACTTCAATTTTCTAAAAAGATTGCGGCGGTATTTCGCGACGGCTCGCAACGGAACACAACGGCAACTGACGAGTGGCAACCGTGCAAAACCCGTGCGGTTTGTTCGCCCGATGTTCACGTGCGATTATTGCGCGTATGAGGTCTCTCGGCCCGCCAATGACCCTCGGCAACATGCGCGCTAATGGCGTCCGCGCCCTCGCCGTATCGTGCCTCGGTCGCGGCTGCCATCACCAGTGCATGTTAGACATGAGCCGTTTTGGCGATGACGTAACCGTGCCATCGTTCGGGCCACGGCTGCGGTGCGAGCGGTGCGGACGCGTTGGCGCTGATGTTCGGCCGAATTGGAGTGAACGGCTGGCGATCGGCGCGTTCACCGGCCGCTCACAACCAAATGTTGACCGCTGAGAGACGGAATGTTCAGCGATCCTGGAATTTTTTCTGGCTTTCCACGGCTTGGTGATGAGCAGCCATGCAAAGACCGCGCGCTACGGTTGGATCGGCGTGCCGGACCAGAATTGCTCGATGCACTCGGCATTACGCCCAGCAGTGCCAAAGAGGCCGACATTATCCGGCGGCTTGTGATGGACCTGTTAGAAGCCGACTACGAGTTTCAGTCGAAGCGGCGCCATGCACCACGATCAATATCATATTCTCGGAATATCTCCCGCTACACGGGCATGTCGAGGTATTACGGCAAGACTTTTAACTACAAGTCGATGTTGGGTGCCGTTGATCGACTCCTAAATGGCGGATTCATTTATGAAGTTCGGACAAAGCCATCGCCTCCGACGGAAGGCGAGATCGGTCATCAATCCACAATCACTGCCACGGGCGGTTTGATTGAGAAGGCCGCCGAAAAACACCTCGCCGTGGAATTCGTCCCCGCTGAACTGATCCGTCTAAAGGACACCAACAAACGCCTTATCCCTTACGATGAGAGCGACTACTCGCGAGCACGGGGATGCGCCTGTCGGAAGCTTTCGAAATCGACGGGGGATTCCGCGAACACGGTTGCCGCTACGTCATTGTCGGCGCGAAGTCACCCCAATCCAAGCGTAGGGTCCCACTCCCAACCGCTGTATTGCCCTTCGTCCCGAGGAATATTGACGGACCCTTGTTTCAGGGAAGCGCTCGTGCCGCATCGAAGCGCCTGAACCTATTCTTAAACGAGATTGGAATTGCGGACCCTCTAAAGGTAGTCCACTCGCTCCGGCACCGAGCCCAAGATCGTTTAAGAGCTGCCGGCTGCCCCATTGATTATCGGTGGGCGTTGCTTGGGCATGAGAAGAAAACTGTGGCTGAGAGATATGGCTTAGGTTTTCCGGTACCACTGCTTAAGCGCTGGATCGATAAAATCGGATTTTGATTCAGATCGATGTCCTCAGACCGACGAGACGTGTACCTGCGTACGGTGCCGCCTCGTCACTAAGTTGCGGCCTGCAGCCCGCATTTTTCGATCACAGGTTTCGTGCGGGGTGAGGCCAGCAGATCGATCAGCACTTTCGCTGGTTGCGACTTGCTAGATTTCACGTGAATCGCGGCCGATAGCGGCATGACATTTTGCAATTCAGCGGGAAACGAGCCCAGCACGTGAACGCCGTCGACCAGCATCAGCTCGGCCAGTTGCTGAACTGCCATCGCGCATTCGCCAGTCGCCACCGCATGGGCGACGACACCAGCGCGCACGGTGGTCTTGCGCTTGATTTCGTCAGCTATGCCAAGCCGCGCAACCACGTTGAGGAAGTGGGCCGCGCTCGGGCTGCCCGTATCCGGGTCCGCATGGATGATTGATTTTGCGGCTAACAGCGCCTGCTTGAATTTCGCAGCCGTACTAATGTCTGGCTTAGGCTCATTCATCCCCACTGCGAGGCCCATAACCATGCATGCCACGACGCGACTTGAGCCGCCGTCAACTATGCCCTCCCGAACCAGGCCGTCGATCGCTTCTGGCGTCGAAATCAAGATGTCCGCCGCTTCGCCATCTCGGATACGTTGCGCGGCGGGCACCGGCGGCGCAAAGTCCAAAGCGATTTCAAGCCCGGTGGCCTTGGTAAACTCTGGCGTCAGCCTGTCGAACACGCCCTGCATAGCGACCGTTGTCACAATCTTCAGCATTTCGGTCATTCACGGAGTCCTTGCCGCCGATTCACGGCTTAGCTGGATTGAACGAGACGGCCCGGACGTGGGTACCCTTGGTTCTTGTCAGCCGGTTCCGCTTCAAGCGTAATCATTGTGGTGCCAGATGGTAATCCGAGGAGTTCTCCAGCTGTCTTTGTGCTTACGGAACCGTGCCGGTTGTGGTCTTGGCTGCGTTTACTCGGCCGCTTGCGGTGCCGTGTGAGACACCTGCCGTTCCTTATCACGAATTGCCATCAGCACTTTTTCCGGCGTCGCCGGCAGATCGGTGATGCGCACGCCGACCGCGTCATAGATCGCGTTCATGATCGCCGGAATGGTCGGCACCAAGGATAGCTCGCCGACGCCTTTGACGCCTAGCGGACCAGTCGGATCGGGATCTTCGACAATGATGGAATTGACCTGCGGCACATCGAGCGAAGTCGGCAGAATGTATCTGGCGAAGCCAGAGGTGCTGGTGCGGCCGCTTTCGAGCTTGTAGTCTTCCATCAGGCCCTGGCCGAGCGCCTGCACGATGCCGCCTTCGATCTGCCCTTCCACGCCCTGTGGGTTTACGGCGCGGCCGACATCGTGCGCGGCCCAGATGCCGAGCACTTGCACTTCACCGGTGACGGTATCAACCTCGACCTCGGCCACCTGGCAGCCGAAGACATAAGACTGCCAGGGGCGGCCCGAGCCATCGACCGGGTCGAGCCTGGCTGAGGGGGCGATGCCGAAGTTGGCGGAGCCGACCGGGACCACGCCGCGTTTCTTGGCATTATCGACCGCCTCAGCCATGGAAATCCGATGGTTGGTCCCTTCGGCCCAGACCTCGCCATTGCCGGTGTGAATCAGCTCGACATCCACATCCCAGGCCTTGGCCATGACTTCGACCAGGCGGTTGCGCGCCTCGCGGCAGGCGAGGGCAACCACGTTGCCAACCATGAAGGTTTGGCGACTGCCGCCGGCATGCCCGGGACCCGGCATGCGTGCGGTATCGTTGTCGCCGATCACCACCTCCTCCGGCTTCACGCCGATCTCGTGCGCCGCGATCTGCGCCACCGCGGTGAGAATGCCCGCGCCGATCTCGGCGACGCCGGTGACCACCTTGACGCTGCCGCCATCGTCGATCACCACCCAGGCGGCGGCGCGGTCGGCCGGCGCGGGGCGGGCGATGCCGTACCAGCAGACGGCCATTCCTCGTCCGCGCTTGCGTGCCATGCGCGCTACTCCGCCGCTTCCCGTTTATCGCCCACCGCAAAACGCGCGCCCAGCGCGCAAGGCGGGCGGACCCCTTCGCGATTGAGATCGCCGCGCCGGTCGCCGCGTGATACCGGCGCGCCGGATTCCCAGCCGGAGGCTTTTTCGGCGGTGTCAAGCACACGCGACAGGCTCACCGAGCCGAGCTGCTGCCGGGTATGGGTGACCGCGCCGTCGTGCATGGCGTTGATGCGGCGGATCTGGAACGGGTCAAGACCGAGCCTTTCCGCGCAGATGTCGAGATGGGATTCGGTGGCGAAAGCAGCCTGGAGCGCGCCGAAAGAGCGAAACGCGCCGGACGGCGTGTTGTTGGTGTAGACACCGTAGGTGTCGATCTTGATGTTGGGGACGACATAGGGACCGGCGGCGAGAACCGCCGCCTTGTGCACGACGTTTCCGGTCGACATGCAATAGGCGCCACCGTCGCAGACCATGGTCATTTCGTAGGCGCGAATGCGGCCGTCGCGCATGAGGCCCATGCGCACCCGTGTTCGCGAGGGGTGACGTTTGGCGGTGGAGATGATTGACTCCTCACGGGTGAACACAAGCCGCACCGGACGCTGAGTTTTCATGGCGAGCAGCGCCAGCATCCCCTGATAGATCATGTCGGTCTTGCCGCCAAAGCCACCGCCGACCGGGCTCATGATGAAGCGCACCTTGGCTATAGGCTTGGCGATGATGCGCGCCAACATGTTGCGATGATGGGTGATGTTCTGGTCGGGCGACACGATAGTCACCACGCCGTCGGGATCGACATAAGCGAGGCCAGCTTCCGGTTCGAGATAGGCGTGCTCGATCGCTTGCGTGGAATAGGTCTGTTCGACCACCAAGTCGGACTCGGCAAAGCCCTTCTCCACGTCGCCGACCCGGATCGGGATGTGTTTGGTAATATTATCGGGCGCGTAATCATGCAACACCGGCGCACCGGGCCGCATCGCCTCGTCCGGATCGAACACCGCTGGGAGTTGCTCGTAAACCACCTTGATCGCGGCCAGCGCACGCTTTGCGGTGAGTTCATCTTCCGCCGCGATTGCCGCCACCGCCTCACCGACATAGCGTACCTTGCCACGCGCCATCACCGGCTGATCGTTGACGATCACGCCGAAGCCGTCCTCACCGGGCACGTCCGCACTAGTAATAACGCCCTCGACACCCGCCATCGTTTCCGCGGCCGCCGTGTCGATCGACACGATGCGCGCATGCGGATGCGGCGAGCGCAGTACTTGCACATACAACATGCCGGGCATGGTCATGTCGCCGGCATATTTGAGGCGGCCCGTGACTTTGCTCGGCGCATCGATGCTGCGCACGTTCTTGCCGATGTAATCGCCTTGTTCGGCCTCTACTTCCGAAAAAATGGTCGCAGGTAGGCGGCCATTCTGCACATCACGCGCCATTTCGACCGCATCAATAATTTTCTGATAGCCGGTGCAGCGGCAGATATTGCCGCCAAGCCGCTCCTTGATCTCCTCGCGGTCGGCAAACGAATTGGTGCGTAACGCGGCGGTCGCCGCCATCACCATGCCGGGGATACAGTAACCACACTGGCTGGCGCCGGTCTTGTGGAAGGCCTTCTGCAACAAACTCAATTCACCGGTCCTGGCCAGCGCCTCAATGGTCTCGATCTGCGCGCCTTGCGCCTTGGCCACCGGCAACAGACACGACTTCATCAGCACGCCATCGACAAAGACCGAACAGGTGCCGCATTCGCCGGCACCGCAGCCTTCCTTGCTGCCGGTGAGGTTGAGGTCGTCACGTAGGAAATCGAGCAAGCGCTGATGCGGCTTGGCATTGCGTGCAATCTTGCGGCCGTTGACCGTCGCTTCGAAGCGGACGTCAGCCATAGGCCGCCTCCAATTCCGGAGAGAGCGCCCCCGCGTCGGCGCCGGCGCGGCGCGCAGCACTGATCAACCCGCGCAGCATGAATCCGCGCACCACGTCGCGGCGATAGGCTTGGCGAGTGCGCGAGGCGACAAGGGACACCGGCATTTCAGCAGCCTCTTCCAGGCGCGCCGCGCTCAACGGGCCGCCAAGCAAGAACGTTTCCACGTCGGTGAGGCGGCGTGGAGCCGGCCCAATCCCACCAAGAGCGAGCCGCACGTCCTCGAAGCGACGTCCTTGCGCGTCGAGTTTGACCAAGGTCGCAAGGCAGACGATCGAAATGACCAGAGAGCGTCGATGGCCGACCTTCTCGAAGCTTCCACCATGGCCCGGCAAGGCGTCACATTCGACCGCGATCAGCAGTTCATCCTCTTCGAGCGCCGTCCGATTGGGGCCAATGACGAATTGCTCGAGCTTCATGTGCCGGCGCAGCACTCTGCTGCCGGAGCTTTTCGCCAATTCGACTTCCGCATCATAGGCGATCAGCGCCGGCGTTACGTCCGCCGCCGGCGAGGCGTTGACGATGTTGCCGCCGATAGTGGCTTGCGCGCGAATCTGTTCGTCGGCGAACCACACCGCGCAGCGCGGCATGGAAGGCAACGCGCGGGCGAGCACAGGATCGTCAAGAAAGCGCTGGATCGGCGTCGCGGCGCCGAGCCGCACCCGGTGATCGTCGACGCGCGATTCGCGCAAATCCGGAATGCGGGCCACATCGATCAGCACCGGGATTTCCACGTCGCCTGCCCGGCCCTCGCGCGCCCAGGGCAGCGTATCGGTGCAGCCGGCGACAACCCGGTAACGGCCGCGGTGGCGCTGCATCGCAGCAAAGGCCTCATTCAACGTGCTTGGCGTCAGATATTCGTCGCAGATGAGCATGACTTGGCGTTCTTTCGGTCAACGCGCGGACATCTGCTTGTCCAGTGCTGCTTTTGCGGCGCGAGACTTAGGCTATAACTAAATCTATGCTCGTAAGCCTCCACTACTTTGACATGCATCAAAGCAGCTTCCCCATCGAACATAAAAAGTTAAGCAAAACAATATTTTGGAGGAACATCCATGTCCGAAATCTCCGCCGCACCGAGGGCTTTCCAGAAGTCCCGGTTAATGGTGATACTTCTTGCCGTCGCGGCATTAGCCACGATCTCGCTTGACAGTGCGCGCGCTGAGTATCCTGATCACCAAGTCACGGTGATCGTTTGTTTTCCGGCCGGCGGCGGCACGGACATCCAGGTGCGAATGATCAATACGCAACTGGGCGAAGCGCTCGGCAAGCCGGTGATCATCGAAAACCGCGGCGGCGCCGGGGGATCTATCGGCATCGCGGCGGTCGCTCGCGCGCCGGCGGATGGCTATACCCTACTCGCCTGTTCAAGCTCCTTCGTGGTCGATCCGAGTCTGTACGCGCATGTCGCCTACGATCCGTTCAAGGACTTTATTCCGATTATGGCGATCGGAGCATCCCCAAACGTCTTCACGGTTCCGACGCAGTCCAAAATTCACTCCATGCGTGACTTTATTGCCAACGCGAAGGCTAATCCGGGCAAACTGAACTGGACGAGTCCCGGCATTGGCACGACGCCTCAACTTTCCGGCGAACTCCTCAAGGCGAAGACAGGGATCGACATGCTGCATATTCCGTACGCTGGCGCTGGTCCGGCCATGACGGCCGTGTTCGCAGGCCAAGTCGACATGTATGTGGCCAATTATGGATCGATCAGCGGTCTCCTAAACAGCGGAAAAGTGCGGCCCATCGCGGTAACCTCTAAGGAGCGCTGGCCCGATTTGCCGAATGTTCCCTCGCTCGATGAGCTCGGGATCAAAAACGCAGAATCCGACAACTGGGCGGGTATTTTGGCCCCGGCTGGAACGCCGAAGCCGATCATCGACCGGCTCGCAAAGGAGCTCGCCGCGATTCTTGCCCGTCCGGATATTCGCGAAAAGTATGCGAAACTCGGCTTGCCGGTCGTCGCCGAGGGCCCAGATGCCTTTCGTGCTCGCATCGCCCGCGAGGTCCCGATGTACAAAGAGGTCATCGAACAGGCGGGCTTGAAAATTAAGTAGTTTCCCTGTCAGACGCTATCCACTAGCGCGCCCTAAACAAAAGGCTTCTTCCAGATCTTCCGCTTCTGCATCAGTGCGACCTGCTTATCGATCACGTCGCGCTTGTAATCGGCGTGCTTTCCCGGAATCTTCTTTAGATAGCGGTTCTTCGGGTAGATCGGCTTCTCATAGATGATCTGCGCGAGCTCGCTGCGCACATCCTTCATCCAGTTCGTGACCTGTGCCGACTCGCGGTGATGCCGCAACGCCTCGACATTGATGACGCCCGTGACGAAAGTCGAGCCGTTGGTGTCGCGCTGCTTGCCGACAAGCTGGCCGCGGTAGTCGACAATCATCGACTGGCCGCCGCCGGCGTCGATACCGACGGGGTGGTCGGCATCCAGGTGATAGCTGCCAATGTTCGGCGCCACGATGTACATGTTGTTCTCGAGCGCGCGGGCGCGATTGGATATCTCGAAGATGTCGTTCTCAGTGAACGGGGCCGGCATCGAGGCGCGGTAAACGACTTCAGCGCCGTTCATGGCAAGACCGCGCCCGTTCTCCGGATAGTTGCCCTCCATTGCCATCATGATGCCGAGGCGACCGATCTTGGTGTCGACCACCGGCCAGAAGGCCTGCAGATTGCGGCCGTATTTCTCGATCCACCAGTCGTAGATGTCGTGCGGCGAGACTGAGCGCTCGACCGGCAGAAGCGCCGAGATCTTGTAGTGCTTCAGGATGATTTTGCCGTCCGGATCAACAATAAAGCCGACGTTGAAGAAACGGTTTTTCCAGTCGGGATGGCGCGCCTTGGCCTGCGCCATGATGTAGACGTTCCATTGCCGCGCCAGCTTGCCGACCTCTTCAGTCTCAGGGCCGGGAATGTCGATGCAGCAAGTGTTGGCGTAATCGGCGTGGTCGAGGTCGAGCACCTCATCGTTAAAGCCCATCAAGGCGCCTTCCGGGATCGCCAGCAGACGCACCGGAATGTCGAGATTCGAAAGCCAGAAGGCGGCCTTCGTCAGGCCCTTCAGGTGTTCGATGTTATGCTTGATCTCCTCGCGGCGGCGGATGCCCCAGAAGCTCGGGATCAGGCCGACAGCGTTATAGGGCTCGATCATGGTCTTCCCCTTTATGCCCTTTACGCCGCAACGCTCGGCAAGCCGGCGAGCGCCATGGCCAATTCTTTCTCGTCGTAATTCTGGTCGACGAGTTTGCCTTCGAAGTAATTGATGTAAGCCTGCATGTCGAAATGGCCGTGGCCGGACAAGTTGAAGACGATCGTCTCCTTCTTGCCTTCCTGCTTGCAGCGCAGCGCCTCGTCGATGGCGCAGCGCACGGCATGGTTCGCCTCCGGCGCCGGCACGATGCCCTCGCAGCGCGCGAATTCGACGCCGGCCTCGAAGCAAGCTTTCTGGTGATAGGCCTTCGCCTCGATGAGGCCGAGTTCTTTAGCGTGCGAGACCAGCGGCGACATGCCGTGATAGCGCAGACCGCCGGCATGGAAGCCGGGCGGGATGAAGGTCGAGCCGAGCGTATGCATCTTGACCAACGGCGTTAGATGCGCAGTGTCGCCGAAGTCGTAGGCATACTTGCCACGCGTCAGCGACGGACAGGCCGCCGGCTCGACCGCGATCACGCGCCGCTTGCGGCCGCCGCGCAGCTGCAGGCCGAGGAATGGGAATGCAAGACCCGCAAAATTCGAACCGCCGCCGGCGCAGCCGATGACCACGTCCGGATCATCGCCCGCCATCGCCAGTTGTTCGATCGCCTCCTGGCCGATGACCGTCTGGTGGAGCAGCACGTGATTGAGCACCGAGCCGAGCGAGTATTTCACCGCCGGATCCTTGGCGGCCACTTCCACGGCTTCGGAAATGGCGATGCCGAGCGAGCCCGGACTGTCGGGATGCTCCTGCAGGATAGCGCGGCCGCTGTCGGTCTCGTTCGACGGCGAAGCAATGCAGCGCGCACCATAGGTCTCCATCAGCGCGCGGCGGTAAGGCTTCTGGTCGAACGACACCCGCACTTGGAAGACCAGCACGTCGATGCCGAACAGCGCACCGGCGAAGGCGAGCGAAGAGCCCCACTGCCCGGCACCAGTCTCGGTGCTCAGCCGCTTGATACCGGCCTGCCGGTTGTACCAGGCCTGAGGGACCGCGGTGTTGGGCTTGTGCGAGCCCGCCGGCGAGACGCCTTCGTATTTGAAGTAGATTTTGGCGGGAGTGCCGAGCTTCTGCTCAAGGCGGCGCGCGCGGATGAGGGGCGAAGGCCGCCACATCCGATAGACGTCGCGCACCGGCTCGGGAATGTCGATGTAACGATCTGCCGATACCTCTTGCATGATCAATTCCATCGGAAACAACGGCTCGAGATCGGCGGGACCGATTGGCTGCTTGGTTCCGGGATGCAGAACGGGAGGGAGGGGCTTCGGCAGGTCAGCTACTAAATTGTACCAAGTCTTCGGAATATGGGTCTCATCCAGGACAAACTTAATTTGGTCGCTCACTCGACTCCCCCTTGATTTACGCAACACGACAGAACTTGCGGCAAGATACATGAGCGGGCCGAAGTTGTGAACACGGCATAGGCCGAGCGCGTCAAAGTGGAGCGCTCGATTTTGCTTGCACGGCATATAAGCGGTACGTAAATATTGGAGCTTGACTGGTTGATACAGGCTAGAGGATTCGTGGTTTATTTAATGGTCTATCGACGCAAGGTGTTCTTTCTCAAGGGGGGAAAATGTACCGAGTATTCACGCTGCTCGCGGCTGCCGCGGCGCTTGCATTTGCAGTCAGCGGCGCCACCGCGCAGGACAAGATTCGCATCGGACTCATTTACACCCTGTCAGGACCACCGAGCGTGCTTGGCCAGCAATCGAAGAATGCCTTCGAGCTCGCAGTCAAGGACCTCGGCGGGAAAATGGGCGGCAAGGATGTCGAGCTGTTCGTCACCGACGATACCCTGAAGCCTGAAGTCGCCATTCAGAAGATCCATGAATTGCTCGAGCGCGACAAGGTCGACATCATCGTCGGCCCGATCTTCTCCAACATACTGCAGGCGATCCACAAGCCGGTCATGGATTCAGGAAAACTCCTGATCAGCACAAATGCCGGCGCCTCATCCTTCGCCGGCGCTTTGTGCAACCCGCGTTTCTTCGTGACCTCTTACCAAAACGATCAGATCTATGCGGCGCTGGGCAAGGTGGCGAACGAGAAAGGTTATAAACGCGTCTACGCCATGGTACCTAATTATCAAGCCGGCAAGGACGCGTTGGCCGGCTTCAAGAGCACCTATAAGGGCACGATCGTCGAAGAGTCGCTGGTCCCCTTGAACAATCTCGATTTCAACCCGGAATTAAGCAAGCTCGGTGCCGCCAAGCCCGATGCGCTGTTTACCTTCATGCCGGGCGGCCTCGGCATCGCCCTCATCAAGCAGATGAATCAAGCTGGGATGAAGGGAAAGTTCCCGATCATCTCGGCCTTCACCGCCGACGAGGCGACGCTTCCGGTCCTGGGCGAAGCTGCCGATGGCATTTTCGGCTCGCTGACCTGGACGCCGACGACCGACAATCCGCAGAACAAGAAATTCGTCGCGGCATACGAGGCTGCTTATCATGCGATCCCGGCCTCCTATGCGATGCAGGCCTATGACGCCGCCATGCTGATCGATAGCGCGGTGCGTGCGGTTAAGGGTAATGTGTCAGACAGCATGGCACTCAGCGCGGCGCTTAAGAAGGCGGACTTCAAGTCATTGCGCGGGCCATTCAAGTTCAACGTCAACGGCTATCCGATCGAGGATTTCTACTTGACGAAGGTCGTCAAGCGCGCCGACGGAAAATATCAGACCTCCATCGTCGAGAAAGTGTTTGCCGACAGCGCTGATCCCTACGCGAAGGATTGCAAGCCGCAGTCGAATTAGACTGGCGGACACAATGCCTGAAAGGGGAACGGGCCCGGGGTGACCGGGCCCGTTTCAGTTTTAAATTGGCTCTTTCCAGCGCCGGATGACCTGCGGGCGGCGGTCCGGCGGCAGTCCACTCCCTCCGGCACCGAGCCCAAGATCGTTTAAGAGCCGCCGGAACCACACACCGGTATTCAAGTCGAAGGTGGCTCTGGCCGCCATCAAGGGCGATAAGACGCTGGCCGAACTGGCGCAGCTGTTTGATGTCCATCCCAATCAGATCACGCAATGGAAA
>Ga0181536_10006567_pt1 | contig 11627 bp, 12 predicted proteins | sample PEATcosm2014_Bin_41_FD_121105 | JGI IMG/M metagenome (GOLD analysis project Ga0181536, IMG submission 121105) | Peatland microbial communities from MTU Mesocosm Facility, Houghton, MI, USA - PEATcosm2014_Bin17_60_metaG | ecosystem: Environmental > Terrestrial > Soil > Wetlands > Peat | place...
ATTGCGCGCGACGAGATGCGGCCACACCGCCTTGGTCATGTAGAAGATGGAATCCAGATCGACGGCGCGCACGCGGTCCCAATCCTTCTCGGCGAACTCGGGGATCGGCGCGACGTGCTGCACGCCGGCGTTGTTCACCAGGTGGTCGATCGCGCCCAAGTCGGCGACGATGCGCTCGACGCCGGCTTGCACTTGCGCCGGCACGGTCACGTTGATCGCATAGCCGCGCGCTCGCACGTTGTACTCGTCCGCCAGCGCTTGGGCACTTTTCGCGGCCACGCTTTCGTCGAGGTCGCAGACCGCAATATCGGAGCCCGCTGCGGCGAGCGCCGTCGCGCACGCGTATCCGATGCCGCGCGCCGCCCCGGTCACGACGCTCACGCGCCCGGCAAGGCGCAGACTCGGTAAATCACTCACGGCGTGCGGCTTTCACAAGGGGCGGCGAGGAGGCCTCCAAGCAAACGACGGAGAGGTAGCTACCTATGTCTGATTCTCTGAACGTGAGTCGTGATGCGGTTAGCCGCCGGCGGATGCTTGAAGCGTGCGCGGCGATACCGGTGGGCCTCGCCGCCGGTGCGGCGTCCTCGGCAAGCGCAGCGGACTTGACCAAGATTCGCATTGCCACCGCCGCTTCGGAGACCTCCGGGGCGGCGATGTACGCCCAAGACTTGGGATTCTTCACGCAGGCAGGGCTGGCGGCCGATCTCGCGTTCTTTCAAAGCGGGGCGGTGATCGTGAACACGGTCGTTTCCGGCTCGGCCGACTTCGGCAGCAGCGCCGTGTCTTCGCTCGCGCTCGCGCGCGGCAGCGGCTTACCGGTAACCATCGTCGCGGCCGGTGGATTGTCCACCGGCAAACCCATCTCCGCGATCATCGTGCTCAAGGATGGGCCTCGCACCGCGGCCGATCTCACCGGAAAAACGATGGCCGTTCCGGGACTCAAGACGTTTTCGCAATACACGGCACAATTGTGGATCGACAAGAACGGCGGCGACTCGCGTTCGGTCAAATTCGTAGAGATGCCGCCGGCGGAAATGTCGGCGGCGCTCGAATCGCACCGGGTCGACTCGGCGACGACCTTCGAGCCCGGCATCACGTTGGCAATGGCAACGGGCAATTTCCGCGTGCTTGGAAACTGCGCGGCGGTAGTGGCACCACGCTGGTTGACCTCGGTATGGTTTTCCACCGACGCCTACGTGCAGCAGAACCCGGACGCAACGCGCCGCTTCGTCGGCGCCATTCGGCAGGGCGCCCTGTGGTCGAATTCGCACCTCGCGCAGTCCTCGGCGATTCTCGCGAAGTACACGAAGCTCGACCCGGACCTGGCCGCTCGCATGACGCGCGATCAACAGGGCACGGTCCTCGATCCGGCGCTGCTGCAACCCAACCTCGACGTCCTCGCGCGCTACAACGCGCTACCCAACCCGGTGACGGTATCTCAACTCGTTTGGAATCCGCACTGACTCGATAACCTCTCATCGATCGCGGTCTTGCTTTGGAGATAAAGCATCGCGTTAACGAAACGGATTCCGTCTTCTTCGAAGAGTCCGATCGCGGTGTTGCACGAATTGCAGAGAAGGCCACGCACTTTACCGCGCTCGTGATCGTGATCGTGATCGATACACAGATGGTGGAGAAAAACCTTCTCATACGGCGTGTGTTTAGCAGGAACACACGCACGCCAATTCTTTTTGCAAATAGCACAGCAACCGTTCTGCCTATCTAACAGCTGCTCTAGTTCTTCCATCCGGACACCGTATTTCCGAAATACGTAGAGCTGTCGCTGCTTTGTCCGCCGGTATTCGCTAGTACGGTAGTATTCGCGCGCGTAGCGCTGCCGGCACGGAACGCACCGCAATTTGCCACTCTTTAGTGCGATTTTGAGCGAACCACATATTCCGCAATGCGCCGAACGTCTCATGAAGCAATTATTTCAAATCGCGGTGCCATCATGCTGGCACACGTTGACGAAATAAAGAAAACGCCGCGCAGTCTTGCTACCGACGTTTTGCAAAATGTGCCGAGACCCGGAGTCGAACCGGGGACACACGGTTTTTCAGACCGTTGCTCTACCAACTGAGCTATCTCGGCGCGGAGGCCGACGCGAGTGCTTCACCAGCCGGGTTCGTCGCCCTCCCCGCCGTAGGGCAGATCAGCGAGGCGCAGGCTTGCCTTCGAAGTTCCAGACGTGCAGGCCGGCGCCCGAGCCGGTGGTTTCGAGCTTGCCGTCGACAAAAGTCCCCGTGAAGATGTGGCCCCGGGCGCCGTTGCCGATCTGCAGCCAGATCTTCGTTCCGGTGAGGCCGCCGGACACGGACGCGAGCTGACCCTCGGTGGTCATGAAGTTCCCGGAGATGGTGCCGTCGGGATAAATGCTGAGGCGGAGCCGGCCGTCGTACTCGCCGGCGCTCGACGCGTCCCACTCGCGCGTGTTCAGGATATAGCTCGTGGCCGGCCCGGGTGCCGGCAGGGCGGGTTGGGCGAACGCCGCGGTGAGAGCCAGAACCGACAGCGTCGCCAGTGCGCGTGTCTTCATGTCCGTCAAAACCGGTCGCGAGCCGAGCGGGTTCCGTTAGCCGGGGACTGGGATAATACTTACGGTGTATACGAGTTCCCGGCCGCCCGCCGTCGTATCTGAATAAGGTGATCGGCAGTTTCGGGCCCCGCGCGCTGGGCCGCGTGTTCGACGACAGCCCGGGCGAGACGCGCTCGAAGATCGTCGCGCTCTACGCCCTGCTCGTTCTGGCCAACGCCGGTGCTTGGGCGTTGGCGTTCGTGGTCTTCGCGGGCCGGCCGCTGCTGCTCGGAACGGCGCTGCTGGCCTACACGTTCGGCTTGCGCCACGCGGTCGACGCCGACCACATCTCGGCGATCGACAACGTCACGCGCAAGCTGATGCAAGATGGCAAGAAGCCGGTGTCGGTCGGATTCTTTTTCTCGCTCGGTCACTCGACGATCGTGATCGCGCTTTCGGCTGCGATCGCGTTTGCTGCAACGGTCGTCCACGCGTCCCTGCCGGGCTTGGCGAGCATCGGCGGCGTGATCGGCACGTCGATCTCGGCGCTCTTCCTGTACGCGATCGCCGCGCTCAACATCGTGGTATTGATCGAGGTCTACGGCACGTTCCGGCGCGTTCGCCACGGCGAACCGTACGCGACGGCGGCCGCCGAGGCGAGCGCGAGCGGCGGCGGCCTGTGGTGCCGGTTGCTCGGACCGTTCATGCGGCTGATCGGCGCGAGCTGGCAGATGTATCCGCTCGGCGTGCTCTTCGGTTTGGGCTTCGACACCGCCACCGAAGTCGGCATTCTCGGCATCGCCGCGCTCGAAGCCGGCAAAGGTCTGCCGGTCTACAGCATCATGGTGTTTCCGTTGCTGTTCACCGCCGGGATGTGCTTGCTCGACACGACCGACGGCGTGCTGATGCTCGGCGCGTACGGCTGGGCCTTCGTCAAGCCGGTGCGCAAGCTGTACTACAACCTGAATATCACGTTGGTCTCGGTACTCGTCGCCGTGTTCGTCGGCACGATCGAGGCGCTCAGCATCATCGGCCCGCAACTCGGCCTGCGCGGCGGTTTGTGGGACGCGGTCGCGCGCGTCAGCGACAACTTCGGCTTGCTGGGCGGCGCGATTATCGGACTGTTCGTGCTGAGCTGGTTCGTCTCGACGGCGATCTACAAGCTACGCCGCTATGACGAGCTCGATCTACCCGGAGACGGCGTTCGCGTCGATCAGGTCGCGGGCCGGAAACGCGGCGGCGATCGCCTTGTACTTGGCGGCGGCGTCGATTAGCGGCTGAATCAACGGCCCGGCAAGCGACGTCGTGAGTTGATCGCGCGGCGTCGCCTGCAGCACGTTCATCTCGCTGCCGGTGTATTTGGAGATCGCCGGCAGCATTTCGGTCCAGTGCGCGTTCGCGTAGGCGGTGGCTTGCGCGATGCCTTTGCGAAACCGTGCCAGCACGTCGGGGTTCTTGGCGGCGTAATCGGTGCTGGTGATGTACGCCGTCGCGAGGAACCGGCGCGCCACGGCGCCACAGGAGTCGCCGAGCACGCGGCATTTGCCGGCGGCGACGGCATCGGTCATTTCGGGAACAGCGAGCGTTGCCGCATCGACGCGCCCTGAAGCGATGGCGTCGGCCGTCGCCGCCGGCGGCAACTCGAGGAATTTCAACGTGCGCGAATCGCCGCCGTTCTGGTCGATCCAGCACAGGCTCGCGATCGCAAACAGATCGTTGAGCGCGGCCACCGCGATCGTCTTGCCGTTGAGGTCGCGTCCGGTGTGGATCGGCGAATCCTTGGCGACGAGCAGCGCGGCTGTGGGCGGGTTGGAGGCGAAGAGCGATGCGCCGGCTTCGAGGATGAGCGGGACGCCGCGCACGTGCGCTTCGATGATGCCGAAAAGGCTCGACTTGCCCATCTCGAGCGAGCCGCCGAGCACGGCGGCGGACACCGCCGAGCCGCTGTTCGCGCGCGTCACCTCGACGGTCAGTCCGAGCTTGGGGAAGATGCCGCTCTGCTGACCGTAGAGCGCCGCGATGACGCTCGCGTCGGCCGAGGCGCCGATACGGATCGTCGCCGGAGCTTGCGCGCGCGCTCGCGCGGGGAACGCCGCGAAGGCGGTCCCGGCGGCGACGAAGGTTCCGCGGCGAAGTGGCGGCGGCACTAACCCTTGAGTTGGGCGAGCGCGCGCGCGCGCTCGAACGTATCGCGTTCGCGGTTTCCTTCGAGGTTGAAGCTCTGGAGACGGGCGGTTTCGCGATGGAGGTTAACCATCGGTTCGTTCACGGCCGGATCGCGAATGATCCCCATCGGATCGAGCCCTTGCTCGACGCGGTTGATGTTCTCGAAGAGCAGCTTGTGGTAGAGAATCACGCCCTGATCGGTTGCGGTGAGGTGTTCGCCGGTCCGGTCGGAGATCGGTCCTTGGCTGATCCACGCGATGAAGTCTTGCTTTTGAATCGTGTCGCCGTTGATGCGTCCGGTCACCGGATCGAACAACTCGACGTAGAGGATCGAGATCGGGAGCGGTTCGGCGCCTGGTGCGCGCTGCGAGCAGCGGTAGGTGATGTGACGCGTGTGCGTATCGTCGACCGGCAGGCGGAATTGGAACGTCGGATCGGTGACGTTGCCGACTGCCAGCGTGTTCGGGAAGAGGAGCGGATGCCCGGTCGTCCAGTCGTCCGAGGTCTCGGGATCTTCGCCTTCGAGCAGACGGCGTTTCATGATGCCGTACTCGAACACGTCGAAAGCGATCTTGAGATGAGCTGCGGACTTCAAGCGCGGCGGTTTGCCGAGCCGTTCAAGCTCGGCGTTGCCGAAACGCGCGTGCAGAAACTCGAAGTGCACGGGGTCGGCCGAGTTGTCCATGCACTGAACGAAGTTGCACGGCAGCTCCGCGATCTCGACCGCGCGGTCGAGGTCGTCGCGGACCAGCAGGTCCCAGCGCGGGCAGAGCGGCGCCGGCTGCGGCCCCAAGTAGGCGAATAGCATGCCGCCGAGTTCTTGCACCGGATAGGCCGTGATCTTGACGCGGTCTTTGTAGTGCGCGTCGGGGTTGACGCGGTCTTCGAACGGTTGCTCGATGCACTGTCCGGTCGCGTCGAAGACCCAACCGTGATACATGCAGCGCAGCCCATCCGCCTCGGGCAGACCGTACTCCATCGAAACGCAGCGATGCGGGCACTTCTCCGCGATCAGCCCGTAGGTGCCGGATTTGTCGCGATAGAGCGTCAGGTCTTCGCCGAGCACGCGTACCCGCTTCACCGGCGTGGCGCTCAGTTCGACCGCGACGGCGATCGGCTGCCAATAACGGCGCAGCATGTTCCCCATCGGGGTGCCGGGTCCGACCCGGGTCAGACGTTCGTTTTGCTCGTGCGTCGTTGCCATCGCTCGGTCTCCTAAGTGGATTCGCTTCAAGCGAATCCATCGCGTTCGGCCCCTCACGATTGGATCAGCGGAGTGTTCCGTCGGGGGGCGACCCGCCTGTAAAGGAGTTCCATTTGCCGAGGTCTTTCCCTGGCGCTGGAAAAACCTACGCTCGTTGAGCGATTGCCGCGTGAGGAGCGAGAACGATGATTGAAGCCGGTCGTAAGAAAGCGCGTTTGGGACTGAATCCGTACAACGACTGGGTCGCGCGCGAAGGCCTGCTCGTTCACGAAGGCGTTGCGTGCGATCTCCTCACCGCCGAGACGCGACACTGGCCGCGCTACGGCGTCAAGGGTGCCGCGGTTCATCTGCGCGGACGCGGCGACTTCTGCAACCTGTTCTTGCTCGACATCCCGCCCGGCGCGTCGACCGAGCCGCAGCACCACCTCTACGAAGAAGTCATGTACGTCGTCGAAGGCCGCGGCAGCACGCAGCTGGAGTTCGCCGACGGCAGCACGCACAGTTTCGAGTGGCAGCCGCGCAGCATGTTCGCGATCCCGCTGAACGCGACGTACCGCCTGCACAACGCCGACGGGAAGAACCGCGCCGTGATCGGCACGACGACGTCGCTGCCGTTGATGATGAAGATCTTCCACAGCGACTCGTTCATCTTCGAGAACGATCACTTCTTCGGCGATCGGATCGGCAAGGACGAGTACTACACCGGTTCCGGCGATCTCACGATGATTCGCCCGGGCTCGAACATCTGGGAGACGAACTTCGTTCCCGACCTCGGTGAGATTGAGCTGACGGCCTGGAACGAGCGCGGTCCGGGCTCGCTAAACCTGATGTTCGTGCTGGCCGACAGCAACATGCACGCGCACTGTTCGGAGATCCAACCCGGCACGTACAAGAAGGCGCATCGCCACGGCGCCGGGCGGCACGTCTTCACCGTTACCGGTAAGGGCTACTCACTGCTGTGGTTCGACGGCGAAAAAGACTTCTCGCGCGTCGATTGGAAGCCGGGCGTCGTCTTTCCGCCGATCGAAGGCCAGTTCCACCAGCATTTCGTCACCAGCCAAGAACCTTCGCGCTACCTGGCGGCCGGCGTCAGCAACGTGCGCTACCCGCTGACCGATCAGCAGATGCGCAACGGCAGCAGCGAGCAAGGCGGCCAGGGTGCGGTGGCGACCAGCGTCAAGCTGGGCGGCGGCCAGATCGAGTACGAAGACCAAGACCCGCGCATCCATGCGCTGTGGCTCGAGGAGATGCGCAAGAACGGCGTCGAGCCGCAGTTCGACAAGTATCGCGCGTTGGCGGCTACGCCGGCCTAGCCTCGGCCGGCACGGTGACCGTGACGCCGTCGGCTTCGAGCCAGCGTTCGAGATGCTCGACGTACTCGGGGCCGAAGGTGTCGTTCAAACACGCTCGATACTCGGCGTAGGCGGCCGGGTCGCCGGCGCGCGCTTCAAGCGCGTAGCGGTGGATCGACATGTAGGCGTCGCGCAATCGCAGGCCGCCGTGCACCAGCTCGACGAGCAAGTCGCTGGCGGATCGGTGCGGATGCGCACGCATCCGGGCTTCGAGCCACTCGTCGAGCGCGATCGGCAGCCGCACCGACCGCGTCGCGCCGGTCGTGGTGCCGCGGGGGCGCGGCATCAGGACGGCTCTTTTTTTGGCGGGGTATCAGGCTGCCCCGAGCCCGGCGAAGGGTGGGTGTGCGGCACGCCGTCCGGGTGTTGGTGGGGTTCACCGTCGCTATGCTCGTGCCGATGGTCGTGGTCGACGTGCCCGTGCGCGTGCCGGTGCATGATCCCGTCGGCGTGGGTGTGCGTGTGCGAGTGCGGGTCGCCGGTCGAGCCGGTGTCGGGCCGTTCCGTCATGTGGTAAGATTCGTGCCAAACGTGGGAAAAGCCCGGCTAACCGTCCACCCAGGATGAGGAGATTTTGGCATGGCTGCTACCCGGAAAAAAAGCACCCGCAAGAAGACCACCGCCGCTAAGAAGACCACCGGGCGCAAGAAGAAGAGCACGCGCAAATACAGTCCCGCGGCCGGCGAAAACGTGCGCGAGGAAATCGAAGAGATGAAGGCCGGCAAGCTGCGCTCGGGTCGCTCCGGCAAGAAGGTGACGAGTCGCAAACAAGCGATCGCGATCGGTCTGTCCGAAGCGCGCCGCGCCGGCAAGAAAGTCCCGAAGAAGAAGTCGAGCTAACTCAGAGCTCGTAGTCGATCGTGACGGGTGCGTGGTCGGAGAAGCGCTCGTCCTTGTAGATCGAAGCCGCGCGGACCGTTCCGGCGAGATTCGGGGTGACGAGTTGGTAGTCGATGCGCCAGCCCAGATCGCGCGTCCACGCCGCCGGAAAGTTCGCCCACCACGTGAACTGCCGCGGATTGGGATTGACGACCCGAAATGCGTCGACCCAGCCCACGCGGTCCGTGACGTCGTCGAACCAGGCCCGCTCCTGCGGAAAAAAGCCGGTCACGCGCGAACACGATTTCGGGTCGAAGACGTCGATGTCGCGATGGGCGATGTTGTAGTCGCCGCAGATCACGATGCGGCGGCCTTCGTTCTTCATCTGCACGAGGTGGCCGATGAAACGGTCGAGGAACGCCTCCTTGACGGCCTGGCGCGCCGGACCGCTCGTCCCGGACGGCACGTAGAGCGATGCCACCGAAAAGTCGGCGCCGAAATCCATGCGCACGAAGCGCCCCTCGACGTCGTATTCGGGCATGCCGAGCCCGCGCACGATGCGGTCGGGTTTGCGCCGCGCGTAGAGCGCAACGCCGCTGTAGCCTTTCTTTTCGGCGTCGACGAACGCCGTGCTGAACTCGGGCTGGTCGAGGGCTTCGGGCGGCAGCTGGTGTTCTTGGGCCTTCGTCTCTTGCAGGGCCACGATATCGGGCTGCTGCTCGCGCATCCAGCGAAAAAAGCCCTTGCGCGCAGCCGCGCGAACGCCGTTGAGGTTGCACGTGATGATGCGAAACACGAGGGGTGATTAGCGCCGTGAAGTCCGTGCTCATCCCCACGGACCGTTCGGACGCGGTCCTCACTCCGGTCGCCGGCCGCAGCGTGCAGCTGACCAATCTGGACAAGGTGTTCTTTCCCGAAGCCGGCATCACGAAGTGCGACTTGTTGCAGTACTACGCCGACGTTGCGCCGCTGCTCGTGCCGTATCTCACCGGCCGTGCCATGGTGCTCAAGCGCTATCCCAACGGCGTGAACGGCGATTTCTTCTACATGAAGCGCACGCCGCCGAACCGGCCGCCGTGGCTGCGCACGTGCGCCATCGAGCACGGTTCGGGCAGCGTGATCGACTTCCCGATCGTCGACGACGTCGCCGGCCTGTTGTGGGTGATCAACCTCGGCTGCATCGACCTCAACGAATGGTACTCGCGCTGCGACGACACCGACCGCCCCGACTACCTGCACTTCGACCTCGACCCGGTCGAGGGCACGCCGTTCGCGACCGTGCGCGAGGTGGCGCTGCGCGTGCGCGACGGGCTCGAGGCGCTGGGGATGGCGCCGGTGGTGAAGACGACCGGATCGTCGGGCATGCACGTCTACGTTGCGATCGCGCGCGATCCTAAACAAAAGGAAGTCTGGACCTTCGCGAAAGCGTTTGCCCAGACGCTCGAACGCCTGCATCCCGAGATCATCACGGCCGAATACCGCATCGCCAAACGCCCGGCCGGCCGCGTGCTCGTCGACTACAACCAGAACGCGTGGGGCAAAACGCTGGCGTCGGTCTATTCCGTGCGCGCGAAACCGCTCGCGACCGTCTCGACCCCGGTGTCGTGGGATGAAGTTGAAGCGGGTCTCGAACTCGACGATTTTCGCTTGGACAACGTGCGCGCGCGTTTCGCGCGGGTCGGCGATCTGTGGGCTCCAATGAAGGCCAAGCGCGGGCGTTTCGATCTTCGGCCGCTGCTGGCCGGAAGAGCGTAAGCGAACTTACGGCCGCACTGTCGTCGCAGTGCTAGCGTGAAGGCACCTCAACCTTTAGGAATGTCTTCATGAAGCAATTCGTTCTCACCGCAGCCGTCATCGCCGCGCTCGCGTCACCTTCGTTTGCGAACGCGCAGATGGTGGCGGCCTCGCATATGGCGGGAGCCCCGGAGATCTGCCGCGCGGCCAAGGCCGGCGAGACCGCGAACGCCACGATGGGCAGCAGCCAACTCATCTGTCATCCCGTCAACGTGGCCCGGGTCATGGCGGCCGAGAAAACCTTGATGAGCATGATGGCGCCGAACATGACCGCCGATCAGATGAAGAAGGCGCACGCGGCGCAGATGACGATGTCTACCGAACTCATGCTACCGATGATTCCGGGCACGAACGGCAACCCGAGCAACTGACGACCGGCAGCGGCACCGCAAGGTGACCGCTGCTTTTCCTGACAAGTTTCGGCGACCGTGACTCCGCATTTCGAGCCGATGGAGATGCGCTCCGTCGAAACGATTCCGGACGGGCCGGAATGGTTCTACGAGCCCAAGTGGGACGGCTTCCGCGCGCTCGCCCTCCGCGCCGGTAGTGACATCGCGATCGCGTCCAAAAGCGGACAGCCGCTGGCGCGTTACTTTCCGGAGATCGTCGCGGCGCTTGCGGCGTTGCCGGTGGAACGCTTCGCGCTGGACGGCGAGCTGGTCGTGCCGTTGGCCGGGGCGCTGTCGTTCGACGCCATTCAGCAACGCATCCATCCGGCGGCCGGCCGCGTGGCGATGCTCGCACGCATGACGCCCGCGCTGTATTTGATCTTCGACCTGCTCAGCGAGAACGGGACCGATATCGTCGAGCTTCCGTTGCGCGAACGCCGCGCGCGGCTCGATCGATTCGCGGCCGCCTGGCCGGCCGAAGGTGCGCTGCGCTTGAGCCCGGTAACGACGGATCGCCGCGTCGTCGACGGCTGGTTTGCGCGCGTGGGCGGCGCGCTCGACGGCGTCATCGCGAAGCGTGCCGATCGTCCGTACGCGAGCGGCAAGACCGGCGCGGCGGTCAAGATCAAGAAGCAGCGCAGCGCCGATTGCGTCATCGGCGGGTTTCGCTACGCCGCCGGCAGCAAAGACCGCTTGGGCAGCTTGCTGCTGGGGCTCTACGACGAAGACGGGCGGCTGGACTACATCGGCTTCTGCAGCGCGTTTGCCGCCGGCGAACGGCGCTCGCTCTTGACCCAGCTGGAGCCGTACCGCGGCGGTTCGGGCTTTACCGGCGACGCGCCGGACGAAGCTCCGTCGCGCTGGAGCCGCGGCGCGGAGCGCGATCGCTCGTACGTGGCGTTGCGCCCGGAGCTGGTACTGGAAGTCGCCTTCGATCAGGTCACCGGCGGACGGATTCGTCACGGCACGCGGCCCTTGCGCTGGCGCACCGACAAGGCGCCTCGCCAATGCACCGCCGATCAGTTGGAGACCGCCGGCAGCGTGTTGGGCCTGCTGGGATAGAGCATCATCGAACCCGTGCCAGAGACCGATCGCGAACGAACGGCCACCGCAGATACACGGTGGAAACGTACGCTCGCCCTGATGGTTTGCGTCCAGGTCACGATATCCGGATCGAACCAAATCTCGAGCCCGTTCCTTCCGCTGTATCTGATTCAGCTCGGCGTTCATCCGATCGGACAGGTCGAGTACTGGGCCGGCGCCATCATGTCGGTGAGCGCGCTCTCCGCGGCGGTTTTTGCGCCGATTTGGGGCGGCATCGGCGATCGCACCGGGCGCAAAGCCATGGTCTTGCGATCGTCGATCGCGTCGAGCATCACGATGGCGAC
>Ga0181536_10006568_pt1 | contig 11627 bp, 14 predicted proteins | sample PEATcosm2014_Bin_41_FD_121105 | JGI IMG/M metagenome (GOLD analysis project Ga0181536, IMG submission 121105) | Peatland microbial communities from MTU Mesocosm Facility, Houghton, MI, USA - PEATcosm2014_Bin17_60_metaG | ecosystem: Environmental > Terrestrial > Soil > Wetlands > Peat | place...
ACCCGAGGCAGATGGCCTGGCGGGCAGCAGGGTGCTCGGGCGTCAGTGGCCAGCTCCGGCCTGGCAAGCCCAGACTCCCAGGTCTTGGAGGGCTTTCTCGTCGAGGTACTCGAGCGAGGAGAGGACCATGTCGGCCTCGCGGTAGCGCCGGTCAGCGGCGAGCAGCGGGTCGGGGACAGCCAGGCAGCGCATTCCGGCCGCCTTCACTGCCAGCATACCGTTTCGGTGAGTCCTCGATCGCCAGGCATCTGGTCGGGCTTTCGCCCAGCCTGCGAGCAGCAGTGAGGTAGACGTCGGGAGCCGGCTTGCCGTTGGCTTCGTCCAACGCGGAGCAGCGTACCTTGATGTCATCCAGCCCCAGCCGGCGGCAGACGGCGTCGATGAGCAGGATCGGCGAGGACGATGCGATGGCGAGGCCCAGTTCGTGCCTGTGGAAGATCCGGATCGCCGCCGGAACCCCGGCCATCGGCTCGCCCTGGGCCCTGACGTGGGCGATGACGAGGTCGGTGATGCGACCGGTGATGTCGGCGTCGGTCAGCTGGTCCGGCTCGCCGCCCTGATGTGCCTGCCGCTGTCGCCAGATCGCGACCACCTCAAGCGCGGCCAGCAGGTCGCGCGCCCAATGGCGTGCCCGCAGGTCCAGCAAGGCGGTCGCTGCCGCCATCGACCAGTCGGTCGTGGCATTGCCGGTCAGCCCGAGCGCGAACGGCGAACCTGCTGCAGCGCATCGCCGCAGGCAGCAAACGCGCAGGCGCAAGCACCTGAGGTGCCGACGTCGATGGCGATCAGTGCCTCCGCGCCCGTGCGACCGGTAACGGACGTAGCCCCGGAGCTGGACTGGGCGCTCATGGCGATCGCCCGGCTATCCGCGAACCAGCTGGGCGTCAGCGCGGTCTTTGCTGAGGCTGACCAGCGCGCCGTTCAGCGCTCCTGTCGAGTAGTCGCTGCCAGGGTTGACGATCAGCGTTCGCCGCTTGCCCAGCCTGCGGATGCCGGACGCCTCATGGATGTGGCCGTGCAGGCCCACCAGGGGCTGGCGGTCCAGCTCGATCTCCCGCACCGCCTGCTGCCGACCGCCGCATACTGCACTTGCCCGAGCACTGCCTGGACACGCAGGTTCTCATCCAGCGCGGGTGCCTCGTCTAGCTGCGTGCCGTACGGCGGCGGGTGCAGGTTGAACACGGCCCGCTCGGGCCGCTGGAGCTTGTCAGCCATGGCCGCATACGCGGCGGCGAGATGCTGCTCGTCCTCCTCGCGGTAGGTATGCCACGGCGTGGGATTGGAGTAGCCCCAGCTGATCATCTCGTGCTCGTCGTCGAGCATCACGACCTTGCCCTCGGCGTGGACGCCCCACGGCGCCTGGTCGAGCATCTCTCCGAGTTCCACCGGATCGTCGTTGCCGAGCATCAGGTACAGCGGCACGCCCCTGGGCCGCAGCCGGGTGTCGGCGATGTCCATCCACTCCGCGAGCCGTTCCCGCATCAGGCGCAGGAACAGCTGATCCAGCGTGCCGTCCGCCTCCATGGATTCCAGCTCGCCGGGCTCGGCCCGGTAAGGGTAGTAGCCGTGGTCGGCGATCAGTCGCTCCAGATCGGTCAGCTCTGAGCCCTCGGTCAGCTCGTACCGAGTGCCCACGAAGGTGCAGAGCCAGCGTCCGCCCGGCCCGCGCACGATCGACTGGATGGCCTTGCCCGCGACGTCCCCGCCGAGGATCAGGACCGTGGGCTTGTAGACCTGGGTGGAGTTGACGAACTTACGGAAGCAGAGGCTGGACCCGTGCAGATCGCTGACGAAGTAGAGGAGCGTGTTCCTGGCCATTATGCGCCCACCTTGCTCTCGCGGGCATGCGCGGCCGCTGCCATGAAGGCCGCTACGCGGGCCGGATCCACCGGATTCCAGGTGATGGCATCGCGCTTGAGCGTGGTACCGACGACCGCCCCGTCCGCGACAGCAAGGATCTCCTGGACGGTGTCCGCTGTCACGCCGGTATTGGCCAGCACGGGGGTGCGCGGGATCGCGTGCTTCGCCTCGCGCAGCTGGGCCGTATCGGTCGGGGCGCCGGTGATCGGCCCGCTGATCAGGATCGCGTCAGCACCGAGGAAGGCTGCGCTGTGCGCGCGTTCCCCGATTGAGCGGTGCCCTAATGAGCTCGCGAATTCGGGGGTGATGTTCGCCATCAGCGCGACCGACTCGGCGCCGATGAGGGTTGTCATCCTGCCGCCTGGGTCGGCTCGTCGCGGTCCCCGACGGAGCCGTGCTGCTGCTGCGCAGCGGAGTCTGGCTCTGCCATGATCACCTCCACGCCCTCGCGCTCGATACTGTCCACCTCGACGGGATCGGCACTGGCATCGGAGACGATCGCCGACACTCGCTTGATCGGCACGACCGTGCTGAGCGCCACGTCGCCGAACTTCGAGCCATCGGCCAGGACGACTATCCGCTCTGTCCGCTCCAGCGCCGCGCGGATGACCCCGGCCTCGCCGTCGTCGAGATCGGTAACACCGCGGCGGGCCGAGATTCCGGCAGCCCCGATGATCGCGATGTCAGTGTTGTAACGCTGCACGCATTCCACGGCCGCGGGCCCGACGCAGCTGAGCTCGTCCTGGCGTACTATCCCGCCGGCCATGATCACCTGGACCCGCCGGGTGCCCAGCACGCTGGCCACCACCAGGGACGGCGTGATCACGAGCAGGCCATCGCGCGGCGCAGCCAGCTGCGCGAACTGCTCGACCGTCGAACCGACGCCCACGAAGATGACCCGGGCGCCAACGGTCAGCTCGGCGGCCCGCAGCGCGATCCGCCGCTTCTCCTGTGCGTGATGCAGCATGCGAGCGCTCTGCGTCACCTCGAAGGCACCGGCAGCGCGAATGACCCGGGTGGTCGCGCCCCCGTAGGTGCGGCGGACGAAACCGTCGCGGTCAAGACGCCGCAGATCGCGGCGGATGGTCATCTCGGAGACACCGAACTCACGGGCCAGGCCGCTGACCTCCACCGCCTGGTCCGCGGCGAGCCGCTCCAGCATTTTGATCCGCCGCTCGACTGCCAGCAAGCCCCTCTCCTACCTGTTCGCTCCTGAACGCACTCTGTTCGTTTATGTACGAAGGATTGATAGTTCTTACTGTTTATGTTCGACTTTAGCAGCCTCTGGGGCAGCGTCAACGGGGGGCCAGCCGAGGCATGGGCAGTCAGGAGGAACGCTCATGACTACGATGAACGCGACGATCATCCCGAACATCCCGATCAGGCGAGCGGCGCAGCATGTCCGAAGACCAGGGCCTTTTAACCTCTTAACCTCTTGTAAGCGCTCGCGGCGAGGTCGAGCAGGAGCTTGTCGGGGACTGCGCCGTCATGCCGGTAGCGGAACAGGCGCTGGACGACGCTGATCACGGCGGTCGCCTGACACCACTGGCGGAGACGGCCCGCGTTCAGGCCAGGGACGAGAGCGGTGATGCGGCTGATCCGGTCGTCTAGCTCGCCCGCGCTGGTGACGCGGGCCAGGGCTATGTCGATCGCGTCCCATGTTCGGTCCCCGTAGGACGATCGGGGGTCGATCGCGACCAGCCCACGGGCCGGGCCGCCGTCGAGGATGTTGAACAGGTGCAGATCTCCGTGCACGAGCCCGTAGTCGCCGGTGCTGGCGGTCAGCTCGCGCGCTAGCGCGTGGCCGCGCGCCACCATGTCCGGCGACACGAACCTGCTTACATAAGGATCGCGCGCCCGCCGGGCGATGAGGCCGTAGATGAACTCCACGCCTTCCGCGCTTGAACGCAGCGTCGCGACGTCCTGCCCGTCAACATTCCGGAGCCCGGCGAGCAGCTCGGCGAAGTCGTCGAACGGCGGGAGCCCAGGCCACGCGGCGACCTTCGTCCCTGGCGTCACCCTGTCCAGGAGGAGCGCGCCGGCTTCCGGATCGGATTCGAGCAGGTCCACCGCGTGCGGCGTTCGCGCCCACGCCCGCAGCGCGATCGCCTCCGACTCGGCGATTGACCGGTCGGGCGTCAGCTTGAGCACCACCGGCCTGGCGCCATCCTGGCGACCGAGAAAGACACGCGACGTGCCGCCGGACAGCGGCTCGTCCAGTTCCAGGCCCCAGCGCTGGCAGTACGCGGCGACCAGTCCGGCCAAGCCGTCGCACCACGGTTCCGCGTCCGGCCCGAACCGGTCGAGCAGCCGCTCGCGGGCGGCGGCGTCCAGTACGAACTCCGGGTCAAGCATGGGCCATAGCCTGGCGGGCGAGCACGGCGCGGCACAACGGGATTTACCGTCACGAAGGCTTGCAGGCGCGGATGGCGAGGGTAATCGGGACCGGCCGGGGACCGGATTCGGCCACGCGCTCGATAACCAGTCCGGCGGCTGCGAAACCATTGAGGATCTCGGCGAGCGGATGGTGACGCCTCCCGGCGCGCTTGCGGACCTGGACGCCCCACCAGGGCGCCTCGGCATGCCAGCCGGCTTGGCGGTACGTCGGATAGCCCGGTGCCGCACCCCAGGTCGAGGCACAGTCCCGTGTCCGGGCCGAGAAGTTCGATGACCTCGGCCGCATTGCCTTCGACCGACGGTTTCCGCCACTCGTCGTACCAGTCCGCGTACCTGCCCTTATGGCCGGGCCATTAGGGGCCTGTGACCAGAGTGACGAGGGGGCAGCTACGGCTACCGGGCTGGCCAATCTGGCTGGTCACTGCCCCTGCTCACTAGTCGCCGCGCGGGCAACCCTGATCACGGTCAGGGTTGATCCTGATGCCTTCGGGGATGCAGGTCAGGGTGCGAACCGGGGCTGATCCCGATCGACGTGGGCCTTCACCGGAGGCAGTCTCGAAGCATGAACGCAAGCACTTCAGATACAAGGTCCGCCACCATTGCCGACCGGCCCGCAGCCCGCCAGCTGCGCCGGTCTGCCGACGACAAGATGCTGGCCGGTGTGGCCGGCGGCGTGGCCCGGTACCTGGACGCGGACGTCACGCTGGTTCGCGTGATCATCGCCGCGCTAGCCCTGTTCACCGGTGCCGGTGTGGCCCTCTACATCGCCGCCTGGCTGCTCATCCCCGAGGATGGCGAAGATCAGCCGGTCGCCGCGGCCTGGATCGCCAGCCGCCAGAACCGCTCCCGCTAACCCTTCCCGCAAACTAGCCCGACGTGAACGGAGACCGATCAATATGCCCGGGATCATCGCCCTCGCCCTCATCGCCATCGTGGCCCTGACCATCCTCAGTTTCACCGCGCACTTCCTGTTCTCCCCGTGGCTGCTGGTGGTCATCGCCATCCTGGCCTGGATCAAGTTCCGCCCGCGCCGCTCGCACCAGTAGCCCCCGTGCCCGGCCGCCCGCTGCCCGGCTGGCCCTGAGCAGGCCCGCCGGGCAGCGTCGTGCTCGCCTCGCGTGGCCCTTACTCGCCCACCGACGGCCCCGGAAAGTCTTTGGCCGAAGGCCCGGCCGCTGGCATGAGCCTTCCGGTACTCCACGGCATCGGCCAGGGCGGAGCGCATGACGGGCAAATCCGATGCCAGAAATTCCGGGCTCGCCGATGCCTTAGTTCGCTGCCGGCGGAATTCCATTCAGCGCATAGGCCGGGCCGCCAGCACCCATTGGCCGCTATCGCCGACTGCCCTGACGGACCGCGCAACGTGCGTCCGCCTGGTCCCTGCGTGCTGAATGTCTGCCCTCAGGCCAGATCCGCCGAGAGCTCGCCCCGCGGCAGGCTTGCGACGAGCCGAGCGCTGATCCGGTCAGCTTCCGGGGCACCGAGCTCCGCGTACAGGGCGAGGGCTTCCTGCCAGTGGCGGCGGGCCCGGGCGGGACTGCCGCTGGCCTGGTAGCTGCCGGCCAGCCCCTCGTGCGCGCGGGCCTGCTCGTATTTCTCGCCGGCCTGAGTTGCCACGTCGCGCGCGGCGGCCAGCTGAGTGCGGGCCTCGGCCGGCCGGCCGGTGGCGAGGAGCAGCTCGCCCAGGCCGTTGAGCGCACAGCCCTGGCTGGACAGGTCGCCGGTCTCGCGGCACAGCGCAAGGGCCTGCTCCAGGTACCGGGCCGCCTCCTGGTAGCGGCCCTGGCGCAGGTCGATGACGCCCAGGCCGGCCAGGGCGTCGGACTCGCTGATCCGGTCGCCTATCTCCCGGAACAGGGTCAGTGCCTGCTGGAAGTGACCGGCGGCTTGCTGGTAGCGGCCCTGCCGGATTTCGACCTCGCCGAGATTGCCGAGCGCGCGAGCCGCACCGCCCCAGTCGCGAGTCTCGCGGCACAGGCCTAGTGACTGCCGGAGGTAGGCCGCCGCCTCCTGGTAGCGGCCCTGCCGCAGGTCGACGAAGCCGAGGCTGGCGAGCGTGCGAGCCTCGCCAGGCCGGTCGCCGATCTCGCGGAACATGGCCAGCGCCTGCCGCAGGTAACCGGCCGCCCGCTGGCCGCTGCCCTGCAGGAAATCGACGAAGCCGAGGTTGGAAAGCGCACGTGCCTCGCCCATCCGGTCACCGCACTCGCGGTACAAGGCCAGGGCCTGCTCGAAGTGGGTGGTGGCCTGCGCGTAACGGCCCTGCCGGAGGTCAACGACGCCGAGGCTGTTCAGCGCGCCTGCCTCGGCCGCGCGGTCGCCGATCTCGCGGGCAGCGCGTCGGGCATGGCTGTGGATGGTGATGGCCTCCGGGTAGTAGCCCTCGGTGTCGAGGTAGCGGAACAAGGTGGCCGAGAAGCGGGTCGCGTGGCCCGGCCAGCCCTGCACGGCCGAGTACAGAGCCACCGCTACCAGGCTCGGCCGTTCGGCGTTCAGCCATGCCCTCGCTGCTTCCTCACCGATGAGGGCGGGGGCCGATGCGCTCGACGGCGGGATGGCGGGCCGACGGTGCCGCTCGGCGGGGAACACGATGTCCATCGCGATCGCGGCGGTGTGCAGGTAGTAATCGAGCAGGCGGGTCAGCGCCGCCCGCTGCTCCTGCTCGCCGTCCTGAGCGTCGGTAAGCTCACGGGCATAGCCTCGCAGCAGGTCATGCATGCCGTACCGGAGTGGCGCGGCGGGCTGGATCATGCACGCGCGGGCCAGCACGTCGAGTGAGCGATCAGCCTCGTCGGCGGTCACGCCGGTGAGGGCCGCGATTGCGTAGCGGTCCAGGTCCGGGCCCAGGTGCAGGCCAGCCAGCCGGAAGGCGCGGGCCGTTTCGTCGCCGAGCTGCCGGTAGGACCAGGAGAATACGGCGCGGACATCCGCGGCCGGGTCGCCGCCATCAGCGAAGGCGTCCAGGTTCGGGCGCGCAGCGAGGTCGGCGGCGATCCGCGCGAGGGACAGATCAGACCGCATGGCGGCGCGGGCCGCGATGATGCACAACGCTAACGGCAGGTGCGCGCATGAGCTGATGATCTGCGTTGTCGCGTCCGGGTCGGCGGCGAGCCTGGCGGGACCTAGGCGTTGCTGCAGCAGCTGGCGGGCCTCGGCGTCGGTCAGGACATCCAGGGTCAGCGGGCGGACGGCCTCGATTGCGGCCAGGCCGGTGAGCTGGCTGCGGCTGGTGATCACGACCCGGCAGGTGGGACTGCCGGGCAGTAACGGCCGCACCTGCGCCGCGTCCCTGGCGTTGTCGAGCACCACGAGCATCCGCTTTCCTGCCAGCAGGCTGCGGTACAGGCCCAGCTGCGCCTCTTCCGTCCGGGGGAGCCGGTCAGCCGGGATCTGCAGGGCATCCAGGAACACGCGGACCGCATCCCCGGGCGTCACCGGCGTGCCCGATGGGCCGAAGCCGTGCAGGTTCACGAACAGCTGCCCGTCGGGGAACTCCGCTTCCACCTGATGCGCCCACTGCACCGCCAGCGCGGTCTTCCCCACTCCCGCGGTGCCGCCGATGGCCGTGACGACCGCGGCCCCGCCAGGCTGGTTCAGCAGCCGGGACAAGGCGGCCAGCTGATCACGCCGTCCGGCAAATCCGGGCACAGCGGCCGGGAGATGCCGCGGTACGACGCGGCCCCCGCTGCGCCGGCGCATTTCACCGGGAGCCGGCCCGGCCACTTCAGCATCCGGGGCGCGGGCCAGGCGCCGGCCGGCGGCGGCGATGAACTCCGCCCTGGCCCCGTCGCGCAGCTCCAGCGCGTCAGCCAGCCGGTACAGCGAGTCCCGGTAGGGCCACCGGGTACGGCCGCGCTCCAGGTCGCCGATGGCACGGACACTCAGCCCTGACCGCTCGGCCAGGTCTTGCTGCGACATCCGGGCTGCCCGGCGGCACGCGCGCAGCCGGGCTCCGAACGCTCCATCATCGCCGCTCATACCAGCCTTCATGTCGCGACAGCCAGCCACCAGGGCAGCAGACCCGATCGGCAACCGCCCCACTGAAGGAAGGGACAGCCTGATCTGATCCGGCTCCGGGCAAGCCGAACTCTATCAGGAGGAGTAATTCTGTCGTTATTACAAGATTTGTCATATCCTATAATTTTATTGACAAGGTACGTCCCCCTGAGCCGAACTCCATAGGCAGCGGCTCCTGGCCAGCCGGGATCCCGGCAGCCAGCGCCCGCTCGATCGCTTCCTCGGCAGGGGTCCCGTCCCGGCCGGCGGACAGGATGGCATCGCGGACGGCGACCGCTCGTCCCCGTGCTCCGCGAATATCGGCGAGCGGGGATCCGGTCCGCCAGCGCCGGGCCTGATAGTCAGCGGCGTTCTCGGCCGCTGTGCCCGCGAGCAGGCAGGCCGGCCGCTGGCAGCTGGCGTTATCGCAGGCGTGCCGGATCACCGGCATCTCCCCCGCGAACGGCTGGGCCACGCCATGACTCAGCTGCCAGCCCAGGGCATGCGCGGACACCTGCCGCCTGTGCACCCAGATGCTGCCATGGCCGCTGCCGTCCAGCGCACCCGTCCACCACCAGTGCCCGGTCCCGCGCCAGACCTGCGCATAGTAGCGGGACGCCGTGGCCGGGTCGGCGATGATCTCTGCCCAGACCTGCGCCGGGATCCGGTCGATACCCGGCGCGCACGTGACCGGCATGCCCGGCAGTACCGGATGAGGCTGGCCGCTGGTCCAGGCGCCCATGCGCGCACCATATGCCCGGACTCTGACACTAGGCCGGCAACCGCGCTCTCCTAGGCGATCAGCGCCCGCCGTCAGTCTCGGGCCTGACGGCCATCTCGAGCCACACCACTCGCCCCGGCTCGTCGCCGCCGTGCCCCCATCGATCTGCGAGCGCGTCCGTGCTGTTGGGGACACTGGCCCAGTCCCCGATTCTGCCCTCGAAATCACCGTCGGCGTAGCTGATCAGGCTGGCCACGCCCCACGAGGCGTGGCCGTCGCATAGGGGCCTGCGGCCGGGGTCGGCCAGCTTGGCCGGGAGCTGAGTCAGCTCGCGGCTCGCCCGGACCGGGGCCGGTCGACGAAACGGCGGCCTCGCCGCAGATCGCTCGGCGACCCCGGCCCTCGGCGGGCAGCGGTCCGGCGCCGCCGGCGGCGGACGATCCAGCGGCCGTCCATCGTCCAGCATCGGCTGCAGTCGCTGCAGCCGAGCAGGGTCCCGATCTGGGGCGAGATCTCTGCCGTCTGGCCCAGGGTGCCCCCGCAGACACAGAGATCCCCCGATGCCAGGATCCGTGACTGGCGAAGGGCCAGCCTTGCTGCCCGCAGGGAGGGACGCGGGCCCGGGGCATTTTCCTGCTGCACGTGGCGGATGCCCAGGACGATGAGCGCCAGCACCGCAATGACCATGACCGTGACTACGTACTCCACGTGCGCCTCCGCAGCGGGATTTACACCGACGGTTCTGCGCCACTGGCGCCGTCGCTAGCGCTGCGGGTTCCCCTCACTGCGTCGTTAAAACAAGGCCGCCCGGGCAAGATCGCCATTACCTGGTCGCCTTTAGCGGCGGAAATGCAGCAAAGGAAGCACGCTGCGGACGGCCGGCCTGACCGCCCTGGCTGGCCGGCTACTTGCGCACGCCAAAACGCAGGGTCGTGACCAGGCCCGACCGTGCGCTGCTGATCGGTTCGAGGTCTATTCTCGCGGCTTCGGCAGAAGTGAAGAAGGGCGTGCCACCGCCGAGCAGGACCGGCAGGATGTGCACCAGGATCTCGTCGACGAGACCGCGCTGCAGGCAAATCGTCGTGGCGCCCGGCGGCTCAGCTGCCCGCCGGCGCCCGGCGGTGACTGCGACGGCGTGTCCGGCGATCTCACCGGCCAGGCCGCGCGCGCCTCATTCCGTGAGGACCATCCAGGTCCGCCCGTCGATGAGCTCACGTACGGCATCGAGGTGGCCCGCGTGGCATGCGGTCTCGGTGATCACGTGCAGCATGATCTCCCGCAGGTTGTGCAGCCGCCAGTCACCCCACTGACTGAGCCACCTGGCTGGCTCCGCGTCCGGATCGGCGCTGGCGATGATGGCATTCGCGAGCTCAATCTCCCGCGGTACAAGCCCACTATGGCGTCTGCTGGCTCGTCCGGGCCGACTTGCCAGACGGCTGCATCTGAGGCTCGCGGCTCGACTTGCTGCCCGGCGAAGATGCTGCGGAACCAGAACCGCTCGACGTCGATGGCAAGATGGCGCACCAGCCCCAGGCAGGTCCAGCCCGAGGGCAGCACCGGGCGTCGCAGGGCCTCATCGGTGAGGCCCTCGATGATGCCGAGAACATGCTCGCGCTGATCGGTCAGGGATGACAGTAAAGCCTTGCTCTCCGTGCTCATCAGTCGCCTTTCCTGCGCCGCCGGGATCATCAGCCCATGGTCTTGCCGCCGTCCAGGGACTCCCTGATGATGTCCGCGTGCCCGGCGTGCTGGGCGGTCTCGGCAAGAATATGCAGCAGCACGCGCCTTACTGTCCAGGAGGCACCGGGCTCGAACCAGGGCGCCTCAGGCAGCGGCTGGGCGGCGTCCAGGTCGGGCCGGCTGGCCACCAGCTCATCGGTCCGCCTGGCGACCTCGTCGTACTGCCTGAGCAGGCCGGCCAGCGTCTCCCCCGGCATCGGCCGGAAGCCATCAAGCCAGTCGCCGACACTGACGTCGCCCTGGCCCGACGCCATCGCTGACGCGCCGCCCTCAATGAAGCTCAGCCAGTTCCGTTCCACCAGGGCGACGTGCTTGATGATGCCGGCCAGGCAGAGGTCGCTGGCGGTCGTCCGTCGCGCCGCCTGCTCGTGGGTCAGATCCCGGACCGTGTAGCGCAGGAAGTCCCGGTGCTTGCCCAGCGTCTGCAGCAGGTCGGCATACTCTCCGGTCAGGGTGCGCTCGGCAGTGCTCATGTCAGGTGCCTCCGGCAGCCTCAGGGCGGCGTCCTGCCACCTCCGTACTGCACGCTAGCGCGGGGGTGCGACATTCTGGCGAGCCCGCGTGCACTGCCACCGGATGGCTGGCCTGCTCCGCAGGCTCTTCCGGCGCTGTGCGGCGCGGCGCCTGCGGGAACAGTCAGCGGGTGGTCTGCGTTTCGGAATCTGACCGGGCGGCAGCGCCTGGGGGACGGGCTGCCGCGCCTGTCTGGCGGAGGCTCATCCGCCTGGCCTTTGTGCCAGGCGGCCGTAGCAGTGAGGGGACCATCATGGCCCGTCGGCGCCAGGCTCGTCCATCACCCGGGCCCGATCGCCGGGCGCTAGCTGGCGGGTGACGGATGGCGGACGAGCAGCCGGACATTCTGTCCTCCGGGCCACGTGAGCGAGCGCGCCGTCGTCTCCCCTGGCCCTGGCCC
>Ga0181536_10006569_pt1 | contig 11625 bp, 7 predicted proteins | sample PEATcosm2014_Bin_41_FD_121105 | JGI IMG/M metagenome (GOLD analysis project Ga0181536, IMG submission 121105) | Peatland microbial communities from MTU Mesocosm Facility, Houghton, MI, USA - PEATcosm2014_Bin17_60_metaG | ecosystem: Environmental > Terrestrial > Soil > Wetlands > Peat | place...
AGCGCCTTGTCCCGACGCATCAATCCAATTTGCTGCCAAAGGTCGCCGAGGAAGTTGATCTGGTATCTCTTCTCCGGTGCCGCCGCCGGAACCCTTTCAATGCCGAGACTTGTGAAGAAGCCTATAACAGCGAGAGTCAGCAGGAAGTAGCCGGCATAGACCTCGCGTCCATGAAAGTGCTCCGCCAAAGCAGCGCCAGTGATGGTTCCAACAATGATCGCGAGGAAGGTCCCAAGTTCTATAACGCCGTTTCCCCAGGACAAACGCTTGGCGGGCAGCAGCTCTGGCAACAAGCCGTATTTCGATGGCCCAAAAAGCGCCGCCTGAGTCGCAACCAGGCCGAGCGCTACCAGGCAAATGGGCTGAGAATGAGCCGCCAGTCCTGTGGTGGCCACAGTCATGGCTCCGATTTCCATCCCCTTGGTCCACAGCGTGACCTGCCGCTTGCTGAAGCGGTCCGCAAGCCAGCCGCCCGTCATGCTGAAAAGCACAAAGGGCATGGAGAAGAGAAACGTGACCAGGGAGACAAAGCTGGAGCGCTCATTGCCCGCCAGCCCCATGCCGACAATCATCGCCAGCAGCAGGTTGCGCAGGATGTTATCGCTGTAGGCACCCTGAAACTGCGTGGCAATCAATGCCCAGAAGCCGCGCTCGCTGCGCTGCAGCTCTGGCATTACTGGCAAAATTTCGGCATCGGTCATGAATTTGTTCTCGATCCTATTCGGTCTGTCAATTGATTATTGCCGACGATAGCGTGGCGTGGCTCCAATCGGATATACTGCCGGTCATCGGCTCGCGGGCCTGACCTCACATATTATCAGAACGCCCCATCGATATTTTCTTGCAGAAAATATGCAAGAGTTGTTGCCGAGGCCGTTCTACCGTCAGGCATCCGTTCGATGTCAGTAGAGGGTATATACATGGAAATCCTTGTGCTGTTGGCCGTTGGATTGCTGGTTGCCATCCCGACGATAGCTGTTATCGCGCTGGTTCGAACCGGAGAGCTTCGCCAGCTCCTCAATGAGCAATCTTTCGAGTTTCGCGACAAGATTACCGATTTGACAGGTGAAATTGTCCGTTTACACCGAAAACTTGCCGAGGTTTCCCGGCAAGTGGGTCAACCGAGCACCGCTGTTTCAACTACGCCAGATGCCGAGGCGCGCGAGCCCAGACGCGCTCCAGAGCCAGTTTCGGTGCCTGTTGAAGCGACCAGGCCGATTCCTGACCATGCAATAGCTCAGCCAGAGCCAGCGGTCAAGCTCCCTCTTGATTCCCACTCGGTTATTGCTCCTCTGCCTATTGCCTACTTGAAACAGACAGGCCCAACCCCGGCTATCTCGCGGACCGAGCCTGAGGCCATTACGGATGCTTCCGGCCCTTTACCCGCGCAGATTGCTACATCGGCGCCCTCATTGAAGTCTGTGCTTTCCGAAATAAATAGAACAAGGGAGGATGCTCCCGTGCCTCCGCGATTCAACCCTATTCCACGACTAAAGCCTTATAAATCGGAACAACCCTCACGCGCCTCCGTGCCAACTGCCGCGCCTCACCCTGCGCCGCTTAGAACCGAGCCGCCACGCAAGAGCTTCGCCGAGCGATTGCGCACCACGCTCCCGCTCGAAGAATTGCTTGGCATGAATCTCTTCGCCAAGATCGGCATCGTCTTGCTTGTTCTGGGGTTTGCGCTTGGCGGCAAGATGGCGCTGGTTTCAATGGGACCGGCGGCAAGAGTCGCTTTCATTTACGCTGCTTCCGTCGTGCTGCTCGGCGGAGGAATATGGCTGGAACGAAAAGAACGTTACCGGATTGTCGGACGCGCCGGAATCGGCGGCGGGTGGGCAACGCTTTTCTTTACCACCTATGCGATGTATCATGTTCCGCCGATGACGGTCATGACTTCCAACACGCTCGACTGCGTACTGATGCTCATCGTAGCAATCGCAATGGTGGCGCACACTTTGCGCTACCAGTCGCAGGTGGTTACCGGACTCGCATTTCTGTTGGCCTTCTGGACCGTCGCTCAAAATCAGGACAGTGTTTATGCGCTCACAGCGGGCGTCATTCTCGCGGCGGGCATCGTCGTTATCGCTCTGCGCATGGGCTGGTTCGAACTGGAAGTCTTTGGAATCCTGGCCAGCTATGCCAATCATTTTTACTGGCTCTACCTGCTCTTTCCCGACGGCGTGGCCGGTCATTCGTTTCCGCAATTCTGGCCGAGCACGATCATCCTCATCTTCTATTGGGCGATCTTCCGCGTTTCCTATGTCGCGCGCCGCATCCGGGTTCCACGCGATGAAACCATCTCCACCATCGCGGCCTTGCTCAACACCATGCTGCTGGGCGCAGTCATGAAATTCCAATCCACACGCCCGGAGCTTGCTTTTTACGGGATACTCGCAATCGGTGCGGCGGAGTTCATCTTCGGTCAACTGCCGGTAACTCGCCGCCGCCGCCCTGCATTCGTCCTGCTCACGGTAACAGGTACTTTGCTGATCTTTGCTTCGGTGCCCTTCAAGTTCAGCGGTAACAACATTGCATTGTTCTGGATGATCGCGGCCGAAGTGCTGCTGATTGCCGGAATCAATCAGTTGGAGGTTCTCTTCCGCCGGCTCGGCTTGCTTGCCGGAGTCATCACCGGATTGCTGGTTGTCTATGAAGCCTGGGACATCATCGGCTTCCGCCAGACCTCGGATCAACCGCGAATCCATGATGGCATTCTGCTGCTCACATGCAGCGCGCTCTTTTATTTAAATGCTCTTTTGATTCGCCGCAAATGGCATCCGCTCTTCAAATCAATTGAAGGTCCGCTCGCCACTCTACAAAGCTACATCGGTTGCGTCACGGCCTTTCTCGGTGTCTGGTGCATCTTCACCGGAGACTGGACAGCGATAGGCTGGGCTGTGTTGCTGCTGGGCGCGGCGCTTGGCAAGAAATATCTGGATGACAATCATCTATTGGCGCAGGGATCGATATTGTTTATCACGGCGTGGTTCACATCGGTGACCGTGAACGGCCATCTCTCCGACTATTACCCACACCACGTCGCAACACGGTTGATCACGCTGCCGATTCTTGCGCTCATCTTCTATATCACGGCTTGGGCGCTTTCCGGAGTCGATGATCTTCGCCTTCATCTCCGCAAGCTTGCACTGTGGGCAGGCGCCTCGCTTCTCGCGCTGCTTGCGTGGTTAGATGTGGCTCCGGTGTGGGTTGCGCCGGTCTGGATGGCGCTCGCCATTGCGCTTTATCTGATCGCGCGGCGCATCAAGCTCGGAGAATTCGCCTATCAGGGCCACGTGCTTGCTATTGCCGTAGGCGCACAGCTAGTAGCCGTTAACATCTATGCGCAAAACGCAATAGAGCGCTACATTCCGTTCCTAGGCTGCGCAGCCGCCTTCTATGCGATCTCGCGCTTCTGCACTTTGCGCGATGCCCCATATCGCCGTCCGGCTGCGTGGATGCATACCTGGGCTGCCACGGCATTGATCGTGGCGCTGGCATGGAACGAGTCTCCGCAGCCCTGGCTTGCGGCCATCTGGGCGGTCTTTGCGCTCGCTCTCGCCGTGATTGATCGCATCTTCGATGTTGAAGAACTCCCCTATCAGGCACACGCGCTCGCTCTGCTGGCGGTGCTGCGCGCGGTCACTTTTAACCTGTATATGCTGGATCAATGGCACGGCGTCAGTCTGCGGCTCATCACAGTTTCGATTCTGATTGCGGTTCTCTATATCATGGCGCGCTGGGTGCGTATGCCTGCGTCATTTCAGAATTCCGGCGCGCGTCATGTGTATACATGGGTCAGTTCCAGCCTTGCAGCGTGGCTTATGTGGAGTGAATTGCAACCGATCAGTGTTGCGCTCGGCCTGGCAGTCTTCGGGCTTGTGCTCTTTGAGCTGGGTACATTGTGGAAGCAGAAGCAAATCCGTTTGCAGGCCTATGCGGCGCTCACCGCGGCCTTCGCTCGCATCTTCTTTGTGAATCTGACGGCGGCAACCCTGCCCGGTGAGACGGTCAGTCCGCGCATCTACACAGTGGTCCCGATTGCGCTGATCTTCTTCTTTGTATGGACAAGGCTGCAATCGGAGCAGGCAAAGCCGGAGATCGGACAATGGTCACCGCGCGATCTGATTGCCTATTTCGGCACAGCTTGCATTGTTGCGCTGGCTTATTTTGAGACGCCTGTGGAATGGATCGTCGTTGCCTGGGCCGCTCTTGCGCTGGTGCTGATGATTGCGGCTTTGGTGCTCGACAAGGAAGTGTTTCTGCAACAGGCGGCTCTGCTTGTGGTGGGAATTGTGGGGCGCGGCCTGGCGCACAATATCTTTGGCGAGAGTTACTTCGTTGCTGGAGGATGGCGCGGCAACTTCTCGGTGCTATCGCTGACGGCGGCGCTTCTCCTTGAAGCATTGCCTATCGCGTTCCGGCTGCGTGCGCGCCAAGCCGAGCGCCCGAATCCGTCGCTGTTGAGCCGTTACCTGGGTCTGAAGCGCCCGGAACAGTTACTCTTCTTTGCTCCGGTCGTGCTGATTACTTTCATGATTGCGGTGAAAATGAATCCGGGAATGATTACATTGTCCTGGGGTGTCGAGGGAGTCGTAGTGATTCTGCTGGGGCTACTCGCAAGCGAGCGCAGCTATCGCATCACTGGACTTTGTCTGATGCTGCTCTGTGTGGGAAAAATCGTCTGTCTCGATTTCTGGTCTATGGGATCTACCGACCGCGTGATCACGTTCATTGTACTGGGAGCCGCCATGATCTCTGTGCCTATTCTCTATGGGAAATTTGGTGAGACCGTCAGGCGGTTGCTATGAAGCACACCCTCGCGCTGATCGCTATACTGCTGATTGCGGGCGGAGCGCTTTACTACGCTCAACACAGCAAGCGCCACGATGCCGTGAGCGCCGACGCGGTCGTAGATATGGCCGCGAATTGGCAGCGCGACGTGACGCGCGCGCCGATGCAATTCACGCGTATCTCCGACGAACAGGAAACGCAGATCGGCGACGAGCTTGCTCGGCAGTATGTATCCGCACAACCCGAGCAGAGTTCAGAAACGCGAGCGACCGAGCAATACGTCAACGAAGTAGGCGGACGCGTTGCCAAGCACGCGAAGCGCAAGCTCAACTATCGCTTCCATCTTATCGGCGATGCCAACCTGATTAATGCCTTTGCGTTGCCGGGCGGGCACGTCTTTATCGGCCAGGGTCTTCTGGACCAGATGACCAGTGAGGATGAACTCGCCTTTATCCTTGGCCATGAACTGGAACATATTGACCACTATCACGCCGTTGAGCGCGTTCAGATTGAAGCGAAGCTGAAAAGCCTGAACCTTGACATCGTTGCGGCCGTGGCTGAGATTCCAATGTCCCTATGGCAAGCCGGTTATAGCAAAGATCAAGAGTTCGAGGCAGATCGCGAAGGACTGCGCATTGCCGTTGCTGCGGGCTATTCGCCTAAAGGCGCGGTTAAGATGACGGAGAGATTGGTAAAACTGCAACGCGAATATGTGATTCACGCAGAGACGCCGACTGGTGAGTTGAGTCAGGTTGCCATCGACGGATTGACCGGCTACTTTCGTTCGCATCCGATGCCTTCTGAACGCCTTGAGCAAGTGAATGAGGTGATCGCTCAGGATCGTTTGCCGAAGGATCAGCCTCTCAAGTCGTTCCACATCGAATATGAAGTTACAAGCGAAGAGAGGTAGATGTGAACTTGTTGCAATCGCAAGATCAGTTCCACGTGCTGCCGCCATCCGAGGTTATCCAGACGATTCCATCCTCGGATTCAACCGTGCCGGATTGCGCAGTCTGAAAGTGAATGTGGGTGATGGTATGTTTGCGCCCATCCTTATCGGGGAGGGCCACTTGGTTCCAGGTAGCGCCGTTGTCGGTGGAACGATAGAGACGCGAATCCTCGCCGCCAATCCAAACCTCGCCATAGAAAACAGATACTACGCGCATCTTCGATTTCTCATTGAGGAGAACGGGCTGCCATTCTCCATCCCCGAAGGAGCGCTCAGGCTGACCCATAGCATTGATGCGCCAGTGCGGGCGCGCAACTGCAACAGACGGCGCTGTTGACAATGCGCGCGCCATCGGAGCGCTGGCGAAGGCGGAGACAGGCTGAGTGGGAGCGGCTTTCTGCACAGATATGCCTGGCGTCGCCATTTCACCTGCTACTGCGCTGGCTTGGTAGGACCTTTGCCGACTAAGATCGGGCTTCTTTGCCGATTCAAGTTGCGCTTTCGACATGGCATTAGCGGCGTTTATCGCTTCAGAGCTTGAATGCGCCTGTGGATTTTTCAACTCTGAACTGCTTGTTGTCTTGCCGAATATCTCCTTTCTCTGCTGGGAAGGCGCCGGTGCCTGCTCAGGCGTTGATAAAGGAAGTTGCAGGGCTTCCCTAGTTGCGACCTGAGTGCCTTTCTGGAACGCGTGCCGCTGCCGATAGAGCAATCCTGCTGAAGATACAACCAGGATGCTTGCTGCAATTCCCATCCAAGGCAGCCACTTGCGCTGTGACGAATGCGCGGGACGTGGCAGCACGAATGGCTTCAACTCTGCATCGGGGATTTCTGCGGCTCCCGCTGCAATGCTGAGTGTTTCACGGCAGTCGGAGCAATTTGCGAGATGAGCCAACACCTGCTGACGTTCACGCTGCAAAAGCGTGCCTTCCGCGAGGGCTGTAAGTAGATCGGAATTGGGGTGAGGCTCGCCATGCTGGCCTCGCGCCAGTTCCCGTCGCAGCGGATTGGAACCTGATTGCATCACTTCACTAAACCATTTCCTTCACTTGCATCTTAACTTAGAACGTTTCGGCTGGCCTTTCTTGCCGTAGATTTTCCGCAACATTTACATTAAGATCGCGCACATCAATTTCCAGCAAAAGTTCCTCGCAGCGCTGTGGATTGATCCCCGCGGTTTGCAACCGTTTTCGAAGCCGCTTTCGCAGCTTCCCCGTCAACTTTTCCAATTTTCTGCTGATTGTGGATTCATGTACGCCCAACTGGCGCCCAATGTTGGCCAGGGTGCGTTGATCGAGATAATAGGATGCAAGCAGAAAATGCTCCTCGTTGCCAACTTCGGCGAGCGTCTGCGCGACTGCCGTAGTTACGCGGTCATCCATCTCTGCTATTTCCACGGGAGGACTCGCCGCAAAGCCGACGCCTGCTTCAATCTGTTCCTCCAGGCTCACATCTTTGGCATGCGTGCGGCAACGATCTATATGCTGCCGCGCAAGCACTGTCCGCAGCCAGCCTTCGAGAGAGCCGCGTCCCGTGTAATAGTCGAGCTTTGAAATGCGACGACCTTCACGGTTTGGAATTCCGTAGAGTTCGGCATAGAGTCCGTCAGCAAGTTCGCGGCCTGTCGCCTCGTCCTTGGCAATTCGGTAGGCCGTTTCATAGAGCGACGCGCGAAAACGGGCAAGAAACACGTCCCATGCGTGCTCATTTCCAGCCGTACATGCACGCGCAAGGACCAACTCCCCTACACGTAGCGTCGCCACCACTTCCAATCGCTCGGCTTCGTTTGCATCCTCTGTATAACGAATCACCACTGCGGCCACAATCTGCTGAAAATTTTGGGGCGGTATACCGTAGCTTTCCGCACCGGACTCGCCGTAGCGATGCGCGATGGCGGCCAATACTGTGTTCTCCAAGGCAGTATCTTCAACTGGGATTGAAGGGGCCGGATTTAGAGGAGTGGAAAGCATTGCTACCGATGGTAGCAAATTCCCTGCAAGAAACCTACAGCTCTTCGTATTTCTTTTGTACAGGGATAGCAATAGACAACACAAAGAAGATGCTATGGCAAAGGTATTGAGCTTCTGGAACAAAGGTTGGAATGTTGGCCTGTTTACCGACCTTGCCCTCAGAACACGTATCTATTAACCGGCTGGGTTTTGAGGATTCAATTCATCCTCGTCGCCGACGTGGTGGCGGGAATGCGGGAAAAGGTCGCGCCGCATACCCGGCCGCATCGACCGACCCACCACTTTGCGACTGAGTTAGTATCCTCCGGCAGTGGGGTTCCAGACCAATGGTCTGGACAATAAGGGGGTTCCGTTTGCAATAAATCGTTTACTTAGCACAATTTCACGGGGCACAAAAACTGTGAACCTGTGAAACAGTGCGCTTCCGGTCACGTTGGTATGCTGAATTGGATAGCAAGCGGTTCTCACTTGCTGCCAACAGCACAACTCACACATCCACCGCATCTTGTCGCCCAAAATGCGCGATTCACCAGATAGATACTGACAAACACCGATGACGCCAGGAGCGATTCTCTTCTGACGCAAAATTCCTCTCCCGCACAGCGAGGAGCCGGCAACAAAGTCCAGGATGGGGCCAAGTCCTTCGTCTTCCGCGCGGACCACTGGCAAGCCATAAACGCACTCGCTATCGAAGCTGGCCAGCGGTTGCGCAGGTATCGCGAAGACTGCGCGCTCAGGAGGCGCTGGCCACTTCGCCGGGGTTGACCAGGTCGCGCAGTTCCTTGGAAGGTTTGAAGTAGGGAACCTTCTTGGCCGGAACCTCGACCCGTTCTCCGGTCTTGGGGTTGCGCCCAATGCGGGGATTGCGCTGGCGGATACGGAACGATCCGAAGCCGCGAATCTCGATTTTGTCCCCACTTTGCAAGGCGCCGATCACCGAATCGAAGATGCTCTCGACGATAATCTCGCCGTCACGGCGGGTCAGGTCGCCCAAGCGCGTCACCTTTTCCACCAAGTCTGCCTTAGTCATGCCCATAGGCCTCCGCACACAGCATAAACGGATTATGCAGAAGATTGCGCGAAAAAGAAAGTCCTCCTGTGGGAATTGAGCCTTTTCCATCAGCAAGTTGGCGAAAAAATGTTGCAAGGATGGAATGGTTAAACCGCTCCCTGCGGCGTTATCATGTCCAGAGTCCTCCAAAAGGCACGAGGCATGGGCTGCGCAGCGGCGCAGGGGTTGGTTTGGGCGTGACGCAATCTCCAAAATACAGCATTGTGATTCCGGCCTACAACGAGAGCGCCCGCATTCCGGCGGCGCTGGAATCGGTCGTCTCCTGCATCCGGACGCGCAACTGGGCCGCCGAGGTCATCGTGGTCAACGACGGCTCCCGCGACTCGACCGCCGCCGTGGTTCGGGCCTTTGCCGCCAACGCGCCCGAGGTCCGGCTGATCGATAACGCCGTCAATCGCGGCAAGGGCGCGACCGTGCGCGCCGGGATGCTCGAGGCTCAAGGCGAGGTGGTTCTGTTCACCGACTCCGATCTCTCGGCGCCCATCGAGGAGGCGGAGAACCTTTTTGCCGCCATCGAGTTGGGCGCGGATGTCGCCATCGGCTCCCGCTGGCTGGAGAGCGGCCGCCAGACTCACCGCCAGCCGCTTTACCGGCAGTTCTTCGGCCGCTGCTTCAACGCCGTCACCCGTGCCGTCATGGGACTGCCTTTCGCCGATACCCAGTGCGGCCTCAAAGCATTCACCCGCACTGCCGCGCAGACCGTCTTCCGGCTCCAGACCATCGAGCGCTGGGGCTTCGACCCGGAGATTCTCTTCATTGCCCTCAAGCGCGGCTACTTGGTCGTCGAGGTGCCGGTTAGCTGGTCCCACGACGAGCGCACCCGCATGAGCTACCTCAAGGACGGCATGAAGATGCTCGAAGAGATCGCTGTCATCCGCTGGAACTCCCTCCGCGGACGCTATAAAAAGTAGATCGAGCACAGCCGGCGCGCAATCTCGGATTGGTTCACCTTGAGACGCAATCGCCCGTAGAGTTTCAGCAGCAGAGCCATCGCTCGCCGGCCTGCGCGACGGCTTGCCCTTCGCATCGTCATGCCGGATTTCATTCCTTCTCGTTCGGCCCTTCACCCGCTCCTGCGAGCGAACTACTACGGCCTCGGCCGACTTCTCGCTTTGATTTGCATCGTCGCCCTTTCAGGCATAAGGCGAGATATCCCCAGGTAAGAACGCACTCCTTCGCTGCACGACCGCCGGATCTACGCCGCCGAAACTTGGTCACAACAGCTTCGCGGAACTGTGCCCGCTCGCCCTGTTCAGCACCGCCTTCTATCCGGTTTTTGTTCATCGGCCCGTAGCTTCGCTCCCCGCTGCCTCCCCACACTCGGTCGCCCTCATGCAGTTGCGCTTCACTTCGTTCGTTGTGACCAACTTACGGCGGGACTTGCACCCGCAAGTGTGCGCCCATGCTGGGCGCACACGGATACCGCAGGGGCTAAACAGGCTGCGGAAAAATGGGGAATGACGAGCGAAAAGCCTGAAAAACATCCCTCAGGGGGGCTTTGCCTAAAAAGTGTACCAAATTGAGATCTTGCCCAAAAAGTTTTGATTCTGCCCAAAAAGTTTTCGTCTTGCCTAAAAAGTCGACTTCTTGCCCAAATAATCCGGGTTTTGCCTAAAAAAGTTCCAATCCAATCAGGAGTTTCTCATATCTACCGAGCAGGCTACCAAACGTCGCAGTTGTTTTTGCTGTATAATTTCTATGGCTCTGCCGCCGCATAAAAGGAAAACGCCCCTCAAGTTCGTTATTTTGTGTGCGTGACAAAAACGACCGAAAGGGACGAAGACCGTGTACTCAGCATTGCGCAAGATCGCTCCAATATTCATTCTCCTTCTCTCCGCATCCGCCGCGATGGGGCAGGTTGCGACTGGAACCTATCCGTATGGAACCTTCGACACTCCGGGCTTCGATACGATCAATGTCGGCAATCTGAACGTGCATCTTGACATTTCGGTGCTGCATAAGGCTGGCAGGGGGATGCCGTTCACCTATGACCTGAGCTACGACAGCTCGGTTTGGACGCCGGTGAACGTCGGCGGCGTAATGCAATGGCAGCCTGTTCTGAATTGGGGATGGGAAGGTTCAACGGCAATTAGCACAGGATATTTGTCGTACTCGAGTAACTCGAATGTTTGTGTGACTGTTACGGGGAATGGACAGTATGGGCCACCTGTTGTCACGGACACCGGTACTGTTACTGTACTCTCCAATTATGTGTACCACGACCCATGGGGTGAGTCTCACCCCTTTCCTGGTGCATCAATCTCTTCCGGGTCTGATTCCCCGCCGCTTGCGGCGTAAAGTCAAATCGGGTTTTCAGGATACCTCGCCGCTTGCGGCGAGGTCGTTCATTTGTTGAGACTGGAACGTGTGGCTCCGAAAATACGAATAACATTGGCCCTCTTGCCACTGACGGTTCCGGATATCAATATATTAGCGGACAAATCTACGATAAAGCCGGTAAGGTCTTTTCCGTTCCCACAAACAAGGGGAGCGGTACTGGAACAGTAACGGACACAAATGGGAACGAGATTTCCGTTAACGGCAGCGGACAGTTTACGGATACCACCGGGAATGTTGTGCTTACGGTTGCGGGTACACCCCCGAGCCCGGAGACGTTTACCTACACAGACATTCACGGCAATCCTCAGACCGTGACGATGACCTACGCAACCTACACTGTTCAAACTGCCTTTGGGTGCACTGGGGTTGATGAATACGAGCCAACATCCACTTCTCTCGTAAACGCCATAACATTTCCGGACGGTAGTACTTACCACTTTTCCTATGAGGCTACGCCTGGAGTATCCGGCAATGTGACCGGGCGACTTGCGGGGGTGGAA
>Ga0181536_10006570_pt1 | contig 11625 bp, 9 predicted proteins | sample PEATcosm2014_Bin_41_FD_121105 | JGI IMG/M metagenome (GOLD analysis project Ga0181536, IMG submission 121105) | Peatland microbial communities from MTU Mesocosm Facility, Houghton, MI, USA - PEATcosm2014_Bin17_60_metaG | ecosystem: Environmental > Terrestrial > Soil > Wetlands > Peat | place...
GCCGCTGCGCAGGGCCTATGACTTCTGCGCCATCCGCCATTCCGAGCAGAAGCGCCTCTCCGGTGAACCCTTCATCTCTCATCCGCTCGAGGTCGTCCAGATCCTGGCGGAGATGAAGCTGGATCTTGTGTGTCTGACCGCGGGTATGCTGCACGACGTGGTGGAAGACACGGGCACGACGAGCGAAGCGATCGAACGCGAGTTCGGTCCGGAAGTGGCGCGTATCGTGGAGGGGGTGACCAAGATCGGCCGCATCAGGTTCATGAGCCCAGAGGTGCAGCAGGCCGAGAACTTCCGCAAGATGGTCCTCGCCATGGTGGACGACATCCGGGTGGTGCTGGTGAAGCTCGCCGACCGGCTCCACAACATGCGCACCCTCGAGTACCTGCCTCCCGACAGGCAGGAACGCGTGGCCCGGGAAACGCTCGAGATCTATGCGCCCATCGCCCACCGCTTGGGAATGGGAAAAGTCCGAGGCGAATTGGAAGACCTGGCGTTCAAGTTTCTCGAATCGGAGTCCTATCTCGAGGTCAAGACGGCCGTCGAAAGCCGCCGCAAGGTGAGCGAGGATTTTCTTGCCGAAGTGCGCGACCAGGTGGATGCAAAGATGAAGGAGCATGCCATCCCCGCGCGCATTGAAGGCCGAATCAAGCGCTTGTACAGCATTTGGCAAAAGCTTTTGCGGCAGCATGTCCCCATGGAGCAGGTTTACGACCTCCTGGCCATCCGGATTATCACGGACAGTGTAAAGAACTGCTATGCTGCCCTGGGCGTCATTCACAATACTTGGCGGCCCGTACCGGGCCGCATCAAGGACTTCATCGCCATCCCCAGGCCCAATCTCTATCAGTCTTTGCACACCTCAGTCATTGGTCCTCATGGCCAGCCCTTCGAGGTCCAGATTCGTACCGAGGAGATGCACCGGACCGCCGAGGAAGGCATTGCCGCCCACTGGAAATACAAGGACGGCAGCCCCCTCGCGCCACAGGACGAGGAGCGCTTTGCGTGGCTGCGGCACCTGGTGGAATGGCAGCAGGAAATGGGCGACCCGGGCGAGTTCCTTTCCACCCTGAAAATCGATCTTTACCCGGAAGAGGTTTATACATTTACTCCCAAGGGTAAGGTGATCGTGTTGCCCCGTGAGGCGACACCCATCGACTTCGCCTACGCCATCCATAGCGAGGTCGGCCACCATTGCGTGGGTGCAAAGGTCAATGGCCGCATCGTTCCCCTCAAGTACAAATTACGGAACGGCGATATTGTCGAGATTGTGACCCAGGCGCATCACAGCCCCAGCCGCGACTGGCTTGCTCTAGTCAAGACCTCGCGAGCGCGCAACAAGATCAAGCACTGGGTCAATGTGGCGCAAAGGGGGCAGGCCGTGGAAATCGGCAAGCGGTTGCTGGAGAAAGAGGCACGCAAATACGACGTGACGCTGAAAAAGATTGCGGCGGAAGACTACCTGCGGGTGGCGCGGGATAACGGCTGCACGCAGGTGGATGACCTGCACGCGGGGATCGGGTATGGAAAGTTCTCCGCGCGCCAAGTGCTCGCCAGGCTTGTTCCCTCAGCTCAGCTCGAGACGGCCCATCCTTCCCGGCTTTCCACGGTGAAACGGGCGCTCGGTATCTCCGGCGATATGGCCATCCAGGTGCACGGCCACGGTGACCTTATGGTCTATCGCGCCAAGTGTTGCAATCCCATTCGGGGAGAGGAAATCACCGGCTACATAACCCGCGGCAAAGGAATTGCGGTGCATTCCAAAAGCTGCCCCAACGTTCAGAATCTCCTTTACGATGCCGACCGGCGGATCGAGGTCAAGTGGATGGGGCCCAAGTACAGCCTCTATCCCGTCAAGCTCACCCTGTCCAGCCGTGACCGCCAGGGGCTTTTGGCCGACGTGACCGGCGCGATCGCCGACGTTCATTCGAATATCCAGGACATCGAGGTGCGCACCGGCGACAGCCAGGCGACAATCGATGTGACCTTGGATATCGTAGATTTGGAACACTTGGAGAAAATCGTATCTTCGCTGCGCAAGATCGAGGGTGTTTACCAGGTCGAACGGGTGATGCACTGAAAGGAGGAATACAGTGAGCAAGGATGTGATTTCCACTTCGAAAGCGCCAGCGGCCCTTGGCCCTTATTCACAGGCTATTCGCTGGGGAGATTTGATCTTTGTCTCCGGCCAGATCCCTATTGACCCCGCCACCAATCACGTTGTGGGAGACGACGTCGCGGCTCAGACCGAGCGAGTCTTGAAAAACCTGGCGGCAATCCTGGAGGCGGGGGGCGCCAGCCTGGGCCAGGTTCTGAAAACGACTGTGTACCTCAGGGACTTGAACGATTTCGGAAAGATGAACGAGGTCTATGTCAGGTTCTTCAGCGAGCAGCCACCCGCGCGCGCTACCGTCCAGGTCGCCCGATTGCCCCGTGATGTGAGTGTGGAAATTGAAGCCGTCGCCGCGGCTTAAAGAAGGAGTTCACCGGCTTGGGGGGGGCCAGCTCTGCGTGATTGCCGCCGGCGAGGGCATGACCAACTGATGAACACTACTTCGCTTTGGCAACCTTGCCCGAGCGAATGCATGCCGTGCAGACGCGTACGGTCTTGTGGACGCCCTCCACGAGGGCATGAACCCGGCGCAAGTTCGGGTTCCACCGACGCCTGCTGACGTTGTGGGCGTGGCTTATCCGATTTCCGTACTTTGGGCCTTTCCCGCAAATCTCACAGGCCAGAGCCATAGCAACACCTCGTAGGAAGGAAAAATACTTCTCTCGCGCGACCTTTTCATTTTACCAGAGCCGCCCCAACTTTGCCCACATCTTTGTTGCTGGGTGGAGGTACAATATTAGCATGACAAACCAACCGTTCTTGCGCGGCGCCACAGCATTGATAATCTGCGTGCAGCTTGCAGGCTTGGCGGCCCTCACCTCTTGCCAGCGGAAGAGCCCCTCGGATCGCGAACTGCTGGCGAAGGTCGATGGCCAGCCCATCTTCAGTGACCAAGTGGAGAGGGTCTATCGAAGCCGCCAGGGTGCAGGGTCCGATACCAACAGCCAGGAAGAAGCCTGGAGCTTTAAACTGAACGTTCTGGATGAACTGATCGTTAATCAGATTCTGGTTGATCACGCCTCCCACGCCGGCATCACAGTCTCGGAAGCCGAAGTGGATAACAAGGTGGCCGAACTTCAGAGCCCTTATTCGGCGGGAGAGTTCCAGAAGCGTCTCCGGGACCAAGGCCTTGAAATGGATGATCTCCGGAAGGAACTGCGCCGGAATATTATCATCACAAAGCTCTTCAACAAAGAAATCATCTCAAATATAAAGGTTACTGACGCCGAGATCGCGGCTTACTACGAACGCAACAAGGCCAACTTCAATGTCCCTGAAACCGCGTACCACCTGGCCCAGATCCAGGTCACTCCGTTTGCGGACCCCGAGGTGCGCAACCTGAAGAACGACGACGCCAAGACCCCCGCCGCCGCGGCGCGGAAGATCCAGGCACTTTACGCCCGCCTGCGCGCCGGGGATGACTTCGCCACGGTGGCGCAGGAATACTCGGAAGATCCTCGCACCGCTTCGGGCGGCGGTGACATGGGCTTCATCCCGGCCTCGGCATTGGACTCCCCCCCCTCAACCCCGCAGCTCAAGCAGGCCGTCCTCTCGCTCCAGGTCAACCAGTTCACTGGGATCATTCCCAGTCCAACCGGCTACCACATCATTAAACTGCTCGGCAAGGAACCAGCCGCAACGCATACGCTTTCTGAGATGCGGGTTCAGAATGCCATCCGGCAGACGCTGAGGAACGAAAGGGAGCAGCTTCTGAAAGCGGCCTACATCGAGACGCTGCGCAACCGGGCGAAGGTGGCGAACTACCTGGCCGAGCAGATCGTCAAAGGAGAGCTAAGTCCCTCTTCCCCCAATTGACAGCCTGCCCCGCTTGGGGATGATGGCCGCTCAACATGCCAACCCCAAGGAGCGGGATTTCCATTTGCCCCATGCGTGTCATTTTTGTTGAGCTGTTCTGTCCCCGCAGCACACTATCCCAATATTTTTCAAGGGGTTGGAAGGATTAAAGGGGGTATGGTGGTTAGAGTATGAGTGTAGCATTTTGCACCACTTGGCGGCTCGACCCCTTTATGGTAAGCTACATAAGTAGCCTATAACCGCTGGCCCCTCGCGCCACCTCGCGCCACTTTCCGCCCCTTCTCATTGCGGGCGCCAAGCGGCAAAGCCCGCTCCTGACCGCGACAGAATACAGGCGAGCCTGGGTAGTGGGTCGACTCCGCCATCAGACGATCCGCAGCAAGCGCACCCCCGCCTCCACGCCGGTTTCTTCCTGCGCGTAGATGCGTTCCACGCGGCCAGCCCGGGGAGCGCGGATTTCGTTCTGCATTTTCATCGCTTCGATCACCAGAAGTCCCTGGTTCAGGACTACCTCCTGGTTCTCAGAAACCAGCACCTTAACGATCTTCCCCGGCATGGGCGCCACGATTTCCTGAGGGCCTTTCTCCCGAACTCCCGCGCCATCGCGCCGCCAGCGGCGCGGATCGCGGATTTCCACCAGATAGCGCCGCAGACCCACGGTAACCACATAGGGGCTCAAGTAGCCCTCGGCGTCGCCCGCCCTCTTGCTGACCTGGGCTTCGTAAGACCGCCCGTCGATCAGGATCGAATAAACCCCTGGCGAGATCTCTTCCCCATCCGCCATAAGCGGCTCGCCATCGGAGAAGAAACGGAACAGCTTCTCAGATTGGTGTGGCGTGCCGGCCTTTCCCTCGAGTGGTGCTTTGTGAGGGTCGCCAGGCTTCGCGTCGTCTTGCAACAAGGGCTGCGGTTTTTCCATCGCCCCATGACCATCACTGGGTTCCGGGCTCTGGCGCGGCGCGGGGTGCTGGATTTTCGCCCCGCAGGATGCGGTCCCCGTCCTGCCTTGCACCGCGCCCGCCCGTGTTGACAACTCGCACTCATGATCTGATATCTTCGAGCCAGAATAGATTTTTATTTCAAGTTTCATCAGCTTTTCCAGCTCCCCCGACGCGGCCACTGGTTAAGCAGCGAGTCTCTGCCCGCATTTTTCCAAGTGCTGTCGGGAGTGGAGGCCGGTGTTTTCTTCCCCTCGCCCCCTCCCGCGTGGAGGGCCGCAGCCAGCATGGCGACGCGCTCCTCCTCGGGTGAAGGCGGCGCTTCCTCCATCAGTCCGGCGGCCAGGACGCGGTCAATGAATCCGGTGTCCAGGCGGCCGGCGACGAATTCCGGGTGCTCGAGCAAGCGGCGGAAAAAGGGGACGTTGGTTTTGATGCCAAAAATCTCGTACTCGCCGAGCGCCCGCCTCATGCGCGCGATGGCTTCCGCGCGCTCCGTCCCCCAAACCGCGACTTTCGAAAGCAAGGGGTCATATTCCAGAGGCACCGTCCATCCTTCGTAGACACCGTTGTCCCGTCGTACCCCCGGGCCCGCGGGCACCTGGAGCCGGCTGATGGTGCCAGGGGAAGGGAAGAAATTGTTGCTGGGGTCCTCCGCGTAGATGCGGCACTCGATCGCCGCGCCCCTCAAGCGCACGTCTTCTTGCCGCCACCGCAGCTTTTCCCCCGCCGCAATCCGAATCTGCTCCTTCACCAAATCTATTCCCATCACCAGTTCCGTAACCGGGTGTTCGACTTGAAGCCGCGTGTTCATCTCCAAAAAGTAGAAATTGCCGCTCTGGTCCACGAGGAATTCCACCGTGCCGGCGTTCCAGTATCCTGCCAGCTTTGCGATGCGCACGGCGGTTTCTCCCATGCGCTGGCGCAACTCCTCGTGCGCGATGGGTGACGGGCATTCTTCCAGCACTTTCTGGTGTCTTCTTTGCAGCGAACACTCGCGTTCGCAAAGGTGAATCAGGTTTCCGTACTGGTCCCCAAGAATCTGGACTTCAATGTGGCGGGGGCGATCGAGATATTTCTCGATGTAAACCGAAGGGTCGTTGAAGGCGTTTTGCGCTTCCGAGCGCGCGGTGTTGCAGGCGGATTCAAGCTCGGCGGGGGAACGCACAAGACGTAATCCCTTGCCTCCACCTCCCGCCGAGGCCTTGAGCATCACTGGGTAGCCGATTTCGTCCGCAACGCGATGCGCTTCCGCGAGGCTCTCGAGGTTGCGCTCGGCCCCGGGGACCACCGGCAAGCCTGCCTGGATCAGAGTGTGCCGCGCCTTGGTCTTCGAGCCCATCAACTCCATCGCGGCCACCGGCGGTCCAATGAATACCAACCCCGCATCCGCGCAGGCGCGGGCAAACTCCGGGTTTTCCGCCAGGAAGCCGTAACCGGGGTGGATAGCCTCTGCGCCGCTTCGTTGGGCGGCGTCCAGAAGGCGGTCGATTCGAAGGTAACTTTCGGCGGAGGGAGCCGGGCCGATGTGAAAAGCCTGGTCGGCATAGCGCACGTGCAGCGCTTTGCGGTCCACGTCGGAATAGACCGCCACCGTGCAGATTCCCATTTCGCGGCAGGCGCGCATCACGCGCACCGCAATCTCGCCACGGTTGGCTATCAGGATCTTGCGAAACATTGTTCCTTTATCCCAGCCCTCCCTCTGACCTTGCGGCTGGTCGATGTTGCCCTTGCGCCTTGCCGAACCCACAAGCGTCTTCTCACCCGTCGGCTGACGGATGGACGGTGAGTAGCCGTGGGCGCTGTGGGACGGAGTCATTCCCGCGAAAGCGGGAATCCACTCCGCAAACCTCCGGAGCTGGCCTTGTTCCTTGCCTGCGAGACCGGGCATCAATGCCACCTTGACATCCCGCCGGGTCCGAGTGCGTGCAGGGAGCCATCGCGCAGTATAGACCCGTCCACGTCAGGCTACAAGGCGCATGCTGGCGGGCAGGATTGCGTCAAAGTCCCCGAGGTGTAGCATTCGACGCGGCTCCGCCGCCGGCTGTGCGGAAAGGCTTTGCCTTTCCGTGGAGGTTCTGCATTTTTGCTGAGATTTTCTGGCCTTGCGCGACTTGCCCTCTCCCCCTTGGGGGAGAGGGTGGACCGCCGCCGGCGTTCTCTTCAGCCGGGGCGGGCCGGGTGAGGGGGTGCTGCGCCTGCGCCCGTCCGTTTGCAGTTCACACCGCCCCGTTGAAAGCTTTGGGCAACGACCGCGCGACGTCCAGCACCCTCTCGAGAACCTTGAGGAGAGCGTTGCGTTGTTTGTGGTTTCAAGGCATTGACCCCCTCACCCCCGGCCCCTCTCCCCCAAGGGGGGGAGGGGAGAATGTAGAAACTCGAGGGAAAGCCGGAGGCTTTCCGCATCCCGCAGAGCGGGACGGCGAAGCCGCAGCCGGAGCGGATATCTTTAGCTCTCGTGCCCAGCAAAAAGTGTGGAACATGCTCAGGCCTTGGAGGGATTGTTCTTGGCGTGCGCCGCGCGATTGGCCTGGGCGCGACCTTCCAATTCTCTGGCCGCCGCGCCCGGCTTCGTCTCGCGAAGAAGGAGAGCGTAGTTCTCCAGAGCCGTGGCCACGTTGGGGTGCTCGGGCCCCAGGCCTTTTTGCAGCATGGCGAGTGCTCGCTGGTAGAGCGCGTCTGCCTCGGCGTAATTGCCTTGCTTGTGGTAGAGCGACGCCAAGTTGTTGAGGCTGGTGGCCACGCTCGGGTGGTCGGGGCCCAGCGTTTTCTCCTTGATGGCGAGTGCCCGCTGGCAGAGCGGCTCGGCCTCGGCATACTTCCCCTGACTGTCGTACAGCAACGCCAGGTTGTTGAGGCTTTTGGCCACATCGGGGTGCTCGGGACCGAGAACCTTCTCCAGGATGGCAAGCGCCCGCTGGTGGAGCGGCTCGGCCTGCGCGTACTTCCCTTGCTCACGGTAGAGCTCCGCCAGGTTGTTGAGGTCGGTGGCAACGCCTGGGTGGTTTGGTCCCAGGGCCTTCTCATGAATGCCCAAGGCCCGCTGGCAGAGCGGCTCGGCCTCGGTGTATCTCCCTTGATCCTCGTAGAGCAACGCCAGGTTGTTGAGGCTCGTGGCCACGTCAGGGTGCTCAGGGCCCAGGGCCTTCTCCCAGATGGCGAGCGCCCTCTGAAAGGGCGGGTCGGCCTCCGCGTACCTCCCTTGATGCTTGTAGAGCGTCGCTAGGTTGTTGAGGCTCCCGGCCACGTCAGGATGATCGGGGCCAAGAACTTTCTCCCGGAGGGCAAGCGCCCGCTGGTAGAGCGGCTCAGCCTGCGCGTACTTGCCTTGATTCTGGTAGAGCAACGCCAGGTTGTTGAGGCTCGTGGCCACGTCGGGGTCCTCGGCACCAAGAACTTTCTCCCGGAGGGCGAGGGCCCGCTGGTAGAGCGGCTCGGCCTCATAGTAGTGACCGCGCTCGTACAAGTAATATCCACCATCGTTGAGCAACAGCGCCGCCTCTTCGAACTCGAACACATGGGCCTGAATGAGCGACGCACAGGCGAGGGCTTGCGGAACCAAGCGCTCGCACTGAGCCCAGTTGGCAAACTCGACAGGGGGGAAGGCTTGGTCCACCGCCCGCACCGCACGCTCTGCCCATAGGCCCTTTTCTTTCTTCGTCAAACCATCTTGAATCACTTCCTGCACCAGCCGGTGAATGCCCAGTGTTTTCGCATTGGCATCGCGGCGGAGGAGCGAGTATTTCAGGATTTCCGCGCAGGCCGCGTCCAACTTCAGGGGATCGGCGGCGATGGGGCCGAGGTTCGGTCCGAGTTCCGCCGCGCCCTTTGTGAAGATTTCTTCCGGAATGGCGTCAGGGTAGAGGAAAGCGCAGAAGCGGAGGAGATCGGCAGCAGCAGGATTTGCGCCCGCCACCCTTTCGAAAGAAAGTGCGAAGGTCGTGGCGACGGAGTCAGGATGGTCCGGGCGGAATCCCCCTCGCTTCTTGAGCAGCTCCGCGCGGCGCTGGCGGTACAGGTCAAGGTAGCTCGCCAAGCCACAGCATGTTTCCTCAATGTACGCTCCTGCTTGGTCAAGGGCGAGAGGCAGGCCGCCAAGTTCCTTCGATATGTGCACGGCAGTATCGCGGTCGGCGCCGGCGACCGCGGCGAGCTGCGCATCCAGCTTGACGATCTTGGCGCGCCTGAGGAGGAGCAGTGCTCCGTCCTCTGGCAGCATGTCCCGCACTTCAATGGCTTGGATGTCGCCCGTGGCCTGCGCCTGGGTGGTCAGCAGAACGTGCCCTTTGGCTGACTGAGGCATGAACCCGCGCACGGCGGCCAGATCGCTGGCGTTGTCTACGGTTAGCAACCAGCCCCCATTGGCCTCGAGCCAGCCCTTGACGGCGGCCACCGCCAGGGCTTGGTCCTTCTCATCTTTCTCGGGCAAATTCAACAGGCTGGCGTCGGCGAATGCCGCGAAGTCGGAAACCAGCGTTTCTTGCGAGGCGGCGCTGGCCCAGAGCACGGCGCTGTATTCGCCGCGATGCTCATGCGCGAAGTGCGCCGCAATCTGCGTTTTGCCCACTCCGCCCATTCCCGTGAGCGCCGCGAGGCCACTGGCGTGCAATTCCCTTTCAACGTCGGCCAGAATCTTCTCGCGCCCGGTGAAAAACCGGTTCGGAGGAATCGGCACGTTCCATGGTTGTGTGTCCGCCCGCGCCGGCTCAGGAGGGGTCGCCGCACGCCCTTGGGGTTCTGGTTTCAGTCGGGCGATTTCCCGGTCGCACTCTTCGATCAGCTTCTTCAGCTCAAACTTGCGCGCCGCGTCAGCGCAAATGGCCAGATCCGTTTCGAATTCAGCGAGCCTCTGCTTCCATGTCTGGAGAGCGCCGTCGGAATGTATGCCTGTCTCGCTCACACCTTAGCCCCAAAGAGCGATTTGATTCGCCGCCACACGTTAACCAGCGCAGCCCCGGTGTCCATCTCCATTTCGTAGGACACGATCATCGGGATGATCGGCAGGGCCACCTTTAGTTTGGCCGCAGCCACCTTGCCGGGATCGTCAAGCTTCCTTCGGATGTCGGCGAGAAGGCGCGTTATTTCTTCGGGCCTATTCGGGTCTGGCAGACTTTGGACGTGTTCAACGGCGTGTGCGAGTTCTGCCGTCGTTGCCTCGGCTTGTTCGGCGGGTACGGAGGCGAGGTCTGTGCTGTCCGCCAGAAGTTCCGCGTATTCCACTTCGTGCTTGCGGATATCTGGCAACACGTCACGCTTCAGGAGCTGCCGCAACTCGAACTTTGCAGCCGCACTCGCGGTGATTGCCAGATCTTTCTGGAAATCGTTTAGTTTCTCGTACTCGATTTCCAACAGCTCTTCGAGTGCGCTGATGCGCTGACGATTTATTGAATCTGGTCGCACGGAGGACACCTCACACGGCCCTGCTAGGCCTAGGTAAAAGGATTCGGGCAGACACTGTGGCTGTAGCTGATGGACACTCTCATGCCCGTACCTTGCGCTCAATGATAATACTTTTTTCGCGGCGAGGCATACAATCTTAGGGGTCGGTAGCAGGGCCGCCTCCCGCCATGGCGGGACGGCCAGGCCGGGGCAAGCCCCATAAGCGTTAACCTAACGGCTAGGCGCGCCCGAAAGCCCGCCTGGGCGGGCGTCATCATCTAGCCCACGGCGAAGGAAGCTGTGAAATAATCCCTGGATGACCAAAAGCATTTCACGCAAAGGCGCAAAGTCGTAGAAGGCGCAAAGAAGACAAGGCAGTTGTTCTTTGCGAGTCTTTGCGCCTTGGCGTCTCTGCGTGAGGTTGTTTATCTTTTCACAGCTTCGAGTGTCGTGGGGCTGAATGACGGGGTCCACGATTGCTTCAGGGGAACGAGTCTTTTTCTAGCAATTTTTGCAATTCGGCCACCAGTGGCGGCAAGTCTTCCGTTACCGCGTTCCATACTTGATCGAGGTCGATGTCGAAGTACAAATGCACCAGACGATTTCGCATGGCAACGATTTGCGCCCCGGGAATGTGAGGATTTCTTTCTTTGGTTTCCGTTCCAATGCGGGCAGCCGCTTCGCCGATAATTTCAATGCATTTGACCAGACCTAACGTCCAGACGAGGTCAGTATCCAGGTCACTGCGGGTACGTTGTGAGGCGGATCTCATTGCCTCTCTGGCCGCGTCCAGCATGTGACGGACATGTGTCCGGTCACTCTTGGGCATACTGGACTTCGCTCGTACGCACCACTTCATCCCGGAAATACCGGCTCAGCTCGGCCGGTGTTCGCAGGTCCACCTTCCGCCCCAGCACCTCTGATAGCTCCATCTCCAGGCCCGCCATTCGGAGCAATCCCACCGTGCGGCCCGGCTCGAACTCCACCAGCACGTCCACATCGCTGTCAGCCCGAAAGTCCTCACGCAGCACGGACCCGAATAGCGCCAACCTTCGGATGTGGTACCGCATGCAGAACTCCGCAATGATTTCTTCTGGAATACTGATTCCGTGACAACCCATACTTAATTCCACCTCATCTTCTAGCCGCATTTTACCCCATGCGGACCCCGAATTGACACCCCCTTTCTTTGCGGCTATGCTGAGTAATGGCTCCCCTGCGCGCATCTAATCTTATGCGGCCCGTTGCGCGTCGCGAGCGCTTCTCCGGGGGATTGGACTAGCCTCCACAGCAAGGGTTTCGATGGTGGAAGATGCGCGGGGGTGAGGAGTGGGAAGGTTTATGGGATTGTTTTTGAGCAGCATGGGTTCACGCTTTCGC
>Ga0181536_10006575_pt1 | contig 11621 bp, 12 predicted proteins | sample PEATcosm2014_Bin_41_FD_121105 | JGI IMG/M metagenome (GOLD analysis project Ga0181536, IMG submission 121105) | Peatland microbial communities from MTU Mesocosm Facility, Houghton, MI, USA - PEATcosm2014_Bin17_60_metaG | ecosystem: Environmental > Terrestrial > Soil > Wetlands > Peat | place...
CCCCGGGTCCGGGCCAATGAGAATTTCCGCATTCCCGATCTGGCGGTGACCTGCACGCGCTATGAGACGGAAGAATACGACGTCAGCAATCCGGTTCTGATCGTGGAGGTTCTCTCCCCCTCCAACCGGGCGGAGACCTGGCGGAACGTTTGGGCGTTCGCCACGATCCCGAGCCTGCACGAAATTCTGATCCTCAGCAGCACGGCGATCAGGGCCGAGTTGTTACGCCGCGGCACCGACGGGTCATGGCCCGCGGCGGCAACCGTGATCGAGGGTGGCGATCTGATCCTGGACAGCATTGGCCTCGCCGTTCCGCTGGCGGCGATTTACCGCACGACCCGGCTGGCGCGCGCCTGACGAGACGGGGTTGCTGGCATATCGTTCGGAAGCCGCGGATCATTGATGATGCTGAGGCACCCGTCAGAGCACCGGAGTGATGATCTGAACTCGGCCGGGGCAACCGGCGATCGCTCGAGCCGGTGTAGTGTGTCGACACCGTTACTCGGCCTTCGAGGACGAGCCGTGGGGACGGTGCTCCCTTCAGCCGTCACCCGCGTAGAGGTAGCCAGCCAGGAAATGCCGGTACCGGCCGCAACCCCACTCAGTACCGGTTGACCCGCCGGACGGCGCTTTGCCACGGAAAAATCCGACGAGAACCGGTTCAAACCAATGAGTGGGGTGTGCGGTCAGCAATAATTCTACTGTTTGATTCGCGAGATCTTCGTTCCTTCGATGCTGATGCTGGCCATCAGCCCTTGCTGGTCGAAGATGAAGGCGTAAGCGTCATTCTTCAGCGTCGAGGTGGTCAGGTTCCGGGCTATGCCCTCATTGACGATGACGACCGTCGGTCCCGTGCCGATCTCCCATCCGTGCGACCGGTGGATATAACTGACCGCCCGATCGGTCATCAGGAACACGGCGTAGGCATAGGATTGGGCGCCCGCCTGCAGGCCCCACGAGCCGGTGAACGAATTATAGTAGCCGTCGATCTTCGATCCTTGTTTCAACACGCCTTCGCCATAGGCGCCACCGAACACGAAGCCGGCTTTGACGATGTTCGGGAAAATCAGCACGGCCCTGGCCGATTTCGCGATGGCCGCCGCGGCGGGATTGGTTCTGTACAGCAGTTGCAGAGCCTGATCGGCGTCCCGATTGAGTTCGTCGGTTGTCGCCGCCGCCGCATGCGCGCGGTCAGGCAGCGTCATCGGTGCCACGGCGGCCATGGCGAGCGCGGTCGCCAGGAAAGCGCTTCGGATCTTCATCATTGTTTTGTTCCTGTCCAGAGAGTTGTGCAAGGCGCGTCACGACCGGTGCTTGGCGCTGAATGGGCAAGGATCGGACCCAAACCGATATCGATTGAACCGCCCGAAGGCGCATTGATACGGATCAATCCCACGAGAACCAGTTTGGACCGATGCGTGGGGTTGACCTTGGCGGCGCACTCCTTCGGTCGCCGATGAGTGACTTTCGTCCGGGCGATAACGGCGCGTCATGGGTTCGTTCCCGCCATGACGGGCCGCTGGTGGTACGGTGCATTTCAAACAGCATTCGTGGCGGAGGCTCCCGGCGGACTGACGGCCTTCCAGGATGCTTGCTTCAGCATCCCGATCAGCAGCGGCAGTCCGGTGAACACCACGGTGCCGCCGACCACCAGCCCGACATAGAGCGCGGGGCTCCCCACCGGGAGCTGCGTTGGCGGAAAGAAGCCGACGAGAAAAGGCGAAGGCGACGCCCGCGAACCCCACGCCGGCGATGCACCACATGCCAATGGTCCCGCCTGGCACGCGATAACTCCGCTTCAGATCCGGCTGTGAATAACGCAGTCGAATCGCCGCGGCATACATCATCATATACATGATCAGATAAAGCGTGATCGTCACGGCGCTGAGCAGGAAGAACGCCACGCTGACATCGGCCATCACGAAATAGGCCGGCGCGAGGACGGTGACGATCACGCCCTGGATGATCAGGATGCTGATCTGCACGCCGTTCTTGTTGGTCTTCGCCAGGAACGGCGGAATCTCGCCCTCCCGCGCGGTCCACAACAAGCCGCGGCTGGGCCCGCTGATCCACGACATCACGCCGCCGATTCCGCCGAACGCCAGCAGCACGCAGATCAAGGGCGTCGCCCAATCGATGGCGAAGCGCGTGAAAATCTGTTGGAAGGCCTTCATCAGCCCTTCCCGCGGATTAATGTCCTTGTCGGGCAGCACGGTCGCCACCGCGAACGAGCCCAGAGTGAACAGCAGGATGAAGTTCAGCGCGAAGGTCGGCATGTGGCCGCCGAGGTAGTCGACATTGAAGATCAGTTCCTCCGGTAGCTCGGCCTTATCGCGCCAGACCACCCAGCCCACGCCGAGCTGGGCCAACCCGTATTTGTGGCCTGATGCGCTGATCGACTTCACCCGCTCGATGCGGAAATTCCATTCCAGCTCTTGCTGGATGAACGGCGCGATGAAGCCGCCGCTGGCCGCGTCAACGTGGATCGGGATGTTCAGGCCGGTATCACGCTCCAGTTCATCGAGCGCCCGCGCCAGCGCGGCGACCGGTTCGTAGATGCCGGTGAACCTCACGCCGAGCGTCGGAATCACCCCGATCGTGTTCTCATCGCAATAGTTCCGCGGATCCTCCGGGCGCAGGCCCAGCGCGCCGCCGGTCAGCGGCACCTGACGGATCTCCACATCGAAATACCGCGCGAACTTCTCCCAGCACACCTGGACCGGGCCGCGGACGAAGTTTGGTTTGGCGTAGGACTTGCCGGCGGCGATGCGCCGCTTGCGCCATCGCCATTTAAGCGCCAGGCCACCCAGCATGCGGGCCTCGCTGGATCCGGTGGTCGAGCAGCCGACGGTCTTCCACGCACCCGGTGCGTGCCAGAGATCGGCGATCATGTGCACGCAGCGCTTTTCGATCTCCGCGGTCCGCGGATATTCGTCCTTATCGATCATGTTTTTATCGAGCGATTCGTTCATCAACTGGTGCGCTTCCGGCTCGGCCCAGGTGGTGCGGAATGTCGCCGGGTTCCGCCGTGAATGGCCATCCAGCAACAGCTCGTCGTGCACCAGGTTGTAAATGGCTCGCGCGGAAGAGGCGTGTTCCGGCATGCGATATTTCGGCACACGCTAATCCGACGACAGTGTGGCATAGACGTCGTCGATCGCCGTGTCGCTGGATTCTGCTACGACGTGAAGCGGCACGTGACTCTCCTGGCGCCGCGTGCCGGGCTCCATGGCTTATGATCATGCCGGAGCCGGCGTGCGGACTTTTTCGACTCTACATCCTGATGAACCGGACGCCAGGGTCGGAAACTACCTGGTCGCGCGCGGACCTGGCGGATCGGCGTCGTCATTCCGCGCCTCACCGCGTCAGGCACTAAGTAGATTCCGAGTCTGCGGCTGCCGGTCGCGTCAGACGATATTGCGTGGAGGGCCCGACTCCGCGCCCAATCCATGGAGAGCGATGCAAATGTCAAACGATACGCTGATCGCCGTCTTCGCCAATCATGAGCAAGCGGAACGGGCGATAAAAGACCTCGCCGGCGCCAAATTCGACATGAAGCACCTTAGCATAGTCGGCCAGGGGTACCACACCGAGGAGAAAGTGGTCGGCTTCTACAACACTGGCGACCGAATCAAATTCTGGGGCAAACGCGGTGCTTTCTGGGGCGGTCTCTGGGGATTGTTCTTCGGTGGCGTGTTCCTGATGGTTCCCGTCGTTGGGCCGGTGATGGTTCTCGGCTATCTCGCGACTGTGGTCGCGTCAGCCGTCGAGGGCGCGGTGGTCGCCGGTGGCATAGGTGTACTCGGCGCGGCACTCGCCAGCATCGGCGTGCCAAAGGACAGCGTTCTCCAGTACGAGACGGCGCTGAAGGCGGACGAATTTCTGGTCACCGCGCACGGCTCCGAGGCGGAACTGGCGCGCGCCCGGACAATTCTCGCCGCCGCCGATCCTTCCAGCCTTGAGTTGCATCACGCCGCGACGCCTGTTCTCGCCACTTTGAGTTGATTTCCCGGAACGACCGGCGCGGTTGAGTAGTTTCCGAGCCTGCCGTCAGTGCATCGCAAGTGCCACATCACCAAAGCGAAAAGCGAGCGATCCCCGCCCGCCCCCAATTCCCCCGGAGAACCCACCATGATCAGAACCTTACTCGCGGCGACGATGGCCGTTACGTTGACGACCGGCGTTGCCCTCGCGCAAAGTTCCTCCTCGAGTTCGACAACGACGCAATCGACAACGACACCTCTCGCTCCGATGCCGTCGGATTCCGCCGTTTCGACCAGCAGCCAACACACGTCCAACGTCAACGGCGTGGTGACCGATACGAGCAAGTCAAGTTCAAGCGGCACCACCGTATCTCCGGTAGGCGATACGACGTCGACCCACAAATCGACCGAGACAACCACCGTCCGCTGATCGCGCGCTCCCATGGATGCCGCGCGTTCCTCACGGTGCGGTGTCCATTGCGTGAATTGGCTGACACGATGTGTTAGGTCCCGCCCGACGCAACTACCGCACGAACTCTCAGGACTCAGACAATGATCGAAACCAAATCGCGGTTCCGCCTGACGATTGGCGTGGCGCTGATCGCCGGCACGGCCGTGCTGGCCGGTTGTGCGACGCCGTCCAGCCAGACCACCACCACCAGCCAACAGACCACGACAACGACGCCGCCCCCGGCGGTCGCCACGGTCAACACCACGACGACGGAAGAGATCGATAAGCCGGCGCCTGTCGCGCGCGTTCATCACCGGCATCCGCGTTACGCGATGCATCATCATCGGGCAAAACCCAGCACGGATGCCGTGACGAGCGAAAAGACCACCACCACCGACACCACCGTTACGCCGATGGCCGCGACTTCGACGATACGGAAGTCAACCGAAACGACCACCGACATTCGTTAGCCGCGCGGTCCGTTTCGCTGGCCGACCGGATCGGATCGCCCGGTCCGGACCAACAACACCATCCCTCGAACCCCAAGGAGCTGCACAATGATCAATACAACATCGCGTTTCCGCCTGGCATTTGGCGTGGCGCTGATCGGCGGCATGGCCGTGCTGGCCGGCTGCGGTCCGGCACCCTCTAGCCGCACGACCACCTCCGAGCAGTCCACGATAACAACGCCTGCCCCGCAAGCGACAACGACCACCACCACGACCCAGCAGAACTCGCAACGGCCCTGATCCCGCTCCATCGAACGACGCCCTCGGCGACACCAGCCGCGGCGGGTGTCGTTCGATTCAACCCTTAGGAAGTGTTGACATTCCTATCGGTGAATTACATCCAAATACCGCGGATATCTTATGTCAATCAGAAGCCGGATTACAGCGTGATGTCGGTGAGTAATCGCGTCTGACGTGCGGCAGCCTTTTGTCACCCAGTGAAATATCGCGGGATGAAGGCCGCGTCCCCGCTCGGCCGGCGCCGCGCCCGCGTCCTCCGGCGGCAGTTGGCGGGCGACGTTCTCGGCGATCCGCATGGCGAGCGCCGTCTTTCCGTGCTCGGACCGGGCGCCCAGGATGTCGAACGAACCGGGCCACATGCCCTGCCACAGCGCATCCAGCGGCGCGATCCCGGACATGAGGCCCCTCGCCCTTCGCCGACGCGCCGGTGGCGCTGACCGCCGCGTCCACCGCGTCGGCCGATGTCCACGTCTTCGGTGACGGCGAAACGAAAATCAACTTGCTCGGCCCGGGCGGCAAGCCAACGCTTGTCTGGGCTGCCGGAGCGACCCGTTCGGAGGTCCGCACGGCCGTACGGATCGTCACCGAACAGCAGCAAACCCTCCTGGCGGATTGGGAGAAAATTCATGGCCGACCTGACTGACGCCGACATCGACGCCGCCCTGGCTCGCGGCCGGGCCGCTCGCCAGACCGAACCCCGCGCCGTCACCGCCCGCTACGATCGCCGCCACAAGCGCGTCGTGATCGGCCTCACCAACGGCTGCACCTTCAGCTTCCCACCCCACCTCGCCCAAGGTCTGGAAACCGCCACCGACGATCAACTCGCCCACGTGGAAATCCTCGGTGCCGGCCACGGCCTGCACTGGGGGGACCTGGACGTTGACTTTTCCATCCCCGGCCTGCTCGCCGGCGCGCTCGGCACCAAGGCCTACATGGCCCGCCGCGCCGGCCAGGCGACCTCGCCGGCCAAGGCCGCGGCCGCCCGGGCAAATGGCCGGAAAGGTGGCCGCCCGAGACGGCTGGCCGGATGAGGTCCCGGCCCGCGAGAAGCTAAGAAGCCACCACCTCCCGGATCCCGGCGATGATCCTTCCCCGATCCGGAAACACCGCGCTTTCCAGCACCGGACTGTACGGTATCGGCACCGGCAGCGCGCACACCCGCTTCACCGGGGCCTTCAGGCTGGCGAACGTCGCCGCATCTTCCGTGACCACCGCCGCGACCTCCGCCGAGAAGCCGCACGTCGGCCCAGCCTCGTCGGCGATGACCAGCCGGCCGGTTTTCCGCACCGAGGCGCGGATCGTCGCCGTATCCAGCGGCACCAGCGTGCGCGGATCGACGACCTCGACCGAGATCCCTTCTTTGGCCAGCTCCTCGGCGGCGGCGAGCGCCTCGTGCACCAGCCACGCCAGCGCGACCACCGTCACGTCGTCACCGGAACGTTTGACGTCGGCCACGCCGAACGGAATGCAGTAGTCCTCCTCCGGCACCGGGCCCTTGCGCCCCATCAGCCGACCCGACTCGAACGAGATGACCGGATTGTTGTCGCGGATCGCGGTCTTGATCAGGCCCTTCATGTCGTATGGCGTCGACGGCAAGAACATCTTCAGACCGGCGACATTCATGAACATCGAATAGGGCGACTGCGAGTGCTGCGCCGCGACCTGGCCGCCGCCCCCGACGGACGCGCGGAACAACATCGGGAATGTCACCTGGCCGCCGAACATGTAATGAATCTTCGCCGCCTGATTGACGATCTGGTCCATCGCGACAAAGCAGAACGTCACCTGCCGCCAGTCGACGATCGGGCGGAAGCCGGAGCCGGCCGCGCCGATCCCCATGCCGGTCATCGCCGCCTCGGCGATCGGCGTCACCTTGATCCGCGACGGACCGAACTCGTTCATCAGCGGCGGCAGCGCGTCGGTGGACATGTAGAAAACCCGGGGATCGCGCCGCATCTCCTCGGCGATCGCCTCGAGCGCGGCCTCATTGTACGTCAGCTCACGCATCGTCCGGTCCTCCCATCATGCCGCGAACACGTCGTCGGTTGCCTGCTCGGGGAGCGGGAACGGGCTTGCCTCGGCGAAGGCGACGGCCGCCTCGAGAGCTTCCATGACATCGCGCTCGATGGTCCGCAGCCCAACGTCGTCGAGGTCGCCCTGCTCCCTCAGTTGCCGCTCGAGCAGCGCGATCGGATCCCTTTGCTGCCACGCCTCGACCTCCGCCTTGTCGCGGGGATCGGGCTGCCCCTTGCGCTCGGTGTGGGCGCGCTGACGGTAGGTCTTGCACTCGATCAGCGTCGGGCCGTCGCCCGACCGCGCCCGATCCACGGCACGGCTCGCCGCCTGATGGACCGCGAAGATGTCGTTGCCGTCGACCACGACGCCCGGAATGCCGTAGCCGGCCGCGCGTGCCGCCACATCGGGCAAGGCGTGCGTCGCGGCGGCGGAGGTCTGCGCCGCGTACAGGTTATTCTCACACACGTAGAGCATCGGCAACTTCCAGGTCGCCGCGATATTGAGGCACTCGTGGAACGGCCCGGCGTTCGATGCCCCGTCGCCGAAGAAGGAGACCGCGACGCCGCCCTTGCCTTCCATCTGCGCCGCGAGGCCGGCGCCCGTGATGATCGAAATCCCGCCCGCGACGATCCCATTGGCGCCGAGCATCCCGATGCCGAAATCGGCGATGTGCATGGAGCCGCCCTTGCCCTTGCAGTAGCCGGTTTGCCGCCCGTAGAGCTCGGCCATCATGCGGTTGAGGTCGGCGCCCTTGGCGATGCAGTGGCCGTGGCCGCGATGCGTCGAGATGATCCGGTCGCCGCGATCGAGCGCTGTGCAGACGCCAACGGCGACCGCCTCCTCACCGATGTAGCAGTGCACGACGCCGTAGATCTTGCCGGTTTGGTAATCGGCGGACGCGCGTTCCTCGAAGCGGCGGATGGCGAGCATCTGGCGCAGCATCTCACGCTGCTGATCAGGCGGCAGGTTCGGCGAGAGGCTCATGGGCATGGGCGTGCTCCCTCTGGGCCGGTCAGTGTTTTTCATGATGGGCGAGGGCGCGAAGGCTGGCAACCGGAACGCCGGCCCTCGCCTCAGGGTAATTAGACCTGTCGCGGAAGTCCACGCCTGAGATCACGCATCGAGCCTGAAGGGGGGCTGATGGCGACGGATGATCGCGGCGCGACCCGCCGCTCCTTAATCCCGTCCCGGCGTCGCGGAGGGAGCAGCCGAGGGCCATGACCTTCCGAAGAAGCAAGCCGCGGCCGTGCTGGCGATTTCGTGGCACTCACCACCAAACATCTCAAGAAGGGCGACAAAATCCGTCTGACCGCCTGGGCATCCTCCAAGCGCGGAAGCGGGCGGCGAAGATGGGCAGAAATCCAGCAACCGGCGAAGCGATCGAGATCAATGCCAGCAAGAAGGTCGCGTTCCGGCCCGCCAAGGAACTGCAAGAGGCCGTGTAGCGCGATCAGGCATCGGCCCCGTTCATCATGGCGATCTGCCGAGTGGGTGCCGACTCCTCGGCGGCGATGGTCGAAAGCCGGTGATCTCCGAGGGTGGCCAAGGTATCGACGGATTGCGACCCGAAGCAGCGGTAGCCGGGGCGCCCGGCCGGAACGGCCGGATTCGACCTGAAGCCGACATCCGTCGTTCGCGGGGGCCACCTCGCCAGAAAGGTGGCCCCCGCTTCCTGGCGCCGCACGCACGCCAAAGGATGTCGTCATGCGTGACTTCCCGCGAACAACGGCAGGGGGCGCCATGCGGCCGTCCGACGCCGCCCGCCCAGGCGTACTCCTGTTGCTATAGGTAGTTTCCGAACCTGCCCCTCGCGCACCATGTCGGCCATGTATGGCCAGCGCTTCTTTCATCAGGCCGCTGGGACCTCTTTTGTTTCGGATCCGCGTACAGCCAGTGCCATGACGTCGGAATCGGGGACGTCCTTCGTCGTCTGGGGAATGTCGGCTGAAATCTGGGCGACCCAAAACGTCTGCGTGGAGAAGTGAATTGATGAAGGTGCTCAGCATCCTGCTGATAGAGGACGACCTCTTAATCGGCATGCTGGTCGCCGAGATGCTCGAAGGCATGGGTCACCATGTATGCGCGATCGCCGCCACCGAGGCTGATGCGGTGACCGCCGGCGCTCGATACAGACCTGACCTGATCGTCGCCGACGCGCGATTGGGCGATGAAAGCGGCGTATCAGCCGTCGCGGAAATACTCCGCACCCGGTTCGTACCTCACTTGTTCGTCACCGGCAATGTCGCAGGCGTTAAGGCGCTTAGGCCCGACGCGGTGATACTTGAGAAGCCGTTTCGTGAAGCCGCGCTGACGCGAGCCATTCAACGCGCCCTCGACATCCCGGCAACCGGGAGCGCTGGTGGAAGGAACCTGACGGCGATCGGCCGCTCCGAGGGTGTGGCGACGTGACCTCACGCAACCAGGGGGAACAGGCAGGGGCCCTGCAACGCGCGATTTTCAACAGCGCCAACTTCTCGAGTATCGCCACCGACGCAAAGGGCGTCATTCAAATCTTCAATGTCGGGGCCGAGCGTATGCTCGGCTACACGGCCGCCGAAGTGATGAACAAAATCACGCCCGCCGATATTTCCGATCCGCGGGAGGTGATCGCGCGCGCCCAGGCGCTGAGCGCCGAACTTGGAACCACGATCACGCCGGGCTTCGAGGCCCTGGTCTTCAAGGCCTCGCGCGGGATCGAGGACATCTATGAGTTGACCTATATTCGCAAGGATGGGAGCCGGTTCCCGGCGGTGGTGTCGGTCACGGCGCTGCGCGACGCGCGGGACGCCATCATCGGCTATCTCCTGATCGGCACCGATAATACCGCGCGCAAGCTGGCGGAAGAGGCGCTGCTCAAGGCGGGGGCCCTGCAACACGCGATTTTCAACAGCGCCAACTTCTCGAGTATCGCCACCGACGCGAAGGGCGTCATTCAAATCTTCAATGTCGGGGCCGAACGTATGCTCGGCTACACGGCCGCTGAAGTGATGAACAAAATCACGCCCGCCGATATTTCCGATCCGCGGGAGGTGATCGCGCGCGCCCAGGCGCTGAGCGCCGAACTTGGAACCACGATCACGCCAGGCTTCGAGGCCCTGGTCTTCAAGGCCTCGCGCGGGATCGAGGACATCTATGAGTTGACCTACATCCGCAAGGATGGGAGCCGGTTCCCGGCGGTGGTGTCGGTCACGGCGCTGCGCGACGCGCGGGACGCCATCATCGGCTATCTGTTGATCGGCACCGATAACACCGCGCGCAAGCTGGTCGAAGCCGAGCAAAAAAAGCTCGATCAGCGCCTGCGCGACCAGCAATTCTACACCCGCTCGCTGATCGAATCCAACGTTGACGCGCTGATGACCACCGACCCATCCGGTATCATCACGGACGTCAACAAGCAGATGGAGGCGCTGACCGGCTGCACGCGCGACGAGTTGATCGGCGCGCCGTTCAAGGACTACTTCACCGATCCGGAGCGGGCCGAAGCCGCGATCAGGCTCGTGCTGAACGACAAGAAGATCACCGACTACGAACTGACGGCGTGCGACCGCGACGGGAAGAAAACCGTCGTATCCTACAACGCGACCACGTTCTACGACCGGGGGCGCACGCTACAGGGCGTCTTCGCCGCGGCGCGCGACATCACGGAGCGCAAGCAGGTAGAGGCGGAACTCAAGCAGGCCAGGGCCGCCGCCGAGAGCGCGAGCCGAACCAAGTCGGATTTTCTCGCCAGCATGAGTCATGAGATCCGCACGCCGATGAATGCGATCATGGGCGTCGCGGACCTGCTCGCGAAGACCCCGCTTTCCCCGGAGCAAGACAAGTATGTGCAGATCATTCGCCGCGCCGGCGACAACCTGCTGAATCTCATCAACGACATCCTCGATCTTTCCAAGGTCGAAGCCTCGCAACTCGAGCTGGAACGGACCGGGTTCTCGTTGCACGACCTGCTGGAGAAGGTGATGGAGATGGTGGCGGTCCGGGCCCAGGAAAAAGGCCTGGCCCTGGTCTGCGAGGTCGCGCCGAATGTGCCCACCGACCTGGTCGGCGACCCAACGCGGCTGCGGCAGGTGCTGCTCAATTTGGTCGGCAATGCGATCAAGTTCACGGAATCCGGTGAAGTGTCGCTGCGAGTCACACCGGACGGGAACTCTTCCGTCCCGACCGCATTGCGGTTCACCATCACGGACACCGGCATTGGCATTTCGCGCCAGCAATTAAGCCGGGTGTTCGAGCAATTCACGCAAGCCGACTCATCCACCACGCGCCGGTTCGGGGGCTCGGGGTTGGGGCTCACGATTTCGAAGCGCCTCGTGGAACTGATGGGCGGACGCATCTGGGTCGAAAGCGCCATCGATAAGGGCAGCATGTTTGCTTTCGCGGTGCCGTTCGAGATCTGGACCGGGGCCGCGCGGCGGGCGGGCG
>Ga0181536_10006577_pt1 | contig 11620 bp, 8 predicted proteins | sample PEATcosm2014_Bin_41_FD_121105 | JGI IMG/M metagenome (GOLD analysis project Ga0181536, IMG submission 121105) | Peatland microbial communities from MTU Mesocosm Facility, Houghton, MI, USA - PEATcosm2014_Bin17_60_metaG | ecosystem: Environmental > Terrestrial > Soil > Wetlands > Peat | place...
CTTTCGGTTGCGGAACTTCAATCAATCGCTCGCCGCTTACGAGATGGCGCTGGCGATCCAGCCGGATTCGGTGGACGCGCGTTATAATTTCGCGCTGGCGCTCAAGGCAGCGGGTTATATGACCGACGCGGTGAATGAATTGAAAAAGATTCTGGCGGCAAATCCGGACGAGGTGCGTGCGCATCTGGCGCTGGGGAATCTTTACGCGCAGCAATTGTACGACCCGGCGCAGGCGCGGCAGCATTATTCGAAGGTTTTGGCACTGGATCCGCGCAATCCGCAGGCGGCGGACATTCAATTCTGGCTTTCATCGAATCCGCCTTGATGGAGGTTTGCCGGATGAAAAACTCCGCGCAATCTGTGTTGCGGCAAAGGATTTCTCTCGTGGCAGCACGTTTTTCAAATGCCGGTTGGACCCGAAACTGGCATGAAACCGGCTATAATTTAATTGGCATTCGAAATTGGAGAATTTAATCTCATGGTTATGATTGGTGCGGAAATACCAAATCTGGCCCTCGATAATCTGCCGGTCAATTGGTTCGACGGGGTGGTTGGGGCAATGTTGATCATCGGATTTTTTCGCGGGCGCAAGCGCGGCATGACAAAGGAAATCCTGCCGTTGTTGAAATGGGTGTCGCTGGTCGTGGTGTGCGGGCTCTGGTATCAAATGGCCGCCCAACTGTTGGTCAACACCGCTCAGTTGAGCCAGGTGCCCAGTTGCATTTTTGGTTATCTGCTTCTGGCGTTCGTCATTGTGCTCGTGTTTATGTTTCTCAAATGGCTTCTGGCCAGTCGCCTGGGGGATAAAAGTTTATTCGGCGGTGGCGAATACTATTTGGGGATGTTGTCCGGCATGATCCGGTTTGCCTGCATGCTGCTGGCCGTGCTGGCTTTGCTGAACGCGCCGGTTTACACGGCGCAGGATATTAAACAACACGAAGCCTATGTGAAACGTTGGTTCGGCGGCGGATTGTATAGCGGCAACTATTTTCCCAGTTTGTACACCATCCAGGACCAGGTCTTTGCCAAATCCTACACCGGGCCTTACATCAAGGATTACCTGGGCCCGCTGCTGATCGAAGCCGCTCCGCCGCCGGCCGCCAAGCCGGAGCCAAAACCGGCGGTGGTTAACATCAAGAAGTAAGCGTCGCGTCGCCAAACGAGCATGGCTGGCACGCTTTCCCCCGCAACCCGCGAACGCATCCGCGCCGCCAGCGACATCGTGGATGTCATCGGCTCTTATCTGCCGCTGAAAAAGGCGGGCGCAAACTTTGTCGCCCTCTGTCCCTTTCACAAGGAAAAAACGCCCAGCTTCAACGTCAATCCGCACCGCCAGATCTTTCACTGCTTCGGCTGCCACAAGGGCGGTGACGTGTTCACCTTCGTCAAGGAATACGAAAACATCGGGTTCATGGACGCCGTCCGGCGGCTGGCCGAGCGCGCGAAAATTCCTTTGGAATTCGATCAGACTCCCGGCGATCAGCAATCGCGCCACATCAAGGACCAGTTGCTCCAGCTCCACGAGCAAATCACGCAACGCTGGCAAAACGCGCTGCTCAATGAAGCCGGCGGCCAGATCGCCCGCGATTATCTGACCAAACGCGGCGTGTCGCCGGAAGCGGTGAAACTCTTTCGTCTCGGCTACGCGCCGGAGGCCTGGGACGACACCGTCAACTGGGCCAAAAGCAAGGGCCACGAACTTGAGTTGGTTGAAAAGGCTGGTTTGATCATCCGCAAGTCCGGCGGTGGCGCGGAAGACGCTGAAATCGTAAATCGTAAATCGCAAATCGTAAATTATTATGACCGTTTTCGCGGGCGGCTCATGTTTCCCATTTGTGACGAACAGGGCCGGGTGATCGGTTTCAGCGGACGGGTTTTGTCCGGCGACGAAAAGACGGCCAAATACGTCAACTCGCCCGAGACTCCCATTTTCACCAAGAGCCGGGTTTTCTTCGGCCTCGACAAATCCAAACGTGCGCTGCTCGACGCCGGATTTGCCATCGTCTGCGAAGGCCAGCTTGATTTGATCGCGTGTTTCATGGCCGGGGTGCAGAACATCGTCGCGCCGCAAGGCACCGCCTTCACCGCCGACCACGCGCGCATCATCAAACGTTACGTGAATGAGGTGGTGTTGTGTTTCGATTCGGACGAAGCCGGCCAGAACGCCGCCGTGCGTTCGCTCGACCATCTGCTGGCGTCCGGACTTGCCGTGCGGGTGGCGGTGGTGCCGGCGCCGCACGACCCGGACAGTTTCATCAAGGTCAATGGCGGCGAAGCGTTCCGAAAACTGGTGGAGGGTGCCGAAGGATTTTTTGATTATTATTTGAACTGGCTCTGCAAGCTGGATGACGTGAACAGCGACAAAGGTCGAAACGCCATTTTGCGCGGCATGGCCGAGGCCGTCCACAAGACCGGCAACGTCGTGTTGATTGACAAATACGCGCAGAAAACCGCGCTGCGCCTTGGCGTTTCGCCCGAAGCCGTCCGCGCCGAATTCAAAAAGATTCCAGTGGCGAAAATCGCACCCAGCGAAAGCGAAGCCGAACCCGCCGCGGAATCCGAAATGTCGCGTCCGTCCACTCAGGAATTCTGGCTGCTGAAACTTTTGTTGCTGCACGATGATCTGGTTGCCTGGACCGCGTTGCATCTGGACGTGAACTGGATTTTGCATCCGCTCGTGCGGCAGATTGTTGCGCAGCGGCTGGCGGCGCAGACGAATGAAAGCTGGAAAAACCTCGCCGCGTTTCTGGATGAGTGCGAATCGCCCGAAATGCGGGGTCTGGTTACCGAAGCCGTCGCCGAAGACCGCAAAATTCCCAATCCCGACCAACAACTGGGCGACGTGGTTTTGAAATTGCGCAATCAATTTCTCGACCGCCAGATTGCCGTGTCCATCCAGCGTGCGAGCCAGCCGGAAACTTCCGAGGCCGATCGCATGGAGTTGCTGCGCCAGCAGCAGGAGTTGCGGCAGCAAAAACGCGTGCCACTCAAATGATGTGACGCGTGGCGTACAAATCCCGTCACTTGCCACTCGTCACCCGTCAAGACGCGGAATTAATTCCTGCGCTTGTCCGCTCTCGGCTTGGCTGCTAACGTCATTCCGTGTCAGCGCCCCGGGAAATTTTGGATATTGTCGCACGCTTCGAACAGCAACTCGACGCTTTCAAATCCGGCCGATATAACGAGACCCAGTTGCGCCGCGAATTCCTCGATCCTTTTTTCAAAGCGCTTGGCTGGGACATTGACAACGAGCAAGGCTACGCCGAAGCCTACAAGGACGTCGTTCATGAAGACGCCATCCGCATGGGTAGCGCGACGAAAGCACCGGATTACTGTTTTCGTATCGGCGGCGCGCGCAAGTTTTTCCTCGAAGCCAAGAAACCGTCCGTTGACATCAAGCAGGACATCAGCCCCGCGCACCAACTGCGCAGTTATGGATGGTCGGCCAAACTGCCGCTGAGCATCCTGAGCGATTTCGAGGAATTGGCGGTTTACGATTGCCGGATCAAACCGCACAAAGACGACAAAGCTTCCATCGGGCGCATCTTCTATTGCACCTTTCGCGATTACGCCGAGAAATGGGACTGGATTGTTTCCATCTTCTCCCGTGATGCCGTTCTCAAAGGCTCGTTCGACAAATTTGCCGAATCCAGCAAGGGCAAACGCGGCACGACCGAAGTGGATGCAGCCTTCTTGGCTGAAATTGAAGGCTGGCGCAAGGAAATCGCCCAGAATCTCGCGCTCCGCAATCCCAAGCTCACGCAACGTGAGCTAAACTTTGCCGTCCAGCGGATTATTGACCGCATCATCTTTCTTCGCATTTGTGAAGACCGCGGCATTGAGGATTACGGACGCCTCCGCGCCCTCGTAAATGGGGACCGCATTTATCCGCGCCTGACCAAACTGGTTGAGGACGCCGACGCCCGCTACAACTCCGGCCTATTCCACTTCAAGAAAGAGCCGGGGCGTCACGAAGACCCCGACGAACTCACGCTTTCACTCGACCTGGACGACAAACTGCTCCGCGAGATTCTGCACGGCCTCTACTACCCCGAGTGCCCGTATCAATTCTCCGTTTTTTCCGCTGACATCCTGGGACAGGTTTATGAACAGTTTCTTGGCAAGATCATCCGCCTGACAGCCGGCCACCGCGCCGAAGTGGACGACAAACCGGAGGTCAAGAAAGCCGGCGGCGTTTATTACACGCCCACCTACATTGTGGATTACATCGTCCGGCAAACGGTGGGCAAACTCGTCGAGGGCAAAACGCCGAAACAAGTGGAGAAAATTAGAATCCTCGACCCGGCCTGCGGTTCCGGCTCGTTTCTCATCGGCGCGTATCAATTCCTGCTGGACTGGCATCTGCAATTTTACCTGGCCAAAAGTCCGGTCAAGTGGGCCAAAGGCGGCAAACCCGCGCTCGTCCAGGCCGGGAAAGGCTGGAAACTCACCATCGCCGAACGCAAACGAATTCTCCTCGCCAACATTTACGGCGTGGACATTGACACGCAAGCGGTGGAAGTGACCAAGCTTTCGTTGCTGCTCAAAGTGCTGGAAGGCGAGACCGGCCAGACGCTCCAGACCATTTTCCGGCTGTTTCAAGAACGGGCGCTGCCCGATCTCGGCGACAACATCAAGTGTGGCAACTCGCTCATCGGTCCGGATTTTTACCAGCAGGGCGAACTCCCGCTGCTGACCGACGACGAAAAATACCGCATCAACGTCTTCGACTGGCACATAGAATTTCCACAAATCTTCCGCCGCCGGACGGCTGGCGGAGAACTGCGCGAAACCGCCGTGGGCGAACTAGACTACACCGCGCCCGGCGTGCCGCTGCATGGGAGCTACAGCTACAAGAAAATGAAAGGCGAAAAGACTGTGCCACCCGCACCGGTCGAACTCGAATGGGAAGGCGGATTTGACGCCGTGATTGGCAATCCGCCTTACATCCGCATGGAGGCCTTCAAGGAATTGAAAAGCTATCTCCAATCAATGTATCGGACACATGCTGAGCGTGCCGACATCTTCTTTTATTTTATTGAAGCCGCTGGACGCTTAGTTCGGAGTGATGGGCGTGTGGGGTTCATCTTGAGCAACACATTCACCCGGTCTGAGTCTGGCGGGGTTCTTCGTGAATTCATCTCCACGCGATTCAGAATCGAAACACTCGTTGAGTTTGGTGACTTCCTGCCATTCAGCGGCGCGACGGTCTATCCCATCATTACTATCCTAAACCGCCACGATTCAAAGAGCCGTTCTGCAACTGTTGATTTTGTTCTCCAAGATTCAGAGCCTTCCTCCGCTCATACTGGATTCAATAATATCACGAGGATTGCATCGAGCCGCTTCGGTAAAAACGAATGGACTTTTGAGGATGAGGCGGCGCGTCATTTGCGTGAACGACTCCTGAAAAACTTTTCCTGTCTGCGTGAAATTCACGGGCCTGTAAACATGGGAATCAAGACCGGGCTAAATGAGGCGTTCATCATTGATGGTCCGACCCGCCGGAAGATCATAGCAAAGAACAAGGCCGCGGCTGAAGTTATCAAGCCTTATCTCGGCGGAAGAAACTTGGATAGATACCGCGCAGAGGATGAAGGCCAGTTTCTGATTTACACACCCCACGGAGTCGATATGCGCGCTTACACGGCAGTGCTCGACCATCTTTCACAATTCAGAAAGGAACTGAGCAATCGCGCTACCCGGCAAGAGTGGTTCGAGTTGCAACAGCCTCAAGAAGCTTTCCAGAAGCATTTTGATGGCACGAAGATTATCTATCCCGACATATCGCGCTACCCGAAGTTCAGTCTCGACGAATCGGGAGCTTATTTCAGCAACACAGTTTATTTCATTGGGTCAGATTCACATTTCCTCCTTGGCTTGCTCAATTCAAAACTGCTTTGGTTTATAATTCGAGGACTTAGTAATGCGTTGCGCGGCGGCTTATGGCGTTTTCGGCTTTTCTCAGGCCATGTCGAACGATTGCCGATGCCCAAACCTGATTCTTCTCGTTCGAACAAAGCTTCGCACGACCGGATGGTGAAGCTGGTGGAGCAGATGTTGGAATTGCACAAGAAGCTGGCCGCCGCGCGGACACCGCAGGAAAAGACCGCGCTGGAACGCCAGATCGCCGTCACCGACACGCAAATTGACGCGCTGGTTTATGCGCTTTATGGCCTGACCGAAGCCGAAATCAAAATCGTGGAAGGCGGCGAAAAATAATTTGGCTTGGACAGCCTTTGTCCCTGCGCTTGATGTAATCTGACCGCGTTATGGGCTGGATATCTGATCTGGATGAAATTGACGCCGCGCGGTTGTCAGCACGTCCCGCGCCCCGTCGGGAAATTGAACCTGAGGCGGTGGTGTGCAGAAGATACGTTCCCCGCCGTTGGCGACGGCTGTGGATTGAACGCGACACGCCCATCATCCCAGGCGCTGTCGCCAAGGCCGTGTGGCGGGAAGCCAGCGCGTGGCTGGACGTGGAGTTGCCACGCGAATGGATTCGCCGGCTCGCCGTCCGGGCGGACGTGATTTACTTCCACAATCCACGTTTCCGCCGGAAAATCCGCGGCCAAGGCAGCACGGACCGTGATTGGCTGTGGATATTCGCCCGTCACTGGCTGGCCGCGATGATTCGGAAACACAGCCCTCAGCTTTATGCCCGACTTCCGGCTTCTTACAGCACCGGTTGCGACCTGCCGGATCCGCCGTAACGAATGAAGTAACGTGTGTCTCACAATGCCTGTCACGCGTCACGCATCACGTTTCACTTCGCCCCCTGGTCAATCCACGCGCGGATCAGGCCGATTTGTTCGGGCGTGAGCGGTCCGATGTTCGCCTTGTTATGCAGCGGTGGCATCCAGGAATCCTTGTCGGATGTCACGTGGGCAACATTCAGGACGAGCGGACTTTTCGCGCTGTTGCCGGGAATGACAACCTTGCCGTCCTTGCTGCCTTTGAGCGCGTTTTCAAGGCTGTCTAGCTTCAGTTTGGCTTTTGGTTTTTCACCACTGTGACATTTGACGCAGGACTGGTCGAAAACGGGTTTGATGTCGGCGGCGTAAGTCACGCCGGTTTTCGTTGAAGCGGGCGGCAATTGAGCGGTATCGGCGGCAGCGGCAAACGCCAGCCCGAACGTGGCGGCCAGTGCGATGGCGGTGAGTTTAATCGAAGTTGTTATTTTCATAGGTTCAGTTGATTTCGTGGACAATTTGAACTTAGGACGCCCGAGGTGTCAAAAGCTTTCAAAAAAAGGTAATGGGTCAATTTCACAGCGACTGGTGGGGCGAGACTACCGGCGAGCCGAAATAAGGACATATTTCATTTGGTTTCCGGCTCGCGAGTACGCTCGCCCCACCAAATCAACCCACTACCAAAAGTCGGTTTCGAAGCTGGCTTGCGAACGGTTGGTGCGTGCGCCAACCTTGGTGCGTGAACGGTGACGATTTCTCCGAAGCCGCGCTGGTGGTGTTTGGCCATGGCTCGACGCAAAACGCCAATTCCGCCGCCCCGGTGTATCAGCACGCGGCGGAATTGCGCCGGCGGGGAATTTTTGCCGCCGTTCACGAGGCGTTCTGGAAACAGGAACCCCAAATCAAAACGGTTTTGCCGGAGATTTCCGCGCCGCGCGTGTTCATTGTGCCGCTGTTCGTCAGCGAAGGTTACTTCAGCGGCGAGGTCATCCCGCGTGAACTCGGTTTTGGCCCCGACTCCCATCTGCGAACTCCCAACGCCGAATTTTTCTACTGCCGCCCGGTCGGCACCCACGAAAGCGTGACGAAAATCATTTTGTCGCGCGCAAAAGAAATCGTCGAAAAGTTTCCGTTTCCGCGCGCGCCCAAGCCGCAGGACATCACGCTGTTCATTGCCGGCCACGGCACGGAAGAAAATGACAATTCGCGGCAGGCCATCGAGCGGCAGATTGAATTGATTCGCGCCATGAACCTTTATGCCGGCGTTCATGCAATTTACCTGGAAGAATCTCCGCGCATCGCCGACTGCTACGCGCTGACGCAGACGAAGAATCTGGTGGTGGTGCCGTTTTTCATCAGTGATGGTTTGCACACGCAGGAGGACATTCCCGTGTTGCTCGGCGAGGCAAAACGGGTCGTCGAACAACGCCTTGCCGCCGGGCAGCCGACATGGTGTAATCCGACGGAGAAGAACGGCCGGCGGGTCTGGTATTCGCCCGCCATCGGCAGCGAACCGTGCATCGCCGACGTGATTTTGGAACGGGTGCGGGAGGCAAACTGTAGCGGCGGTCTGTGACCGCCGCATTATTTGGAATTTGGAAGTGCGATGCTCATAGAGCGCCGCTACAACATTTTTATGAACAATCTGCGTTTCGGAATTTTGAGCACGGCCAACATCGGCCGTCAAAACTGGAAGGCTATTTTCAATTCCGGCAATGCCATCGTCACCGCCGTTGCCAGTCGTGACGCGGGGCGCAGCCGCGAATTCATTCGCGAAGGCCAGCGTGAGTTTCCGTTCGCTGCCGAACCAGCCGCGCTCGGCAGTTACGAGGAACTGTTCGCCTCGCCGAACGTGGACGCCGTGTACATCCCGCTTCCGACCGGGTTGCGCAAGGAATGGGTTGTGCGCGCGGCGGCGGCGGGCAAGCACGTCATCTGTGAGAAACCATGCGGTGTCAGTTTCGCCGATGTTCGGGCAATGACGGACGCCTGCCGGAAAAATCGCGTGCAGTTCATGGATGGCGTGATGTTCATGCACAACCCGCGTTTGCCGCGCGTTCGTGGAGTGCTCGACGATGGGAAAAGTGTCGGTTCCATCCGGCGGATTTCGTCGGCATTTAGTTTTTGCGGCTCGGATGAATTTTCCCGCGGCAACATTCGCGTGGATGGGCGGCTCGAACCGGCTGGCTGCCTCGGCGATTTGGGCTGGTATTGCATCCGGTTCACACTTTGGACAATGAAATGGCAGTTGCCGCACACAGTTACCGGCCGGATCCTGTCGGAATCCGAACGGACCGGTGGCCGGGTGCCCGCGCCCACCGAATTTTCCGCCGAACTTTTTTTCGATGACAACGTTTCCGCCCAATTTTACTGTTCCTTTATCGTCGCCGATCAGCAATGGGTTTTTATCAGTGGCCGGAATGGCTGGCTGCGGCTTCCGGATTTCGTCCACCCGTTCAACAGCCGTGAACCGGCTTTCGAGGTCAACCGGACTGAAATTCGTATCCGGGAGGCTGGCGCCGATCAAAGGCAGACACTCATTCCGGAGTCAGGCGAGCTGGGTCATGCGACCGCCCAAAACACCATCATGTTCCGCAACTTCGTCAGCCAGGTTTTATCGGGGAAACTCAATGACGAATGGCCGATGTGGGCGCTGAAAACGCAGCAGGTGATGGATGCCTGTTTTCAATCGGCGAAGGAAGGCGGGAAGCCAATGAAGTTGGAGTTTAAGCTTTAGCTTGCTGCACGAAACAGACTGAAGCCTGAACTCCGACACCGCACACCCGGGAGCGCCGGCGTCTCGCCGGCTCTCTTGGTAACAGTGATGAACTGATTCGTTCGCCGGCGTGACGCCAGCGCTCCCAGGAACCGCGATTTCCATCTTCCATCTTCCATCCTCCATCCGCTATGCTTCGGTCGTGCTTTTTCGGAAAATAACCATCATCGGCGTGGGCCTGCTCGGCGGTTCCATCGGGCTGGCCGTCAGACGCCGGAAACTCGCGCGCCAAACCGCGGGTTTCGTCCGCCGTGCTGCCAGCCTGAAGGATTGTGAAAAAGCGGGCGTGGCGGATTTTGTCACCACCGATTTGCTCGCCGCCGTTTGGGATGCCGACCTTGTCATTCTTTGCGCGCCGCTCGGGCAAATGCGTCTGCTTGCCGTGCGGATGCTGCCGGCGCTGAAACCCGGCGCGATTGTGACCGATGTCGGCAGCGTCAAGGCCGGCGTCATGCATGAATTGGAAACCCTCATTGCCAGGTCCGGCGCGCATTTTGTCGGCGGTCATCCGATGGCCGGCGCGGAAAAAACCGGCGTGAGCGCCGCGCGCGCGGATTTATTTGTGAACGCCGTTTGCGTGGTGACGCCGACAAAAAAAACCAACCGGGCGGCGCTGAAAAAAGTCGAACGATTTTGGCGGGTGATGGGTTCGCGCGTGTTGCGCTTGACGCCGGAAATCCACGACTCACTCGTGAGCCGGTCAAGCCATTTGCCGCACGTCATCGCGGCGACTTTGGCCAGCCATGTTTTGAATCCGGCGCATCCCAAACATCAAGCCGCGCTTTGCGCCAACGGTTTTCGCGACACGACCCGCATCGCGTCCGGCTCGCCGGAGATGTGGCGCGACATCGCCCTGGCCAATCGCAAAAACCTCGCCAGGTCCGTGGACTCATTCATCGCTGAACTGAAGAAATTCCAGTGCGTTCTGGCCAAAGCCGACGCCAAGGCCATGGCAAAGTTTTTTGAAACGGCCAAGCGGCGCCGCGACAACTGGTGCGCCGGCTGCGCCTCGCCTTCTCCCGAATGAATCCCAGCCACAGATGGTCACAGATGAAACACAAATCAAATGCTTCCGCTTTCGGTTCCCGCTTTTCTCATCTGTGTTCAATCTGTGTTTCATCTGTGGCTAAATAAAATGGCCCTACCTGATTTGATCGAAATCGTGCCGCTCGACAAACCGGTGCGCGCGGAAATAACCGTGCCCGGCTCGAAGAGCATCACGAACCGCGCGCTCATCCTCGCGGCGCTGGCGGACGGCGAAGTGACCCTCCAAGGCGCGCTGTGGAGCGAGGACACCCAAATCATGGTCGAGTGTTTGCAGGAACTTGGTTTCATGGTGAACGTCGAGCCCGACCCGAACGAAATTTGCAATCGCACCATTACGGTTTATGGGCAAGGCGGGAAAGTTCCCGGCGGCGGCACGGCGGAAAATCCGCTGGAACTGTTTGTGGGCAACGCCGGAACGGCGGCGCGGTTCCTGGCGGCGTTGGTGTGTCTGGGCAAGGGTGTTTATCGGTTGCACGGAGTGCCGCGGATGCACGAACGTCCGCAAGCGTCGCTTTTTAACGCACTGCGGGAGCTTGGTTATCGAGTGGATTCACCAAACGATAAATTACCAGCGACGATTTTTGGCGGTAGCAGCCGAGGTAACGAGGCTCATTCTTCTTCGGGAAAAGATCAGAACCGACTCACGTCGGCTGCTACGAAACGATGCACTGTGAGCATCGAGGAAAGTTCGCAATTTGCCTCGGCGCTTTTGCTCTGTGCGAAAACAGGCGGTTGGAAAGTCGAAGCTTATGGTAAGAACGGAGAGGAATCGTCTTATGTGGAGATGACTACCAAAATGATCAAGGTGTTTCCACATCGTGGCGGGCAATTTCAAATCGAGCCGGATGCGTCGAGCGGGAGTTATTTTTTTGGGGCAGGTTGGCTACTTTGGCGAAATGACCTTGAGACTGCCTTTAAGTCCTCTTGGTCTGGACAAGAGATGCCGAAGGGGGAATCTTTTGGATCGCTTCTCGATAAGAGTCGGGTAACTGTTTTAGGCTGGCCGGATAGTGGTTGGCAGTTGGATGCTGATTTCACGCTGTTTATTAAAGGTCAATCTGAGCCTCCGTCAGTGATTTCCAGAGTTTACGATTTGGCGGACAGC
>Ga0181536_10006578_pt1 | contig 11620 bp, 10 predicted proteins | sample PEATcosm2014_Bin_41_FD_121105 | JGI IMG/M metagenome (GOLD analysis project Ga0181536, IMG submission 121105) | Peatland microbial communities from MTU Mesocosm Facility, Houghton, MI, USA - PEATcosm2014_Bin17_60_metaG | ecosystem: Environmental > Terrestrial > Soil > Wetlands > Peat | place...
GGATGGTTTGCCGCCAATTTACGATTTACGATTTACGATTTACGAGAGTAAAGTTTGCGCATGCGCAAATCGCAAATCGCAAATCCAAAATCCGCATGACCCGTCACTGCCACAACTGCGGCGAGGAATGGACACTGACCGGCCAGCCGGGACGCGGCGAGAACTGCATGCGCTGCCGGGCCGACCTGCGCGTCTGTCTGAATTGCGCGCACCACGACCCGCGCGCGGCCCAGCAATGCCGCGAGCGCCGGGCCGAGCCGGTGCTGGAAAAACACGCCGGTAATTTCTGCGAGTATTTTGAGTTTGCCCGCCGGGTCTGGACGCCGAAGGACGGAGACACCCGGCGCGAAGCCGCCGCGCGCGAGCAGTTGAAAAAATTGTTTGGCGACTGACGCGCAATGCAGGTTAGCATCGGCGCATGAAAGTCAGCGGATTCACTTTTCTGCGCAATGGACAGAAGCTCGGTTATCCATTCGTCGCATCCATCCGCTCCATTTTGCCGATCGTGGATGAATTCGTCGTAGCGCTCGGCCCGTGCGACGACGACACGGAAAAAATGGTGCGCGACATCGGCGACCCGAAAATCCGCATCATCCCGACGCAGTGGAACGAGCGCATCCGCAGCGATTATTCGGTGAAAGGCTTTGTCTATGGCCAGCAAAAATCCATTGCGCTGTTCAACTGCACCGGCGACTGGGCGTTTTATCTCGAAGCGGACGAAGTGCTGCACGAAAACGACCTGACGAAAATCCGCGCGGCGATGGAAAAATATTTGGACGACGAACGCGTGGAGGCGCTGGCGTTTGACTACCTGCATTTTTACGGCAACGCCAACACCATCGCGTGGTCGCCCGGCTGGTATCGCAGCGAGGTGAGGATCATCCGCAACACGATTCCCGCGTGGTCGAGCGAGGCTTTGTTTTTCAACGTGGTTGACGGGCATAAAAAATCGCGCCACCCCCGCGCAGCGCAAACGGGCGCGACGATCTACCATTACGGCTGGGTGCGCAGCGAGGCCGAAATGAATTTGAAAACCAAGGAGGTGGCCCGATTCTGGTCCGAAAGCCCGGTCCCGACGGTGGACTATCGCCAGGTGGACGCCGCGACGCTGCGGCGTTTCACCGGCACCCACCCAGGCATCGTGCAGAACTGGCTGCCGAAAGCCGATGGAATTTTCCGCGCCGACCCCAATCATAAATTGACTTCCCGCGAAAAAAAACACCGGCTGATGCTGAAGCTGGAGAGAATTTTCGGCGTGCGGTTCAGCAAGAAACACTACCGGGTGATTGGCTGAACCAAGCCATCAGTCAATGGGAATGGGAACCGTGGCCAGATCATGCCAGTTTCCATAGAAGTCTTCCACCCGGCAGGTTTTTGGCGGCTTAAACGTGGCGTTGAACAGGCTTTTGGCTGGATCCTGCCAGGGCGATTTCAACCCACACAGGTCAAACAGTGAATGGAGCACATAATCGCTGGTAACCATGGCGGACCGATGTTGCCAGCCGCGCTCAAAACGCAGGCGATTCCCATTTTCCGCCAAAAATTGATCCGAAGCCCAAACCACACACGCCGGGCGATATTCAGCCTGGACGAAGATCTGTTCACGCAAGCTACTACCGTGGTCATAGACCGCAAGACCATGATCAGAGATGTAAAACAAGACAGACCGGCTGTCGCGCAGCATCTCAATGATGGAATGCAAAAACCGATCGGTCACCAACAAGGTATTGTCATATCCGTTCCGGAAAGTCTCTGGCGTTTCCTTTTCTGTAAAATTGCTTGGCTGGAATACATTGAACTCCAACGGACAACAGCTTTCAAATCCGGGATGCGTTCCTCGCGTGCCGACGACAATCAGTTTGGGTTGTTTAAGGGCAACCAGAGACCGGATGGCCGGCAACATGTCCAAATCGGATCTCCGTTGTTGATTGGTATAGGTAAATCCCCTGATGACGGCTTCAGCATCGAAGGCAATGAGTGCCAAAGGGTCGCGCACGGTATAATTCTGATCCATATAAAAAGAGACAAATCGGGTGGAGTAGCCCGCTTCCTGAAAAGCTGAAATAAATGACTTGGTGTGCGGCCAGAGCGCAGAGTCACCCGGCTCTTTGAGTGTAAGCAGAAAGGGCCACGACAATATCGTGTTTGGAGCCAGAGAAACCACTTTTGAAAAACTGATTAAATTGGAGACTTCCAACAAAGCAGAAGTGGTTGGGCGGGTATAGCCATTCAGAGAAAAATGATCAGCCCGGGCGGACTCGCCAATGACAAAAATCACATTGTCCAGTTTTGATGGGGTCGAGGCTTTCCAATCAAAACGTTCCCGTGCCGCTATGGCCTGACGCGCGCCGTCGGCATCCAGCATCATGAGTGCGACCGATACCGGCAACCCCAGCGGCTGATAACTGCCAATTCTCTTGGCGACAACGTCACGAAAAGCCGTGTGATGAAGATGCCGCGCGCGGTACACCCAGTGCGCCAACACCAGGCCGCAAACCAGGAGTAAAATCACCCGCATCTTCAACGGCGTTCGCTTTCGCGCGGCCCGGCTGAAAGGCCAGGCTGCCAGCAGTGGAACCAGCAACAACAGATATAACCAGAAAAATGCGCCCGGAATGCTCTTAAAATACGCTCGACGTTCGGCAGCGATGCTGACGCTGTCGCCGCCGGTGAAACACACCCCGCCGAGAAAATCCAAATTGGGCGGGCCGTAATGGGTTGCAACATACACCAGCAATGGTGTTAGCAGGTAGAAGGGCAACAATATCAGCACCGCCCACAATCTATTGCCAAATAAGGCCAGCCACAAAGACAACTGCCACAGCGAACACCTCCAGCCTCCGGCCCACCAATTGGGGATGGTCAAGGGCAGAAAGGTTATCAACAGGAGCACATAAGCCATCCATTCGCGGTGAAGCCACCCACGCGCACCAATGTCACTTTCAGATAATCGTTTGGGAACCATGCCTTGGGCGGTTAAAGTTCAGAAAAATGGACATCAAGTCGAGACTAAACCGGCTCGTTCGCTGATCGCCCGCGCACACGCCTCGATGACCGCACCGGTTTCGATGCTGGAAACGTCCCGGCCACTGGTTGGGGTAACTGCCCAATCCGGATGTTGATACGGATACGGGCTGCCCGGGGCGATGGAATCCCTGATCATCACCACCCGCTTGCCCATAGCCACCGCCAGGTGCAATGCGCCGGTATCCCCGCCGAGGATGAGGGAAGAGAGTTTCATCAACCCCCCGGTGACGAGCAGCGACACGCCGGCGGAAACCGGAAAACCCGCCTGACGGGCCGGCTCCAGCGCCGCACGTTCCGCCGGACCGCCGCCGAACAAAATCTGCAACCCGTGTTCGCGCCCGTGCCGCGCCACCGCAAGGTACCGGTCGAGCGGCCAGTTTTTGTGCGGCGAACTGGTAAACGGCTGGATGAAAAGAACGGGTTTGGCAGCGTCCAAATTGTGCGCAACGAAAAATTTTTGCGCCCCGCCCAGCGCCTCCGCCGGCAGGACAAATTCATTGACAATTTTTCCCGGGGGCAGGCCGCATTGCTCGAGCAGCGAAAGATACCAGTCAACATGATGAATGCGTTCGTTGCGGGTCACTCCGTGAGTGTAGGCCCAGCGCCGTCCCGGGCCATACACGTTGCCCCAGCGTTGCGGCGCGCCGCTCAAACGCGCCAGCCACGCGGTTTCGCCGTAGCCCTGGAAATCCACCACGAGTGAAAATTTTCCGCGGCGCAACCGGCGAAACAGGGAAAACGCCTCCGCCAAAATGGCTCCGGGATTTCCGCTCTGAAAGCGGACACGATCCAGCAGAATGACTTCGTCCACCTCCTGAAAACCTTCCAGCAGCGGCGCGTTTTCCCGGGCGGTGAGGCACGTGATTTTTGCCCCGGGAAAATTTCCCCGGAGCCGGTGGACGGCCGGCAGGAGGAACAGGATGTCGCCAATGGATTTGAGGCGGATCAGGAGAATATTCATGGCGGCAGGCGTTTGGAATCCGGGGTCCGGGGCGCCAGCGATTCCAACAACGCGGCGCGAAAGGCTTCGCGCGAAAAAGTTTTCGCGTAGTCGCGGGCAGCGGCGGCAAACGGCGCGGCCCCGGTTGCGGAAAGCTGTGCCATTTGGCTGATGCAGTCACGGAGCGCGGGAATATTGCCGGGAGGAAACACCAGGCCGAGCCGGTGTTCGCGGGTGAGCCGGCCGAGCAATTGTTCGTCCGAAGTGATCACCGGCCTGGCAGCGGACATGGCGCGCGACAGGACCCCGCTGGTGCCGAAGTGGTTCAGGTAAGGCAGCAACACCGCGTCGCTCGCGGCGAAACACATTTTTTCCTCCTCGACCGTGACGTAACGGTCGAGCAAACACGCGCGGTTTTGCCGGACGAGCTGCGCGAGGGCGGCGGCGGTTTTGCCGGACGGATTTTGCTGGCCCGCACAGAGCAGGAACGCGGGCGATTCCGGCGGCAATTGCCGCATGGCCTCGACCGCCAGATGCAATCCCTTGCGCCGGGCGCCGGTTCCGTAAAAAAGCAACACTTTCCGGTCGCGGGGAATCTCCAGCTTGTTTCTGGCTGTGATTGGGTCGCCGTCGTAACCGGGCGGGCACGGGTCGGGCAGAAAAAAAATCGGCGACGACGGGTAAACCGACTGGAGTTCGGCGGCCAGAAATTCATCCACAAACAGCATCTGCCGCCACCAGCCTTCGCGGAGCAGGCGCTGGAAACCGGGCGATTTCATCCAGCGGTCCGGCGACCGTTTCGGCGCGGCGAGAAACCGCGGCCGGTGGTAGATGCCGCCCATCCGTCCGCGCAAAGCCGGCGGCGGACGCAGGCCGAAGGTTGCGCGCCGCCAGCAGTGCGAGGCAATTTCGTCCAGCGCGCAAAGGAAAACATTTTCGGCGCCGCTGGCCTGCAGACAGTGCGCGACGGAACGGGTTTTGCCGCCGAGATGACGGCGGCCGGTTTCATCGTGCGCGGGCAGCAGGCGGAGGTCGTCCAGCCGTCCTGCCAGTTGCTGTTCGACGCGTTCACGCGAGCCGGCGCGGAGGTCGGCGGCGATGGACAGCCGGAAATTGGCCGCCAGCAAATCCTCGGCAATGAACCGCAGCCAGCCTAGGTGATGGCCTTCGGTGCGCGGTTCGTAAAGCAACAGATGCGGGCGGGACGTCACAGCGTGGATTTATTTTGGAGTTCCCAGAGCTTGGCGTATTTCAGAAACGTGTAATAGGCGTGCAGCGCGCAGACCATGAAGCCGACGACGCCTTCGCGGAAGCCCTGTTGCGCGAGATATTTTTTCAGGAACGCGCCCAGCGGATTCAGCGCGAGCTGGCGGAAGCCGGCGCGGCGGCCCGCTTCAAAATACCGCCTTGCCATCAGCGTGGTGTAACGGTCGGTCTTGGCCAGCACCACTGCCAGCGACGGCCACGGATGTTGCAGCACCGGGTTTTGGAAATGGCCGACGGGGCCTTCGCAATCGAAACTTTCATGCACCAGGTCCTCGCGGTATTTCAATTTGCGGCGGTCAAAAACCTGCGGCTGGCGGTAGTCGGGATACAGCCCGCAACGGCGGACGGGCCGGCCGAGAAAATGGTTCAGGCGCGGGACGAAATACGCCGCGTGGCGCGGCGCGGCGAGCGTGCGACGGACTTCAGCGGCAAATTCAGGCGTGCTGCGTTCGTCAGAATCAATGCTGACCACCCAGGCGTGCTTCAGCAGCGCGAGCGCGTCATTGCGAAGTTTTCCAAAGCCTTCAAATTTCACGTTCACGTGACGCACGCCGAACTGCGCGCAGACCGCCGCCGTGTCGTCCGTGCTGAACGAGTCCACGACTACCACTTCATCCGCCCACAAAACCGTTGGCAGCACTTTGCGCAGATTGTGCGCTTCGTTGAAAGTGATGATGTAAAGGCTGACGGGTTCCGGCATGGTGTTGAAATTCTAGGAAGTACAAACGGCTTATTCAAGGCGTGATTCCCAGCAGTGGCCGTCAGCGAGGTGGACCGTGTTACGATGTTGTCCAGATCGTGTTTCCAGCGATGCTGGCCCGCAGACAGTAGCCATTTTTGTTGAGATAATCGGCCTTGTCAGCCCCCTTTGGTTTGTAATCTTCCGTGATGATGACACGAGGCCGCCAAACCGAACAGTCCAAGCCCAGCAGGACTTCGTAGTCCATGCCTTCCGTGTCAATGGAAAGGACGCCGAAATCGCGTGGAATATGCCTCGCGCTCAAAATGTCCGCCAAGGTTTCCATCGTGACGATAATGGCTTTGTCCTTCCCCCCTCGCTGGGAGAGCAATTCCGGATCATCGCACAAGGTGGACACACTTGGATCCCTGCCAAGATACAGCGGGCGTTTTCCCGCACTTTCGGCGCAAGCTACATTGAGGCAGGTCACCTGGGGATTCTTTGCGAATCGTTGTTGGAGGAGTGCAAACGCCTCGGGGTGCGGCTCGATTAAAATGCCCCTCCAGTTCCGCGCCACAAACGGGAACGAATTCGACCCATAAAAACCGTCGTTGGCACCGACATCCACCACCACCTTCGGAGCGTCGGGCGGCAATAGCCGGCGCATGGTTGAGAATTCGCCGTGATGAGTGGTGTCCCGCCAAAGAATGTATTTTATCAGTTGTCGTAAATTCACGAATTAAAGCGTTGGAAAAAAAATGAATGAACTCTCATGCGTGGATGTTTTAGTACAGACTTTGGACGCGGTTTACAAGGAGATTGGCGGTTTCCACATTGAATCCCGTCCCCGTGCGATGTGCATTTTGTTTGTTTCCGGATTTATTGGCTTTCCTGATTATACGTTTCGGACCACCCCGAAGAGAAAATTTCCCGGCGGATACGGCACAAGGTCAAGAAACGTTCATCGGCCTGGAGGCTCGCAACACCATGTCCACTGCCTGCAGCAATTTACCGGTTTCAATCCCTTGCAAGCCGGCGTGCGGGTCATTACCGGTGCCGAACACGGTGCGGTAGCAGTCCCCAACTGGAATCCACACTGCGGAACCGGGATTGGGACGGAACCATGATACCGTGGGCGTGCCGGTCATCAATCCCAGATGCAGCGTCCCCGTATCACCGCACAAATGCAACGCGCCATGCTGGATCACGGCAGTGAGTTGCATCAAGCTCAGTTCTCCGGCAAACACCCGCCAGGGCGGATGGGGCAACTGTTTCAACAGCAACGCCAGCTTGGCGCGCTCGCGTTCGGTGGGCGCGCCGGAGAGGACGATCCTTTTATCCGGCCAGCGCGCTTGCAACCCGGCAATGAGTTCGAGCAGTTGAGTGATCTTCAATTCCTTGCGGTCATCAGTCGTGAACGGGCTGAGATGAAAGTATATCCCCGTGTCGGCTGTGGAAATGCCCGCCGCCTGCAAATGTGCCGGCTTGATTTCGACATGGAATTCCGGCCGGGTCAGGGGGAAACCGGCCTTTTCCAAACATCGGCAATTCTGCACATAAACCGGGTCCTGAGAAACGGGCGGCTGGACCAATTCAGTAAACCTTTGCCGCCAAAACCACGGCCCGCCATCTTTGTGCGTCAGACCCAAACGTTCACGCGCGCCGCTGAAAAATGTCAGCCAGCTCGACCGGTCGGAAGTGTTGAGATTGATGAGCACGTCGAACCGTTCGCGCCGCATCCGCCGGACAAAGTCCAGATTTTCCCCCAGGGTGGCATGCCGGGGAAAGCGCGGATAACCCCACACCCGCCCCCCCCACGGGACGCATTCCAGGAACGACGCAACGTGCGCCGCCGCGCCAACATGCAGTTCCGCCCGCGGATAAGCCTGCCGCACCATCCATAAAGCCGGCAACAAATGAACCATGTCGCCCAAAAAACCCAAACCAAACACCATGACCTTCCGGGCGTTGCGGGTGCGCTGGAGAAAATCTTTTGCGGTGATGGCGTCAGGCATTTTTGCGTGAGTTCAGCAATTTTTATCCCCTCAGTCTAGGAAAGAATCTTGGGTTTTGAGCACGGAACCCACGGTTGGAGAAAAGCTCCCCTTACGCCAGCGAAATACATACTTCCAACGACCGTTGCCCCGCCATTCACGAGACCAAATCCGCTTGCTTTGTCTTTGCCAAACCTTGCTTTCCCCGCCGGTTTTGACTGAATCCATGAATGAACCTTTAAAAAATCAATCGTCCGACGCGACTGAATTGCCCGCGCAACCCGGCCTGTTTGTCCGCCGCCACATCGGGCCGAACGCCGCCGAAGCGCGCGAAATGCTCGCGCCCATCGGTTTCAAAAATCTGGACGAACTGATTGCCGCCGCGCCTACTTCGACCCGTCCAAGGCCGGGTCAATGAAATCCGTGTAGTATTTCCAGCGCGGATGCGCCGTCAGCGCTGAGGGATCATTCACCGTATGAAAAAACACCTCCACCCCCTTGTCGGTTAATTGCCCGCCAAGCGCATAATTCCGGGGGCCCCACGGCATCGTAACCGACACATCCCGCGACGCCGCAAACGCAATCACGGAACGATTCCAATATTTCGTTTTGTAAAGCGTCAATATCACCCGGGAAAACCCAAGGCGTCTGGCTACGGGATATTCACTGAACGTATAGATCTGAGGAATCACCTGGCCACAAACTCCTGGCGTCGCACGGGTGATGTCACTGAGGACCTCTTCATTGTTGTATTTTGTGTCCGTGATCACCGATGCGTCCGGGTGGCTTCGCAGAAATTGCGCAACCATCTCCCACGTCGTTGGTTGATACCGGCCATAGATTCGCGTCGCCTGGAATTCGGCCAGCGTGGGAACCTGATCTCTCACCAAATCCCGCCGCTCATGCTGAAAGAGTCGAGCTATGAACGCGCGAATTTTGCCAGGCAGACTGCGGTCCGGGGGTTCGCCCCAGTCATGCTGAAGCACCAGCGCTCCATCCCTTGTGAAGGAAAAATCCACCTCAAACACTCGATAACCACGGCGATAATTCGCCTCGATGGCATCAATTGAATTCACATACGTGTTGCCGTCAATCCCGCCTCCAGCGTGCGCAACCAGCCGCCCGCGAATGACGGGATGCCGCCCTTGGAACGGAACTGGTTCACTGCTGTTTTTTTCAAGCCTGGCCAGCTCGACGACCCCACGAAGTCCGCGAACCGGCGCCCATTTTCTCTCGACGGACAACGCCCCAACCCAAACGAGGCCCGCGATCACCAGTATCCCCATCAGCCGTGTCAGCGGGGCCTTCGGACAAAGGCGCTCTCGCCATCTTGCGAAGGATGAAGAAACGTTTTCCCCCACCTGACTCATTAAGTCGATGCTGAGATGCCGGCCAGGAAGTGTCAAGCCCGGAGGCGGTCGAACGTCGAACGGCTGCAAAAATTGAAGCTTGAATTGTTGAAACCCGCACGGGGCAGATGTGGCATTTTCATTAACAATGGCAGATAATTCAGGTGGAGCGGTGGCGCGTGATTCCCGCAATGCGTGGTGTCGCGCCACAGCCGGTATTTGACGACTGGCCGCAAGTTCATGCGGCCAGTCTTGGACACGGCCACCGGAGCATTAAGCGCGCAACCCAAAAATGCGTGACGCGGCCGGAAAGAAAATTCTCGCCCGCAGTCGCATCGCGGGCATAAATTAAAACATAGTGATTTATTTCCTGCGCCAACTCTGGGGCTTCGTCCGGCCTTATCGCGGGCGGTTTTTTCTCGGCCTGCTCTGCGGCATTTTTTACGGCTTCACCAACGGTGCTTTGTTGGGCGCGGCGAAGGTGGTGATAGATTTGATTTTTAACGGCTCGACCAATTTTCGCGAACAGCTTGAAAAAGCCCCGCACTGGATTCTTCCGTTCACGCACCGGCTGGCCGTGATGTTGCCGGAGTTTCACGCCCCCACCACGACGCTGGGCTGGGTGCTTGTGGCTGGAACCATCCCGGCCATCATGTTGCTGCGCAACTCGCTGGCTTATTTGAGTGTCTACCTGACGAACTGGTCGGCCATGCACGCCATCGCCGACATCCGCACGAAACTGTTCAGCCACCTGCAAAATCTTTCACTCGGCTTTTTCAACCGCGCCAGCACCGGTGATTTGATTGCCCGCATCACCAGCGACACCCAGGTGCTCTTCAGCATCATTGGCGGCACCTTTGCCTCCATGGTCAAAGACCCCGTCACCATCCTCTGCCTGCTCGGATACCAGCTTACCATGCAGCCAACGCTCACGCTGGTGTCCGTCGTCGTTTTTCCCGTGTGCCTCGTGCCGATCATCATCTACGGGCGCAAGGTCCGCAAATCCGCCCGCGCCGTGCAGGAGCACAACGCCGAGCTGACGAACCTGATGCACGAATCCTTCACCGGCAACCGCGTCATCAAGGCCTACAACCTCGAAGCCACCGTCATCGAGCAATTCCGGGCCACCACCCGAAAATACGTCAGCCAGATGATGCGCGTCATCCGTTCCAACGAAATTCCCAGCCAGCTCATGGAGTTTTTCGGTGCGGCGGGCATCGCGCTCGTCTTCATTTACGTCCAGCAACTGCCCAAAGACCAGCAGCCCAAGGCGTCGGACTTTTTCACGTTCGTCTTGAGCATCGTGATGATCTACCCGCCCATCAAGGCGTTCACCCGGCTGCACAACCAGCTTCATCAGGCCCGCGCCGCCAGCGAACGCGTCTTCGAGCTGCTCGCCATGAAAAATTCCATGCCGGAACCCGCGCAGCCGAAAATGCTCCACGCCTCGCACGCCGACATCGAATTTCAAAACCTCGACTTCAACTACGGCGAAAAACCCGTCCTGCGCGGCATCAACCTCACCGTCAAGGCCGGCCAGCTCGTCGCGCTCGTCGGCGCCAGCGGCGCCGGCAAGACCACGCTCGCCAATCTGCTCCTGCGTTTTTACGACCCGGCGCGCGGCGTGATTAAAATCGGCGGCGTGGACCTCCGCGACGTTTCCACGCGCGATTTGCGCAATCAAATCGCCGTCGTCGCCCAGGAAAACATTTTGTTCAACGACACCATCCGCCGGAACATCGAACTCGGCCGCCTCGGCGCGACGAACGACGAAATTGTCACCGCCGCCAAACACGCTTACGCTTACGATTTCATCACGCAAAAACCCGAAGGCTTCGAAGCCGTCATCGGCGAAAAAGGCATCTCCCTTTCCGGCGGCCAGCGCCAGCGCCTCGCCATCGCCCGCGCCGTTTTGAAGAACGCGCCGATTCTGGTTTTGGATGAAGCCACCAGCGCGCTCGACACTGAATCCGAACGCGCGGTGCAATCCGCGCTCGACGAATTGATGAAAGGCCGCACCACAATTTGCATCGCGCACCGGCTCTCGACGATCTTGCACGCGGACCTGATCGTCGTGCTGGATCAGGGCCGTATTGTTGAAACCGGCAGGCATGCGGAGTTGATCCAGCGCGGCGGCATTTACCAAAAGCTTTACGAACTTCAGTTCCAAAGCTGACTTTATACAAATACATCCAGGCAGGAGACGCGAAACTTTGCGCGTTCCAGCCGGGCGTTGGCATCATTCAGGAGAAACAGCGGCTTGTTGCCGTAAAAGGAAGCCCATTGCGTAAAAGTGCTTTGGGGTCCGAAAATATAATCGCACCCGGCCAGGGCGTAGAGGTCGCCCACCGGCGAACCGGCGCCC
>Ga0181536_10006583_pt1 | contig 11615 bp, 13 predicted proteins | sample PEATcosm2014_Bin_41_FD_121105 | JGI IMG/M metagenome (GOLD analysis project Ga0181536, IMG submission 121105) | Peatland microbial communities from MTU Mesocosm Facility, Houghton, MI, USA - PEATcosm2014_Bin17_60_metaG | ecosystem: Environmental > Terrestrial > Soil > Wetlands > Peat | place...
CATGGTGCGGTCAGCCAGTCCTCTTGAAGGTAAAACCACCGACTGGAGAGCCGGATGCGGGAGATCCGCAAGTCCGGTTCGGAGGGAGGGGGGGCCGGGAGACTGGCTCTCCCTACCCCTATTCGTTCAGCAGGTGCGGCGCCAGATGGCCGGCCCCCGGCCATGACGGGATTGGCGGTGGACAGTCATGCCTTAAGCTCGCTGGGATTAATCGCCGGCGGCCGATGCGCCGGTACGACGAATGATAAATGGTCAATTTCAGCACAAGCGCGTGATCGCTCCGCGCGGAATGCCGGCGGCGCGCGTATCAGGCGATTGGAGATAATGTCCGGCGGGTTTCAATTCGCGCGGTCAGGGCGCCGATGGTCTGGCGAATACCTCGGTCAGCCGCGCGTGATTGGTCAGCCAGCACCAGCCGTGCCGGCGCACCACCGAAAGCGAGTCGAGCAACGCCAGCGCGCCGTACGGCCGGCCAAAGATATGCGCGTGAACGGTGATGTCGAGGCAGCCGAACGGCGAACCCAGCCGCGGCCAGCCGGCGACGATCTTCTCCAGGGTGTGGGTGAACGCATCGGGTTCGTTGCCATATCGCACATAAAGCGGCATGTCGTTCACCTCCATGGTGAACGGCACGCCCAAAAGATTTCCCGCATCGGTGGCGATCGGATACGGCAGGTCGCTGTCGAACATGTCCGCGTGCCAGCGAAACCCCGCTCCCGCCAGCAGCCGCGACGTATGCGCGCTCGGCGTGCAGCGCGGGCTGAGCCAGCCGAGCGGATGCGTCCCCGCCGTGCGGCTGAGCACATCGACGCAGCGGGCGATGTCGGCGGCCTCGGCTTGCTCGGTCAGGTAGGCGGGCAGGGTGCCCTGCGACCAGCCATGCGCCGCGACGGCATGGCCGCGTTGGGCGATCGCGGCGGTCAGGTCCGGGTAACGCTCGGCCACCACGCCGGAGGTGTAGAACACCGCCCGCACGCCCTCCTGGTCCAGCAGATCGAGCAGCCGCCAGGCGCCGACCCTGGCGCCGTACTCGGCCCAGGAGCGGGCCTGCAGATCGACGGTGCCGGGTTTGAGGGGGTTGCCCATCGGGCCGATCCCCGGCGCGTCGGGCGAAGCCCAGCCTTCCAGCATCACGGCGACGGATACGGCCAGGGGACGGCCGGCCGGCCAGCCCGGGGGGACGTTATTCGGGACGCCGCTCATGCCGCGTCTTTGATCGACACCGGGGTCGCGAACAACCGGCCAAATCCCGGCGGCGTATCGGCGATGCCGAGCCGGCGTAGCGCGTGCCACGCCAGCACCTGGTTGCTGGTGATGACCGGTATGCCGAGCGCCGCCTCCAACGGTGCGATCAGGCCGGCCGAGCGGATCGCGGTGCAACTGATGAAACAGACATCCGCCGGGTTTTTCGCCGCCTCGGCCAGCACCCGGTCGCGGATCGCTTCCGGCGGAATGCGCGCCATCTCGGCATTGGTCGCGACCCCCATGCAGCCGCCGCCGGTGACCTGGAAGCCGGACGCGGTCAGCCAGGCGATCTCGCGTTGGTGCACCGGCTCGATATACGGCGTGACCAGCAGGACGCGCGTGGCATGCAGCGCCGCCAGCGCGGCCAGGATGGCGTCGGCGGTGGCCAGCGCCGGGATCGGGCTGGCGCGTCCCATGCGGGCGCGGATCTCGCCGGCCATATGCGGGGCGAAGGTCGAGACGGCGGTACAATGAAACGCGATCGCATCGGGTTGCGCGTCGGCGAGCAGCTTTGTCCCGGTCTCCAGGGTTTCCAGCATGGCCAGCAGCTCGGCCTCGGAACTGCCGGTCAGCGGCAGCCGGGTCACGAACAGCCCGACGCCGGCGGGCAGCATGGCGCGCAGCTCCGGCTCGGCGACCGTGTTGCCGGAGGGCATCAGCGCGCCGAGGCGGGCGCGCGTCGCGTAGTCGATCGTGGTTTGGGTCATGCGACGCTCCTCATGAATACCGACGCAGCCTGTGCGGGGCTGGGCGCGCGCGCAAGCCGGGTCGCGGGTTCGAGCCGGATTTCGGGCTTCCCCGGGGTCTCCCGAGCGCCGCCATGCGGGGACGGTTTGTCCCACATCATGAGATGTTTCTTGCGGTTCGTGTGCGGCGGCCCTACCGTTCCCACCCACAGAGCGAGGTGGAACATGTCCGGACTTACGATGAGTCAGGGTGGTCTCGACGACCTCATTCGTGCCAAGGCCAATGCAGCCAAGGGCGCCGGCGCCGACAGTCTGGACATCAAACTGATGTACGAGTCCGGCATGGACGCGAGGGACATCATGGGTTTGCGCCAGTTCACCCTGAAGGAGCAGTTGCTGATCGTGATCCGCTGCCCCAAAGCCAACGCCGCCGCGTTCCACGGCACCCTGAACCCCAAAAACGTCGCCACCAAGGCCAAAACCAACGAGACCGCCACGGTGCGCGACGCGCACGGTCACCTGATGGTCTCGGATTACGACATGATGAGCGTGTGGCGGTATACCGGCACGGGCTACCAAAAAATCTACGTCTCGGCGCTGGAGCCGCCCGGTGCGCCCAGAGGCCACTGGGCGCCGGAGGCGGTGCGCATCGTTCGCGCCATGAACGCGTTTCTCGTCAGTAAAATCCAGCACGGCTGCCAGGACGATTTCGTCAATGTCGAGAAAAACCCCGGCGTGAAAATGGCCGATCACTTCATGGCATTCGACGTCGGCACCCCGGTCTACCTGGCGACCCCGATCTTCTGCGAGAATTTCTACCGGGTGCATGGCCTGGTGTGGCCGTACGATTCGATGGGGCACCATACCGGCCAAGGTGGGCCATAGACTGGCGTGCCATGGACAGGTGGGCCTTGGACGGGCGGGCGCTGAACCGAATGCCCTTGCGGCGAGCGCGCGATCGCAACACAATCCATGCCGAACGAGCATGGAGCGCCGACGGTGGCTGGTTTTAAGAGTACGGAACGATACATCGCCTCTCGCGATCTGGAGGTGGCGGTCAACGCGTCGGTGACGCTGCAACGGCCACTGCTGGTCAAGGGTGAGCCCGGCACCGGCAAGACCGTGCTGGCGTATGAGGTGGCCGAGGCGCTTGGCCATCCGCTGATCGAGTGGCACATCAAGTCGACGACAAAAGCCCAGCAGGGTCTTTACGAATACGACGCGGTCTCGCGGTTGCGCGATGGCCAATTGGGCGATGCGCGGGTGCACGACATCGCCAACTACATCGTGCGCGGCAAATTGTGGGACGCGTTCGAGGCCGACGAGCCGGTCGTCGTGCTGATCGATGAGGTCGACAAGGCGGATATCGAGTTTCCCAACGATCTGTTGCTGGAACTCGATCGGATGCAGTTCTTCGTTTACGAGACGCGGAAGACGATCACCGCGAAGCACCGGCCGGTGGTGATCATCACCTCGAACAACGAGAAGGAACTGCCGGACGCGTTCCTGCGCCGCTGCTTCTTCCATTACATCCGCTTCCCCGATCGCGAAACGATGGAGCGGATCGTGCACGCGCATTATCCAGACATTCGCAAGGACCTGACGCGGGAGGCGCTGAACGTGTTCTTCCAGGTGCGTGAGGTGCCGGGCCTGAAAAAGAAGCCCGCGACCTCGGAATTGCTGGACTGGCTGAAGCTGCTGATGGTCGAGGATTTGCCGGTCGAGGCGCTGCGCACCAACGAGAAGCAGTTGGTCATTCCGCCGTTGTACGGGGCACTGCTGAAGAACGAGCAGGACGTGCATCTGTTCGAGCGTCTCGCGTTCCTGGCGCGTCGCGGCTGATGTTCTCGCACCTGATCCTCGGGCTGCGCAACGCGGGCTTGCCGGCCTCGATCACCGAGTATCTGACGCTGATGGCGGCGATGCGGGCCGGCATCGCGGAGTACAGCGTGGAGGATTTTTACTATCTGGCGCGCGCCACGCTGGTGAAGGATGAACGGCATCTGGGCAAGTTCGACCGGGTATTTGGTGCGTGCTTCAAGGGGCTGGAACCGCCTGAAGGAATAAAACCTCAGGAGCTGCCGGAGGAATGGCTGCTGAAGCTGGCCGAGAAACTGCTGACGCCGGAGGAGATGAAGAAGATCGAGGCGCTGGGTGGTTTCGAGGCCATCATGAAGCGGCTGAAGGAGCTGCTGGCGGAACAGAAAGAACGTCACCAGGGCGGCTCGAAATGGATCGGCACGGCGGGGACGTCGCCGTTCGGGGCGTATGGCTATAATCCCGAAGGGGTGCGGATCGGCCAGGACAAGTCGCGCAACCGGACCGCCGTGAAGGTCTGGGACAAGCGCGACTTCAAGGATCTCGACGACACCGTCGAATTGGGCACCCGCGGCATGAAGCTGGCGCTGCGGCGGTTGCGGCGGTTCGCGCGGCAAGGCGCGGCGACCGAGCTGGACCTGCCGGACACCATCAAATCCACCGCGAACAACGCCGGCATGCTGGACCTGAAGCTGGTGCCGGAGCGGCACAACACGGTGAAGGTGCTGCTGTTCCTGGATATCGGCGGCTCGATGGACGATTACGTGAAGCTGACCGAGGAGCTGTTTTCGGCGGCGCGGTCGGAATTCAAGCATCTTGAGCACTATTATTTTCATAACTTCCCGTACGAGCGGGTGTGGAAGAACAATCGCCGCCGGCATGAGGAACAGATCCCGACCTGGCAAGTGCTGCGGACGTATGGCCCGGACTACAAGCTGATCTTCGTCGGCGACGGGGCGATGAGCCCGTACGAGATCACCATGCCGGGTGGCTCGGTCGAGCACTGGAACGAAGAAGCCGGCACCGTGTGGATCGAGCGGCTGACCGGGCATTACCGGCGGGCCGCGTGGTTGAATCCGACGCCGAAACAAAGCTGGGGGCACGTGCGGTCGATCACGATGATCAACGATCTGATGGAGGGCCGGATGTTCCCTCTGACGGTCAACGGGATCGATGAGATGACCCGGGAGTTGAGCCGGTAGCGGTCCGAAAGTGACGCGGCCTGTTCGTCGGGTATGGCATTGGCCCGACCGTACACGATAAACATCGGGGAATCCTCCGCGCTTCCAAAGTCATGAGAAAACCTCTGTGTCTTAGTGTCTTTGTGGTAAAGCTTTCTTGCCTTAATACCGCGCGAAGGCATAATTTGCTCACTATCCCTGAAGCCAGGCGCCGGCATCAAAAAAATCGGGAAATTTTCACCGTTTCTTAATGTGGAACCAATAAGCTTTACCACAAAGACACTAAGACACAGAGGTTCCCATGGACGACACTCACGACAACGATCTTTCACGGCGTGTGATCGGCCTCGCCATTGAGGTCCACCGCCACCTCGGTCCTGGGCTGCTGGAGAGTGTGTATGAGGAATGCCTGTGCTTCGAACTTCGCGATGCGGCGATCCCGCACGTCCGGCAACAGAAACTTCCGATCAGGTATAAGGACACAGAACTGAAGTACTGCTACCAAACCGATATCGTCATCGATAACAACCTGATTATCGAAGTCAAATCTGTCGATCACTTTATGCCGGTGCATGAAGCGCAATTGCTGACCTACCTTCGATTGAGCGGCATTTCGCTCGGACTGTTGCTGAATTTCAACTGTCCCGTGCTCAAGGACGGAATCAGACGCCGCCGTCTCTGATCCGGCTCCCCCTTGATCCCCCCGCCGTGTCCGCTCAATAAGGGACACGACACAAAGCGGGGGAACGCGGATGCCACGTCTGGCCGGCAAGGTCGCACTCATCACCGGCTCGGGCACCGGCATCGGCCGCGCCACCGCCAAAGCCATGGCGGCGGCGGGTGCCAAGGTCGTGATCGCCGAACTCAACAAAGCCGCCGGCGAGACGGTCGCACAGGTGATCGCCCAGGCCGGCGGGGATTGCATCGCGGTGCCGACGGATGTGACGGACGCAGCCAGCATGCGGGCCGCGATCGGCGCGGCGCTCAACCACTATGGCGCGTTGCATGTCCTGCACAACAACGCCGGCGGATCGACCAACGTCGACAACACCGTCGTCGACGCCCCGATCGAGGAATTCTGGCGCGTCATCAAACTCGATTTGTTCGGCACCTTCCTCGGCTGCCGCTTCGGCATTCCGGCGATTATGCGATCCGGTGGCGGATCGGTCATCAACATGTCGTCGAACGTCGCGCTGATGGGCATTCCCGGCCGCGATTGTTACACCGCCGCCAAAGGTGGCGTGGCCGCGATGACCCGCTCGATGGCGGTGGAGTTCGCGCCCCACAAAGTGCGGGTCAACGCCATCGCGCCCTCGGCCACGATGACCGACCGGGTGCGCGCGCTGGTCGCCGGCAACCCGGCCTTGAACAAACTCGCCGACTCGCATCTGGTCGGCCTGATCGAGCCCGAGGACATCGCCAACATGGCGGTGTTCCTGGCGTCGGATGAATCGCGTATGGTCACCGGACAGGTGTATCCGGTGGACAGCGGCGTCACCATTTCCTGAACGAGGAAACGTGCCATGAAAATCAAACGCGTGGAACATATCGCCATCGCCGTCGATTCCATCCGCCAGTCGCTGGAACTGATGCGCGACACGTTCGGCCTCGACCTGGAATACGAAGAGCAGATCGGTCAGACCAAACTCGCCATGCTGCCCGTCGGCCAGACCTACATCGAACTGCTCGAAGGACTGGGGCCGGACTCCGGCGTGACGCAATGGATCAAGGAAAACGGCACCGGGCTGTTTCATATCTGTTTCGAGGTCGACGACATCGAAGGCGCCATCGCCGAACTCAAGGCGAAGAAGGTCAAGCTGCAAAGCGACACCTGGAAGAACGGCCATGGCGGGTCGAAGATCGTGTTCCTCGATCCGTCCGCCACCGGCAATTGCGTGATCGAACTGGCCGAACTGCCGGAAGGACACTGACATGGCGGGCTTCGTCCATCCGGAGTTTCTGGTCGAGACCGAGTGGCTCGAACAGCATCTCGCTGATCCGGACGTGATCGTGCTGGATTGCACGACTCACCTGATCCCCAACCCGAAGACCACCTACGATGTTGTTCCGGGACGCGAGGACTTCGAAAAAGGCCACATTAAAGGCGCGCAATTCTGCGACGTGTCGCGCGACGTGTCGGATACGTCACACGAATTCCGCTTCATGCGACAGAGTCCGGACGCGTTCGCCGCCGCGATGCGCCGTTTCGGCGTCAGCGACGACACGAAGGTCATCCTTTATAGCACGACAAGTCCGCAATGGGCGTCGCGGGTCTGGTGGCTGTCGCGCGAATTCGGCCATGACAACGCGGCGGTGCTGAATGGCGGCTGGCAAAAATGGTCGCGCGAAAATCGCCCATCGGAGACCGGCGCCGGGACATCTCGGGCGGCTGGAACCTTCACGGTGAAGCAAGTGCGCCACCTGATGGCCGACAGGGACGAAGTGAAAGCCGCGATCGGCGATGGCGCGGTCTGCACGCTCAACGCCCTGGCCGAGGCACAGCATAAGGCCACCGGCGGCAACACCTATGGAAGGCCGGGCCGGATCGCGGGCAGCGTCAACGTTCCGGCGGCGCATCTGCTCGATCCGGCGACCAACACGTTCCTGCCCGCCGATGACCTGCGCCGCGAGTTCGACGCGGTGGGGGCGCTGGATCGTGAGGTCATCGTCTATTGCGGCGGCGGCATCGCCGCGTCCGCCGACGCGCTCGTGCTCACCATGCTGGGTCATACGAAAGTGAAGATATACGACGCGTCGCTGTCGGAGTGGGCGAAGGACGCGACGCTGCCGATGGAAACCGGCTGACGGCCGCGGGCGACCGGTCCCCGCCCGTTTCCCGGGGACCTGACGGCAACACGTCCAGGAACACAGGAGGAACACCGCCATGCTGCTGCCGCTCAATGGCCGAAACATCGCCTATGACCTGATCGGTTCCGAAACGGCGCCGGTCGTGTGCATGACCCATTCGCTCGCCTCCGACGGCGGCATGTGGGCCGAGCAGGTGCCGGCATTGCTCGCCGGCGGCTTCCGCGTGCTGCGGATCGACATGCGCGGCCATGGCGGCAGCGATCCGGTCAACGGCCCTTATACCATGAGTCAGCTCGCCCAGGATGTGGCGGCGGTGCTGGACGCGCTGGGGCTGGCGAAAGTCCATTATATTGGTCTTTCCATTGGCGGAATGATCGGCCAGGCCTTCGCGTTGGAGCATGGCGCGCGGCTGCTGTCCGCGATGTGGTGCGACACGATGCCGCGAACGCCGCCCGGCTCGACCCAGGTGTGGGAGGAGCGGGAGAAGATTGTCCGGGATGCCAACTCGCTGCTGCCGCTGGCCGACGTCACCGTGGAACGGTGGCTGACCGATGACATGAAGGCGCGCGACCCCAACCGCTACCGGCAAATTCGCGACACCATCGTTGGCACCACGCCGGCCGGGTATCTCGGCTGCACGGCGGCGATCCGGAATTACGATTTCGTGCCGATGCTGCCTTCGGTGCAACTCCCCGTGCTGGTCGTGTGCGGTGCCGATGACGCCGGCACGCCGCCCGAGGCCAATCGCCGCATCGCCAGCCTCGTCGCCGATGGACGCTACGAGCAAATCGCCTCGGCCCGGCATTTCCCCAATGTCGAGCACCCGGCGACGTTCAACCACATCATGATGGACTGGCTTAAAGCCCGCCAATAATCGAAGGAGACGACCATGCGCCTGCCAAATAAAATCGGAATCGTCACCGCCGCCGGGTCCGGCATGGGCCGCGCCGGCGCGCTCCGCTTCGCGCGAGAGGGCGCCGCGGTCGCCGTCGTCGATCTGAACGCGGACGCGGCGAACGCGGTGGTGCGGGAGATCACCGGCGCCGGCGGCAAGGCGATCGCGCTGTCGGGCGATCTGCGCAACGACGACTTCGCCCGCGGCATCGTCCGCGAAACGACCCGCGCGTTCGGTGCGCTCGATTTCGTCTGGAACCATGTCGGTCACCCGGGTCCCGCCGCGATCGAAGGCCTGGACTGGAAGGACTACGACCTCGCGATGGACCTCAATGTCCGCACCGTGCTCGTCACCACCGAGGCGGCGTTGCCGGAGTTGCGCGCCCGCGGCGGTGGCGCGCTGCTGTTCACCGCCTCGACCTCGGGGCTGACGGGATCGCAGTTCAGCCCGATCTACAACATCGCCAAGTTCGGCATCGTTGGCTTGGTGCATGGGCTGTCGAAGCGTTATGCCCGCGAAAAGATCCGGGTGAACGCGGTCTGCCCAGGACCGACGGATACGCCGATGCTGCGGGTGTTCGTGGCGCGGCCGGACAGTCAGTTGCCGCCGGGCGAGACGCCGGAATCGCTGGTCCTGAAACGCGGCGGCCAGGTGCCGATGGGCCGCCCCGCGCAACCGGAGGAAATCGCCAACGCGGCGCTGTTCCTGATTTCCGACGAGGCGTCCTATATCACCGGCGTCGCGCTGCCGGTCGACGGCGGCGCTACCGCCTGAACCGGGGAAGGCGCCGGGGCTTCCGCCCCGGACCCCGACCAAGGGGCGCTGCCCCTTGGATCCCCGCCAAGGGCAGTGGCCCCCCGCCTTCGCAGGGGCAAGCCTGGAACCATTCATTTTGGTAGGGTCTCTGAGGAGGGCCAACCGAGACCTTTCAAGGTCCGTGTTGGCCCTCCTCAGAGACCCTACCAATGGACAGATTGCAAAGGGCCTCGCCCTTTGCCGGAGGTCCAGGAGGCAGAGCCTCCTGGCGGGTCCGAGGGCGGAGCCCTCGCGCCTACCCGATTCGGGCGATTGCCCCGCGCCGAGGATTCAGCTTCGGGGACCCTGTCCAACCAGGCCGTGACGCGCTACACGCGCGCCGCATGTCGGACGTGGATAGAGCCAAGGCTGCCGCCCGCGCGTGGGTAAAACGCGAACAGCGCGCGGGCCGCCGTCCGGCGCGTCCGGTGATCGTACTGGGCCTGCTCGGCGCCATCCTGGCCATTGGTCAGGCGTTCTGCGCGGCCTCGGTGCTGACCGGAGTCGCGATCCCCCTGTCGCTCGCCGGATTCGCGGTGGCGGCCCTGCTGCGCGCCGGCATCGGCTACGCCGCCGACCGGGCCGGATTCGCCGCCGGAGCCGCCGCGCGCCGCCGTCTGCGCACCGATACCGTGACCCGCCTCGCGCGGGGGCGGCCAACGCTGTCCCATGCACGGCATTCGGCCGAACTCGCGACCATCGTCGTCGATCGAATCGAGGCGCTGGACGGGTTGTTCGCCCGCTTCATTCCCGCCACCGTTTTGGCGGTCGCCGCGCCGCTCATCCTGGCCGTCGTGGCCGCCGCGCTGGATCCCATGGCGGGCCTGATCCTGGCGTTGACCGGACTGTTGGTGCCGGCCGCGATGGCGCTCTCCGGGCTCGGCGCGGCGGCGGCGGCACGCGATCAGTTCCTCGCGCTCACCCGATTGCAGTCACGCTTCCTGGACCGCATCCGCGGCATCGCCACCATCGTCATGCACGGCCGCGCCGAAGACGAGGCCCGCGCCCTCGCGCGTGCCGCGAACGAGTTGCGGGTGCGCACGATGCGGGTGTTGCGGGTGGCGTTCCTGTCCTCGGCCGCGCTCGACCTCGCCGCCGCGCTGGCGCTGGTCCTGCTGGCGCTGCGCTATGGGCAGCAGTGGCGCGACGGCACGTTGGCGGACCCGCGCGCGGCGCTGATGGTGCTGCTGCTGACGCCGGAGTTCTTCGCGCCGTTGCGCGCGTTCTCGGCCGCGTATCAGGACATGTTCCATGCTGCGGCGGCGGCCGAGGATCTGACCGAGGTGCCGCCGATGCCCGATACCGGGCCGCCGCGCGAGATCCGCACCGTGGAGACCCAGGCGGTCAGCGTGCAGTTCGAGGATGTCCGCCTGAGTTGGGACAAATCGCGCAAACCCGCGCTGAACGGGCTGAGCTTCCGCGTCCCGGCCGGGGAGACGGTGGTGCTGGCCGGTCCGTCCGGGGCGGGCAAGACCACGGTGATGGAGATTTTGCTCGGCTTCGTGCGGCCGGACAGCGGGCGGGTGGTCATCAACGGGCGCGACATCACCGACCTCGTGCCGCAGGCGCTGTCCGCCATCATCGCCTGGATCGGCCAGCGTCCGGTGCTGTTTTCGGGCACCATTCGGGAAAACATCCTGTTTGCCCGCCCAGGGGCGACCGAGGCTGAACTGGCGGAGGCGATGCGGGCGGCGCGGGTCGACGGCTTCGTCGAGCAGTTGCCCGACGGGCTCGAGACCAGGGTGGGCGAGGGCGGCTATGGGCTCTCCGGCGGCCAGGCGCAGCGCATCGCGATTGCCCGCGCGTTTCTGAAGAACGCGCCGCTGCTGCTGCTGGACGAGCCGACCGCGCATCTCGATCCGGCCACGGAGTCCGAGGTGTTCGACGGGTTACGCCGGCTCGCCGCGGGACGGACGGTGATCCTGGCCAGTCACTCGGCGGCGGCGCGGGCGTTCAGCGGCCGGCGGCTGGACATCCGGGACGGACGCATCGAACCGGCGCGAGGCGCGGCGTGATGGCGGGATCAGGGCAATGGCCGGCGTCGGGGAAAGCGCCGGGGTTTCACCCCGGACCCCGACCAAGGGGCGCTGCCCCTTGGAACCCCGCCAAGGGCATTGCCCTTGGAACCATTCATTTTGGTTGGTGCTCTGAGGCGGGCCAACCCGGACCTCGCAAGGTCTCGGTCGG
>Ga0181536_10006592_pt1 | contig 11604 bp, 7 predicted proteins | sample PEATcosm2014_Bin_41_FD_121105 | JGI IMG/M metagenome (GOLD analysis project Ga0181536, IMG submission 121105) | Peatland microbial communities from MTU Mesocosm Facility, Houghton, MI, USA - PEATcosm2014_Bin17_60_metaG | ecosystem: Environmental > Terrestrial > Soil > Wetlands > Peat | place...
CGGTGCTCATGCCGCTTGTTCAGGAACTCCGCGTCCTTCTCATGAATGTGCGCCGAGTCGCGCAACATCCAGTTGCACAGGTCGACGGTCGCCGGCGTCGTGTAGATCGGTCCGCCGAACCCGCTCTTCACCAGCGTCGGCAGGTTGCCGCTATGGTCTATATGCGCGTGCGAGAGCACCACCGCGTCGATCGAAGAGCCCGTAAACGGCAGGTAGCGGTTCTTGGCTTCGGCTGCCTTGCGCCGCCCCTGGTTGAGCCCGCAATCGAGCAGCAGCCGCTTACCGCCCGCTTCCACCAGGTGCATGGAGCCCGTGACCTCGCCCGCCGCACCCCAAAACGTCACCTTCATGGCGCCTCCGCAACTCGTAATGGTAACGCATCATACGCCCTCTGCCCCGTCGTGGGGTCAGGCTTTCAGACTAGCCGGCGTTCTTCGTGGTGCGTTCTTCATGCTGCCGCCCCCTCGCATTCCCGGTGATACACTGAACGTACAATTTGTCGAAGAGGAATTGCTCTCCATGTCTCGTGCCGGCTTACGCCTGACGTTTCTCGCGGTTCTTTATTGCGGTGTCGAAGGGCTCGCGCAGCCTCCCGCCGCACAGCTCAACCCCGCCGTCAAGAAGATTGTCGACGAGGTCTCCGAGGAGCGCATCGGCGCCATCATGAAGAAGCTCGAAAGCTTCGGCACCCGCTACGTGGGCTCCGAGAAGGACAATCCGGCGCACGGCATCGGCGGCGCCCAGAATTGGATCTTGAGTGAGTTCAAGAGCTACAGCCCGCGCCTGGAAGTCAGCCTGCAGAGGTTCACCGTGCCTAAGAGCCAGCGCCTCCCCACCGAGACCGAGCTCAACAACATCGTGGCCGTGCTCCCGGGAACCATCGATAAGGACCGCTACGTTATCATTTCCGGCCACTACGATTCCATCGCCCTGCGCCGCGCGCCCAACCAGGCTGTGCGCGCCGACGATGCCGGCCCGGCTTCGCCCGCCGATGCCGACCCGCTCGCTCCCGGCGTGGCCGACGACGGCTCCGGCACCGCCGCCACCATGGAGCTGGCGCGCGTCATGAGCCAGTATCAGTTCGATAAGAGTATCGTCTTCGTCACCTTCGCCGCCGAAGAGATCGGCCTCAATGGCAGCCGCGCTTACGCCGCCAAAGCCAAGGAAGACAAGATGCAGATCGAGGCCGTGCTCAACAACGACATCATCGGCAGCGATATCTCGGGCAACGGCCGCTCCGCCAATAACCACCTGCGTGTTTTCTCCGAAGGGCCTGACGATTCCACCAGCCGCTCGCTGGCGCGCTACACCAAGGAAATCGCCGAGCGCTACATGCCCTCCATGACTGTCGACCTGATCTTCCGCCACGACCGTTTCGGCCGCGGCGGCGATCATACTTCGTTTGTGGCCCAAGGCTTCGCCGCCGTGCGTCTCACCACGCCGAGTGAAAACTACGCCAACCAGCACACCGCCACCGACACCTTCGCCAACGCCTCCGTGCCCTACACCACGCGCGTGGCCAGGATGAATGCCGCCGTCCTGGCGACCCTGGCGCTAGCGCCCAAGCCTCCCGTGGTGGCGAATCCGCGGCCGGCCGGCGCAGGCGCCGGCGGTGGTGGAGCGCGCGGTGGCGCGCGTGGCGATGCCGCAGCCGGCGCAACCGGCGCCCCCGCAGCCTCGGCGGCAGGCGGCGCCAGTCCCCCGGCCGGCGCCGGCCGCGGGGGCCGCGGCGGACGTGGACCCGGCCTCAGCCGCGGCAACGGCTATGACGCCGTCATGCGCTGGGCCATGCCCGACCCCGAGCCCGATCTGGCCGGCTACTCCATCCTGATCCGCGACACCACCTCGGCAGTCTGGCAAAAGGAAATTTACGTGGGCAACGTGACCGAGTACACCATCCCCGACCTTTCCATCGACGACATCGTGATCGGCGTCCGCGCCATCGACAAGGATGGCAACCCGAGTCTGGTCTCGGCCTACGAAATGGCCCCCACGCGCCTCATCGACGCGAACCCGCCGCAGCCGCAGCGTCCACCCTCGGCAAGCGGCGGCCCAGGCGGAGGAGGCCAGTAGACCGCCTCGTGCCGCGAGACCCCTTTTTGCAAGCCGCCATCGAGCAAGCCCGCGCGAGCCTCGCGCAGGGCGGTATTCCCATCGGCTCCGTGTTGGTGTACGATGGGCGAATCATCGGCCGGGGCCATAACTGCCGCGTGCAGACCGGCAGTCCCATCGACCATGGCGAAATGAACTGCCTCCGCAACGCCGGCCGCCGGCCTGCCAGGGTCTATCGGGACTGCACGCTGTACACCACGCTCTCTCCCTGCCCCATGTGCAGCGGCGCCATCCTGCTTTACAAGATAGCTCGCGTCGTCGCCGGCGAAAACCGCACCTTCCTCGGCGCCGAAGAATACCTGCGCGCCAATGGCGTTCTGGTGGAGGTAGTGCAGGACGAGGAATGCATTCAGTTGATGACGGATTTCATCCAGGCGAATCCCCGGCTCTGGAATGAAGACATCGGCGTCTAGCCGGGTACGTGGGGCAGGCGCTTTCGCTCGCCAACCGCGCACTCGGCAAGGGCCAATCGTTTGCATCCGCTGGCGGAATGGTCATAACCGATCTTAGGAAGAGGAGTGCCGGGCAGCGTCTTCATTGTGACCCTCCTCCTAAGTGGTGCCTCGTCGCAACCCACCGATGAAGGTTGGACTTGCGCTCGGGCACTAGAAACAGCCCCGTCGGCGCTCTCCCTCTCAACTTTCGCCAGGCTGTTAACAGGTCGTCTTCTGGTGAACCGCCTCGAAAACCTCTTGCCAGCCAGAGGCAATAAGCAAAATCTGCTACCTCCTGGTCGGCATCCGATACGCGAATGTCCCGCCGGATGGGGATCACGCCGTTACTTTGCTTTGGCACCATTCGTTACACCTTCTCTTGTATTGTTGACTCCAGACATAAAGGCGTGACCCACGCCTACTCGGAGGGATAAGTCGCGAGTCACGCCCATATGGGGCCGGCGCAGCGTCGGAGCTTCCCGACCCGAAACAGAGGCAGCCTGGCGGTCGTGCTGGACCAGTGAATTCGATTACCGCCGTCGCCTCGTTGTTGCCTTCTCCCCTCGAAACATGCAAACAGCAGGCCCGTGATTAGGCACCAGCGTCCGGCTCCCCACCTGTTCTGATTTCCGTCACGGAGCGTGCCGCTGCTTCTGTTGTCCCACTACCGGGACCATCACCTCGCTCCAGAGAAAGGATTTCCTGTTCGATTTCTTCCTGCTCCGAGCGAAGCTCTGAAATGATCCTTGTTACATCCATAACTTGCCCCCCCAGTCCCCCCCGGATCGTGTCCCGAGCCAATACAGGTAATAGCAACGGAGGTTAGCACATTGTTTCATCGTCAAACTGTTCAAAATTGAACACTCTGAGCCAGGCGTACACCCCAAGGCCCAATCGCCGGTACAGCCACTTGCAACCACTGTACGATTGGGGTATTTTCTTGAAATGTAGGGTGTGAAACAGAACATGAAACCAAAAAGAAAGCCCAAGCCACCACCGTTCGATCTCACCGTCTTTTTGACTAAGGCCGACGGTGGAAGAACCAGTGCTGAGTACCATACCAACGACCGCATTTTTCTGCAGGGTGATGCGGCAAACGCTGTTTTCTATATCAAAGAAGGCAAGGTCAAACTGACTGTCCTCTCCAAGCAGGGAAAGGAAGCGGTCGTTGCCATTTTGGGACCTGGCGATTTCTTTGGCGAGGGGTGCCTGGCGGGACAGCCGGTACGTATGGGGACTGCCGTTTCGATGTCCATGTGCTCAATCACGAAACTGGAGAAGGCGGACGTGATCCGCGCGCTCCACGAAGAGCCGAGCTTTTCCGAGATGTTTGTCGCTCATTTGCTCTCTCGCAACGTTCGGATTGAAGAAGACCTGGTAGACCAACTGTTCAATTCCAGTGAGAAACGGCTTGCGCGAGTGCTTCTTTTGCTGGCTAATTTCGGGAAGGAAGGCACGCCGCAAACGGTCATTCCGAAGATCAGTCAGGAAACGCTGGCCGAAATCGTCGGCACCACACGTCCAAGAGTCAGCTTCTTTATGAACCGATTCCGCAAGCTCGGATTCATCGACTATAACGGCGGCCTGAAAATCCACAGTTCCCTGCTCAACATCGTTCTGCACGACTAACGGCCAGTGGGACAGACGGTCGTCTCTTGTCGTCTGTCACCTAGCCGCTGACGCCATGGACGCCGCTCAAAAACCGGCCTGCTCCGTCAAAGGTAAAACGCATTAAAGAAAAACTTGTAGGCTGCGTGCGATTGGCCGCGCCACTGCGGCTTGAAGCCCAGCAGGATCACGCGGCCCTTGCCGTACTCCGCTTCGAGCGCCGCGGCTTTGCCCTCGATGGCCTCCGGACCGGCCAGGTAGCCGCTCTCCAGCGGCGACCGCTCGCGCGGATAGCGCGCCAGCACCTTGCCTTTGAAATCGGTCTTGGTGTCGAAGGCCGGCCCGCGTTCGAACATCACGATGGTGTCTGCCGAAAGTCCGGCCGTCAGCCGCTCCTTGGCGTCTTCGATGTGAACCGTCAGCAGGCACCCGGAACAGAAAAACTGCCCAGCCTGCCCGGCGGCCAGCGCATTCGTCACCGGCAGGTTGAACTGGTTGATGGCGAACAACGACGCGTTGTTGAAGGCCACCAGCGTCCCGCCTTCGTTGACGAAGTCGCGCAGCTCCTGCGCGCCTTCCTCGCCGATCCCGCCGGCGTACCGTTCCGGAATGGTGCCCGGGCGGTGGCCTTCCAGTATCGACCGCTCGTTCATATCCGGAATCACGATGGTGTCGAAGTGTTCGCGCAGGTGCCCGGCGCGCACATCCGCGTTATACAGGCTGAGGAACGGGAATTGGTATTGCTCCAGAATCCACCGCGTCCAACCTTCGTCGATGGATGCCACCCACGGCCGGTAGAGGCCGATGCGCGCCGCCTTCACCGGCTTCGCGTCTTCCTGGATCGCTCCGGCGCGCAGCCGGTTCTCGCTCAGAATCGCGTCCAGCTTTCGCTTGTCGATGTCGGTCGCCGCCAGGTCCTCTCCCGCCGCCGTCACCTTGCCCTTCGCCGCCAGAATCTGGTTGATGGCGCGGAAGCTCGCGTTCGCCGAAAGTTGGAACGGCGCAGCCAGTCCGGTGATCTCTTTCACCGGGCGCAGCGAATCGCGGAATTCTTTGCTAAGCGGCGTGGTCATCGCATGAACTTCCACGCCCATCTGGTAAGGCAGCGTCCAGCCGGTCACGTCGTACGGCCGCTGCGAGAGCGTGGGATACACCTGCGCCTCGAACAGCTCCTTCACCAGTCCGGCGAAAGGCTGATCCATCAGGATCACCCACGCATCCGGTTTGGCGGACTGATGCACCTCGATCGCTTGCAGCATCAGTTTCTCCAGCAGCAGCGCGGCCTCCGGAGCATCGTGCTGCTGGCGCGGAATCTCGTATGCGAAGGGCGGCTCTTTGGTGAACCGCTCGATGGTATCGCGCGCCGCCCGGTACTTGTTGTAAGCCATCTGCGCGTGATACTTCGAGCTGAGATTCAGCACCGCCATATCGGCCTCCAGCATGTAGCGGCAGGCGTCCGCCAGGCGCCACCAGCCGCCGCGCCACGGGCTCGAATACAGCATCTCGGTGCCCAACCCCTGCCGCGCCGCGGGAAATTCGTCCACGGTATAAAAATGCGGCGTGGCGTAGCGGTAGAGCGCCGTCTCCGTGAAGAACGAAATGGTGTGGCGGAAATTGCCCACGTTGTCCAGATAGCCCGGGTACCAGACGTCGAAGCTTTCCTGGTGCATCGAACCCGGCAGGCCATGGTCGTCCAGGTGCTGCGCGATCGACATCCCGATCAGGCTCAGCCACCGCAGCATCAGCGGGTGCATGTTCCCCGAAATCGGATCGGCGAACGGCGGCAGGTAAATCCGCCCCGGGAACGGCGCGCTCTGGTGCTGCGTGTAGAAGACCAGCGGCTGGGTCTCCAGCGTGGCTTTGGTCACCACGCGCGATTCCAGCATGTTCAGCATGTAGCCGTCGCGGTTGTTGTCGTGCCCCACGTATTCCTGGTAGAGAACCGGCATCGGGCTCACTTCGTAGGGCGTACCCAGGTTCTGGCGATACCAGTTGGCCACCGCCGTCTGCCCGTCCGGGTTGATGGAAAACCACAGCTCCACAATCAGGTTCTGGCGAATGGCCTTGATCTCGGGCGTCTCACCCGACACCAGCTCGTAGCCCAGTTGCATGGTGTGCTGGTGGTTGGCCACTTCATCGGCGTGCAGCCCGCCGTCGATATGGATGATCGGCTTGGTGTCGCGCGCCAGCGTGCGCGCCTGCTCTTCGCTGATGCCGCGGGCCACCGCCAGGCGCCGCGAGACATCCTTATAGTGATCGAGCTGCGCCAGGTTGGACGCATCCGAAATGAAAGCCATGAACCAGTCGCGGCCCTGCGTGGTCTTGCCGACATTCACCAGCTTGATGCGGTTTGACGAGGCCGCCAGTTTGCGGAAATAGCCCAGCGCGTCCTCGTAAGTGGCCAGGTAGAAATCGTCGCCGGGCTTGTGGCCGAGCACTGATTCCGGAGTCGGCGCCGGCGCCTGCGCGGCAGCCCCACCCGCGAGCAACAGGAATACCAGAAGCCGCCGGCCGAAGGCCGGCCGCCTTCCATTCTGACTTCTGACTTCTGTCTCCTGTCTCCGGTCCTCCGTCTTCTGACTCCAGTTTCTCATGGCACCACCACCAGTTTGTATTGCTCCAACAGATCGTCGATCCTGGATGCGCTGAAGTCCTTCGTCCGCAGGTCCGCCGCCAGCCGCTTGAGCTGCGCCGACCACGTAGCTTCCGCGCGCACCACGGCCGCATCGTCCACCTGCGCGCGCAGATCGTCGAGCAGCGGAATGCGGTCGCGCTGGAACGCGTCCAGAGCCGTTTCCAACTGCTTGCCCGGCTCGGCCGCCAACGGCCCGCGCGCCGTGAAATAGGCGCGGTTGAGATTCAGCAGCCGGGTCAGCTCCGTCTTCACCGCATCGGCTTCCCTTCTCCACGCCGCCTGCTGCGGATTGCCGCCGGCGCCGCCGCGCCCGCCGCGGCCTCCACCAACCGGAGCTTCCGGCGCCATCGACGAGTTGAAATACAGCGCGTTGAACAGGAATTTATAGGTGCCCTGCGATTGCCCGCGCCACTGGGGCCGGAAGCCCAGCAGGATGACGTGGCCGCTGCCGTAGTTGGCGTCGAGCGCCGCCGCCTTGCCCTCGATCACCGCCGCGCCCAGCAGAAAACCGCTCACCAGCGGGCTGCGGTCCTTAATATATGCGGCCAGCACTTTGCCGCGGAAAGTAGGACGTGTATCAAAGACTTCGTTGCGCTCGAACATCACCGCCGGAGCCGCCGGCAAGCCCGCCACCACGGGATGATTGGGCTCCTTGATCTCCACGCGCAGCAGCGCGCCCGAGCAGAAAAACTGGTTCTGCCCGAGCCCCTCCACCACGTTGCTGACCGGCAGGTTGAATTGCTCGATGGCGAAGGCCGCCGCGTTCCCCAGCGCCACCAGCGTCCCGCCGGCCGTCACAAAAGCGCGCAACTCCTCCGCGCCCGGTTCGCCGATGCCGCCAGCGTATTGCCCCGGCACGGTCCCGGCGCGCATTCCGTCCATGATCTGCCGCGTCGCCATCTCGGCAATCACGATGGTGTCGAAGCGATCGCGCAGGTGGCCTTCCAGCACGTCGGGGTTGTGCAGCACGGTGAACGGGAAGTGAAACTGCTCCAGGATCCATCGCGTCCAGCCTGCGTCGATGTTGCCGCTCCACGGCTCGTAAATGCTGATGCGCGGCTTCTTCACAGCCCACGCCTCGGGTGCTTCCTGGAGCGACGTGGCGTTGACGCCGTTCCTTTTCAGAATCGCTTCCGCGTTGCCCCTGGCGTAAATGGTGCTCCCGGTCTTTGCGAAGCTGACGGTCCCACCGGCATCCAGAATCTCATTCACCGCTCGCAACGCCGCGTTGCTGTTGTGGGAGAAGGCGAATACCGGCCCCGCGCCTTCCACTTTCCCCGGCAGCGGTTCCAGTTTGTCGATTTGCCGCAGCAAACGCCGCGTAGCCTCGGTCACGGGCTGCGCCACGGCCACTACTTCGACGCCCATCTGGATGGGCAGGGTCCAGCCCGTGACGTCGTAAGGCATCTGTGCCGGCGCAGCCTGTCCGCCCGCGGCCGGTGCGGCAGCAGCCGGGGCCGCGCCCGCAGCCGGAGCCGCCGCACCACCAGCCGCTCCGCGACCGCCGCCACCACGTCCTCCTCCGCCACCGCCCGCCGCTGCCGTTGGCGGAGTCACCGGAGCCGCGGCAGCACCACCGCGACCGCCGCCGCCCCCCGCCGCCGGTGCGGCCGTCGCAGTCGCTGCCGCAGGACGGGGCATGTCCGGATACTTCTGGATGTCGAACAGCTCTTTCACCAGCGCCGCAAACGGCTGGTCCATCAGAACCACGAAGTCGCCTTCCTTATAAGTCGATCCGTTGGCCGTGAATTCCTTGGTTGCCTGGTGTACCTCAATGCCGTCCATCAGCAGCTTCTCCACCAGCGTCTCCGCCGTGGGCGTGTCGCGCTGCTCGCGCGGAATGATGTAAGCGTACGGCGGGTCCTTGGTGAAGCGATCGATCACGTCGCGGCCCGCCCTGTACCGGTCGTAGAGCAACTCCTCGCGGTTTTTTGAAGCCGTATCGAGCACCGCCATCGACGCGCTCAGCGTGTACCGCACCGCATCGCCCAGCCGCCACCAGCCGCCGTGCCACGGGCTCGAATAATAGACCTCGGTGCGCAGATCCTGCTTGTCGCGCGGAAACTCGTCGGTGGTGTAAAAGTGCGGCGTGGCGTATTGGTAGAGGGCCGTTTCGGTCAGAAAGGAAACCGTGTTGCGGAAATTATTGACGTGATCGACGAAGCCCGGGTACCAATCGTCGAACCGTCCGCGGTGCATGGCGCCGGGCATGTCGTGCTCGTCCAACCACGCCGCCATGGCCGTGCCGAAAAGGTTTACCCACCGGTACATCAGCGGGTGCGGATTCAGCGACACCGGGTCTCCGAACGGCGGGATCCAGATGCGCGCCGGAAACGGCGCCGTCTGGTGGTGGTTGTAAAACACGTTGGGGTAATACTCCAGCTCGGTCTTCGTGATCACCTGCGACTCCACCATGTTGTTCATATAGCCGTCGCGGTTGTTATCGTGCCCGATGTATTCCTGGAACAGCCCCGGCATGGAGCTGACTTCGTACGGCGTGCCCAGGTTGCTGCGATACCAGTTGGCCACCATGTTCTGGCCGTCGGGATTGATGGAGAACCAGAGCAGCAGGATGCAGTTGTCGAGGATCGTCGCGGTCTCCGGATCGGTGGCCGTCACCAGGTTGTAGGCGAGCTGGATAGTCATCTGCGCCGGCGCCACCTCAGTGGAATGGAGCCCGCCGTCGATGTGTACAATCACTTTGCCGGTGTGGGCCAGCGCGTGCGCCTGCTCATCGTTCAGCCCCTTCACCAGCGCCAGCTTTCGCGCCGTATCCTTATATGTATCCAGATTGGCCAGGTTTTTGGCGGAAGAAATGATGGCGATGTCCCACTCGCGCCCCTGCGTGGTCTTGCCGACGCGCACCAGCTTCAGCTTGTCGGTCGAGTGCGCCAGCTTCTGAAAGTAGCCCAGCGCGTCGTCATAAGTGGCGAGATAAAAATCGTCGCCGGGTTTGTGCCCCAGCACCGATTCCGGGGTGGGCGCCTGGGCCAGCGCGCAACCAAGCGGAGCCAACAGCAAGAGGCCAGCAAGCTTCATAAGAAGCCTAGCCTATCACGGTGGGACAGACCCTCGCCTCTCGTCTGTCCTCTTGGTGGGCAATCTTCAGCTTGTCCATCCGGACTACCCAAGCCGCCCGCCACATCCCCACTTTCCTCAGCGCCCTATCTCGTTCGCCTCACTCCAGCCTGAATCGCACATCAGCCGGCATCCCCGGCTTCACCGCCGGAAGCGTGCACTCGAACTCCACCACCACCTGGCCGCCGCTGATCGCCTTCACCGTTCCGGGAATTCCCGCGCTCTGCAAATCGGGAATAATAACCAGCGCCTGCTGCCCGGGCCGCAGCCGGTTCAATACCGCCGGACCCGGCTCCGCCACCACTTCCAGCGAGAACAGATCCGTGGCGATTTCGAACAAGTCGCCCATCGCGGGCTTGCCCGGTTCTCCATTGCGCTCCAACACAAGGCCATCAACCGGCGACCGCACTTCGGCCGATTGCATGTTGTTCTGCGCAGCCTCCAGATCCTGGGCGCGCCCGGCGAGGTTCCTCCGCGCGGCACTTAGACTGTCTTGCAACTGGGTGAGCAGTTCGCTGGAGGCGCGCGCGGCCTTGTCCATGATCTGTGCTTCCTGGCGTGCGTTCTCGAAATCGCGTTGCGCCGTTTCATAAGCCTGGCGCGAGGTCGCGCCGGCCTTGAAGAGCGTTTGCTGGCGGTCCCAAACCTGCTGCACGCGGTCCAGGGCCATCTGCGAGCGCTGCTGGTCGGCGTCGGCGCGCGACCAGTCCATACGCGCCGCGGCGACGGCGGATTCAGCGCCCGCCACCTGGTCCTGCGCGCCATTCACGGCGGCTTCAGCCGCGCCGCGGGCCTGCTCCAGCCCGGAAGCGCCGATGCGCGCCAGCGCCTGGCCCGCGAAGACCTCCTGCCCCACGTCCACCAGGAAGCTATCGAGATCGCCATCCATCCCGGCCGTCACCGGCACGATGTGCTGCGGGCGGATTTTGCCGGACACGGTCGCTTCGCCGTTGCTCTCGATCAGCGCCGCACCGCTCCTGCGGATAGGCGCGGCCGGCGCGCGGCGATTCCAATAGAGCCGGAGAGCGCCGCCGGCGACGCCCAGCGCGATGGCCGCGATCGCCACCACCATCGCCAGTGACCGCTTGCCGGACAGGCCCCCGCCGGGCTTCTTAACGGTTGTTTTGCGGTGTGATGACACAGGTTGTTCCACTGTGGGGCAGACGCCCTCGTCTGCGCGCGACCCCCCGGTCGCGCTCTTCCCTGGAACAGGCCCTCTACCGTAACGCCGCCGTCGGCGCCGCCTGCTCCAGCGGGTTCGGCAAATGCCGCTCGGCGTAATACCCCGGGTGCACGCGCACCACAATCTGCGCCACCGGCCTTTCCAGAATCCGGAAATACGGCTGCGGGTTCAGGCCGATCCAAAAAGCCCAGACCACCAGCGGCGCGAAGACGGCGATCTCGCGCCAGGAAAGATCTTTCAGCAAACTGTTCTTTTCTTTCACGTCTCCCAGCATGGTCCGCTGGAAAAGCCACAGCAGGTAGGCCGCGCCCAGCGCGATCCCCACGCATCCCCAGAAGGCCCAGTTGATGGACACCTGGTACACGCCCTGCAAAATCGTGATCTCGCCGATGAAGCCGTTGAGTGGCGGCATCCCCATGGAACTCAGCGCCGCGATGCCGAAAACCAGCGTGAAGATCGGCATGATTTTCAGCAGGCCGCCGTATTCGGAGATCTCGCGCGTGTGACGCCGTTCGTACACGATGCCCACCACCAGGAAGAGCATGCCGGTGGAA
>Ga0181536_10006594_pt1 | contig 11599 bp, 11 predicted proteins | sample PEATcosm2014_Bin_41_FD_121105 | JGI IMG/M metagenome (GOLD analysis project Ga0181536, IMG submission 121105) | Peatland microbial communities from MTU Mesocosm Facility, Houghton, MI, USA - PEATcosm2014_Bin17_60_metaG | ecosystem: Environmental > Terrestrial > Soil > Wetlands > Peat | place...
CCACCAAAGATGATGAAGACGCGCCTTTGTGGGGCGGGCGCCCTCGCCCGCGGACCGGCGCCCTCGCCGGTCCACCGGACGCAGGCCGGCGGGCTCGAGGTGCGTCTTCAACGGAGCGGTTTTTCCGAGGGCTGCTCATCCTGGCAATCTCCGCCTGCCCCCTCGCCTTCGCCGAAACCGCCGCGGAAAAACCCAGCGTGGACGTCCGCCGGGTGGCCGCCCATATCGGTTGCCAGTGCGGCTGCAAGGATACGGTGGCCACCTGCGCCATGCTGGAGTGCAGCTTTTCGAAGCCCGCCAAGGAGAAGATCGCCAAGTTACAGGCTGCCGGTTTCGCCGACAAGGCCATCATCGACCAGTTCGTCGCCGAATACGGCCCTGGGATCTATCGCGGCGATCCCAGCGCTTATGGCTGGCTCGTTCCGTATCTGTTAATCGCGCCCGGTCTGGCGCTCATCTGGTGGTTCGTGCGGCGTTACCGGAAACCCCGCCCGATCGCCGAACTTGGACCGGTTCCGGACGATTCCGAACTGGCCAGGTATCACGAACAGATCGAGAAGGATTTGGCGCACCTGGAATAGATGACTATCGCCATAGCAGCGCTGATCGCCGTCGGGGCGATCGTCTTCATCCTGACGGTGCGGGCCAAGGATCTGCCCGAGCCCGAGCCGGTTTCCCCCTTTCAACACTTGGATGAGCGCAAGGCGGCTATCTACGAAAACCTGCGCGACCTCCAGTTCGAGTACCGCGTGGGCAAACTGAGCGACAATGACTACCAGCAGACTAAGAAGGACCTGCAACGCGAGCTGGCCGGCGTCATGGCCGAAGTGGACCGTCTCAAGCTGCAACTGAGTCCCAACGGCGCCGCGCCGGCCAAAGCGCCACCCGAGCCCAAGCCCATCGATCCGTTGACCTGCCCGCACTGCGGCGCAAAATTCGCCCAGCCGCTGAAGTTCTGCGGCGAATGCGGCAAACCCATGCAGGTGGCTCAGTTATGAAAAACCATGGAGGGCGGGCTTTAGCCCGCGCGGGGCTTCAGCCCCGCTGCTTGCCCATCTGTGTTTATCTGTGTTTATCTGTGGTTCCATTGCTTGCCGCTGTCGACGGCACGGTCGTCAACAAGACCACCGGCCAGCCGCAGCCCGGCGCCACGGTGACACTGTACAAACTCGGCCAGGCCGGCATGGAGTCGGTCGAAAGCGTGAAGTCCGGCGCGCAAGGTAAGTTCCACATCGATCAGGCCCCGCAGGGCCCGCACCTCATCCAGACCGCTTTCGACGGCGTCACTTACAATCACATGCTGCCGCCCGGCTCCGCCACCTCCGGCCTGTCGCTCGATGTGTATAACTCCTCGAAGCAGCCCGGTGCCGCCCGCATTTCGCGCCATTTTTTGATCTTCCAGCCCAGCGGCGCGCAGATGTCCGTGAATGAAGGCTTCATATTCACTAACAACGGCACGACAACTTACAACGATCCCGATGGCGGTACGGTCAAGTTCTATCTCCCAGCCGCGGCCAAAGGCATCGCGCAGGTCAAGGCCACCGCGCCGCAAGGCATGCCCATCGATCGCGCGGCCGACAAGACCAGCCAGAAGAATATCTACAAGATCGATTTCCCCATCAAGCCGGGCGAAACCAACATTCAGGTGAATTACCTGGTGCCTTATAGCTCGGGCGCGGTGTTCGAAGGGAAAACCATTGGCAAGACCGAAGAGCCCACTCTGCTGGTCGTCCCCAACGGCGTCACGCTGAAGGGCGAAGGGGTCGAAAGCAAGGGTCAGGAGCCGCGCTCGCAGGCGTCCATCTACAGCGTCGCCAGCGCCACTTATAAAGTCGAGATAGCCGGCTCCATGCCCGCGGCTGCCGCCGCCGATGCGGACTCCGGCGATAACGGCCCCTCCCTCGAAGAGGTTCCGCCCAGAATCCTGGACCACAAGTTCCCCGTGAACCTGGCAGGCGGGGCTGTGAAAATACCGTCGACTATTCTGATCCTGGCGCTGGCTCTCGGCATCCTGGCCCTCGGCTTCATCCTGCTCTACCGCGCGCAGCCGGCCGCGTCCCCAGGCCTCACCGCGAAAGGAAAGAATGAACGCGGTCGCCGCTGAGGGCGTCTGGAAGTTTTACGGCGACTACCCCGCACTGCGCGACGTGATCTTGCACGCCGAGCCGGGCGCCTGCCTGGCCTTGATCGGCCGCAACGGGGCGGGCAAGACCACGCTGCTGCGCATCATTGGCGGCTTTTCCAAAGCCGGCCGCGGACAGGTCCGCATCTTCGGCAACGATCCGCGCGAAACCGGAACGCGCCGCCGCGTGGGCTGGATCGGTCACGGCATTTCCGTCTACGACGAGTTGTCCGCCCTCGAAAATCTGACCCTGTTCGGGCGGCTCTACAATCTGACCGATCCCCACAAATCCGCCATGGAATGGCTGGAGCGCACCGGCCTGGATCGCGTCAAAGACGGCCTGGTGCGCGAGTTTTCGCGCGGCATGCGGCAGCGCCTGGCGGTGGCCCGCGCGTTCCTGCATCAGCCTTCCGTGCTGCTGCTCGATGAGCCATTCACCGCGCTCGACGACCGCGCCATCGCCGTGCTGCAACGCCTTCTGCGGGAAGCCCTGGCCGAAGGCCGCACCGTGGTCATGTCCACCCATCAGTTGCGCGAAGCCCTCGAACTGGCCACTCACGTGGCCCTTTTGAATCGCGGCAAGATCGCATTTCACGGCGAGCGCACTGCGCAGATGGTGGCCGACCCCGGCTGGGTCTACGCGCACTACGACGAGGCCTGATGGACTTTTTCCGGCAAACGCTGGTGATCGCCAGAAAAGACCTGCGCGCCGAGCTGCGCACCAAGGAAGCCATCAACGCCTCGCTAGCCTTCGCCTTGGTCATATTGGTGCTGTTCAGTTTCGCCTTCGATCCCCTGGAGGAGCAGACCCGCGAAATGTCCGGCGGCTTGCTGTGGATCGTGTTCGCCTTCGCCGGCACGCTGGTGCTGAACCGCAGCTTCGCGCGCGAGGTGCCCAACGATTGCCTGGATGCCCTGGTCGCCGCGCCCATCTCGGGAGCCGCGTTATTCATGGGCAAAGCCCTCGCCAACTTCGTGCTGGTCATTTCGGTTGAACTGGTTTCGTTGCCGGTCTTCGGTATCTTCTATAATGTGCACTGGACCAGCCAGATCTGGTCGTTGCTGTTGGTGTTGGCGCTGGGCACCTGGGGGCTGACTGTCATCGGGACGATCTTCAGCGCGCTGACCGTGAATATCCGGTTGCGCGAATTGATGGCGCCGCTGCTGGTTTATCCCATGCTGATTCCGGCACTGATGAGCGCCATGAAGCTGACCATGGATTTGATTGCCGGAAAGCCGCTGGGCGGCGAAAACGAGGTCTGGCTGCGCCTGCTGGTGGCTTTCGATGTGATTTTTACAGCGCTGTCTCTGGTTCTGCTGGAAACGGTATTGGTAGGATAGGCCTCCTGGCCTGTCCGGGAGTTTATATGCGCGAAAGACTAATCTACGGCCTGGGCGCTATCGCAGCGGTTCTGCTGGCCCGCAATCTCTATTCGATCTTCATGCAGCTTCCCGACGAAGCCTCGCAAGGGATGATCTACCGCATCATCTTCTTCCACGTGCCCGCCGCCATCACCGCTATGCTCTGCGCGGGCGTCAGTTGTTTCACCAGCGTCGGGTACTTGCTCACCAAGAGTCTCAAGTACGACGCCATTTCCGTTTCGGTGACTGAAGTCGGCTTGGCCTTCCTGGCCGCCAACCTGGTCACCGGGTCCATCTGGGGACGCATCATCTGGGGCATCTGGTGGACGTGGGACGCGCGCCTCACCTCCGCGCTGGTCTGCTGGCTGCTCTACGCCGGATACCTGATGCTGCGCCGCGCCATCGAAGAGCCTACCGCGCGCGCGCGCATCTCGGCCGTCTTCAACATCTTCGCCTTCGTCGATGTCCCCATCGTCATCTTCTCGATCAAGTGGTGGCGCACCCAGCATCCGCAGCCCGTCTTCTGGGGCGGCGGCAGCATCGACCCGGCCATGTACCTCACCGCCGCGCTCAACCTGGTGGCGCTCATTCTGCTGGCCGTCGTGCTGGCGCTGATCCGCCTCCGGCAGGAGGAAGTGCAGCGCGAAATCGATTCTATACGCCGCTACGCCCACGCGGTTTAGGCAGGACAGGCTTCAGCCTGTCGAAATGGAAATCAAATGGACACACGCAATTTCACTTTCATGTTTTACGGCTTCCTGGCCGCCTGGCTGATCCTGGTCGTTTACGTGCTCTCTCTGGTCTCGCGCGAGCGCAAGATCACCGAGCAGCTCAAGGGGCTGAAAGGCCTGCTCGACGAGAGGGACCGCAAGTAAACCCCTTCGGCGAGGCGCCTTGTGCCGTTCGCATCTCGCCTTGGGGCAATTTGGAGACAAACAGATGAAGGCCAACGAAGCGAACTTCCTCACGTTCCTTGGCAACCGCCGCCAGTTCGCGATACCAATCTACCAGCGCACGTACTCGTGGGCCGAGAAAGAATGCCGTCAGCTATGGGATGACATCGTCCGTGCCGGTGCGAACGAGGCCGTCTTAGCCCATTTCATAGGGTCCGTCGTCTACATCGAGCAGGGCCTGTCTACGGTCACGACGCCCTCACCAGTTCTGGTGATCGACGGACAGCAGCGGTTGACTACGGTGACCCTGCTTTTGGCAGCCCTCGCAGATACGCTGGGCGACAAAGAGCCTGTCGACGGCTTCTCGAGGCGAAAGCTCCGCAATCGCTATCTGTTGGACCAAGAGGAAGTAGGGGAGCGGCGCTTCAAGCTGCTACTATCACAGACCGACAAGGAATCGTTAATCGCGATTGTCTCCGGGAGTGAGCAGCCCAAGGAACCGTCGATGCGCGTGACCCAGAACTTCGGGCTATTTCAGTCCTGGATCGCCGCGCGCAACGGCGAGCTGGCAGCCGTATGCAAGGGACTGGCAAAGCTTGCGGTGGTGGATATCGCGCTCAACCGTGACCACGACAATCCGCAGCTTATCTTCGAAAGCATGAACTCCACCGGTCGCGCGTTGACGCAGGCCGACCTGATCCGCAACTTCATCCTCATGGGTCTGGAGCCGGAGATGCAAACACGGCTCTACAAGCAGTTCTGGCGACCCATGGAGGTGGACTTCGGGCAAGAGGCCTATGGCCTATACTTCGATACCTTCATGCGCCACTACCTGACGGTAAAGACGGGCGAGATTCCCAACGTGGGCGAAGTGTATGAGTCGTTCAAGAAGCATGCCGGGTCCCCAGTTGTGGCGGCCGCTGGAACCGAGGCCATGATTAAGGAAATCCGCCAGTTCGCCCGCTATTTCTGCGCCATGGCGCTACGCGCCGAGCCCGAACCGGGCCTCAACCGTGCCTTCCAGGAACTTCGCGAACTGAAGGTCGACGTTGCCTATCCACTCCTTCTGGAGCTATATGACGACTACGCCAAGAAGGTACTTTCAAAGGACGACTTCATTCGCATCGTAGAGCTCGTGGAGTCGTACGTTTTTCGGCGCGCGGTGTGTGCGATCCCCAGCAACTCGATGAACAAGACGTTCGCAGCGTTCGGAAAGGCGCTGAGGAAGGACCGCTGCCTCGAAAGCGTCCAGGCGCAGTTTCTCCTACTCCCATCGAATCGCCGCTTTCCTGGGGACGACGAATTCAGACGTGACCTGCAGGCGCGGGACCTGTACACGAACAGGCCCCGGTGTATCTTCTGCCTGAGGCGTCTGGAAAATCACGGTCGAAAAGAGCCGGTCCCGGTTAACGAGTACACCATCGAACACATCCTGCCACAGAATGAGAGCCTCTCTCCGGATTGGAAAACGGCCTTGGGCCCGGAATGGGCGCGGATCCAGCAAACGTGGCTGCACACGCTCGGAAATCTCACCCTCACCGGATACAACGCCGAATACAGCGACCGGTCATTCAAGGAAAAGCGCGACATGGACAAGGGATTTAAGACGAGTCCCTTAAAGCTAAACGACGGCCTTGGGCAACTTGACGATTGGAATGAGGAGACTATCATTTCCCGGTCCGGCCGGCTCGCAGACTTGGCGGTGAAGATATGGGCCGCTCCGAACCTGACGGACGATGTGCTGGTGGCCTACCGGCAGAAGCCAAGCTCGACCGGTTACGGCCTCGCGGATCATCCGTTCCTGCTCACCAGCCCGGACCGGGAGCTGTTCCATGCCTTCAGTCAGGAGGTATTGTCCCTTGATCAATGTGTGACCCGGGAGTTTTTGAAATATCACGTCGCCTTCAAAGCCGAGACGAACTTCGTGGACGTGCTACCGCAAGCCAAGCAACTCGTACTGTGCCTGAACATGCCGTTCGCGGACATCAACGATCCCAAGGGCCTCTGCAGGGACATATCGGGCGTCGGTCACCAAGGGAACGGTGATGTGAGGTTCGAACTTAGCCGGCCCGATCAGATCCCCTACGCCTTGGGACTCGTACGGCAATCGTTCGAGCGGCAGATGGGCAATGGTGGCGAGGCGTGATCCGCATCGGGCCGCGGCAGCTCCGGCAAACCACCCGAGGTATGCTCTCTCCCAAAAGTGCCGCCAGGCGCCGCGTCGCCGCACGCGCTAAAATGATTGCAGTGCAAAAGACGGCTGCATTCACGATGGAGCGCTATGGCCGGTTGCCGGACATGGACCGCTCGTTCGATATCGAGTATTGGCAACGCCTCGGCCCCGCGGCAATATTCGAGGCCGCATGGCAAATGACCGTCGATGCACACGCGCTCCAGCCAGGCGGCCCCAATGAACTCAGACTTCGAAGAACTGTTGAGAATCTTCAACGGCAACGAGGTTAGGTGCTCATCGTTGGCGGATACGCGGTGATTCTGTACACGGAGCCTCGCCACACCAAAGATCTCGATGTGTGGGTCTTGGCCAATCACGAGAACGCCGCAAGGGTTTGGCGGGCGCTCGTTGAGTTTGGCGCGCCGCTCCTCGGCCTAGCGGGTTGATATTCTAATGTCGAATGAAGGCGTCAAGTTCGAGGAAGCCTGGCCTAAAGGTAGACAATCGAATCTCGGCGCACAGCCAGCATGTTTCATCAGCCGGGAGGACCTTTTGAAGAACAAGCGCATGACGGCGCGGCACATCGATCTCCACGACGCGGGCCTATTGGAATGAGCGGAACAATCAAGAGGCGGGGTTTTCTCGCTAGCCTGGCCGCCGCGGGCCCAGCCGTCGTGCTGCCCGCCCGCGCCCAAACCGCCACGCGCGGCCTGCCGGCGCCGGTGATCAAGGACATCACTGTAATCGCCACCGCGCCTGCCGGTCTGCGCCTTTCCGTCGTCAAGGTCTCGACCGATCAGGACGGCCTCTACGGCTACGGATGCGCCACCTTCACGCAACGCGCCGAGCTGGTCAACGCCGCCGTCGAGAAGTACCTGCGCCCGTTCCTGATTGGCAAGCGCGCCGATGGCATCGAAGACATCTGGCAGGCCTGCTATAACAGCTCCTATTGGCGCAACGGTCCCGTGTTGAACAACGCCATCAGCGGCGTCGATCAGGCGCTTTGGGATATCAAGGGACGCCAGGCCGGCATGCCCGTCTACCAGCTTCTAGGAGGCAAGTGCCGCGAGGCTGCCGCCTGCTACACGCATGCCGCCGGCGCCGAGATCCAGCAGACCATCGACCAGGCCCGCCAGTTCATGGACCAGGGCTTCCGCCATGTGCGCGTGCAAGTGGGCGTTCCCGGCATGGCGGGCTATGGCGCGGCGCGCGGCAAGGCCGCCATGGGCGGACTGCACGAGGGTCCGGTCTTCGAGCCGGCCTACTACATCCGGCGCGCGCTGAAGCTGTTCGAAGAGTGCCGCAAGCAGCTTGGCGACGAGGTCGAGCTGCTGCATGACGTGCACGAGCGCGTCTCGCCCAACCAGGCCGTCCAATTCCTGAAGGATGCCGAGCGGTTCAAGATGTTCTTCATGGAAGACCCGCTCTCGCCCGAAGACATCGCCTATTTCCACCAGATCCGCAGCCAGTGCGCTACGCCGATAGCGATGGGCGAGCTGTTCAACAGCCCGCACGAGTGGACCTCGCTGATCACCGGACGCCTGATCGATTACATCCGCATCCACGTGACCCAGGCGGGCGGCCTGACTCCTGTGCGCAAGATCGCCGCCATGGCCGAGATCCACGGCGTCAAAACCGCGTGGCACGGTCCCGGCGACGTCTCGCCCATCGGACACGCCGCCAACGTGACGCTCGACGTGGTCTGCTACAACTTCGGCATCCAGGAGTACTCGCCCTTCAACGATCGCTTGCAGGAAGTCTTCCGCGGCTGCCCGGTGATGAAGAACGGCTACTTATACGCCAACGACGCTCCCGGCTGGGGGATTGAAGTGGACGAGAAGCTGGCCGCCAAGTATCCCTACGGCAGCTTCGAACAGGGCGATCGGAAGCGTCTCAACGGAGGATGGGGCGAAGTCAGGCGGCGGGATGGCACGGTGATCAAGCAGTAATGGAGGGCGGACTTCAGTCCGCGCGGGGCTTCAAGCCCCGCGGCTGCTGGCTACTCAACGCCTCGTTGATCTCGATATCGCGCTTCAGCACTTCGGTGAGAAGTTCCGATAGTTCCACGCCCCGCTGTTCGGCCTTTCCCGAGAAGTACTCCCACACGCTTCGCTCGATCGAAGCGGGCATGAGCACCTTGGCACCCGGCGGAATGTGATGGAGTCCGCGAATGCCTTTACTGAAGTCGATCTCAGCCGGCATGTCCAGGTCATCGATGGGTTGATCGTTCATAGACTCTCCTGATACTGGTGGATTTCGGCGCTTGTTGCTTTGCGCGCTGAAATCATGCGGATCTTCGTGGCAGCCTCACCATCCAACCAGAGGTAAACGACTGAAAGCGTCATATCATTGCTGGCGCATCCAACGGAAAACCAGCGCTCCTCGGCTGTGTTCCAGATCGGCGACGCCTTTAGAGGACTCGCGGGTCATGAAATACCGTACGCGCGAGGTCGAAGGAAATCCCGTGCTTGCGCACATTCGCAGCGGCTTTGATCTCGTCCCATTCGAACTGAAACTGCCGGTCGTTCAAAACCCATTCGCCCGTACTCGAATGCAGCCGGCAAGCCGTCGGCGAACCCATTGACACCCACTCCCATAAGCAAGACAATGAGGTCTGAATAGCAACTGCGCGCCCCTCGCGCGCCAAAAAAGGAGTCAACCATGGCTGTAATCGATCTCGCCAGAGAAAAGACTGTCCAACACGCCCTGGACAGTCTCCACGAAGCCGGAGTTCACACCCGGTACGGCAACTACATCGGCGGCCGCTGGACACCGCCGGTCCATGGCCGGTACTTCACCAGCCATAGCCCCATCAACACTGAGCCCCTCTGCGAATTCGCCAAATCCACGCCCGAGGACGTGGAGAAGGCCCTCGACGCCGCGCATGCTGTCAAGGAACACTGGGGCAGCACATCCCCCGCCGAGCGCGCCGCCATCCTGCTGCGCGTCGCCGACCGCATGCAGGAAAACCTGGACCTGCTGGCCCTCGCCGAGACCCTCGACAACGGCAAGCCCATCCGGGAAACCCGCAACGCCGATGTCCCCCTGGCCATCGACCATTTCCGCTATTTCGCCGCTTGCATCCGCGCCGAGGAAAGCACGACCAGCGAGCTGGACGAAAACACCGTCGCCTATCACTTCAAAGAGCCCATGGGCGTGGTGGGTCAAATCATTCCCTGGAACTTCCCGCTGCTGATGGCGGCCTGGAAACTGGCGCCGGCCATCGGCGCGGGCAATTGTGTCGTGATCAAGCCGGCTTCCAACACGCCGCTGAGCCTGGCCATATTCGCCGAACTGACGCACGACATCCTGCCCCCCGGCGTGCTCAACGTTATTACCGGCCCCGGCGCCGAGATCGGCAAGGCGCTCGCCTCCAATAAACGCATTGCCAAGATTGCCTTCACCGGCGAAACAGTCACCGGCCGGCTGATCATGCAGTACGCGTCCGAGCCCATCATTCCGCAGACCCTGGAATTGGGCGGCAAATCGCCAAACATCTTCTTCGCCGATGTCATGGACCACGACGACGAGTTCCTCGACAAGGCGCTCGAAGGATTCGCCCTGTACTGCTTCAATAAGGGCGAAGTCTGCACTTGCCCGTCGCGCGCCCTCGTCCAGGAGTCCATCTTCGACAAGTTCATGGAGATGGCCGTGGCGCGCGTGCAGAAGATCAAGGTCGGCAACCCGCTCGACCCGGCCACTATGATGGGGCCGCAGGTCTCCGAGGACCAGATGGAGAAGATCCTCAACTACGTGCGGATCGGCAAGGAAGAAGGCGCTACGTGCGTCACCGGCGGCGCGCGCGCGGAAATGGATGGAGACCTTGCCAAAGGCTACTTCCTCCAACCGACCGTGTTTACCGGCCACAACCAGATGCGCATCTTCCAGGAGGAGATCTTCGGTCCGGTGCTGGCGGTGACCACGTTCAAGACGCTCGACGAGGCTGTCGCCACCGGTAACGATACGGTCTACGGCCTGGGCGCCGGCGTTTGGTCCCGGAACATCAACAACTGCTACCGTGTGGGACGCGCCATCAAAGCGGGCCGCTGCTGGACCAACTGCTATCACGTGTATCCGGCGGGAGCCGCATTCGGCGGCTATAAGGAATCCGGCTTCGGCCGCGAAACCCACAAGCAGATGCTGGAGCACTATCAGCAGACCAAGAACGTGCTGGTGAGCTACAGCACCAAGGCGATGGGCTTCTTCTAACCCCGGTGGGACAGGCCTCCCGGCCTGTCCTTCCGCCAGCTTGTGGGAGCGGTGCGCATGCTATCCTGAGTAGAGACCCGACCGTTCCCGCGGAGAGATGGCCGAGTGGTTGAAGGCGCACGCTTGGAAAGCGTGTATAGGGGAAACTCTATCCAGGGTTCGAATCCCTGTCTCTCCGCCATAATAGAATCAATAACTTAGCAACAAATCCTCTTTCCAGCGGGCCGGCCGGCTTCTTCCGGCGGTTTGTGGACCCGGTATCGCACTGAAGTTAAAGGGATTATCACCTATGAGTCTCCTGCGCGAGCTGAAGAGATCATCAGCCCTCGGCGCAACTTCAAGGCGCAAGACACTGACCGTGCTGCCCGAAGGCACACCAGTAAGCATGCGTATCGAATTCGGACAGTGTCATCCGCCGCCGCGGCCATTTTGGGAAGGTCCAGGCTAAATGCCGTATGGCGCGAGGCGGGAAGCCGGCCATGAACATCGATTCATTTGGGTGTGGCTACTTTAGAACGACGGGGCGGACGGCATCTCAGAACCCTAAACAGTTCGACACTGTGACCGCTTTATTGAAAGCAGATCGCTCCTTAAATGTTTAAAACAGTGTACGATGGAACTGTTTGGAGGCGGCAGAAACGGCGAACCAGCAAACGGTCGCCGGACCCAGGGTTGGGGTGTGATCTCGGAAGGGGGCGCATGGACATTGGAGAATGAACCCTCGGGGGTCACTTCAAAACCGGCCATAGAGGGTCACTTCAAAACCGGCCAACGGAACATCATCCTGGACGAACCTGTTTTACCCTACCGGATGGCTGTTTGGCAACCCCAATCCGATCC
>Ga0181536_10006600_pt1 | contig 11592 bp, 8 predicted proteins | sample PEATcosm2014_Bin_41_FD_121105 | JGI IMG/M metagenome (GOLD analysis project Ga0181536, IMG submission 121105) | Peatland microbial communities from MTU Mesocosm Facility, Houghton, MI, USA - PEATcosm2014_Bin17_60_metaG | ecosystem: Environmental > Terrestrial > Soil > Wetlands > Peat | place...
CTCGACGATGAAGTCAAGAGCGGCCGTTTTCGCGAGGACTTGTTTTATCGTTTGAACGTGGTGGAGCTGAACGTGCCGCCGCTGCGCGAGCGGCGCGAGGACATCCTGCCGCTGGCCGGCCGGTTCGTTGAGGAATTCACCAAAGGCCGCGCGCGTTTTTCAGACACGGTTTCCGCCTGCCTGGAACGGTATCCATGGCCGGGCAACGTGCGTGAGTTGCGCAATGCGATGGAACGGGCGGCGCTGCTTTCCCGCAGCGAATTGATCCTGCCCGAACATCTGCCCGCGCGCGTGCGCGAAGCCGCGGGATTACCGGCCGCCGCACCCGCCGGCGACGCCCAGCAACTGGAGGAAATCGAGCGCCAGGCCATCCTGCAGGCGTTGAAACAGCATGACTCCAACCGCACGGAAACCGCCAAGGCGCTGGGCATCAGCCGGCGTGCGTTGATTTACAAGCTTCAGCGTTTCCGGGAACAAGGCCACAGCGTGGATTAACTCTCGCTGCCGTTCGGAGTTCCGCGTTGGCACGGTTCGGACATCCGGACAGGCTTGTCACGTTCATCGCCTTCCTCTAATTTCGCGGCGGATTCAGGACACCACCGCATGCCGCCACCGCTTGATACGCCCGCCAATCCGGTCCCGCTCTGCGTGGACCTGGACGGCACGCTTATCAAGACCGATTTGCTCTGGGAATCGCTGGCGCGGCTGTTACGACGAAATCCGTTCCAGCTCCTGCCCGTTTTGTTTTGGTGGACGCGGGGCCGGGCTTTCTTGAAACGGCAGCTCGTCCGACGCGTCACGATTGATCCTGCCGCCCTGCCCTATCACGAACCGTTTCTCGCCTATCTGCGGGAACAAAAGGCCGCCGGACGAAAATTGATTCTCGTCACCGCCTCCGACCGCGACATGGCCCTGCCCGTGGCCAACCACGTCGGGCTGTTTGACGAAGTGCTGGGCAGCGACGGTAAAACCAACCTGCGCGGCGCCAACAAATTGAAAGTTCTTGTCGAAAAATTCGGCAGACGCGGTTTTGACTACGCCGGCAATTCGTCCGCCGATCTCGCTGTCTGGCGCGGCGCACGCGAAGCCATCGTCGTCAATGCCAGCGCCACCGTCCTGAAGCAGGCCGCGGAATGCGCCAAACCCGGCCCGACGTTCACGCAGGATTATTCGCCGTTCGCCACGTTGAAAAGCTTTCTCAACGAACTTCTGGTTCGCAGCGGTTATCTCCTGGCCATCGGCGCCGGGCTTTTGCTGACCGCCGCGTTCCCGAAAATCGGCATCGCCGGTTGCGCCTGGATTGCGCCGGCCCTGATGATGGCCGCCGCTCATGGCAAACGCGGCGGCGATGCTTTCCGTGTCGGTTATGTTGCCGGGTTGGTTCACTTTCTTTCGTCACTTTATTGGCTGCTGCTGATTCCGGTGACGGGCTTTCCGATTCTCGGCTGGTTTTTATTAAGTGCATTCATCGCGCTGTATCCGGCGGTCTGGGTCTGGCTCACCATGAAGTGCGAAGGAAGAAGTGAGAAGTATGAATCGTGGGCCGGTCGCACATTGTGGTCGCTTGCGGGCGCGGCTGTCTGGGTGGCGTTGGAAATGATCCGCGTCCGGTTCCTTGGCGGTTTTCCATGGAATCCACTCGGTGCTTCGCAATATCAACTGATTCCACTGATCCAAATTGCATCGGTGACGGGTGTTTATGGCATCTCATTTTTGGTCGTGTGGATTTCGTTGTCGCTGTTTTCTGCCACCCGCATGATTTTTCGGCGGCCGGCCTCCCGGTTTGCGTGGCAGACGGAAATTTTCCTGCCGCTGGCCGCAATGGCGGCGCTGTTTTCATTCGGTTTCGCGCGAATGAACGGACAAAATCCGCCCGGTGCGACGCTGCGCATCACGCTCGTTCAACCCAGCATTCCCCAAGCTTTGATTTGGGACCCGAACGCGAACGCCAACCGCTTCCGGCAACTGCTGGAACTGTCGGAAAGCGCACTTACGAACCAAACCGACCTGCTCATCTGGCCGGAATCCGCCGTACCGGAATTCGACGCGGTCAGCTACGCCGCCATTACCAACCTCGTCCGCACCCATCGCCTCTGGCTGATTTTCAATGCCGAAGATTATGTCCGGCGTTCCGGCGCCGGGATCAACAATGACTACGATGCTTTCAACGCGGCGTTTCTGTTCAATCCGGAAGGCCGTTGCGCGGCGGTTTACCACAAACAAAAGCTGGTCATCTTTGGCGAATACATTCCGCTCGTGCGCTGGCTACCGTTTGTCAAATGGTTTACGCCCATCACCGGCAGCTTTGCGTCCGGTGACCGTGTGGTGCCGTTTGAACTGGATTGGCGGGGCGAGCGCCCGTCGGGTCGAAGTCAAACGAAGACCGATCCTCGCGAGCCGTTCGGAGATACAAACGTACTTTCGATTGGCGGCTCGCCGGGAGTCTCGCCCCACCAAAAAGTCAAAACCGCCACGCTCATCTGTTTCGAGGACGTGTTCCCGGAACTCGCGCGGGAATACGTCCAGGACGACACGGATTTTCTGGTGAACCTGACGAACGACGGTTGGTTTGGCGAGGGCGCCGCGCAATGGCAACAGGCCGCCGCCGCCGTTTTTCGCGCCGTGGAAAATGGCGTGCCGGTGGTGCGCTCCTCCAACAACGGCCTGACGTGCTGGGCAGACGCCAACGGCCGGCTGCGTGAAATTTTCAGGGACCAAACCGGCAGCGTTTACGGCGTCGGCGCAATGACGATTGCACTCCCGTTGTCGCAACCCGGCGAAAAGCGCGCACCTACTTTTTACAATCAGCACGGCGATTGGTTTGGGTGGTTATGCGTCGGTATCACGGGCATTTTGTTTGTCGTAAAAATTTCAGGGCAACGTCGCAAACGACAACCTTGAATTCCTGAGTTCTTCTTTCCGGCTTGCCACTGCCTCGCGCCGGAATAAGCTTCTGCCCGAACGGAGTCTCTTAACCATTAACCCCGCATTCTATGCCATTCACCACTGCTCAAGTTGCAGAACAACTCCGGGGCGAAGTCCTCGGCGACGGTTCAGTCCAACTCACCGGCTTCGCGCCCGCCGACTGTGCCCGGGCCGGCGACCTCACTTTTGCCGAGAAGGAAACCCACTTCGCCGCTGCCGAACAAAGCCAGGCCGCCGCCATCCTCGTGTCGGAAGCATTTGCGCCGTCGAAGAAAGTCCTCATCCGCGTGCGAAACGCGCGCGTGGCCATGGCCAGGGTGCTGCCGCTCTTTTTCCCGCCGGACCAACAACCGTCCGGCATTCATCCGGGCGCGATTATTGATGCTTCGGCGCAAATTGATCCCACGGCGTGCATCGGGCCGGATTGCGTGCTGGGTGCGCGCGTGCGGCTCGGCGCGCGTTCCGTGCTCATGGGTGGCAACCATGTCGGTCGGGACTGTCAGATTGGCGACGATGTGTGCCTGTTCCCGAACGTCGTTGTTTATGCGCGGACGCAGATCGGTCATCGGGTCAGCATCCACGCCGGCACGGTCATCGGCTCGGACGGCTACGGCTACGTGTTCGACGAGGGCTGCCACCGCAAAGTGCTGCAGGTCGGCAATGTGATCATCCATGACGACGTGGAGATCGGCGCCAACTCGGCCATTGACCGCGGCGCGCTTGGTTCCACCGTCATCGGCCAGGGCACCAAGATTGATAATCTTGTGCATGTCGCGCACAACGTCGTCATTGGCCGGCACTGTCTGGTCATGGGCCAGTCGGGTTTTGCCGGCAGCACGCGCCTGGGAGATTACTGCGTGATTGCTTCGCAGTCGGGGATTGCGGGACATTTGAAGCTCGGCAACCAAGCGATGGTGGGCGCGAAGTCCGGTGTGATGCGCGACATTCCCGACGGAGGGCGAGTCTTGGGCATTCCAGCCGCGCCGGACAAGCAGGCCAAGCGGCAGATGATCGCGGTGCAGCAATTGCCGGACATGATCCACCGCCTGCGGGAACTGGAAGAGCAGGTGGAACAACTCCGCGCCAAAGCCGGCATTTAAAGGTGCAATGATATGACTTCCGTCCGGGGTGACTGGCAATCAGGAGATTGAACCGGCTGCTAAAAAAAGAAAGGCCGGACAACAGGTCCGGCCTCTTCATACAGAATCGAGAACTAAAGAACAAAATTACGATAACAACAACAATGGAATCATACCTCATGCCCCGCACCCTGCCAGTCACCAGTTCTGGCGACAAATCCCGAAAAAGGTTCGCGGCCAATTTGGCGGTTGTGCTACCGTCCATGCAGGAATTTTAATCATGGCGTTCTCATTCATTTTTCTCGGCAGCGGCACTTCGCAGGGCGTGCCCATCATTGGCAAGGAATATCCGCCGGCGTTTCTGGCCAATCCCAAAAACCACCGCACCCGGCCTTCCATTTACGTCGCCACGGACAAAGTCAAATTCGTCGTGGACACCACGCCGGAATTTCGCATCCAGATGCTCCGCGAAAACATCCGCTGGCTCGATGCGGTTATTTTCACCCATTCCCACGCCGATCACATCATGGGTCTGGATGATTGCCGCCGGTTTTGCGATTTGCGCAAAGGTGCGTTGCCGATTTATGCGAACGAGGAAACGATGGCGTCGCTTCGGCGTATTTTCATCTATGCGTTTGACGGGCGGGCAATTCCGAAAGGCTATTTCCATCCCGAACCCCATGTCATTGCCGGAACATTCACCTTGGGCGATTTGGAAATCATTCCCCTGCTCCTGCCGCATGGTTCGACAATAACGAACGGTTATCTTTTCGTGCAAAACGGCAAAAAACGGCTCGCTTATCTGAGCGACTGCAAGGAAATTCCAGCCGACGCGCTGGGAAAGGTCCAGGGCGTCGAAGTCGCCGTGCTCGACGCGTTGCGTTACACGCCGCATCCAACCCACATGTGCCTCGACGAAGCGCTGACGGCGGCGCGGCGCATCGGCGCGGTGCGGAACTATTTCACCCACCTCACGCACGATTACGACCACGACCCGGCGCAGGCGGAATTGCCCGAAGGCGTCACGCTCGCGTATGATGGCCTCAAGGTGGCGTGCAATGCGTAGGCCACAAAATTCCAACGTTCTGGCCCGTTGAAGGTCAAATGAAGGATGCATGAAAATTTTGGGGATTAAATTTCCAGTTCTTCTCCTTGCACTCGCGCCGTGGCTGGTCCACGCCGGCGGCGACGAGGTGGTCGTGATTTACAACAATCGCATGCCCGGATCGAAACTGGTGGCGGACCATTACGCCCAAATGCGGCAGGTGCCGGAAGCGCAGGTTTACGGATTCGACCTGCCCATCACCGAGGAGATGACGCGCGCCGAATTTGCCGACGCGCTGCAATTCCCGCTGGCCAGCCGGCTCGTCGTGGACAAGCTCTGGCGGTTTGGTTCCGTAACCAACGCCGCGACCAACGGCCAGCCGATGCGTGTCGAAAATCGCGTTGTTGAATCCAGGATTCGTTACGCGGTCCTCTGCTACGGCGTTCCGCTGAAAATTGCGTCCGACCCGAATTTGCGCGAACCGGGCCGGGAAAACGTCCGTCCGGAACTGCTGCGCAACGAAGCGGCGGTGGATTCCGAGCTGGCCTGGCTGCCGCTGGTGAAAATGAACGTCCCGCTTTCCGGACCGCTGCCCAACTGGGTCTATGGGGCCACGAACATGGCGCTGCTCCATCCCACCAACGGCATTTTGCTGGTCGCCCGGCTCGATGGTCCCAGCGTGGAGATTGCGCGCGGTCTGGTGGACAAGGCGCTCGCCGCCGAACGCGACGGTTTGTGGGGCCGCGCCTACTTCGACGCACGGGGATTGGACAAGACGAACAGCTATTATGTGGGTGACGAATGGATTCTGGGCGCGGCAGAACTTTGCCGCGAACTGGGTTTTGAAACAACCGTGGACAGAAATCCCGCCACGTTCCCCGCCGATTTTCCGATGAGCCAGATCGCGATTTATTGCGGCTGGTATGACGAGAATGTCTCCGGCCCGTTTGCGCTGCCCAAGGTTGAATTCATGCCCGGTGCGTTTGCGTATCATTTGCATTCCAGCAGCGCGGCCACGTTGCGGAGCACGAACCAGTTCTGGGCCGGCCCGCTGCTCGCCAAAGGCGCCACCTGCACCATGGGCTGCGTATATGAACCGTATCTTTCCTGCACGCCGAATGTCGCCGCCTTTCTGGCGCGGCTGATTGCCGGCGGATTCACGTTTGGCGAGGCCGCTTGGGCGGCGCAACCCGCTTTGTCCTGGCAGATAACCGTCGTGGGCGATCCGCTTTACCGGCCTTTTGCCAAAGAACCGTCGGTGTTGCACGCGGAATTCGCGCGCACCCATAATCCGCTCATCGAATGGTCTTATCTGCGGGTTGTGAATTTACGTCTGGTTCACGGTGCGCCCATTGCGCAACTCGCCGCTTTCCTCGAAACCATTCCCGCAACCGCCAATAGCGCCGTGCTCACCGAAAAACTTGCCGACCTTTACGAAATGCAGGGCAAACCATCCTTAGCCATTGAAACTTATCAACGTGCACTGAAACTCAATCCGTCGCCGGAACAGCGCATTCGCATCCGGCTTACGCTGGGCGAAAAACTTCTGGCGCAGAACCGCGAAACCGACGCCCTTGAAAAATACAAACAGCTTCTCAAGGAATCACCCGATTACCCCGGCAAGGCATCCGTCGAGGCAAGACTGGCCGCGCTCGAACAAAAACTCGCCGGCACCAACGCTCCGGCCAGCCCCAAACCGGCCAATTGATGAAACCATGAAACACACGAAACGTGAAACCATCCCAAGGAGCGCACGGCCATGGGTTAACAGCCCTTTGAAGAAGTAGCAGCCGGCGTAAGGAGGCTCTGAACGAATGATTATTCCCAAGGATATTTAAGCCTCGTTACCTCGGCTGCCACGAAAGGAAACATTTTTAAAAGGGCGTTAAACTTCTTTCGTGTTTTTTGTGTATTTCATGGTTAATTATTCCCATGGCCATTTTTTACGACACTCACGCGCATCTGGATTATCCGGATTACACGGATGATTTACCGGACTTGATCGAACGCGCCCAGGCCGCCGGCATCACCAGGATCATTTCCATCGGCACCGGTCTCGAAAGCAGCGCGCGCGCAATCAAACTGGCTGAACGTTTTGAGTGCGTTTTTGCCGCCGTCGGCTGGCATCCTTCAAATGCCCACGAAGCCCCGGACGATATTCGCGAGCCACTGCGCAAACTGGTGAAGCATCCCAAAGTCGTCGCCATCGGTGAAATCGGCCTCGACTATCATCATCTGCCGGGCAAAAAGCCCGGCGGCGCTGCCGACGACGACACGCGCTACAAGCAAAAACAGGCGCAGATTTTCCAACAACAACTCGAAGTCGCCATCGAAGCCGGACTGAACTGCGTGATTCACCAGCGCGACTCCTTTGACGACACTTTCGCCCAACTCAAGCCGTTCGCCGGCAGGGTGCGCGGGGTGTTTCATTGCTTCGGCGAGAGCGCCGACCGGATGCGCCGCGTTCTGGAAATCGGCTCGCTCGTCAGCTTCACCGGCATCGTCACGTTCAAGAACGGACAAAACGTCCGCGACACCGTCGCCGCCACGCCGCTGGAGAAATTCATGCTGGAAACCGATTGTCCGTATCTCGCGCCCGTGCCGTATCGCGGCAAACGCTGCGAACCGGCTTATGTGAAGGAAATTTCCGAAACCGTCGCCCAGGTGAAGGGCTGTTCGCTCGAAGACTTGAGCGCGGTGACGTGCAAAACGGCGGTGGAATTTTTCCCGAAGTTAAAGTAGCAAAGTCCGGCCATCCGGAAATTGCATCGGCCCGCAAGCAATGGCATTGCAATTGCGTATCAGACGGTGGTAAGAAGAGAGCAAACCAAATTGGCGCATCAACCGGCATGAAAATATGAAATCATTAAACATCTGCACCACATTGGCCCTTGTGGCCTTGGCCATCATCACGAGCTCCTGCGCGACTCCGTCGCGGGCGTTCCATAACACCGATCAGACCGCCCTGGTCATTCAATCGTTTGATTCCCAGGCCAGCCAGATGCTCCAGCCGAAAACCTCTGCCAGGGAAAACATTGACCAACTTTTAACCGAAGCGGCGGCTTTGCCCCAACACGAAACCGCCGTTGTCATTCTGGAGGATTACACCGAGGAAGAAATTGGCGACCAATTTCGCGACCGCGGAACGCCCTGGGTGGTAGGACTGCGGCGGCTGGGATATCAACACATTGTTTTCCTCAAAGGTCTGGGAGTGGCCAACCCGGAAGGGTTGATCACCATCGTCCAATATTATTAGCCCGAAGTTGCAGTAACGAAGACGTCGCCATCATGTTCAACTTCGGTTCCGGGTTGAATCATCCGTTGGGAAGCACTTATGATTCGAAAATCATGTCGGAAGAACTTCAACTGCGCATCCACGGCGAAGCTTCGCTGCCCACGCTCATTTATCTGCCCGGCTTGCACGGCGATTGGACGCTCATCGGCAGCTTTCGCAAGGTCATCGGCGGCCGGGTGCGCTTCATCGAAATCACCTACCCGCGAACGCTCACGTGGTCGCTGGACGATTACGCAGCGACCATCGAAGCCGCGCTGGCGCATAATGGCATCACCCGCGGCTGGCTGCTCGGCGAATCGTATGGCTCGCAGGTTTTGTGGGCACTGGTGGGGCGAGCGCCCTCGCGAGCCGCGGGCGACACGTCGAATCGCAATCACGAAAGCGGCTCGTCAGGAGCCTCGCCCCACCAAACAGCGAAAGAAATTTTCCAGATCGAAGGCGTGATTCTGGCGGGCGGGTTTGTGAAACATCCCATGCGCTGGGCGGTGCGGCTGGCGGAAAAATTCACCGGCAGGATTTCCACGGCGTTGTTCGTGCGAATCGTTTTCGGCTACGCCAAAATCGCGCGGTTCCGGTATCGCCATTCACCGGAGACGCTGGCGACCATTGACGAATTCGTTGTCCGCCGGACGGAACTGGACCGCCGCGCCGCGCAGCATCGTCTGCATTTGATGGCCCAAAACGATCCGCGCCCGATTGCCAGCCTGACTGGCCTGCCGGTGTTTGGCTTGAGTGGAATTCTTGATCCCATCGTGCCCTGGCCGTTCGTCCGGCGCTGGCTCAGGAAAAATTGTCCGGCATTGCGCGATTACAGAATCATTGACAGCGCCGATCACAATGTCCTCAGCACCGCGCCCGTGGAAGCGGCGAAGCAGGTCTTGGATTGGATGACGCGACCGTCGCAGGAATTGTGAGACCGCCGGATGCCGATTTGCACGTCGAGCCTTGCAGTCGGACCACCGACAACGCCCATTCTGAGAAAACATGTTGAGGCCCGGCGATCCTTTCCCTAAGTTTCTGTGCAATGGCCAACGAGATTGGAACCAAACCCTTGGGGTTTTTGAAATCTGTTGGGCTTGCACTCGGTGCGGCGGTCGCCTTCACACTGGCATATTCAATTCCAAGGGGCGGTTTTCTGATGATCGGTTTTCTCTACTGCCTTCTGGCATTGGCAAAGTTTGGGACGGCGCGCAGCGCGTTTTATCTCGGATTGGCGGTAGGGATGTCGGTTTATTCCCTCCAACTCTGGTTTTTCTACAACATTTTCAGCGCGGCGGCGATTGTGCTTTGGCTGATATTGGCGTTCTGGATTGCGCTGTTTGCCTTGATTGCACACACGTGTTTTGCCCGCTTCAAACCGACCGTAGCGGCAATATTGATTCCGTTCGTCTGGACCGGCGTGGAGTATTTTCGTAGCGAGCTGTATTATCTGCGGTTTTCCTGGCTGAATGTCGGCTACGCGTTTTCGGACTGGAGGATACTTCCATTCCAGATTCTCGGCGTCTATGGGGCGGGATTCCTGTTTGCGGGTTATGCGACGATATTTCTGACGGTCAGCCGGAAGATTTATGCGGTGGCCGCCGTTCTCCTGTCTCTTGGCTTTTTTGCCTTTCTGCTTCCAGCAACTGAAAATTCGGATGGGCCGGGACCGCGAGTTCAGGTTGCCGGCGTCCAACTCGAATTTTCTCCCGAAAGCCAAATCATCCTTGCCCTCAACCAGCTCGACAAACGATTTCCTCAGGCTGAACTGTTTGTTCTGAGCGAATACACCTTCACCGAACCCATACCTGAACGGATCCGGGCCTGGTGCCGCAAACACCAACGCTACCTCATCGTGGGGGGCGAAGATCCGGCAACCAATGGGAATTATTACGACACGGCATATGTAATCAGCACCAACGGGGAAATCGTTTTCAAACAGGCCAAGAGCATCCCCATCCAGTTTTTCAAGGACGGCCTGCCCGCACGGGAACAAAAGCTTTGGGACTCGCCTTGGGGAAAAATCGGCGTTTGCATCTGTTACGACCTGAGTTACAGCCGGGTAACCGACCGGCTGATCCGCCTCGGCGCCCAAGCCATCATTGTGCCGACCATGGATGTGGCCGATTGGGGCAGGCATGAGCATGAACTGCACGCGCGCATCGCACCAATTCGCGCGGCGGAATATGACGTTCCAATTTTCCGCGTGGCGAGTTCCGGCATTTCACAATTGGTGGACCGCACTGGTGATGTACAGGCCAGCGCACCGTTTCCTGGAGAAATCGCGACGCTTTCGGGCGTTTTGAAGTTTCATAAACCCGGCTACCTGCCGTTGGACCGCATGCTCGCGCCATTTTCCGTTTTGGTAACCGTGTCGGTCATTGGCAGCCTGGCGTTTATTTCATTCCGGCGAAAATTTTCGAAGCCACGCTAGGAAGCCGTGAAGCGTCAGAAAGCGCCCTGTTTTAGCGCGATTCCCTTGCTTGTTTTCACATTCCCAGCAAGCGCGAAATCACGCGCGCTGTTTCAAGATTGCTTCTGCAGATTTCCTGACGGATTCCGCCAATTCGCGCGGCTTCAAAACTTTTGCATCGCCGCCCCAGCTCAAAACCCAGCGCTCGATTTCGGAAAGACTGGAAAGCTTCAATTTCAATTCCACTCCCCCGCCCTTCCTTTCGCGGAGTTGCTGCGATTCGTGCCATTTCTTTTCGCGGACGTAATCGGCGGCGCGCGCGTTGAAACGGATGACGACTTCATATTCGCCTTCGCCGGAGTGGACGCCAAAGCTGCCGCGCAACCGTTTTTCGAGCGAGAATTTTTGCGGGCGCTCGAAGGTTTTGCCGGTCAGCTTCACGGATTGCACGCGCGCGGGAACGAAGGTGCGGATGTCCTTGCGCGCGTGGTCGTAGGCGAACAGATACCATTCGCCGTTGATGTTCGCCAGATGATACGGGTCAACGAGGCGCGGCTCGGTTTCCTTTCGCCCCGGCTTGCGATAAGCCAGTTCAATTTGCCGCCGGTGCGCGGCCGCCCGGGCCAGCGTGTCGAAAATTTCGAGATTCAAAATCGGCTCGGCGCGGGTGCGGAAGGAAATCGTCTGCCCGATGTCGGCGAGATTGAGCGAAATGGTGTCGGGCAGCGACTGCTCCATTTTCCGGATGGCGCTGAGGATCGGTTTCTCGAAGCTCGTGCCACGATATTGCTGGAGCGCCTTTTCGGCGACGATGAGCGCGAAGAGTTCGCCCTCGGTAATCTGGATGTTCGGGAAC
>Ga0181536_10006606_pt1 | contig 11585 bp, 23 predicted proteins | sample PEATcosm2014_Bin_41_FD_121105 | JGI IMG/M metagenome (GOLD analysis project Ga0181536, IMG submission 121105) | Peatland microbial communities from MTU Mesocosm Facility, Houghton, MI, USA - PEATcosm2014_Bin17_60_metaG | ecosystem: Environmental > Terrestrial > Soil > Wetlands > Peat | place...
CTTCGCGGCCGCGCCGGACGAGTCCCTCCCTGCTTTGGTTGCACAGGTTAGGAGGTCATGGATCAGTGTCAAGTCGAACCGCGAGACAAGCCCGCATCCCCGTGCTAACTTCAGCGCCTCGAACCAAGGGAGGAAACGATGCACAAAGTAGCATTAGGGGCAGTGGTTATGGCCTTCAGCATGTTGGCGGCGCCGGTGGCGTACGCGCAGATGAAAGTGACCAGCGATGACATAAGCGAAGGCGCCGCTAGCAAGAAGGACATGGAGGCGAACGTCTTTGGCTGCAAGGGCGACAATATTTCTCCGTCGTTGAAATGGACCGGAGCGCCGGACGGCACCAAGAGCTTCGCCATCAATCTCTATGACCCGGACGCGCCGACCGGCAGCGGTTTCTGGCATTGGGTGGTGTTCAACATTCCGGTATCGACGACATCGCTCCCGAAGGACGCCGGCGACGTGAAGAAGAAGCTCATGCCCAAGGGCGCCATCCAAGCCCGCAACGATTACGGCTTCTGGGGCTACGGCGGCATGTGCCCGCCGGAGGACAAGAGCACGCATCACTACAAATTGACGGTCTACGCCGTCGATGAAGACAAGCTGCAATTCGCCAAGGATAAAACGGTACCGGCGCCGGTCGTCGGTTTCGAGCTCCATTTCCATTCAAAAGCCAAAGCCGAGCTGAACTGGACCTTTAGTCGTCCTTAGTAGAGCGCGGTCCCCGACGCAGCGCGCCACGCGCGCGCTGCGTGACGGGCTTTATTCGTCGTTGCAGTTGACGCGCCCGATAGACTGGCGCGCCCGAAGGGATTCGAACCCCTGACCTCTGCCTTCGGAGGGTCATGAGCCTGCGAGTTTTCAATGACTTATAGGCGATTTTACGGGCAGTAACGACAGCTTTTCCAGGCAGGCAATCAGTGCCCCGCTCTGTGGTTGTTAGGCCGATCCGCCGCGGTGTGGCGCCGGACTACGAAGCGGGTTCCATAATAGCAAACTATGCGCAGGCGAAATCGGCTGTTTGGTGAAGGTCGAGTTGACCGCTCCGGCATGTTTGCCACTTGGTTGATCGCATCGCTACGATCTTCAATGAAGCAATAAACATCAGCGAAACGGCAGCGTATCTGTATCTAAAGAGGCCGTTTCGCAATTGATTGTTAGGCCCGGATTAACCGCCGCGCAAGATCGAAGCGGGTCAGCGACTCGTTAACTGTCGCCAGTAACTCGTGGTTACCCGGCCATGTGGCACGATGGCCAAATGACCACGATCAAAGCTCTACACGATCAGGCGTGGCGCGCCGTCGCCGCTGGCGAGGCCAAGCCACGCGACGCGGCCGAATATCTCGCCAAGGCGGCGAAGCTTGGCGCGACGCAACGGCAGTCGGCAAAGGCCATCGGCAATTTCATCGAGCGTTATTTGTCGTTTGAGGGCCGTCTTGCCCGCCTGCCGTTCATCGGCCGCAACATCTTTATCGGGGTTCTGGCAGCTGCTCTGTCCATGGCGAGCATCCCGTTTTTCGTACAGGGGGGCCTGTGGTGGTGGGTCGGACTCCTCGAAGTAGTTGTCGCGCTCGCGCTGCTTGGCGTGGGCGTTGCCTCCCTGACGGTGCGGCGTTTGCACGACCTCGGCTTTTCCGGCTACCACGCGATTTGGGTCGGCGTCGCGCAAACCGGGTGGGGCCTGCTGCATTATGGGCCGCCAAAAGTTGTGCTCGCCGCTTTGCCGCTCGCCGCCATCGGTGCCTGGGTGACATTGTGGGCTGGGAATGCCGCAGCCAATCGTTTCGGCGAGTGACGGATGGAAATCCTCGTCATCTGGACTGTGGTCGCGATCGTCGGGGCGATCGTCGCCACCAATAAGGGCCGATCGGGCGCTGGCTGGTTCTTCTTGTGCCTGTTGCTGACGCCCCTGGCGATCCTGGTGCTTTTAGCACTGCCGACACTCGACGCGCCGGGGACCAAGACGTGCCCGCAATGCGCGGAGACCGTAAAGGCCGCAGCGAAGATTTGCCACTTCTGTCACTATGAGTTTGCAGACAGTGCGCCCGGCCCGTTTGACACACCGGAGAAGCGCGCCGAACGAGGGAACAAGTTCCGGCGCTTTCTGTGGGATTTCGACTAATGGGACTGTTTGCTGAAATAGCGCGGCAGCGGCGCATTGACCAAGCCGAGCAAGCGGCGTCCACCGTCGCCGCCTATGCCGGTTGCGGTCCCGCCGGGCTGGCAAGAGGTTTGCTACCAAGGCCCACACGGCGAATTGCATTGTTCCTGTATGCCTCCGCCATGTTCCGGCCGGTCCTGATGGTGTCAGCCCACGCCGGGCGGTCGCCATGCTATGAAGGCGAACCATGAAAAAGTTTCTTGCCGTGCTGGCGCTAGTCGTCGCCAGTCCGGCTGTCGGCATGACGCTCAAGCCGCATCAAACTGCCGTATGGATTGACTATGAGGCCATGAAGGGTGCCGATAGGTTGATCCATGCAGGCGTCAACGGTTGGGACCCGAGCAGGTTACTGCCATTCCTGTCCTGCTTTGCGGAGCCCGGAGCCGAGATCACCGTCACAGCGACGCATGCATTTTATGGCTATGCCGAGGTTGTCGTGGCCTCCCAGAAATGCGCTGGCGTGGTTCATCTGGAGGCGATCGATACCGACGCCGCCCTCGCCGCCGCCAAGGAGGCGCGGGACGCTGACGCCAAGGAACGAGTCCGCATCTGCGAGGATTGGAGTAAGGCACTCGATGCCGAGGCAAAGGAAATTCTGGCGCAAGATGTGCACGGAGAAGAGGGTGTCCGCGCCGCATTGAAGCTAATGCATACGGCACAAGCGGACATCCGCCTTGCGGCGAGCCGGTGTCTGCAGTTTGTCAACGATATCGCGAAAGTGGACGCGAGCGCGAAAAAAGTGGAGGCGGCTTGCGAGAGCCGCGGCTTTCAATGGTGCCGCGGTGACGATCGAGACAAAATTGTTGGCGGACGATGATACCGACGCTGAATGAGAAAAGCCGCGCAGGGCGCGCGGCCAATCAAAGCGTCGCGTTGCTTTCCTTCAACACTAGGGGATGCACAAAAGGCAAAAACGGCTCCATGCACAAGGTCATAAAAATCCAGATTATAAAAGGCCCATCCGGCGAGAAGGGCACAGCTATTTTGACAGAAAAAGACTTCATCAGCTTCGCGCCCAGCGAGGGCAAAAATGAATTTATCCCACTCGCAAAAATTATGTGGGTTGATCTAACTGGCGGCGGAACCAAGATGCGAAAGTTTGAGATGCGCCTTCGCGACGGAAGGTCTTTTGAATGCTCAATGAGCAAACAGGATTATGGTGGGTTCATCAAAAAAGTACCCGTGAAAAGATAGCCGTTAGCCTGGCGCGACGGACGCTGACCTAACAGGCGGACAGCGAAGAAAGGCAATAACGGCGGGCACTTTCCCGCCGTTATTGCTTTTCCTTGTCTCCGCTTGCTTTTGGTTAGCGTCCGTTTTACGTTTGTATCACTCGGCCGCCACATGGGTGCGCGGTGGAGTCCCCCAACGATCAGGACCCTATCAGATGACCCAACGTGGCGCTTCGCCGCGTGCCGCAGCTACGGCTTACGGCATCGGCCAACATCACATGAGACGGCTTATCGCCGAAGGTCGCGTCGTACCGCGAGCATTGGGGCGACGTTCGATTGTGTTGTTCTCCGAGCTTGAAGGGGCGCTGCGCCAACTGCCGCGCACGCGGTCGAGCAAACGGGATGAAGAGGCGTGCCATGTCTGAGCGCATCGAAGGTCGAATTAAAAAGTGGTTCGACGAAAAAGGTTTTTGGTTTTTGCGTGGCGACGACGGCAACGATTACTTTGCACACATCAGCCAATTCGGATTTCTGCGACCAACCGAAGGCGCACGCGTTGCCTTCGATATCGGCGTAAATCCACGCACCGGCAAGCCGGAAGGGCAGAAAGTTTCAATTTTGGATGGAGAGTCCAATGCGTAATTTTAGACTCGAAGCCGAATTGAAGATCGCTGCTACGGCGGCTGGCTGCCTCGAAAGCGCGATCGACGATTTTGAGCTTGATGTCATCGATCACCGCATCACATCCGCAGCCGAAATTCCGGCGTGGATCGAAAAGGCCAAGGAGCAATTCCCGCATCGCTTTGCAATCCAGTCCGATTACGACGCCGAGATGTGCCAGAGGGCTTTCGTCTTCAAGAACCTCACCGCCGAGATGCAGTTGTACAAGGCCGTTGGCGAGCAACGTTTCAACGAACTGAAAGCCCTGTACGCGAACGGCGTTCCGGCGAGCGAGAAGAAAAAGCTCAAGCTCAACGGTAGCGCCGATCACAAGGATAACCCGTGGCTAGGCGAAACCAATCCGAAGACGGGGAGATACACTGACGCGACAATCACCAAACAAATGTCTTTGGTCCGTGCGGTTGGCCCCGAAAAGGCAGCAGCTATCGCAGCCGCCGTTGGGAGCCGTCTCGGCGATCTCTACGCGCCGGGCTTCAAGGGAGTCAGGTAAATGAGCAAAATTCATCACACCCATGATCGCAGCATCGAGCACGCCAAATCTCGGGAAGATATGGCGCATCGGCTGATCACGCCGAAGGGCACCGTTAGGTCAACGCGCGGCTTTGCGACCGCCGCCATAGACAACAGCGGTCCGGTGCCTGTGGCCGTTCATGCTCGGCCCGCGCTTGACGTTCAACCACGACATGGCGGGAAGGCTAAGGGTGGCGTCGTCACGCATTCATGGGGGAATACTCCACAGCAGATCGCGCAGAATGGCACCCGGCATCTGATCAAGGATGCCGTCGATGCGTCGTCGGCGAACCCTTTGGACCTGATGACTTCAAGTCAGGCCGGGAAACGTCAGCCGCCCTGCATGGTCCACGACGGAATGACCCGTCAGCAAATCGCCGGAGCAACTTTCGACGGCGAAGACATTCTCCGGCAAGCCGCAGGGCTGCCCAAGCAAGTGAAGGAAGATTAGGCCGCGCAAGCGACCTTGGAGCGGCTGAGGGGTTTTGAATGGGCTCCGACAAAAGACAGCCGCTCCATCAATTCCAAAAGAGGAGAAACGAAAATGAGCAAGAACTATCACACCGACTCCAAGAAGTTCATGCCGGGCAAATCGACCGGCACGTATCGCGGCCAGATGAAGCATGGCCGCGCGGTCGAAGCGTTCAAGGATGCGCTGCATACCGAGCAGCCGCGTAATCCTGTCGTTCGCCACGGGGATTGCCCCTCGGTTGGCACCGAAGATTTGGCCGATGTTAGTGCCCGTGGTGCAACGACATTCGGCGGGCCGAAGTCATGAGCGAATGGAGCAAGGTCGAAAAAGATTATTTCCGTTCGTTAATCGCGCTCGGAGAAACTGCGAGCCGTCTTTTACGCGCGTCGCAGCCCGGCAAGGTGCGCGCACTCTTGAAACTGTTTGCAGCGGCAGTTGACCGAAAGAGTCGGGCCGCCCGCAAAGTTGTAAGGCAAAAGAGGAAACGCCGTGGCTAAACGTCAATTCACAAGACCAGCGCCGGGTAATCGTTACTCGGCTGAGGAAAGAGCGGCGTGGGGACGTGCTCAAGATGCAGCGCGCGCGTTGCGCAATGCGCCCGGCTATCAGAAGCCTGCGCCAGCGAAGCGGGCGAGTCGAGCGCAGACATTGGTGGCTGACGTATCGGGCAGCGAGTGCTTCGACTCGTTGACCTACAAAAACGGAACTGTAACGGCTTCGTTCATCGGCCCGGCTAGCGGGGAGTGGCAGTACGATATGAGCTTGGCCGAAGCGCGGGAGTGGTTCAGCGACGACAGTTTGGGCGGATATTTCAACGACAACGTTCGTGAGCCGCCGGTAAAGGGGAATTGAAAATGAGCACCGCAGCCATTCAATCGGCGGCCTTCAACATGCGCCTTCGACGACGCGGCCGTCAGTTCGCATCGGCACTGACCGTTCACACGGCGGGATTGACCGTCGTCGGCGCTGATCAGTTCGGCGGCAACTACACATCCGGGGCGATGTTCGTTCAGGACGCTGTAGGTTTGCCTTGGGTTGCGACCACGTCAGGCGTCACCGGCAGCACTCCGCTAACTGGCAACGGCGTCGTCAACGACGGCAGTGTCACTTGGCTTCAATGGAGCGGCGTAATTCGCGCCGCGCCGCCAACACCCACACCGTAACTACAAACAGAGAGGTTGAAATAAGGACCATGGCGTTTCAAGGATACCGACACAAGTCCGACAAGACAGTCGGCGAGAATAAGGCCAGCCCGACGAAAGTCGCTGGTCGTGGCCCAGTGAGATACCGCGACGGCACGGAGAACAAAACGCCGAGTCCGACAGGAGCGGTGACTACGCCCGATCAGGCGCGGTCCACGTCGTGGGGTCGTAGCGGCGGCGCTGCGGGCGACAACCCCGGCAAGCAGGGGTTCGGCGGCGCAAGCTCAGTCAATCCAGGCGAGCGGCCTGGACCCGCAACGGTGAACCCTCAGGCCAGCACGGATCGCGTTCTCGACGCGCTCATTTCCGGCGGCGTCAAGGCGCTGGATACCGGCGACGACTGGCAGACACGCAAGCTCGACGATACGGGCACGTCGCCGCCCGTGCATCCGGCAATGGCGAAGCGTGGCATCGACTCCGGTTCGCCGGGCGGCACCCTTCCGGCGAAGAATGGAAATCCCACTTCGGATTGGGATGCCCGGCGTGCCGCGCAACTGAAAGTGGACAAGTAAAAGTTCAGTCGCGCGGTTCTGGCCACGGGACTGATAGGGACGGCGCGTGCGGGAGACCGCTCCACTGTGCTGTCATGCAGTGTGTTCATAGCGCGCCGTCCTACCAAATTTTGAGGAGATTTGAGTCATGCAGATTTTTGAGATGAAAACGGGCCGCTTTACGCCGCTGAGCGACGACGTGTTGGCCAAGTTCAATCCCGAACAGCTTGTCGCCTACAACGATCTTGCAGTGGCTGTCTCCGAACTCGGCGTCGCAGACGTGGAAGTCGAGAACGCTGCCGATGCGAACCGCGCGGCGGTCGCTGCCCTCCACGAAGCGGAAGCCATCGAAGCGAAGAAGCCGAAGTATTCGTTCTTGGATGCCCGTCGCGACGCGATTGCATCATACAGAAAGGCACATCCCTAATGACACAGTCCCCTGACAATCTCCCCTACTGGCGGAAGCCGGTAGTTCGGGTCGATCAAGTTGTTGATCCGCTCGAAGCGTCCGTCACTGACGGACCGCCGATCGACGATGCCGATCCCCTCGCCGACTTGCCGCCGGAAACGGTGGTAATGGCAGGTGACGAGGCTGCGCCCGCCGATGACGAACCGGCACGGGGTAATATGTCATCGCCGCAAGCGCACGCCTCGTCCCTCTCAGTCATGGATGCGCAGTCCGCCTTGGCTGACTCACACCTGCGGATGAGGCAAGCCAATGCTGCGCGACAGATTGCGCGCGGCAAGGTGGCGCAAGCACTGGAACGATTTCAGCGCGTGACGGGACAACGGCAAACCCAAGCTGATTTGATCCGTCAGCACTTGGCCAGCGAGCACCAGTTCAGGGCTGATCGTGCCGCAGGAAAGATCGCGCCCCGCCCGCAACCGCGTCTTGGCAGTGCCGTAGACGCTTATAGCTTTTACACGCGCAACAGCGGCAGAGGCGCTGGCGGCGGCCGAGCGTTCGGCCGGGGGGCATTTCCGAAGTCGATGCGCGGTCGCGTCATTCCCAAATGATGCGATTTTGGCGGTGGCTAGTTTTGGTCTTCTGGCATGAGGCTCGTCGTGAACATGAAAAAATATCGAACGACAGGACCCGACGTGATGCCGCCGAAGCGCAAGAAGAACGTCGATAAGGGCGTTGACGCTTTGCCGGATCACCGTATCCCGATTTACGATCATGAGGGCAATATGCGCGGGCACGTTGGCCACAAGGCCACGGCGGCGACCGTCTCCCGGTTCATCGGCCAACATGGTGCGAAGCTCGGCAAGAAGGATGGCCGCGATGCGTGGATCGCCCCCGACAGGAACGTGACTGGGGGCCATGGGAGCGTGGCGGCAATACCGCTAGAGAAATCGGTACGTGCGGCGCGCGGCTCCGTTCGCAGTTAGGGGCAGCAAATGAGCAACATCATTGAACTATCCGCGCATCGTCGCGATCGGGATCAGGAACTTTTCGACGCCCATCGATCGGCGCTGGTCGAACTGGTCTGCGCCTTCGCGGTTCACGCGGAAGGCGGCGATCAACTCGATCGGCTGGAAGCCGCGCAAGAAGAATTCGTCCGTGCGAGGCAGGCATTGAACGCGTGAGACCATGACCGACTCCGAGACCCAACTTCTTAAGATGTGGACCGCCGACGCCGCAGTATTTCGGCAGCGTACCCTTTGCACCGTCAACGGGATGGCAGACACCGGCATCCTCTCCGGCGGGGCGGATGGGCATATGTATGAGAGTTGGACCACACGGCAGAAGCTCAAGGCCGACGAGCGGAAGGCGAGCATCGCTGCGGCCACCGCCAAGCTCGAAGCCATCAAGGCCGCCATCTTGAAAGCGCCGAAGATTGCCGCTGCCCGCTTCAAGCGTGTCGGCAGCAAGAGCAAAGCCGCCAGTGCGGCCAGCGCGGCCCGCGCCAGAGCACGGCGCACCGGGGCCACAACCTATCGAGGCCAGACGTGCATTCGAGGGCACGACGGCATCCGCAACACCACGAACGGAAATTGTCTCAAGTGCGACGTTGAAAAGCAGCGTGAACGCCGAGCGGAGGCTAGGCAGCGACGGGATAGAGCCAGCCTGACTCAGAAGCGCGTCCAAACTCGCTGCCCGGCGCAAGAGGGTACTGGGTAGCCAAGGCTAGGAGAACGCATCAGGCGAGCGTTTAAATAGGTTGTTACAACCGATCGGCTCTATTTTCGCGAAAAAGAAATGATTTCAATGGCTTGTACTCGAAATTGCTGTACAGCGGCCCCGATTTTGGGGTAAAACGAACGGTAAGCGAAGGGGACCTATAACGGGTCCTAGAGGCGGCCGAACGCACCGGGCCGTCGATCCTCGCGGCAATAGGTGCGCAGACATGGTGCACCTATGCCACATCCCGCCCCCGCCAAAGTACGCCACGAAAAAGAGAAGCGCGCCGCCGTTCGCGCTGCGCTCGCTGGCGCTCGTCTCGATCCCAAGCAGCTAAAACTCGTCCTCTCCGCGCATGATGCGCTGTCCGCCAAAAATATCGCCCTCACCAAGCAAAGCGGTGAAGTCGTCGCCCGCACCAATGGTGCGAGCGATGATCGCGTTTACGCGACGGCGAGTTGGCGCATGGATGAAATCATCCGCCAAGGCGAGGACGTGTTGCAACGCCTCCGGCAACTCCAAGCACATTCGCAAATCCATGCCGCGATCTTGGCGAGGGAAGCCAAAGAGGCGCGCCAGTCATGACGATCACCAAAGATCAAGCCCGTGCGGCGCTCATGACATTGCGCGCCGGGCGCAGCCCTATGAACGGTAATCGTGCCATCCGCGCGATACTCGCGCAGTTCGGCGCGACCAACATCAACGAACTTGATCCGGCGCTGTATGAGAGCGTGATCGCGGCGGTGACGATCCCGACGTTATCGGACTTCTATGGCGTCGTGCTTGACGTGCCAGTGCCTGTCACTTCTGCCCTAGACGGGCAAAAACGTCTTGAACCGCCGCGCGCATCTGGCAGTCATCAATCAGTGATTACGACAACGCTTCCTGGTCGATCGACCAACGAGCGCGTCAAATCGCCACTCACGCTCGATCTCGAAGCTAGGCTCAAGGAGCGCGCTGGTAAGCCCCGGCAGGTCCCACACGGGCGAGTGGATATCGGTGCGCCGTCGCAATTCGGCGATCAAGATGACTCTGCGGTCCGTAATGTTCCAGGAACGAGGATGCTATGACCAAACAATCCGATGAAGGACTAAACGACGCAGCGGTGGTGATCGCAAATGCGCTCAACAATGTTGCCGAAGCCATCGAGGGCGTAGGCCAAAAGCTTGCACGCTATCTGCCCGATTGCCCCGACCGCATCAACGAAGAGGTAGCGTCGAGCCTCGTTAGTATCGCGGAAGCAATTTCCGAGCATACGGACGCCACCAAAAAGATTATGGAAGAGTCGAAGTCATGAGCGTCGTGAATAAACAACCATTCGCGGTGACGACGGCGCTCAAGCTCCGCGTCCTCTTTCCGAATTGGTACTTCTTCAAGATCGACCCCGGCACCAAGGACGGCGGCCTGCCATTCAATTGGAACACCACCGGCAACACGAACGATCCGAAGGTGATCGGCACGTGGCCGAAGAACTGCAACGTCGGCATCGCGCTCAAGAAGTCGAAGCTGATCGCCGCCGATGTCGATGTGAAGCCCGGCAAGGTCGGACAGGATACACTCGACAGCCTTGAGCTTGAGTGGGGACCGATGCCTGAGACTTATATCGTGCGGACCGGGAGCGGTGGCCTTCACTATTACTACACCGAGACCGACACAGTGAAGCATGTGTCGGGCAACAACAAGTTCGGCAAGGACATCGACGCACCCGGCTTTGTGTTGATCGCCGGTTGCCAGTTCGACGGCAAGCTCTACACGCCCGTCACCCCACCGATGCCACTGACACCCGCGCCGGATTGGTTCATCAACTACTTGGTGGAGAAGCCGACCACCAACGCCGACAACAATGACGAGCCTGCCGTCGATCCCGACCTGCCTGAGAACATCAAGCGCGCGATCTACTTCCTCAAGAACGATGCCCCGCCGTCGATTGAAGGCCAGAACGGCGACAACACGTTGCTGGCGGTATGCGGCACTCTCAAGGATTTGGGCATATCGCAGACGCAATCCGTCGAGCTAATCGAGGAGCACTATAACGTCGATGGCAAGTGCATTCCGGTTTGGCCGTCCGCCGATGTCGAGAAGAAGGTCGCGAACGCATGGGCGTATCTGACAGAGACTCAGCCCGGCGCGTTGGGCATCACCCCCGCAGAAGATTTCGCCGCTGATCCAATAGACCCGCTCACCCCGGAGGACGAGGCCGAACAAGAGAACATCCGCGCCGGGAATACGATGACCGTGCGTAACGAGTCCTACGGCAAGCGCAAGCGTGTCGTCATCACCACCGGCAACGATCACAAGACGCTCGCCGCGACGCAGAAGATCATCGGGCCGCAGATCGACTTGCCCGATCCGGTGTTCAAGCGCAACGGCAAGCTGGTCCGATTGTCGCGTAATCTCTCGGAAGGTGGCCCCGATCTGAAACACTTTGAGAAGGATGCGCTAGTCATTCAGGACATCACGAAACCATGGCTCACGACACGCGCAACGAGAAGCTGTGACTTCGGCTACAGCAAAGAGGTTGAAATCGAGACCCCCGTTCTCAACCCGGACGGCAAGCCCGTGCTGGATAATAAGGGCAGGCCCAAAGTCTCGGTGACGGTCGAGGAACGGTGGATACCGATGAACTTCCCGCCGCGCATCGCCGAACAGGTGCTCGGTGATACCTCCAACTGGCCGCTATTCCGAACGCTGTATTCGACAACAGAGACGCCGACGCTGCGCAGCGATGGCACGATCCTCGATGCGCCAGGGTACGACAAAGAGACCGGGCTGTTCTA
>Ga0181536_10006609_pt1 | contig 11584 bp, 11 predicted proteins | sample PEATcosm2014_Bin_41_FD_121105 | JGI IMG/M metagenome (GOLD analysis project Ga0181536, IMG submission 121105) | Peatland microbial communities from MTU Mesocosm Facility, Houghton, MI, USA - PEATcosm2014_Bin17_60_metaG | ecosystem: Environmental > Terrestrial > Soil > Wetlands > Peat | place...
CGCCCGCCGCTCTGCACTACGCTCCCGCCGGCCTTAGTCGCGGGATGCGCCACAGATTGTATGCGGCTACCGCGTACTGGAATAACCAACTCACTTTTTCCAGTCCGCGGAGCTTGACCTTCCTCATCCCCGCCACCGTTTTCAGCCACCCAAATGCCCGCTCGATGATCGGACGCCGCGATTGGCTCATCGCATATCCGCGGTGCCTGGTCGTCCGTCCGTCGATGGCGCTGCGCCGATTCTTGTTGTTTTGCGCCACGTGCGGAGTGATGTTCATCGCCTGCAAGGTCGTGACTAGGTCCCGGCTGTGATACGCCTTGTCTGCTCCCAATGTGAAGCGCTGGCCGTGCCTTCTCTTCCGCATCGCATCCGCCATCAAGAGCGCCGCGTCCGCCTCCGCCGTTCCATCAGCCTGCGTCAGCATCGCCTCCACGATGAACCCGTGCCGGTTCTCCACCATCACATGTCCCAGGTAGCTCAACTTCGCTTCGCTGCCGCGTGACTTCTTATACAGCCGCGCATCTGGATCGGTTTTCGAGGCGTGCGTTGCATTGCTGCGCTTCTCTCCGTGGAAGCTCGTCGTACCTGGGCTGTCGCTGTCGCCACCGTCCTTGCGTTGGAAGCTCTTCTGACTGGCCCAGGCTTCGATCATCGTCCCGTCCACCGTGAAGTGCTCCTGCGACAGATGCGGTTTGGCTTGCTCGAGCACTTCGCTAAAGAACTCGCGGGCCACCGTCTCATTCAGCAGCCGCTCGCGATTCTTGCTGAACACCGCGTGATTCCATACCGGCTCGTCCATCTCCAGTCCCACAAACCATCGGAACAACAGGTTGTAATCGAGTTGCTCCATCAGCATCCGTTCGCTGCGGATCGAGTAGAACGTCGGCAAAAGCAGCGCTCGTAATAAACGTTCCGGCGGGATCGAAGGCCGGCCATTGTCGGCATACATTTTGTCGAACCGCTTCGACATCCTCGCCAGAATCTGATCCACCAACCGCCGGATCGCCCGCAGCGGGTGGTCTGGTGGTACCCGCTCCTCCAGCGACACGTAGCTGAACATCCCGCCTTGCTGTTTCTCGTCTCCGCGCATAGCAACTAGACGCTGCCAACACGTTCTTGGCTACACATCGACGGGCTTTTTCAACAAGTTCCTAGGCGTCTTGCACGAGCGAACACTCGCAGCCGCACGTATGCGGCTACGATGCTCGTAACAAGAAGTGTGGCAGCCGCTCCAAGGGCCGCGTAAGCCCTGATCGCGGGAATTCCGATGCTAAATATCAGCACCACGTACGCCATGTTGACCACAGCTTCTGCTTTCGCACTTTCGAGACTGACGAGCCCTTGAGCGTACGGCACCGTTATCGAGCTGACCATCATACTCATCGTGAGAAGAACAATAAGATCGCGATTCCCAGCAAACGACCGCCCATACACCGCTATTAGCAGGCACCGCCCAAGAACGAGAAGACCGAGCACATGCCGCCGAGATGTCATCTCCGGTAGTCACCACCATGATCCAGTCGCGCCATCCTCCACAATCTTCTACGGAAAGCCGCACTTATGAAGTGCGCTCGGCGTCTTCGAACCTCTTCGGGCAACCACATGCCTAAATACAAGGCATAATCTATCGGCTTCGGCGAACCGTTCCGACCCATATCCCACAAGAGGGGGAAAAACATTCCCCATGCTTTCTGCTTGGAGGCTTGCGGCGCGACGATAGTTGCGATAAAGCCTGCGTATGAGCGGCGCGTTATACGTCCCTTAATGTCGTTAAGCCACTTCAATGACACTTCCCAATCGCAGAAGTGGTTGCGATCACAATTCCAAATCGCCAGGGGCTCCGGAACGAATTCAATAGCGACACCGGGCAACTGCGCGCACCGCAACAACCAATCCCACTCCTGATACCGCTTTAGTCCAGGCGTGAATTCACAGTGGCCAAAAACGTCTTTCGGCGCGAGAATCGTAATCGTAGAGACGAGGCCTTCGCCACACCTCCAGGAGTTTCGGGCCAACAGATATTCACTCAGGGGTGGCGCCGGCTGTTTGCGCGGCCAAATCTCGTCTCCGCCGGCTGTGCGGTGGATTACCTGGCATGACACGATAGGGTATTGACACTTCGAGTTGTGAGCTACCACGAGTTGCTTGGCAATCTTTCCAGGAAGCCACTCATCATCGTCATCCAGAAAGGCGACCCACTTCCCCCGCGCAGCTCTCACACCGGCATTCCGTGCACCGCATCCCCCCTCTTTCTCGGGAAGGACAATCACTCGCAGTCGATGGTCCGACACCCTGGACAAAGTCTTCTGCGTCGCTGCATCCGGACCATCAATCACTACAACCACCTCTAGATTCGAGTAGTTCTGATTCAGTGCACTGTTTACCGCACGAAGTACGAGTTCGGGTCGGTTATACGTTGGAATAACCGCGCTTACCAGGGGATCAATATTCGTCTTCATTGGAATTCCGATGCGAATCTGCACCTACACCGGGTCTATTGTGCCGTACTCCCCTTATCGCCGCCCTATCGCGCCGACGATCACGCCAGCACCGTTCAGGATCTTCTGCATTCCTCTTACCGCCTGAGCTTTGCCCTTCACTGCGGAAGCAGTCACCACGCAAACTCCCTTGCAGACACGCAAGACCCCGCGGACGATTGTCCTTGATCGGCCTTCGTGCTTGGTTAGAAGAAAGGCTGTGTTTCCTGTACGGTATGCCCGTGCCAACAGCCACTTCACACGTGCGCGCTGGGCGGGAACCCAATCCTCAACGACCGCTTCGTTACACCAGACAATTCGGCCTCCCGATTGATGAAGCCGAGCAAACCAGTCCCCATCCTCGCCACCGGTAAGTGTGAACTTTTCATCAAACCCACCAATACGGTCGAACGCGCTGAGCTTCAAAAGTGTGTTTCCAGTACGACTTTCTTTCAGGTGAGTCCCCGTCGGGTACCGTTCTCTATCAAAGAACCGCCCAACTCGAATCCACTCCGGCACGTCCGACGTAAAATGGGGAACGACGGGCCCCGACACAGCATCGGCGTCATAGTCTTCTTGGCAGGACACCAAATGCTTCAGCCACTGGTTCATGGGAACTTCGTCGTCATCTATGAACACAAGAAACTCCCCGAACTGCCGAGCCACTTCCATTGCCCTATTTCTAACGTGCGAGTAACCGCGCCGGCTCTCGGTCACATAAGTGAGAGGAAGAAGCAAAACGCGCCGACCCTCATCACATATTTCTCTTGTCAAGACGGCTCCCTCGTTGTCCACCACTACGATTCTGACCTCACACTCAGGAGGTAGTTCCTGCTTGGATAGAGCATCCAGCAAGCGAGTCAGCTCAGTGGGGCGCTTATAGGTCGGGATGCATATCACTATCCGTTTCCGCATATCAGTGGCGTTCACAGTCAAAACGCGGCAAGGGCCCATAGGCGCCTGTGTCTGGTGTTCTGATAGGACCGTGCTGCTGTGGCAAAACCGCAATACCGCGCACCGCGAGAGGCAGAACGAGAATACGATATCAGAAGGTTATCGACCGCCGCCGGCACGGTTATGCCAACCTGCGTGGATCCGCGGCGTTATCCACGCCGTCGCCGACGACCCTTCCGCCCGTATTAAGGCCGTGGCGCGAAACCGAGACAGCAACCGACACGTACACGCACCAGTAGATGCTGCTGGTGGCGCCTAGGCTCTCTGCGACGTTGTACACGAGCAGGAAAACGAGGTACAGAAATGGCCAAAGAACGTCATCGCCCGAAGAACGGCGGACTGCGGCCGCCGCCCTGGCGAGGTACACTACAAAGCCGCACACGAATACAGCCACACCGGTCGCGCCAAGGGCCAGTGCCAAATCTAAAAGGCCGCTGTGAGCCTCGTGGGCAGCCCAACCGGCTTGTTGCTGGATGCGCCATTCTGTGGTGGTATCGCTATACCACAACGCATTGAAGCCGTATCCAAGCCACGGGCGACGCAGTATCACGGTTAACACAATAACCCACAGATCAGTCCGGCCGGTGAGTGTGGCGTCTCGACCGAGCAGTTTCAGCATGCCCGCTGAGTCAAAGCCTATCAACGGAATAGCGCATAAGCAGGCAGCGACGCCAGCAATACTGACGAGCGCCGGAAGAGTCAGTCGCAGGCGCCCCAGACGACACATCACGTAGCATGCAAGCAACAACCCACTGATCACCATTGCGGTGCGTGAGCCCGATGCTAACAGAAGAGCAACGGAAAGAAGAAGTCCACATAACCGGAGCACCCGGTGGTCACGCGGCAACATTATGAATACGAGGCAAGAAAGGGACATCAAACTCCCTAAAACATTCTTCTGGACGAATATCCCCTTCCAATCACCCACGTGACCGGCCTCGCTGGAAATACCATACGAAGGAAACCACAGGGCCGCACACAAGCTGGCGATGGCTATGAGCCCCAGGCATGCCGCAAGTAGGAACAGTTGGCGGTCAGGGCGAAACCGCGCCCCCAGATACACACCAAATAGCGTTGTTGCGAGTAGCACCAGACCACGCCTAAACGTCACCCCGGGAACGTCAGACCAGAGTGAAGAGGCTACGGCAAGTACACTGAGCGCGAGCAAAGGCCACGCTTTGGGTATTGCGCTAGCAAATGTGCGCCAGTGCCGCAGTATACAAACACCGGCGATAGCAAAAATCGCACACATGAGAAGTAGCGCAGAAATCCTACTATCGTTCGGGGTGTCTTCTTCGTAACCAAAAAGAATCCAAAAGCCATTGCTACTGAGCATCAACAGTACAGCGAAGGCCGTGAAGTACTCAAAAATTAAAACCGTCCCCCTATCGACTGGCATTGAGTGTTTCATGGCGCCTACAGATTAATCACCGACTCGGCAGAAAGTGACGGTGGGAGCAAGTCACTCGACGCGACCACGTTCCTTGCGAGACGGCCGTCCCGCTGATGTATGGTACGGCACAGGATCCACATTCCGGCCATGAAAGTTCCGTCGCAAAGCAGACTCGACCACGCAGCACCCCTCCAGGAGTATCGCGGGATGGCCCAGAGGTTGACCAGGACGTTGAAGATCGCGATGCCGAACTGTAACCCGGTCCGGATGCCTTGATACCCAGCACCTGTCAGAGCGTCCGCGAAGAGGACCTGTATGGACTTGAACAATGGCAGTAGAGCAAGCCAGCGCAGCGCAATACAGGTGTCTTTGAAGTCCGGACCAAGGAAGTATGGAACGTATGGCGCGCCAACAAACAAGGTGGCTGTAGCAATTCCGCCGCCTAAGACGGTTATAGGCAAGTAGCGTTTGGCATACTTATAGCTGCCGGCAACTCCCCGGGCTCCACTGCGGAAGAAGCCAGGATAGGTGGCGGTGAGCAACGAACTAACCGGCGTAAAGGAAATGGTTACGAAACGATATGCGGCTGCGTAGATTGCGACGGCGCCGAGGGTCGACAGCCGCGCCAGCATAACTTTGTCGATATCATTGTTGATGTTGTACGCGGCTAGACCAGTTGCGAAGTATAGTCCTTGACGGAGTTCCAGTTTTGAGCGGTCAACTTTGGAGCTACCTTTGCCGATGCGAACCCGGACCCACGCCATTCCGATCGCCGCGCCGACAATGGTAGTTAGCAAATATACAGCGGACCAGTGCACAGCCAGGCAATGGTGAACGAGCGCGGATAATGTGGCGATACCTGCTAATCGAACGAGCGCTGAGACTATTTTCAGTTGGGCGACAACGTCTAACCGTTCAATCGCCTGAAAGGCCATCGTGGCGGCGTCAGTAAACTTCGAGAACAGCAGCTCTGCAAGGCAGATCAATACGATAACAACCAAGTGAATCGATTGCGGCAGGAAGAGGCGGGTAAGTGTAATGAGCGCTGCCGATGCGACGGCACCTGAGACTACAGTCATCGATATGAGGTTACACCAATACTGAGGAAAGGCCTGCCTGTCGCGGGCGACATGTTTGATCAGAATGCTTCCCCCCCCGAGTCCGACGAAGGGGCACAGTAGCTGGGTAGAAGCCGCAACGGCGGTAAAGGCTCCGTACTCCTTTGGCCCAAGGCTACGCGCAATGATTACGAAATATGCGGCTTGTATGAACAGGCAAAGACTTTGGCCAAACAACATCCAACCAGTATTCTGCGCAAGGGAGCTTTTGCGGTATTGTCTGACAAGCGTCCTTATAATGGATGTCATCGGGCCTTGTTCATTGCAAAGGGGATTAAATCGCCGGTCCAGATGCGCTAGGCCGCACCCGTGCCGCGAAATACGGCTGGGAAGGTCTTGAAAAGAATCACTATGTCCATAAGAAGCGACCATTCGTCGATGTATTTGAGATCTAGAGCGATCCACCGGTCAAAATCTGTATCGCTGCGTCCGTTAATCTGCCACAGACATGTTAGCCCCGGCTTCACACTGAAGCGTCGCATCAAGGAAGCGTTGTCGAATCGGGAAACATCACGTTTCGGAAGTGGCCGTGGTCCTACCAAGGACATTTCGCCAAGCAATACGTTGAAGAATTGTGGCAATTCGTCGAGCGAAGACTTTCGCAGAAGCCGTCCGATCGCAGTGATTCTGGGGTCGTTTCGGATTTTGAATGCCGGGCCCTGGACTTCGTTGCGGGATTCCAGCTCTGCTTGTCGTTTCTCCGCATCCGGCATCATCGTACGGAATTTGTACATGCGGAAGCAGCGTTTATGTAGCCCGTAACGGTCCTGGGCGAAAAAGACCATACCGGGGCTCGTAACCTTGATGCCTATTGCAATTGCGATCATCACCGGCCCGAACAGCAACAGCCCGACTATCGCTCCGACAACGTCGACGCATCGCTTCACCACCAACCTGTAGTCGTCCGTCACTACCTTGAGGCTGACAAGGGGCGAACCCTCGTCGGGTTCAAACCTAGGCCTGGCGAGGGATAGTTGGAAAACATCGGAAAGGTATTTCGCTTCGACGCCGGCCCGCTCGCACGTCTGGATGGCAGTCTGAATCTCGTCGTAACAGGACTTCGCTGGCAGTGCAATCACCACCTCATCCACGGGCCGGTTCATCAGAATGGCTTCTAGATCCTCAATCCCGCCAAGCATGCGCTTTCCAATAGTGGCGGTTACCGAGTGACCGTTCGTGTCTACAAAGCCCAGTACCTGCGTATACTTCTCACCTGGCCCCCGAAGGCGCTCATATATAGCCGAAGCGCGTGGACCGCTTCCGACGATGATCACGTTTCGCGGGCCAGTGAAGGCGTTGGCGAGACGACTGGCGAACGCACGAGCCACAAGGCGGCCGCACAGACAGGCCATGATCGCAGTCGGCAAGAAATACAGGACAATGGGGGGGGTAAACGCCCCGGTTTGCGAGGTTAGCGGGAAGAGCAGGGCAAAGACGGACGCGACGACGCAGGCTTTGGTCACCTGCACCAGCTCTTTCCAGAAGGGCGCCTTTTGTGACGGGCGGGAAAGACCGAATGCCCGGAACGCCGTGACCCATGCGAGAAGAAAAAGTGCCGCGAGAAGCAGATTCTTGACCGTGATGCGGATCGCCAGGAAAGCTCCGATTCCCTCCGGCATGCGAGCCCAATTGACGCCTACAAAAACGCCGAGCAGTAGCAACAACACGACGGCAGCGTTGACGAACGCGTAGACACGACGGGCTATTGGGTTTGATGTCCGGTACATGGATGAGAGCTCTGTAAGGGCTTGGTGGGCCGATTACCACATAGGCCGCGCGATTCCGTTCTGCCGACAGGTGGGTGAATTAGAGATTGGGCGATCGGGCCGCTGCGTCTCGATCGCTGTTGCAACGGTTGCGATTTGTAGCTAGTGCATGGTGGGGTTCCAATAGGTTCCAACGCTGGTCCACTTGACGAAGCGTTCGATTTTGCTGATTTCATTTTGCGGAACGATCAGCAGGTCTCCGGGACGGAGGTCGGCGAGCGGTTCCGCTGTGGCTTTGGGATTCATGGCAGCTTTCAGATCCAGGATTTCGGCCTTTGCCAGGTCGGCTCCTACGCGGCGAAATAGGATCACCTGGGAGTGTTTCGCGCTGGCGGCTTTGAAACCGCCGGCCATAGCGATTGCCTGGAGGGCCGTGACCTGGCCGCGCATTTCGAACTTGCCGGGGGTATTGACTTCGCCGCCGACGACGAAATAGGGCTTCTCGAATCCTGTCAGCACGAGGGTGATTTCGGGGTCCTTGAGGCGCTGGCTGGCTTTGGCAATGAGCGCAGCTCTTGCCTGATCGAGGGTGAGCCCCTGAAGTTTCAGATCGCCCACGATCTGCAAAGTGGCGAAGCCGTCTGGCTGGACGGTGACCGTCTGGTCGAATTCGGGCGTGTAGCGGTAGTGAATCTCCAGCACGTCGGTGGGCTCTATACGGTAGCGCGGGTCGCGTTCGGAGAAGCCGCCGGGCTGGGCGAAAGCTGCGCCCGCGCAGATTAAGGAGAGGAAGAAACAATGGATCCGCATGGTATTACCTCCGGCCGGTAAGGATGCTGCCGGCCAGCTTAACGCCCTTCGATGCCAGCAACTGGCAGTCCTGCCGAACCTGTAACTTGGTGGTGACGCCCGATACGGCCGCGAGAATGGCGGAATCGGCCATGGCGGCGATTTCCGCCGAGCCCGGAACCGCGCCGGGCGCCGGACAATCCATCACGACGGCGTCGAAGTTCAGGCGTAGAGCTTCCAGCCATTTTTCCGGTTCGGAGCGGCCGCGGGATTTAAAGAAACTGATGTGATTTCCGGCCGGGGCGGGCCAGAGCCAGACATTTTCGGTGCCGCCGGGGACGTAGTCGGGCTCGTGTGGAACGGGCACCTGTTTCATGCGCAGCAGGGTCTTCACAAGGACGATGACCACGCGCTTGCCAGCGGCGGCGAGCTCGGCGGCAAGGTCTTCACAGACATGGGGATCGCCATGGTTGACAATGGCCACAGCGGCGGGGGTCTGGAAGAAGCGGCGGATCAAATCGGAGTACACTCCGGCTGGCGTCACGGCTTCCGACCCAGATTTTTCGAGAATGGCGTAGTTTCGACTCATCGTTTCTCCTTGGCTCCCGGAAGGACTTGTTCGCGGATCACCCGAGACGCATGGCCGTAACGGTCACCAAGAGAACCATGGCGCCGGCGATCCAGGCGGCGCGGAAAGAGCGGTTGACTTGCCGAAACGCCACGACGGATTCTTCGAGCGGAACGGCGGCCAGCTGGGGCGGCGCTTCAGAGGATCGTTCCGAGGAAGATTCCGGCATTTCCACCGAGATCGACTGGCTGACGGGCAGAACGGACTGTTCCACTGCGACGCGGGAGTTCTGTACGACGCCGGTTTCCGGAGCGCCGAGGGTGATTCTTTCGGTGCTTAAGGAAAGTTCGAGGTCTGCCACGGCTTCGGCAACTTCGGCGCGGCCCACCTGATGACGGTTGAGGGCATAGGCGAGGCTGAGGGAATTGAAACAAATAGTGTTGATGTTGCGCGGAACGCCTGCCGACGCGCGGGCAATGGCGCCGCGAGCGTCCGGATCGAACAGGGAGGCTGGGGCGCCGGCGGTTTGCAGCCGGTGGTCTATATAAGCTTCCACTTCGGCGCGGTCGAGCGGTTTCAGGTGGAAGACGCAGTTCAGGCGCTGGCGGATCTGATCGCAATCGGGCTTTTTGAGGGTTTCCGACAGGCCGGGCTGACCGGCGAGAACGATCTGCACCAGCTTCTCCGTGGGCGTCTCAAAATTGGAGAGCATGCGGATGGCTTCGAGGGTGTCGCGATTCAGTTCCTGGGCTTCGTCGAAGATGACGACGCGGACTTTGCTCGCGCGGCGGGTTTCCATGAGGTATTCGTAGAACAGGCGGTGGTTGCGGGCCGGGGTTGCGGTGGGCTAGATACCCGGGGATTCCAGGATGGCTTCGAGGACGGTAGCGCGGTCGAAAAAGGGATGGGGCAGGTACGCGGTTTCGGCCTTGCCTTCGAGCAGATGAACGAGCTGCACGAGGACGCTGGTCTTGCCGAGGCCGGGCTGGCCGACAAGCAGGGCGAGACCGCGGCGCTGCTGGATGGCGTAATAGAGAGTGGCGACGGCTTCGCGGTGCTGTCCGGTTTCGAAGAAGAAACGACGGTCCGGGGAGACGCCGAAGGGTTCTTCGCGGAGTCCGAAGTGAGATCGATACATACGTCAAACCTGAGTGGCTGCGGATCAAGAGCGATAGGCGATGCCGAGAACCGGCAAGCCGGTGACCGATTCCAGGGAAGCGGGGTCGTCCACGGTTTCGCCGGAAGGGCCGGGAGTAGGGGAGAAATACTCGGCGGCGAAAGCTAGACCCAAGCTAAGGAAAGCGGCCAGCACTACTCCGAGAGCGATTTTCAGCAGGATGGGCTTGGGCAGGTGCGGCACGGTGGGGGTTTCGGCAATGGCGACGTTCGCGATCTTCTGCTGGTCAAGCGATTCGGCGATGCGGGCTTCTTCAGCTTTCTTGACGTAGAGCAGGTAGTTGTCTTCGGCTTCTTTCTGGGTGCGGACCAGGTCGTCATGGGTGGAGGTGGCGCTGCCGAGCTTCATGAGGTTCTGACGATTGATCCACGACTGGCGAGCCAGGGCCTGACGGCGCGCCTGCAATCCGGCGAGTTCGGCTTGCTGTTTGGCCTGATCGATCTCGAGTGTCTGGCGGATGAGGTTGATATCGGTAGCCTGCTCGACACCGTTCATCTTTGTGGCCTTTTCCAAAGCTGCCTGGGTGTCGGCGATTTCCTGGTCGGCCTCAAGGACCATGCGGTCGTCGGGACGGAACTTGGCGAGGAGCAGGGTCCGGCGGTTCTGCAGTTCAGCCAGCATGGTACCCAGGCGTTCGACAGAGTACTGGTTTGTCACAGTGCGGCTCTGGGTGACGACGCGCGGGGCGGCGGCGGCGAGCTGGGCGCGGGTATCGGCGATTTGTGAGGTGTAGTCGCGGATGCTAGCATCGGCCTGATCCAGGGCGAACTCGGCGTCCGACACCTTTTGGATTAGGGTGTTTTTTTGCTCCTCGATCAGAACGATATTCTCGCTGCGGCGGAACTCGGCGAGTTTGGCCTCGGCCTCGGTGAGTTCGTGCTGGTAGCGGCTGGCTTGCCTGCTGAAGAACTGATAGGTGCCGGGTGTACCATGCACCTTGAGGTGTTCATCTAGGTAGGATTCGGCCAACTGCTGCAGCACGGCGGCGGCAAGGCGGGGGTCGGGAGAGATGTAATCGACCTGAATGATATCGGATTTTTTTACGGGCTCAATGTCGAGCTTTTTCTTGAGGCGCTTCACCGCTTTTTCGACGGATACGGCAAGACGATCGGCGGGTGCCGGCTCATCAGAGGTTTCGAGCTTCTCGAGCGAGCATTTTACTACGACCTGCTGGAGAAGGTTGTTGCTGTTAAGCAGTTCGATCTCGGAATTGATCTGGGACTCGTCGACTTCGGCCATGTTCATCGAACCGTTGTTGCTGTCGGCCGAGACAATCGTGTCGGCGCGCTCATTTTTCACCAGCACCTTCATGTGGGCTTCGTACTGCTTGGGCATCAGGAATAGGACGGCGGTGACGGCGGCGACGACCACTAGGAAGGTGATGACGATCTGACGTTTACGC
>Ga0181536_10006611_pt1 | contig 11581 bp, 10 predicted proteins | sample PEATcosm2014_Bin_41_FD_121105 | JGI IMG/M metagenome (GOLD analysis project Ga0181536, IMG submission 121105) | Peatland microbial communities from MTU Mesocosm Facility, Houghton, MI, USA - PEATcosm2014_Bin17_60_metaG | ecosystem: Environmental > Terrestrial > Soil > Wetlands > Peat | place...
CGAGCAGCAGGACGTCTTTAACGCCGCGCTTCGCGAGGTGATAAGCGATGGAGGCACCGATCACGCCGCCGCCTAGTACCACTACTCGAGCCCTTGCCGGAATCGTCGATGCCATAACTAGTCGCTCCTCGAAGTTGCTGGCTCATCCGACGGCGGCGATACGACGCGGCCGAAGGACGAGTGAAAAGATGGCTGCACGCGCCGGAAAATGACTCTCAAAGTCCTCAAATGCGGGCTTGCATCCTTACCCCGCCAATGATCAGTCGAACTCGTGTTTATACAGCGCCCAGAGTGCCTCGAACCTCGGCATTAGCAAGTCAGCAAGTCCTGACATTTCCGCTTTCTGTCCAGGGAGCGTGATCTTCATGCTTTCGGACACTTCCTCGGGCGTAAGAAAGAAATACGGATCGAGGTCCGTCTCCATCACCTCAGTGACTAAGCGCAGTGCCGCCATCACCTGAAATGCGTGAATCTCCCTCAATCGCTGTTCCAATTCCGACGAACGCAGCTCCCCGTGATAGTGGTGCAGCGCTGTCCGACAGACTGCATCATCCGCCTCCGCCCACATGAGCATCTCACCGAGATCCCACATCGGATGACCGTACGCGCCGCCGTCCCAGTCGATGAACATAATTTCCCCGGTTCTGTCGAAGATCATGTTCACGAAGACCATATCGTTGTGGGTGAATTTCGGCACATAGGGAGCGATGGCCTTCTCGAGTCGATTGGTTATCGCCCGAAATTCCGCCACTCTGTCTACCCATTTCGACGGAATAAAGTCGGTGGCCTTCTTGCCGGTCTCCATCGAATTCAGATAGCGTCGTACAGTGTCGAACGGCCACCAGTAGCTGATCGTCTCCCTCACTGCAGCGGCACCGTCGTGAAGGATCTTCATTCGAGCGATGACTCGGCGAAGTACGTCCGGATCCTTCATCTGTTCCAATGTCATTCCCTTCCCGTCCACAAATTCCGTTACCGTGAGATTTGGCTCGGCGTAGACAAGCCGAGGACCGAGCCCAAGCGCATGCGCTGCGATCGTACATTGCACGACGGATGTCTGGCGGGTACGGTACTGGTCGAAGCCGACGCGCACGGCGTACCGCGCACCAGTTCGTTCGGTAACAAAAAACGTCCTGTTTTGCAGTCCGCCGAATTTTTGCTCCGCGTTTACCGGTCCAGCCCAGATCGGAAGTTCACGTATGTACTCCAACGTCTGAGATGGCGTCCAAGAGCGACGGATGCTCGAAATGTCGTTGATTGCCAGCTCTCCTCCAGCCATTCGTTATTTTCTATCCCACATTGTTTAGCCACTGCGTCAATTCCGACGCTAACGATTTAAGCGCAAAAACCTGTTCGCGGTGCACTGCAACTTCTCATCACGCGCGCACAACCCGCGACCTGTCGAAAAACCTGAGAACACCGATCAGTAGCATGAAAGACGCGAGCACCGCGACGAACGCCAACGAGTTCACCGTAAGATAGTCAGGCGTCGCTAGAAATCCGGCGATTGCAGGTCCGACCGCCAATCCTCCGAGCGTTGCTGCATTGACGAGCATGGCTGCGCTGCTCGAATTGTCGACGACAGTGACCGCTTCGAACTGGAATGGCGTCACTATGTTCCATGAAAATCCAAACAAGCATCCCAACAATACGAAGTGTTGCACCGGCTTCACGAGCGCCAGACAGGCAATCGTCAGCAGCAACGCCGAAAAGCCGACGTAGAGCGATCTGCGGATGCCGAAGCGAGACCCGACGATTGAAACGGCAACACCGCCGAGCATTGACGCGAACAAGACCAGAGACAGGCCGAACTCGACGTCTGCTGGCTTCCCACCCCAAGCAACGCCCATGAATGACAGGTACGCGTAGATAGCACCGGCGCCCGCGAAGTACATGAGCACAGAACTGACGGCGAGCCATCCGGCAACGCTCGGCCGAGCCTGCCCCGCCGTTGCATCGGTGCCAGGATCGCCTCGGCCCCTCGGCAGGGGATTGCACAGCAAGACTGAGACTCCCGCGAGAATCGCAATCAGTCCGAACAATCCACCCGCACCATATCGGCTCGCGATCGGCTCAAGCAACGGAATTCCAATCGCCCCACCGCCGAGCTGAACGGCATTGAATATTGCCAGATCCCTCGCGCCATCTCCCTGAGCGAGCACGGCATAGGTGACCGCCATAACGATGCCTGAGCCGCAGCCGGCGACTAGCCGAGTGGCCAACAATTCTGGAAATGGACCTGCGTTCGCGGACGCTACGTTCGCCATGCATAGCATCAGCAATCCAATTGCGGCAGCGCCTCGCCAGGTCAGTTTCTGAAGGAGCGACGGCAACATGGCGCATACTGTCGTGCCGACCGCAATGCCGCCCATATCCGCGAGGGCCACGAGTCCGCTCTGACTCTCATTGAGTCCGCGAGCGCGCGCCAAAACGGTTAGAAACACGGGCAGCGAATTGACTACCAAGGCGGCGACCACACCGACAGAGATCGCGGCGACGCGCTTTGAACACGTAAGATGGCGGCCTGATGCCGGCTCACTTGTTAGCATATCGTAGATACCCCAGCCAATGACGCGTTCGCTTCCCCGCATGTCAACATACTCAATGCGCTTGATTGCGCCCTCAACATCGCGCGCCGGAAAGTTTTCGCGATTAAAAGCGGCGGCCACTGCAGATGATGTGCAGCGATTAGAGGACCGATTCCTCGCACTCAAGGTATCGTTTCGTGCAAGCTCGAAAAGAATGCCGTGTCGAGACGAGCGTTCCACGGGGACATACCCTGCAGATGGACTGCCGACGGGCCACCGCCGACCCAGGCAGAGTCTTTCATTTTATCGATGTTAGGTCAAGCGTACTACGACGGTGCTCTGCCCGATCTCATGCCATGCCCGGCCAGCCACGGGGGAGCCGCCCGCCTGATCCCAGAACAGACACCTTCCGGCGCCAGCAGCTGACCGGCCCCCTTGTCAGCGCCGCTGCCATGCGAGCTTATGCCGGCGTGTTTCCCACAAAACGACCCGGGCCCCTTCTGATGCCGCCTCTGATAAGCAGGCGTAGTATGGGCACAGGAGGTCGACCAGATAAGTGCCGGGTAGGTGCATACGGTGATGCCGTCGACGGCGTACTCATTCCGGAAAACGTCAGACGCCCACGGGTCTTCGGCGGCGCCTACCTTCTTACGGATAGGACAGATGTACTAGATTGCCGGGGTACGCGCATGATAACATCTAAAACTCCCGACATGGGATCCATCCCGATGGCAAGCAACTCCGATACCCCCAACTCGCGCCCGACGGGGAATTCCGGTTCGCGGCGGCGCGCTAGCGGCTCGCGGCGTAGCGCGACCTCAGCCGATACGCGTCAAGTAATCCTGGCCGCGGCCGAAAAGGTCCTGATAAGGGTCGGCTACGCCAGCTTCACTACCCGGAAAGTAGCTGCGGCAGCGGGCATCGCTGTCGGAAACCTGACCTATCACTTTCCAAATAAGGTAGAGCTCACGGAAGCCCTGATCGATTATATTCTCGACCGGTATATCGATCAGATTCGCAACCCTGCTTCGGCGACCCCGAACGACGCCGGCAGCGGCAATCCGTTAGCTGATCTCGTGCGTTGGACCATCAATGACGCGGTCACGCCGCCGATAGGCCGCATTTGCCGTGAATTGTGGGCCATGGCGTGCCACCAGAAGTTTGCCGCACGGGCCATGGATGGTTTTTACCTGAAGGTCACGCAGGCCGCTGCCCAGTTGGCGCAGACAGCTTATCCGACCATGACCGACGATGAGGCGGCGCACCTCACCTATTTCATGGCGATTCTTTCCGAAGGAGCGGTTGTTTTGTTTGGAACAAACCCAGACGCTCACAAGCTCCTTCCCGGCGTTATCGAACTAGCGGTGCGGGCCATTGAGCACCTTGTAACGCCCGACATTTCGACTGCGGAACGAGCGAAACAGGGAAGATTCAGTAGCGACCACAAGCAGCCAAGGGCCACGAAGCCACGCATAGCGAACAGCCCGAATCTCTAACGCCCTGTACACGTCGATGCTTTTATGCGTTTGCATCGGACAATTGAAGACTTGACTTTCAGCCACTCAGCGGTAGACCGCACGGCCACAGTGGCAGCGCGTACGGCGGAATGGACTTCTGATGTCACGGGAGACCTCGCCCGTATTCGAATTCCTCCGGCGAGGGACTCACTGTCTGAAGTCACTGATAGAGACTTTGCGGGTCCGACAGATGTCTCATGAGCTATTGCTCGAAGCGGTCGAACCGGCGCCGCTCCCGCGCGGCGCGGTTCAGGTTCTCCGGGATGACAACAACATGGACACCCTGGCGCTGCGCTGCACAAGGCGTTCCTGTTCATCCAAAGCCTGCGCCTTCTCTTCGGTATCTGACTGAAGTTGCAGCTCGATCGCCGCCTCCGTCTCGTCCGGTACCGCCTCGACTCCACGCACCTCGAGCGGGAGAGCGATGCCATTTCCTTCGGAATGTTGCGACCGCACTGCGAGCGGGGGGGCGGGCGTCCCGCCCGGCTTTAACGGTCGGGTCCAAGAATTGGCGTACGGCCATGGCCGATAGGCATACGGGCCTCCGGCGATCAACACCCAACTATTGACCCTTCGTGCACCGCCGTGGCAAGGCCTCGTGACTCGTTTTTTCTGGGATGGCTCCGGACACTGGTGTCCGACAATAATGTAGGTGCCGCAACGTAAAAAGTCGCCTTTAAGCTTGACTTCGTAGCAAATCAGATCTAGTTTTCCGGGATAGCTCCGACACTGCTGTCCGACAATAATGTCGGTGTCTCAACGTAAAAAGGTCACCTTTAAGCTTGACTTCGTAGCAAAACACAGGTCTATTTCTATCATTGTTAGGACGGTGGTCCTACGCGTAGATAGCGGTGAACCATTTGCCAGCTATGCGCTACGGGAGAGGCGTTTCCGGCTGACTCAAATATTCAGCGACTTTGAGAAACCCATTATTGGGTCCGATCGGCTTTCGATCCGACGAAGGCGCGACTGGGAGGGGATCAAAAATGCAACTTATGGAGCGGTCTTTTATGTACAGAAGGATTGCGGTAATAGGTTCCTTGCTCGGGGTAGCCCTGCTTCTTGGCTCGTCCCGAGCAGCGGCGCAGTCAACCTCCGCGACTGCGTCCACTACTTCCACCGACTCTCAGCTTTCCGAGATTGTCGTTACAGCTGAAAAGAGAGAGTCGACTGTTCAAAAAACACCTTTTAGCATCACCGCGATCTCGGGCGACGAACTTACATCGCGCGGGATTTCGTCCATCGCTGGAGTTATTGCTGATGTACCAGGCATTTCCGTTCGGTCCGCGGGACCTGGGCAGACTGAACTTGAAATGCGCGGCCTTTCATCCTCTGGCGGCGCGGCGCCTACAGTCGGGTTTTATCTTGACGACGCTCCGCTCACGCCGCCCGTCGCGGCGCTCAACGGAAAGGTGGTAATCGACCCCGATCTCTACGATCTAGCAAGAGCAGAAGTGCTCCGCGGCCCACAAGGCACACTGTATGGATCCGGTTCCATGGGCGGAACCATCAGGCTGATTACCAATCAGCCGACAATGAACCAATTCAGCGGATCCTTGGAGGTTGACGGTTCCGGCACCAAGAATGGGGGCGCAAACGGTGGCGTAAACTTGATGCTGAACATCCCCGTTATCGACGATAAGGTGGCGATTCGGGCCGTCTTGACTGATAAATATAACAGCGGGTGGCTCGATCGAATCTATGAAAATCCATTCCCACTTCCCACCAACAATGGATGCGCTCCCGGGCCATTTGTTGGATGTGCAAGAGGCAACGTCTTAGCAGGGCATGCCGTCAGCGTCGACAACAACGTCAATTGGGAGCACCTCCAAGGGGGTCGTGTTGAACTTCTGGTAACGCCGACAGACAACCTCAAGATCGAAACCACCGCGATGTATCAACGGATCACGCAAGGTGGGCCCAATACCTTCGATTCACCTCCAGGCATCCTCGACGGGAAGGGGGCTCATTACGAGGCTGAGAACGTGGCTGAGCCATACGCCGATACGTTTAATCTGCTGAGCAATACGATCACATACGACTTCGACTGGGCACGACTGAGTGCGGCCACGAGCTATTGGTATCGCGCCTCTAAGCAAGATCTCGATATCGGCGATGTAATCCAAAATCTTTTTTTCCTGCCGAACTTCATCGATACGCCACAAATGAACGTTTATGAATACGATTACTCGAAACAAATCAGCGAGGAGATTCGTTTGGCGTCAGAGGGATCCGGCCCGTTTCAATGGATTGGCGGCGTCTTTTACAGCGACCTGCATTCGACCTTCGACTCGGGAGCGGCGGTACCGCAAATGTGCGGATTATCTATTGGAGGGTGTGCGGCGAATCCCACCGGTGATATATATCTCGCTAACAATCCGTACCTTATCAAGCAATTCGCAGCGTTTGGCGAGGCCTCGTATCAATTCACTCCAACGCTGAAAGGCACGATTGGGGTGCGATACTTCGATTTTCAGAATGCGATTTCGTACTACCAATCAGGGTTAGATGCTCAATCAGAAAATGCCATTCCAACATTGGGGGCGGTTTCGTCGAGAAATAGAGGCGCGACCCCTAAGGCAAATATCGCTTATGAACCCAGCGGGGATCTGACAATTTACGGTACCGTGTCAGAGGGATTTCGGCCAGGCGGGGTAAACCTGCCGGTTCCTACGAATTTCTGCGGGGGATCGCTGCAAGCGCTGGGACTTACCCAGGCACCGCCATCCTACGGACCTGACAACGTTTGGAACTATGAAGTTGGCGAAAAAGCGAGGATGTTCGACAACCGGCTGACAATAAATGCCGACGTTTACTACATCAAGTGGAACAAGATTCAGGAGCCCATCACGCTTGCATGCGGCTACCCGTATACGGCAAACGCAGGTAACGCGGCCACTTATGGACCAGAAATCGAGGCATCCCTGCGTATCACGCCGGAGTTATCAATAGAGGGCACCTTCACTTACACGCATGCGGCCCTAACCAGTGTGGCGCCCAATTCGGGCTTTGAGATCGGCGAGCGCCTGTTGAACATTCCACAATATACTGAAACCACCTCGGTGGTTTACCGTACCCCGCTCACCCAGAGCAGCACCTTAACCGGCCGGGTCTCCAACTCGATCGTCGGCGCTACGCTGGACGAGGCTTACACGTTTGTTCGACTTCCTGCATACGACATCATCAATGCAAGATTAGAATTGGAGCACGGGGGAATCATTTATTCTGCCTACGCCAACAATCTTACCGACAAGCGAGCAGAGATTTCGGCAAACAATACTGAGATTACGGGCAACACCCCGACTCTCACGCGACTTTCGACTAACCAGCCCTTAACGGTCGGGCTTGATCTGCGGTTCAAGTTCTAATGGACGCGAATTGCCAACGAAACCGCAGTGTTGCTAGCTACCGGATAGTCCGGAACAATGCCAAATCACCTTTTCTGTCGAGCCCTATTGGCGGTGTCGCTGACTATCACGGGCATCACCTACAGCGCCGAGCTGGTTATAGCAGAACACTGGGTAGGAGGTTGGGCAACGGCGCCGGAAGATCTTCGTAGTGTTGAGAACGATATTGCTTTTGGCGGAAAGGCCTCTCATCAGTCACTAAATAACCAAACCATTCGCATGGTGATTCATACGACTCTTCCTGGGAAGCGTGTGCGGCTCCGATTTGACAACAGGTACGGTGAGACCGACCTATCAATCGATGCTGCGTCGGTGGGTCTTACATCGCACGACGCTAGCCTCCGAGGCCCGCCGGTCGCTATAACCTTTAACGGCGAGAGGTCTGTAAAAATTGCGGCGGCCGCCAACGTAGTAAGCGACCCCGTGAATTTAGCGGTTGGCGCAAACGAAGCGCTTTCGGCTAGCGCATTTTTTGATCGCATTACAAGTATATCTACAAGCCACTCCATAGATAGCATCGCTGGCACAAGCTATATCGCAGTCGGGGATTCCACGATGGATGTCGAGGGCCACGCATACGTGTCCCGCACCATTGGCTGGGATTTTCTCGATGCAGTCGACGTCGACACAAGTATGACCGCGTTCAGTATTGTTCTATTGGGTGATTCCATAACCGACGGATATGGATTGTCAGTGGACAAAGGCCAGCGATGGTCAGACTGTCTTGCCGCCCGGATAAGGAAATCCGATGTGCCGGCCAGCGTACTTAACTTGGGAATATCCGGGAATCGCGTATTGCCCTCGAATATGAACAGCGGCCAATCAGGGGATCCAGGGCGAATATTCGGCGCCTCGGCACTGTCGCGATTTGACCACGACGTGTTGGACCAGTCGGAAGTAAGATTTCTGTTTATCCTTGAGGGAATCAATGATATCGGAATCGCTTCCCCTGAAGTCACCGCTGATCAGATTGTATCCGGCCTTCGGCTCCTCGTGGCACGGGCGCATGAGCATGGCATTCGAGTGTATGGTTCGACGTTGACGCCTGCCCTAGGAACGGCTGGGTACGATCAGACTGGTGGGTACACCCTCGCCAAAGAGGCAAAACGTGTTGCGGTAAATGCTGCTATACGAAATCTAATGATATTTGATGCTGTTGTGGATTTTGATCGCATCGTGCGAGATGCACGGGCTCCGGCGCATTGGCGCAATGGCTTGAGTGTGGACGAACTGCACCCAAACCTCAGTGCGTCACGGCTTATGTGTCGATCTGTGCCATTAGATCTATTCATGTCTCCATAGCATGATTGGTAACGCGTTTTCCAAGGCCAAAGCCAGCTTTGATGTAGTGGACGCCTACTTCACCTATTTAAAGCGCGCCCAACAGAGGGGATACGGCGGCGAGGATGCCGCACGCGTATTTGATGTGCTTGCCCCCGATGTACGTCGGGTCAAATAGTGCGAGCTGTCGGGTCTTGTGGATCCCGCACTTGGTATCTCTAGAGGGACCCCACCGCGTACATTTCGAACGCAACTCGCCAACCCCTGGGGGTACGTCTCCAGCCGGACAGTACTCGGTAGCGTTCAATCTCCGATCCCGCCTTTGCGGGTTCACAGACAGCATCAAAGTAGGTCATTGCCAAAGACTCGACTTCCGTAACAGGATCCGCCACCGAAAACCGGATTTTTGCTCCGGCTCCCCATCCCTTCAGTATTTCTTCAAGCCGCGGCTTAAAGGCAGCGACCCCTCGAATTGCCGTCGCCGTCCCCTCAGCGACAAGTACGGCGTCCGGATGATACAAAAGATCGATTATCTCGTCCGCGCTAGTACCTCGCGCAACCGCCGTCTCAACCTGTCGAAAAACGGCGTTTATCTGCAGCTTTGCATCGGGCACTGGGAGCTCCTCGTACATCTGTACTATTCCAGTATCAGGACTGTTGCGGCCTAAAGTCAATGACTCATGGCTCCCGGACTTGCGGGGATAAGTCCCACGCTTTCATAACCGCCTGTAGTGCTCGGGTCTCGAAGACTATGAGTTCCCGATATTCATCGTGAAATTCCCAGGTGCCTTGAAATCCCTGTGGGACAACAAACGCCTCGCCTTGGGTAAAGCGTTCCGGACTCGCCCCGTCCGCCGTCAGAATCGTATGGCCGTGCAGCACGACTACGAATTCATCGTACGACGTGTGGGAGAATCGCAGCGTTCCATTCTGCGGCGCGTATACCAAGGCGGAGATCTGGCCTTCAAACCACGTCTTGTAGCGGGAAGGTTCGACTCCATTCACAACCATCTCCGCAGGCCAGGGATTCATCAGGTCAAGCTGAGCACCGCTCGCTATGGCAGTCGTCAGACGGACTGGATTGATGATTGCGCGCTCACCTGCGTGGATATTCATTGGCGCTCCCTGGTTTGGATAGTGGACTTCACTCCTGACTGTACTATTGCGTGCGTTCAAATAACAGCTGTAGTACAATCGTCCTATATGCTTTAGGTTCATGCCTCGACTCGTTCGGGACGGTGCTCGCTCTGGAAATGGGGCTAAGGTTGCACAGTTTCGCCAACCATCGTTGGGCACGTATCACGCCTATCGAGGATTAATCCATGGTTAAGCTTTTACCGGCCGTTACACTTCTCGCCTTAAGCCTCGGCTCGGCGTCTCATGTGTGTGCCGTAGTGGCCACGGGCGATGAAGCATCCAGCAGCGAATGGACGGTGATCGGTGGTAATGCCGGAGTCTGGCATTACAGCGCTTTGAAGCAGATTAACGCCGGAAACGTCAAGAATCTCGGGTTGGCTTGGATGGCTGACATTCCGTCCAAAGATGGCCTCGTAGGCAATCCTTTAGTCAGGGATGGGGTCGTGTATCAGAGTGGTCCTCTCGGCCGCATTTATGCGAATGATGTTCGCACTGGGAAGCTCCTCTGGCGGTTTGCCCCAGAGGTCCACTTTAACGAGAAGACGTCACTCGCGGCACTTTGGAGCAGTCGCTACAACCGCGGTGTTGCAGTGCTCGGCGACAATGTCTATGTGGCGTCCGGCGACTGCCGGCTGTTTGCCGTGGACCGTAAAACGGGCAAAGAAGTGTGGCGTGTTGTCTCATGCGATAGCACAAAGACCTATGGAATAACTGGGGCTCCTCGCGTGGGCGATGGCAAGGTATTTATCGGCAACAACTGCATTGACTCCGGCGCCGAGCGTGGCTATGTCGATGCATTCGACGCCAAGACGGGTAAGCGCGCCTGGCGCTTTTACACGATGCCCGGGGACGCCTCAATGCCTTTTGAGAATAAGACCATGGAGATGGCATCCAAAACGTGGGGAACCGATTACTGGAAGCATACGCATGGATGTGTTAGCCCGTATGACGCAATGACCTACGATGAGAAACTGAATCTTTTGTACATTGGGACGGGAAGCGGATCGCCCTGGAGTCCGGCGGAGCGTTCCAAGGATGCGGGCGACGAGCTGTTTTCCGATTCGATCGTCGCGGTAAATGCAACCACTGGAGAGTACGTGTGGCACTATCAAACGGTGCAACATGACGGCTGGGATTTCGATGCCACATGGCAAATATCAATTGCGGAGTTGCCGATAAGGGGAGTGAAACGTCGCGTGATAATGACCACGCCGAAGAATGGGTTCTTCTACGTTCTGGATGCAAAGACTGGCCGCTTCCTGTCTGCCAACAACTACACCCCGGTCAATTGGGCTTCGCGGATCGACGCGAAGACGGGTCGGCCTGTCACAATTCCGGACGCACGTTATTGGGAGCGGCCGACCGAGAAGACGATTGTCTCCCCGGGTCCTCTAGGGGCGCATAACTGGCAAGCCAATTCGTACAATCCCACCACGGGACTCGTATACCTCCCTGTGATTATTGCTCCCACGCTTATGCAGCCGGACCCGGAGGCTCACGTCGGCGGGATGGTTTTTAATATGTACTACGGCGATACCGGGGATCCGAAATGGCGTTCGGGCGGGGAATTGGTTGCGTGGGATCCCGTAACACAGAAGGCTCGATGGCGCGTCAAGCGTGCGCTCCCCATGAACGGCGGAATGTTATCGACGGCCGGTAATTTGGTGTTTCAGGGTACCGCGGAGGGGACATTCGATGCGTTCGCTGCCGA
>Ga0181536_10006614_pt1 | contig 11581 bp, 9 predicted proteins | sample PEATcosm2014_Bin_41_FD_121105 | JGI IMG/M metagenome (GOLD analysis project Ga0181536, IMG submission 121105) | Peatland microbial communities from MTU Mesocosm Facility, Houghton, MI, USA - PEATcosm2014_Bin17_60_metaG | ecosystem: Environmental > Terrestrial > Soil > Wetlands > Peat | place...
AGATCGGTGCCGGTGACGAGAAAGGGATCATTTGGTTGCTTGACCATAACCTGCTCCTGATGAGATAGGCCGGTTCGCCCTCATCGGCGAACGGTACCCGCAGGCTGCTCCTGCGCGCTCGGACGGTTCGGTCGAACCGGCCTCTGCATCAACTCCACGATCGCCCTTGCTCTTCCGTCACGGTAGAGAAAGGCTTCCAGCCCGATCCTCACGATTCCGCGACTGGAAGAGTTCGAGGAGAACGATGCTTGAATAGTAGAACATGGTTAACGTGAAGTCGTCAACCCCACGGCGGCTCGCGCGGCGCCGCCGGTGAGGGTGGGCAGGACGGCAATATTCCCAAAGGGACACGGGGGAGACCATACGGCGGCTCCGCGAGGGAGCCCCGCCCTTAGCGAGGATATACGACAAGGACCGATCAGGCCGTCTTGCGCTTGCGGCGAAGCGCCGCGCCGAGGCCGATCAGGGCCGAGCCGAAGATAGTGAGCGATGCGGGCTCGGGCACGCTCGACGGCGCCGCTTCAGCAAAATCGCCTGAATAGAAGGGTCCGCTCGGCAGGCCAGACGGCGTTCCGTCCTGAAGCAGCGTCCCAGAAGTCGAATATTGCCAGAGGAGGTTACCAGCACCAGAATTAAACCATAAGGTCCCGTCGGCGGGATCGAAGCCCAGCGAATCCTCAGTAACACCTACCACGGTTGTGAAGGACGACAGCAGCGCGCCGGTAAGCGAGTAGTCGGCGATCGTGGAAAGGCCGCCGTTGCTGCTGAGCCAGAGCGAGTTGTTGAAGGGATCGTAGGCGATGCCGATCCATTGGAAGGCTCCGGGACTGGGCGAAAAGAGCACGATCGGATTTTGAAAGTTCAGATTGGTCTCAACGACGTTTTCCGTGTAATGGTTGTTGTAAAATTCTATCGTGTAGTTGTGCGTGCCATCAGAAGTGCTGTCATAGGTAGCATTAAAGGTCTCGCCGGCCGGCGGCGGAGTATCGGTCCAGCTCGTCACGGTCGGTGTCCCGCTAAGCGTGTATTGCCCGGCGGTGCCCGGACTTCCATAGACATTGCCCCACCAGTCCGTGCTTACCACATTCGTTACGGCGAGGCTGGACTCGCAGTTACTGCCGGCGGGACATCCTGCTCCGACGCCGTAGGCCCAGGGGAAGCTGTTGATGACGCTGGTGCCCTGCACGACGTAGATTGTCTCGTTCCCGACGTCGTCGAGATAGTAGGGGCTGATCGGCCCGACGAAGCTGGCCCAAGCAGGCGACATGCCCAGAATGATGCCGACGCCCATGAGCGCTGCAGCAGCCCTTGCGAGATTTCGGATTGATTGCATGTGGCACTCCTTCACGCTGGACTCTAACAAGGTGTGAGGAGGTCCCACATGATGCATTTGCACTATGCGCGCAAAATAAAATAACGGTCTCGTCGTCAACTATTGGCAAGCCTCCCATTCGTCCATCCCGCACGATATGCATTGCTCACGGCATATCCTAACTGCGCCGTAGCGTATGCGGACGGGTCACTTCGAGATCGCGATCGTCGAGCGGACCAGTGGCGACAACCAATGTCTCCCAGCCGTCTGATTTCTGCGGGACATCAGGCGGTTTTTGCGCCAGGAGCTTTGTCAATTCTTCGGCGGTGTGCATGGTCTCAGCAAGCTCATTCTCAATGGTGCTGTCGATACCAATGGCGCCAGCGAGCGCTTGTAGCCGATCCACCACCTGCAAGGCGCTTAGCTCAAGCTCGGCGTGCTCCTGATGCTCTTCGGTGATGATCGAAACAGTGGCCCCAAGCTCCTGTTGAACGGCGATGACTGCGGCACGGGCCTCCCACACCTGGACACCAGCACTGCTACCGTCCGGCACCGGCATCTGTAGTTTGCCGATTTCGCGCAGCCTGTTCTTGCCAGCGGGTGGCACGCCGAGACCGCAGAGACCAGCTTCAATTCCACGGCTGAGCCGCATCCCTGGCGGCATGACGATCTTGATGTCGTCGGCACCAAGGGCTGCCAACGCCTCATCGGGGCTGTCCGTACCGGAGCGGTCATTCATCAGAAACACTCCTTCAACTCGTCAAGGCTGTAAGGATCATCCGCAGCGATCTCGGTAATGGCGTCGTCGCGGTCGATGGTGACGGTGCCGCTCAGCGCCAATTGCTCGGCTTCCTCGCGCTTGTAATTCTTGACCCATCTGAGGACAGCGATGAGATGATTACGGGCAACGGGGTCGAGGTTGACCTTCTCCGCCATCGACCACGACAAACTGAAAAGCGGCTGCTCATCGCCATCGGCGTTATGGACGTTGATTTCGCTCTGAGATCGCTTATCGATGAAGGTCTTGTCGGCGCTGCGCAGAGCGGCAATGAGGAGATGGGAATCGAACTCGCGCTTGACGCCGATTTGCTGACCCTGCCAGAACACGGGCGTCAGCCAGCCATCACGGCCGCGGCGCACGGCCTCCGCCATCAATGACGCGGCGAAGGCGTCCTTGGCCTCTAAGCACCGCCGTTTCAACGTGATGTCACGGCCGAGCCTCGCGTAAAACGTCGAGGCGTCACCGCCGAAGCCTTGTCTCAGTGCCTCTGAGATCGAGCCTGTCGCCGCGATCAGCGCCACGATGCGGTCGATGATGTCATCGGTGAGCCTAATGTAGGCACGGGCGGCTTGCTTGCTCTCAGTCATAGAACAGGATAGTAAACGAGGCCACCGAGACTGTCCATCCCGGACACTGAGCACATTTTTAGCGCATCGAATACTGACAGCGGTGGAAAAGGACTTTGGGGTGGGTTCTGAATTACCAACCAATTATTTTCGCGATGAAATTGCCGAGGACGTGCGCAGCGGAGGTCACCCGGCCGGGGCAGTCTCGCGATCTTGCTTGTGGGGGGGGGGTTGGTTAATGGCGATCAACCTTAACGGACGCATCAATGATGATGAACGATCGCCGCGATTTGCAGAGATCGTTTACGACGCGATGATTCGCAGGGCATAGATCATGCCAAAGCCTGGCACGGATCATACCCTCAAGAGCATGTGATGATTAACGATCGCGACGTTTGTTTGGTTAAGTCGGAGACTTGATCCGTCCGACATTGCCGCAGAAGCGCCGCGCATTCGTCGAAAATTGAATCAAATAGGTTCGGCGAGCGCGGAGGGATATTTCGCAAGTGATTTAGCTCTAATTGAATCGATCGCCATCGGTGCGTTCAGGCGCGGTGCCTTCAGCCGCGGTGCCTTCAGCCGCGGTGGGAAATCGTCGGAGATTTCCATTTTTCCCGCCGATCTTAACCGGATCGCAAGACTCTGCGGGTAGACTTGCCGACAGTGGAGGTCACGATGAGCAAGCAAGCTAAAATTCTCACCGAGGATCAGCTACAAACCGCCCTCGGCCATGCCAATGCCATGGAAGCGGCGATGATCCTGCTGACCTTCCGCTGCGGCATGCGGAGTTGCGAGCTTTCGGGGCTCGACTGGTCAATGATCGTCGATGCCAGCGGCGCTATCGGCCAGCGCGTCGATATCCCGCGCTCAATCACGAAATCGCACCTCGGCGCCGGTCAGCAGCCGTTGACTGCCGATGCCAAGCGCGCGCTGCTGCTGTACTCGGCACAGCGGCGGCATCCGCGGCGCGGGCTCGTATTCACCTCCCTTGGCGACAAGCCGATGACGCCGGATGCGATCTGCGCCAGGATCAAGCGCGTCTACCAGCGCGCTGGGCTCGACGGCTCATCGCACAGCGGCAGGAGGTCGTTCGGCGACACGCGCTGGCCCGCAAGCTCAATCTACCATCCCTGGCCCGCGCCATGCGGCACCGCGACCTCGCCAGCACGCTCCACTACTATGATGCTTCCACGGATGACACGATCGCGGCGGCCATCCGCACGCTCGGCAACTGATCTGAAACTAATTCGGGTGTAGTCTAAGGGCGGTCTCAGGATCGGCCTTTTTCTTAGCCGCCATTGCCGCCAGGTAGGGTGATCAGTTCGACTCCACCGTGGGGTTTTCCCGTGCGTGAGCCGTGCAGTGCGCGTGCAGCGCCATGGTGGTACCCCTCGGAAACATCCTGTCGTCGCAGCGGTCGGATCAGGGCCAGGTTCCCTCGAATCTATTCGATTCACTTGATTCAGATGCAGTTATAGGGCTCTCCCTATATCTTGCTTGGCGAGTTGGCGGGATTGTATTTAAGTTGTTGATTTTCGGGGTCTTTATGCTCGCCAATTGAGTTGGAGAGTTGGCGGGTTGAGAATATGCGGCTAATTCTTGGCCCGCCACCTCGCCAGGTAAGATAGGGGGTGGCGGGCGATCCTACTCCGGCTCGGCTTCGTACTCATCCGACAGCAGGTCCAGCGACCTCATACCTTTTAATTCCCAGGTCCAGCCGGTTTTTGATGATCCTGCCGTTGTCACCTTGAGCGCTCGGGCGGCGCGCTCAAGCGTCCGTTCCGTGATGCCCTCGGCTGCCGCCGCGTCCTTGATCTCAGTGACAGGGACCGCCCCCTGCGCCCGCATGAGCACCTTTAGTAGGAAATGGCGGGCATCGCCTTTCTTGTCGAAACTGCGGGCATAACGTTCCAGGATATCCTCGGGGCGGCCGTCGATGAACGATCCCCACCGGATCACTTGAGCCTGTAGGCCGGGATAGCCGGGCACCGGGACGATCACCGTGTCATAGGTGAAGGCGCCGCCGTCCGGTCCCAAATTGCTTTTGGCGCGGATCAAAACACGGCCGGACCCGTTTGCATTCCTCGCGGTGATCCCGACACCTCTAGCTGCCGCTGTGAACGCTTTGGAACCGAGTACCCGATTTAGGGCGGAGCCGTCGCTGTCCTTCCTGAGATGGGATATTCCGAGTCCGACGATGTTGCGGTCCCCGAGCAATTCATAGAAAGGCTGCAAGCCGCGGCGGACTTCGGCATTTTGGTGGGAGTCCTGTCTGACAAGGACCACGAGCGGATCGATAATGAGCATCAGCAGGTCTTTGATTCCAGCCGCGCGGGCGCAGAGAATCGGCAGATCATAGGAAGGATCGAAAGGGCGGCGGTCCTGCCCGTTGCTGACATACGAAATGAAGTGCATCCTTGAGCGGTCGCCACCGGCTGCGATGAACCGCGGGAGCAGAGTATCGTCGATTCCATCCTCTCCCGACCACATCAGGACGGAACCGCGCGGCGCTGGCCTACCATCCGGCAGGAGTCCGCCCGTGGTGATCGTCGCGGCAACATCAAGCGTCAACGTCGATTTGCCGTCGCCTTCAACACCCGCCCACAAGTGGTACTTGCCACGCGCAAGCCAGCCGTCCCAAATCCAGGCGACCGCACGCGGCTCGATACGGTCGGCGCGCATTAGGTGGACCTTCAGGGAGTCATCCTCAGGCGATTCGTCCACGGCTGGCGATACTTTGCGAGGCGGCGGCTCCGGTTCAACGCGATCGAGGAGCTTGCCAGGATCGGCATGCGCAGCGGCGATGATCGGATTGACCCATCCACCCTCGGCCGCCATGTGGAACACGGTACCGGCACCGAGCGTTGCAGGAGGACAGGCCGTGATCTCGGCCCAGCGCCGGGAGTTGTAGCCGGGATCGTCGATATCACTCCTGCTGCTCCACTGGTCGAACAGTGCCTCACCCTCGGCTGAGCCGCCGGTGGCGCCGTAGAGGGCCATTACGACCCTGTTCCACTCCTCCCATTTCATGCCGGTGGGGTCGGGCAGGAACGGGACCGCCGCGGCAAGGTGCTCCTGGTCCAGAGCGACAAGCTCCTTGTCGGGGACTCGATCGTGCTCCTTCGGCCGCAGAAGCGGGAGCAGCCATTCGGGAGCCTGCATCGGCTCCTGGTTGCTGAGCAGTTCGTAGCGACCGGGGGTGTCATGCTCGCCGCAGCATCCTTTGATGAGCACGGAACCGGCGCAGACGACGTAACCCGCCGTGCCTCTGACATCGATGTCAGCGGGAAGCTGATGTGAGTTCCCGAGCGCGAATGGGACTTTCACGAGGTAGTGTCTGCCGCCGGTCGGCGATCTCTGGGCCAGGGTGTTCATCGAGACCCACGTCGCCATATCGTAGTTCTCTTCGACCTTGTTTAGATTGCTGATGCCGACCCTTTTCCGGCCGTGCTTCATGCCGACATCGCAGTCTATCCAGACGTGGCCCTCGCCGCCGACGACGCCGATGTTGCTACCACGGGCCAGCCACATATCGATGATGTCGGGGTCAGTGGTCATCATCTCCGACCATCGCTGACCGCTGATCGGCCCTTTAGCGCCGTGCTTCAGTTCGATCAGACTGAGCCCGAGCGCGATGTAATGAAGGGCAGCAGTTCGGAGATCAGAGTTCAAAGGTACTTGCATCCCGTCCATGGTCGGAACTCCTCAACCTTTGGTTCCGATTCGTTTGAGCACGTGCTCATCGACCATCTCTTCAACCCGTGCCCATAGCTCGGGGCGCTGATTCAGTGCCACCTTGAGGACGTGCTCGACGAAGCTGCCGCCGCGCCAGCCTTGGTACAGCTTCGTATAAACGTGATCTGCTGGCGGTCGCTCCCGTAGTTCTCTGCGCAACTGCGACAGCCTCGCCTGCGCCGACCTCAGCTTTCGCTTCGTCAATCTCAACCGCTCTGTCGTATTCATCTGTGGTGCTCCTGTACGTTCGGAGCCTCCACACAACCACGGCGGCTGCGATGCGCACAAGCGCAAAGTCAAGCACTTTTCCGCGCCTGTCTTGTGGCATATTGTCGCATAGGATTTTAGGCCAGGAGACGGCCGATTCGAGCGCAAAATCAAGCGCAAATCGAGCGCAAAATTTGTAACTCGAACTCTATAGTTCTTTGATTTTCAGGTAGTTAGGCGACATCGACTGTCGGCGTGGTGCCCTGGAGAAGACTCGAACTTCCACGACCTTTCGGTCACTAGAACCTGAATCTAGCGCGTCTACCAATTCCGCCACCAGGGCATCGCGCCCGTGCTTACGCAAGGGCGCGAAATCTGTCAATGCCGGCGTCCCGTCCGGCGCGGGTGATCGTTCGTCTCGCCAGAAGACGGGCGCCGTAGTATAGATGCGTTCTCGCGATCGAATCGAGCAAGCGGCATCACCATGCGGAATTGGCGAGTCACCGTCCTCGGCGCTTCCGGCTTCATCGGGCGCTCCATCGTCAAACGCCTTGCCGCGCAAGGCGCGGTGATCGCCGCGGTGAGCCGGCATGCGAGCGCCGCGCGTTACCTGCGGCCGATGGGCGATGTCGGGCAGATCGCGCTGGTCGATGCCGACCTCGGCAACGATGCGGCGCTCGCCGCGGTGCTCGCCGGGGCGAATGCGGTGGTGAACACCGTCGCCATACTCTACGAACGCGGGCGACAAACCTTCGACGCGCTGCATCACCGCTTACCCGCGCGCCTGGGCGCGCTGGCGAAAAGCGCAGGGGTAAAGCACCTCGTCCATCTTTCTGCGATCGGCGCCGATCCCGCTTCGCCCGCCGCCTATGGCCGCAGCAAGGCGGCCGGCGAAGAGGCGCTCCGCGCCGCCTTTCCCGAAGCGGTCATCCTGCGCCCCTCGGTCGTCTTCGGTCCCGACGATGCCTTTTTCAACCGCTTTGCCGCGCTCGCGCGCGTATCGCCGGCGCTGCCGCTCATTGGCGGCGGCACGACCCGGTTCCAGCCGGTCTATGTGGGCGACGTCGCCGACGCCGTGCTGGCCGCGCTCGAACGCGAGGATGCCGCCGGCCGCATCTTCGAGCTGGGCGGCCCGGAGGTCTTCACTTTCCGCCAGCTGATGGAGCTCTTGCTACGCGAGATCGGCCGCAAGCGCCTGCTCCTGCCCGTACCCTTCCCTCTCGCCGCGCTCGAGGCGCTGTGGCTCGAGCGCCTGCCGTACCCGCCCGTCACTCGCGACCAGCTGCGCATGCTCCGCCGCGACTGTGTCGTGACTCCGGGCGCCTCTGGTTTCGCCGAGTTGGGGATCACGCCCACGGCGGTGGAACTGGTCCTGCCCTTCTATCTCGAGCGCTTCCGCCGCGGCGGGCGGCCCGTGGGCGGCGCGCCGCATATCGTCGCGATGCCTTAGAACGACCAGTCCGGCTCCTGCAGAAACGCCGCCGCGCGACTTCGCTCGGGCGCGGTCCGGTCCTGGTTGCGCCACGCTCTTCAGCCCGAGCGCCCGGCTCTGATATGATCGGCGGCGAACCCTGAATTCGCGCCCGCATGCGTCTCCTCTATCATTTCTGGCTCTCGCCCGCTTCGCGCAAGATCCGCGTCATCCTGCAGGAGAAGGGGCTCGACTTCACGCTCAAGCTCGAGCGCCCGTGGGAGCGCCGGCCGGAGTTCATGGCGCTCAACCCGGCGGGCGAGGTGCCGGTCCTGATCGAGCCCGACGGCACCGTGCTGGCCGATGCCGGCGCCATCGCCGAATTCCTCGACGAAATCTATCGCGACAAGCTCTTGATCGGCCTCAATCCGATCGACCGCGCCGAGACGCGGCGCCTTTGCGCATGGTTCGACGTCAAGATGAATCGCGACGTGACGGAAAATCTCCTGGGCGAGAAGGTCATGAAGCGCCTGCTCGGCATGGGCGGGCCCGATTCGACCGCGATTCGCGCCGGCCGGGCGAACCTCGCCTATCATCTCGACTATATCGGCTATCTCGCGGAGCGGCGGCGGTGGCTCGCGGGCGACCATTTCTCGGTCGCCGACATTACTGCCGCGGCGCATCTCTCGGCGATCGACTATCTGGGCGATGTCCCGTGGGACGCCCACGACGGCGCCAAGGAGTGGTACGCCCGGGTCAAGTCGCGGCCGAGCTTCCGCCCGATCCTCGCCGACCACGTGCCGGGCACGCCGCCGCCCAAGCACTATGCCGACCTCGATTTCTGAGCCGCCGCCTCATTTCGCCTCGCCGTCCTTGGGGGCGGCCGGCGCGAGATGCGCCAGATTGTCCTTGGCCGCGGCCGCTGCCGACGAAGCGGGGGCCAGCGCCTCCACCTTGAGCCAGTCGGCGCGCGCCCCCGCGAGGTCGCCCTTGAGCTCGCGGATATTGCCGCGCTCCAAGAGCCCCGGCACGGCATCGGGCGCCAGCGTCAGCGCGCGCTCGATATCCGCCAAGGCGAGGTCGAGCCCGTCTCCCACCCGGCGATAGGCCGAGGCCCGGAAGATGAGCGCGTCGGCGCGGTTGGGCACGATCTCGAGCGCTTGGTTCAGATCGTCGATCGCGCGCCAGTAGTTGTGGGCCTCGGCATAGGCCTGGGCGCGGTCGATGAGCAGGTCGGGATCGTCGGGCACGAGTTTCAGCGCCGCATCGAAGGCCGATTGCGCCTCGCCGGACCGATCGGCGAGCAGCCAGGCCTGCCCGGCCTGCTCAAGCGCGTCCGCGCGCAGCCGCGGTGGCGCCTGCATCATCGCCCCGGCCAGCGCCGCGAGCCGTTCTGCCGCCTGCTGGTAGCGCTTGAGGCCGACCAGCGCAACCGCCGCGCAATGCTCGGCTGGAAAGCCGCCGCCTGCGGCGCGCCAATCCTCGGCGGTGGCGAAGGCCTGCTCGGGTTGGGTGTGCACCAGCGCGAGGCAGCGCTCGTAGCGGCTCGCGTCGTCCATGGGCAGCGGTTTGGGCGCATCCTGAGGCGCCGCGGCGGTGACCCCCGCCGCGATGGCGAGCGCCAGCGCAAGGCAGAAAAGAAGCGGCCTATTCGCCAGGCTGCACCGCCGAATGCTTGTCGAGCGCCGTCCGCGCCGGCACCGCCGCGGCGCCGGGGCGGGCGAAGAAGGTCCTGGCCTTCTCGAGATAGAGATAGATCACGGGCGTGATGAACAATGTCAAAGCTTGCGACACGACGAGGCCGCCGACCACGACGAGACCGAGCGGCCGGCGCAGTTCGGAGCCGACGCCCATGCCGACGGCGATTGGCAGCCCGCCCATGATCGCCGCCATCGTCGTCATCATGATCGGCCGGAAGCGCAGCAGACAGGCCTCGAAGATCGCCTCGTCGGCGGTGGCGTTGCCGGCGCGCTGCCGCTCCAGCGCGAAGTCGATCATCAAGATCGCGTTCTTCTTGACGATGCCGATCAGCATGACAATGCCGATGATGGCGATGACGCTGAGATCGTCGTGGAACAGGATGAGCGTCGCCAACGCGCCCAGCCCCGCGGCCGGCAGGCCCGACAGGATGGTGATGGGGTGGATGAAGCTCTCGTAAAGAATGCCGAGCACGATGTAGATGACGATGACCGCCGCGGCAAGCAACAGCCCTTGGCCCTTGAGCGCGTCCTGGAAGACCTGCGCCGTGCCTTGGAATCCGGTCGCGACCGTGACCGGCATATTGACCGTGCGCTCGACTCGGGCGATCTGCTCGACCGCGGTCCCAAGCGACACGCCCGGGACGAGGTTGAAGGAGATCGTCACCGATGGCAACTGGCCCTGGTGATTGACCGTCACCGGCCCGACAGCGTTGCCGATCGTGGCGATGGCCTGAAGCGGCACGGCCGCTCCGGTCTGGCTCTTCAAATAGATCTTGCTGAGGTCGCTCGGCGCCTGCTGGTAACGCTTGTCGATCTCGAGGATGACCTGGTACTCGTTCGAGGGTTCGTAGATCGTCGAGATCTGCCGCGCGCCGAAGGCGCTGTAGAAGGTGTTGCGCACCTGATCGACGGTGATGCCCAAGAGCGCCGCCTTGTCGCGGTCGATGTCGACGACCACCTCGCGGTTGCGCAACTGAAGGTCCGAATTGACGTCCTGGAAGCCCGGCAGGCCGGTGATGCGGTCCTGCATCAGCGTCGCGTAATGGTAGAGTTCCTGGGTGTCGCCGTCCTGGAGCGTGTATTGATAGGTGCTCTTGGCCAGCCGCCCGCCGAGCTGGATGTTCTGCAGGCTCTGGAAATAGGTGTTCATGCCCGGGACCTGCGCCACCTTGGGACGCAGCTCCTGGATCACCTCGTCGGCCGAAAGCGCGCGCTCGTTGAGCGGCTTCAACTGGATGAACAGACGCCCGAAATTGAGCTGCGGCGTGAAGCCGGTGGCGCCCATGAAGGAGTTGACGTCGCTGACATTGGGATCGTCCTGGATGATCGCCGCCACGGCTTGCTGATGCTCGGCCATGGCATCGAAGGAGATGTCCTGCGCGCCTTCGGTGAAGGCGAAGATCTGACCGGTATCCTCGTTGGGGAAGAAGCCCTTGGGAACGATGACGTAGAGATACCCCGCCGCGGCGATCGACAGGATGGTGACGAAGAGCGTGACCCGGCGCCATGCCATCACCTTGCGCAGCATCCACTCGTAGCCCGAAATCAGCGCATTGAAGCCCGATTCCGAGGCGCGGTAGAAGATGTTGTGACGCGCCGCTTGGTGCGGCTTCAGGAGGCGCGAGCACAGCATCGGCGTCAAGGTCAGCGAGACCAGTCCGGAGATCAGGATGGTCATGCTGATCGTGACCGCGAACTCGCGGAAGACGCGGCCGACGACGCCGCTCATGAACAGGACGGGGATGAAGACCGCGACCAGCGAGAGAGTGATCGACAGGATGGTGAAGGCGATTTCCTTCGATCCCCTGAGCGCCGCGTCGAACGGTCTCATCCCGTTCTCGATGTGGCGGGTGATGTTTTCGAGCACGA
>Ga0181536_10006615_pt1 | contig 11578 bp, 6 predicted proteins | sample PEATcosm2014_Bin_41_FD_121105 | JGI IMG/M metagenome (GOLD analysis project Ga0181536, IMG submission 121105) | Peatland microbial communities from MTU Mesocosm Facility, Houghton, MI, USA - PEATcosm2014_Bin17_60_metaG | ecosystem: Environmental > Terrestrial > Soil > Wetlands > Peat | place...
CGGCACCGGCCGCGACCCGTTGAGGCTGCTCGCCGACATCAGCATGAATTTCATCAAGGTCGATGGGTCATTGATGCAGGGCCTGTCCACGAATCAGCTACAGCAACAGCGGGTGAAGGGCTTGGTGGAAGCGGCCAAGCGCAAAGGTGTCGAAACCGTCGCCGAGCGCGTGGAAGATGCCAATACCATGGCCGTGCTCTGGCAGCTCGGCATCGAATTCATTCAGGGCTACTTCGTGAATGCGCCCGAAGACGTCACCATGTCGAGCGAGCGATAGCGGCGAAGACTTGCGCCAGCTCGGCGGCCGCGGACTATGCGCCCCCCGGCGCCGAGAGCCTAGCTAGGCCGGTGACACGTCGAGACGATCGATCTGCTTGTAGGCTCGTGAAAATCGCTGCCGCCGCTGGCCTTTTTTGTCCTGGAACGGTTTGAGTTCGTCGTATTTAAGCTTCATCGGCGCGCTATTGCCGCTGTAGACCGTCAGCACCTCGCCCGGCGCCACGACTGCCATGGCCGCCAAGTACTCGTCGCGGTCCGCGGACTTCTTGCCCGGGATCCCGAACAGGTTCTGACCCTTGCCCGCGCTCATCTCCTCGATTTGCGATACCGGGAGCGCCAGCACCTCGCCGTCGTTGTTCACGAACACGGCGAATGCGGCAGGATTCGTTATCGGTTGCGCCGGCAGCACGCGCGCGTTCTCCGGCACCTTCAGGACCGACTTGCCTTTTTTGTTGCGTGCATACAGTTCGCACAATTTCACGCAAAAACCGTAGCCCGCATCGCTCGCCAACAACCACAGGTCGTCCGGTTCCCCGATCAAGACGGCGGCGAACGTCGCGCCATCGGGCGGATCCACCGTCCCCGATAGCGGCTCGCCATAACCGCGCGCCGCGGGCAGCTGGTACGCATCCAGGCTGTAGGCGCGTCCGGTGGAATCGATGAACACCGCCTGCTGCAGATTTCGGCCTTTCGCTGCGGCCTGAAACTCATCGCCGGTCTTGTAGCTCAAGGACCGCGCATCGATGTCATGCCCCTTCGCGGCGCGCACCCAGCCCAGACGCGACAAAACGACGGTCGTCGGTTCGCTGGTCAACAACTCCGTTTCGGAGATGGCTTGCGCAGCTTCGCGCTCCACCAATTTGGTGCGGCGGTCGTCGCCGTATTCCGCCGCATCGCTCGTGAGTTCGTCGCGCACCAGCCGGGTCAACCGCGCCTTGCTCTTCAGGATGGCCTGAATTTCGTCGCGCTCTTCGCTGAGTTTCTTCTGCTCCTCGCGGATCTTCATCTCTTCCAGGCGCGCGAGCCGACGCAGCTTGGTCTCCAGGATCTCCTCAGCCTGTTCGTCGGATAGCTTGAAGCGCTTGATGAGGGCAGGTTTGGGAAATTCCTCGGTACGCACGATGCGAATGACTTCGTCGAGATTGAGATACGCGATGAGGAGTCCGTCGAGGATGTGCAGCCGTGCGGAGAGCTTCGCCAATCGATGATTCAATCGCCGGGTCACCGTCGATTTTCTGAATTCCAGCCATTCCAACAACAACTCTTTGAGCCCCATCACTCGGGGCCGCCCGTCCAGGGCGATCACATTGAGATTGACGCGATAACTCCGCTCGAGATCCGTCGTCGCGAACAAGTGCGCCATCAGCGCTGCGGTATCGACGCGATTCGACTTCGGAACGATCACCAAGCGGGTCGGGTTCTCGTGATCCGACTCATCGCGAAAGTCCTCAACCATCGGCAGCTTCTTCTGCTGCATCTGGGCGGCGATCTGTTCCTGCACCTTGGCTCCAGATACCTGGAACGGCAGAGCGTCGATCACGATCTGCCCATCCTCGATTTCATACGTCGCGCGGGCCTTGAAACTGCCCGATCCGGTTTCGTACATTTGCACCAGATCTTCGCGCGGAGAAACGATTTCTCCACCCGTGGGCAAATCCGGGCCCTTGATGCTGGCCATCATCTTGCGGGTGCTCAAGGTGGGATCGTCGAGCAATGCCACGCAGGCCTTCACCACCTCGCGCAAATTATGCGGCGGGATGTCGGTGGCCATGCCGACCGCGATGCCGGAGCCGCCGTTGAGCAGTAGATTCGGCACGCGCGCCGGCAACATGGTCGGCTCCTCCAGCGAGCCGTCGAAATTCGGTGTCCAATCAACGGTGCTCGAATCCAACTCCTGGAGGAGCAATGTCGCGTATCGAGTCAGCCGCGACTCCGTGTAGCGCATCGCGGCGAACGACTTCGGGTCGTCGGTCGAGCCCCAGTTGCCTTGACCGTCAACGATGGGATACCGATAGGCAAAATCCTGCGCCATGTGCACCATGGCCTCGTAGCAGGCCGAATCGCCGTGCGGATGAAATTTGCCGATGACGTCGCCCACCGTCCTCGCGGATTTCTTGTGCTTGGCGCCGGCGGCGAGGCCGAGTTCGCTCATCGCGTACACGATGCGTCGCTGCACGGGCTTCAGACCGTCGCCCAAGTGCGGGAGCGCCCGATCCAAGATGACGTACATCGAATAATCGAGGTACGCGCGCTCCGCGAACGACTTCAGAGGCTCCTTCTCTACTCCGTCGAAATTGAGTTCTTGATCTTTCATTGCCGCGGATCTTGCAAAAAAAAAGGGGCGCTACACGTGCGCCAGATTGCCCTTGGTCTCGAGCCACTCGCGCCGGTCGCCGGCACGTTTTTTCGCCAGCAGCATGTCGAGCAATTGGTCTGGGCTGTCGTGGGCATCGATCGTCATTTGCACGAGACGGCGGGTCTGCGGCGCCATGGTCGTTTCTCGCAATTGCATCGGGTTCATTTCGCCCAATCCCTTGAATCGAGTCACCACCGGTTTGATCCGCGGGCTGTCGGCGGCGATCCGCGCCAACGCCTTCTCGCGCTCTGCCTCGTCGAGGGCGTAGATGACTTCCTTCCCGGCATCGATTCTGAAGAGCGGGGGCATGCACACATACACGTGTCCCGCCGCCACCAGCGGTCGATAGTGACGCAGAAACAGGGCGCACAGCAAAGTGGCGATGTGCTGTCCGTCGCTGTCCGCATCCGCCAATATGCAAATCTTGTGATAGCGCAGCCCGGACAAATCGGTGGCGGCCGGTTCCACCCCAATCGCGATGGTGATGTTATGCACTTCCTGGGACTGCAGCACTTCGCGGGTATCCGCTTCCCAGGTGTTCAAAATCTTACCGCGCAGCGGCATGATCGCTTGAGTCACCCGATCGCGCGCCTGTTTGGCAGAACCGCCCGCTGAATCGCCTTCGACCAGAAACAGTTCGCTGCGCGCCGGATCTTGGCTCACGCAATCAGCCAGTTTGCCCGGCAGTGCGGGACCGGCCACGATGCGCTTGCGGGCAACCTTTTGGCTGTCCTTGAAGCGTTGTTGCGCGTTGGCGATCGCCAACATCGCGATTTTCTCTCCCTGATCCGGATGCTGGTTGAGCCAGAGAGCAAACGCATCCTTGATCACGCCTTGAACGATGCCGGCGGATTCGCGCGACGAAAGGCGCTCCTTGGTCTGACCGGCAAACTGCGGTTCGCGCATTTTCACCGACAGTACGAAGCTCACCCCGTCCCACACGTCTTCCGGCGCCAATTTCAGACCCCGCGGCACGAGGCTGCGGAATTCGCAAAATTCCCGCACGGCGTCGGCGGCGCCCGTTCGCAGGCCGTTGACGTGGGTGCCGCCTTCGACCGTTGGGATCAGATTGACGTAACTCTCTGTGACGCGATGCTCGGACTCGAGCACCCAGGCGAAGGCCCAGTCGAGCGATCCGCCGTCGATGTCGCGCTTGCCGTAGAAGGTCTCGGCCGGCAGCCATTCACCTTTGCCGAGTTCTTCCGCCAGATATTCGTGCAAGCCGCCGGTATAAACCCATTCGTCACGCTCGCCCGTGAATTCATTGGTGAGCGTTACGCGCAGCCTCGGGCACAGCACGGCTTTGGCCCGCAGCACCTGCTTGAGACTGGGAATGGCGAACTTATCGGTATCGAAGTATTTACCGTCAGGCCAAAACCGGATGGTCGTGCCGGTTTTCGATTTCGCGACGTCGCCGACCACCTCGAGCTTCGATTCAGGCCTTCCGCCTTTGAAGCTCAGGTTGTATTCCTTGCCGCCGCGGCGCACCCAGCACTCCAAGTGCTTGGACAGCGCGTTCACGACCGACACGCCGACACCGTGCAGGCCGCCGGAATGCTGGTACGTCTTGTCGTTGAATTTCCCGCCCGCATGCAAGCGCGTCAGAATCAACTCGACGCCGCTGATCTTCTCTTTCGGATGGATATCCACCGGCATGCCGCGGCCATCGTCCTCGACTTGCAGGGAGCCGTCCTTGAATACCGTGACGTTGATGTTCTCGCAGTGTCCCGCCAGCGCCTCGTCGACGCTGTTATCGATCACTTCGTGAGCGAGGTGATTCGGCCGTGTCGTGTCGGTATACATGCCCGGACGGCGGCGCACAGGGTCCAAGCCGCTCAAAACCTCGATGTCGGAGGCCGTATAAGACGATGCCATCAATTAACTCCAAGTCAGCGTGCTGTCGACTGACGAAGGCGGCGGAGTCTAGCACGCGATTCTGCCCGTCATCATTGGGAGCCAGTCTGAGTATTCAGACAGGCTCCCTAGCACCCGGGACGGCGTTCGGCTATTGTTTCACCATCATGGGAATCGCAAACGCGCAAAATCTGGTTCGGGGCGTACCTGTCCTACCGCGACCGTACGGCATCCGCGTGAGCCTGCGGCCCGGCGATCCGTTCGCGAAGCTGCTCGGCACAGACTGGCAGAAAACGCATTGGTTTTTTACCGCCGCGGAGCGCGACCAGGAGCTGGAAGACATGGCGCGAACGCATGAATACTCGAGAATCGGCGATCAGCCCGCGCTGGTGTTCGAGAAAGTGGAAAATCTTTCGCAAAGCCGCAGCTTCAGCTAATCCCACGCTCGCGCAGCGAGCGCCTGTCAGACGGGGTCGTAACGACCCCGTAAAATTCGGCGCGAAGCGCCTAAAAAGTGCGGCCCAAAAAGAGAAAGTACGCGCTATTGCCGCGCGTATCGTAGCCCGAACCCAGATACAGCGGTCCCAAAAACGTGTCGAATGCGACGAAGATGGAACCGTCCTTGCGCGCAGACCCGTAGCTGATCTCGCCCCGCTCGTTCCACGTGTTGCCGACTTCCAGCGACATGCCGATGTAGGCGGGAAACTCGAAGAACCCCTCCCCGCCGCGACCGATTTTGCGAAAATAGATGGCGCGAGTGATCGCGTAGTTCGGACCGATCAACGAGGTCTGCGGCAGACCCGACAGATTGAAGAATCCGCCTAACGAATAGAATTCCGGCAACGCGGTAGGCTTGACGTTGCCGTCCAGGGTGGTGCCGGCCGACGTCCACCAGAGCACCGTATTGCGACCCCGCGACTCCGCTACCAGCCAGTCGGCGGACACGCGGTCACGGACGAAGTCCGAGCCCAAATCGGTGCGGTCGGCGTCCCACTGCATCGAGAACGTGGCTCCCTCACGCGGGAAATGCACGTTGTCGAGCTGGTCATAGCTGAACTTGAAGAAGAGCTCGCCATCGTTGTATTGAGCCTCCGAGAGGCCCGGTTTGCCGTACCGCTCGTACGTCAATCCGTTGGTGCGGTGGATGCCGACCCGAATCTCGCCCCAATTTCCGAGGTTGCGCCCCACATCGAGATCGGCTTCGGCTTCGCGGTCGCGATAATCGGCCACTTCCTCATTGTCCACATAAATCGGCAAATCGCGCGCTTCGATGCGGGCGCTCGGCGCCACGAACCAGGTCCGCAGCGCATCGAGCGGCTGATAGAACTCGCTGACCACCTTGGGGTCGTAGCCGATTTGCACGTCCGTCAGCAGCTCCGCGCCGAAGTCGTCGATTTCGGTCATCAGGAACCGCGCGGCCGCATTGTAGTGGCTGTTGCCTTGGAAATCGTCTTCCAGATTCAGGCCGAAACGTACGTAATTTGGTCCCCAGGATTTGCGGCGTGCGTGAATCTCGAGCCCGGTCTCGTCGGCGTCGCCTGCGTCCGCGGACGCGGCGGTGGCGGTGGCGGCCTGCTTCGCCAAGCTGTAGTCCAGCGTCTCGAAGTTCCCCAGCCCGTAGAGTTCGGTAATGCGTGCGCCCACCTGATCCGGATCCAAGGGCTTGCCGACCAACGGCTGCATTTCGGCCAGGATGGTTTTCTCGTAGCGCTTCGACTGCTGGTCGACGCGCACGAACTGAATGGGCGCCAATCCGGGCTCGCGGGCTGCGCGACGCGCCAAGTATTTGCCGTATGTCTGCTCGTCGACGCGCAGCGACGCAAGCTTGTCCATCGCGCCGCGGGCGGCTCGTTCACCTTGGACAATCGTATTGACGCCCGATGAGAAATCGGTCGAGGTGGCGGCGCCCAAAGACGGCTCGATGAGGATGTCCTGCGGGCCCAGCGTCTTCAGCTGCCGGTCGGAGTCTTTGCGCACCAAGATCGCCAACATCTGGTTGGAGATCGACAGGGCGGAATCGAGTTGCGCTCGATTTTGCAGCGGGTAGCTGACGTCGGAGACGATGAGAACATCGGCATTCATTTCCCTCGCGACGTCGATCGGTAGATTCTCGGCCAGGCCGCCATCGACCAACAATCGGCCCTCGTATTCAACCGGTGCGAATACGCCGGGCGCCGAAATGCTGGCTCGCATTGCGATCGCGAGATCACCCTTATCCAAGAGCACGGCGCCGCCGGTGACCAAGTCGGTGGCGACGGCGCGAAATTTCGTCGGCAGCTTGTCAAAATCGGTGCTGTTGTCGAACGGCAACGTCAACTGCCGCAGCGTTTCTTGCAGCTTTTGGCCTTGGATGAAACCCTTGGGCAGCAGAATCTGCGCATGCTTCAGACCCAGGGGCAGACGCACCAGGAAATTGCGATCATCCTGCTTACGCCTGAAAGCGAGATCGCGGCGCGGCGGAGCATCGCGGAAAGCTTCCTGCCAATCCAACGAACGAATGGTCGTTTCGATGTCATGCGCGCTCATCCCGCTCGCATACAAGCCGCCGACGACCGCCCCCATGCTCGTGCCCGCAATGCAATCGATCGGGATTTTCAGATCTTCAAGGACTTTGAGTACGCCGACGTGCGCGATGCCGCGAGCGCCGCCGCCCGATAGCACGAGGCAGATGCGTGGGCGAATCAGCTGTTCCGCGGCTGAACCGGGGACCTCAGCCGCCCGGGCGGTTCCGCCGAAGCACCACGCGATGCCCGCAACCAGCGCCCAGGCCAACCCAAGTCGTGATGCATGTGTCCCCATCATATGGGGACTATAGTTTAGAGCACCACGTTGACACTGATGGCGTTAAACGTGTTGCTCGCGCGGTCGTAGGTACCGCGAGCCTCGAACTGCAAGGCGGGGGTTGTCGCGAGCGCAGCCGGTAGGCCCGATGCAAACGTACTGAAGACGTTGAACACGTTGACACCAGCCGGAGCTACCGCCGTCGGATCGCCATATGAATACTCCGGCAGGAACACCGGCGGCAGCGTAACCGGGATCGAGCCTGGAGTGTTGGTATTCGTCGTCACCGGAGTCGGCGTCGCCGTAGGGAGAATTTGCGGCGACGCGGGCAACGTCGTGATATCGATGCTTTCGGGTCCAATTCGAATGACGCCGGAACTGAAGCTCGCGTTGCTCAAATCGATGGTCATTCCGCTGGCGTTCAACGCGGAAAACGGTGCGCTCGTCCCGGGACTTGTCCAATACACTCGCAAACTCGCCGGGATGCATTCGAAGTTGCCCTGGCCGCACGACAGCGGCGTTGGCGAGGTCGCGGTTGCGCCCGCGGTCTGTACGCTCAACTCATCGTTGACGGTTGCAGCGGTGAAATCCGGCGGTGCGGCGCCGAACGGCGCGAATAAGCCATCGATCGACAGAGGATCGCCGGCGGGCGTGGCGGGTACGGTGAGCGCGCCGGTGTTGACGGCAAAGCCGGCGGCCACGGGGTCCGTTGCGGCGCTGGTGCCATTGCCGGCAAACGTATAGTCGCTCACCGGCCAGTTATTAATTGTCTGCAAATTCAGCAGCAAGTTGCCCGCACCGGAGGACACCAGCGAACCCCACAGGTTGGTTGAGATCAGCCGTACCGAGCCGGTATTCGTGCTGGAAGCACCGGTTGAGTCCAGGACCATCGTGGTCCCCGATAGACCACACGTGGTCCCCGCTACACAAAGGCCGCGCGCGATGATGTGCTGTCCGACCGCCACCGAACTGTAGTTCAGGCCCGTCAGCGTCGTATTGTCGGCGGTCACGAGGGTGCTGGGTCCCAACAGCACCTGCGCGTTGGCCACGTTGTAGCTGGACACTCCATCGTTCAGGAACAGCGTCGAGCCTTGCAGCGTCAGCGTGTTGCCGCTGCGCGCGACGACATCGCCTTCAATTCCTTGAGTATAGACGTCCTCCAGCGTGCTGCCCGCGACCACGTAGAGCGCATGTAATATGCCGGCGGTCGCGGTGGGCGTGGCCGTGGGCTGATACGTGGTATAGGCCGCCGTCACGGTCGAGCCTGCCGACGATTGCGACAGTTGGGTCAAGCCGGCCGCACCCTGAGTGGCCGTGCCGTTGGTGGTGAATATGGTATCGGCATTGGTGAATATGCTGAGCGTGCCCAAATTATCCACTTCGTCGTAGAACGGCCGCACGTACACCGTATAAGTTCCCAGAGGCACGTTCGAGTTGATGAGCGGCCCTCGTATACGGATGGGCTTGTTGTCCGCCGGCGCGATGGCGGCAGTCAAGTACGGTTTGACCACCACCGTGGGCGGGCTGGTCGCCAGATTGATCGACGCCGTCGACGCGGCGAGATTGAAATCGACGGCCAATCGCTGCGCGGCGGTGGTGGCGTAGGTCGGGGCTATGGTGAGCTGATCCGCGGCGGCGTCCGTGACGTCCAGATTCACATTGATCGTCTGCGTGGTCACAGCGGCGCCCGTGGAATCGACCACGGTCGCTTGCACCGGTTTGCCGTTGACCATGACGGAGATGACCGCACTGGTGTAATCCAGAACGATGCTTGCGGATTTGTAGGTGCCGATCGGTATCGTCGCAGTACCCCACAGCTCGGCAATATTATTGAGTTTGGTCAAGTCCACCGTCTCGACGGTGGCAAGCGCAGTCACGACGACGCCGTCGCTGCGCGTGAGCGTGAGCGAGTCGACGTTGACGATGTAGCTGGTGAAATCGCCCGGACTATCGGTGAGCGTGACCCAGGCATCGCCATAGTCACTGTAGAGGTTATTGTTGTGGCAGCCGGCCGCGAAGATTGCGACGGCGCACAGCAGCGCGCCCAAACCGCCGCGAGCCAGTCGCGACAGCCTGCCGGGTTCACAGCCAACCTGACTGAATGATGAACGGCGGGGCGCGTTGATTCCTGACGATAGGTGCACTACAGCTTCCAGTATTTATAGCGGATTGAGGGATTAAGGCTGCGTAGAATAATGACTTTCGAGAGCCGGCGCGCAGCAAAGTTCCATTTGACGAGCCTTATCGGCTCGCAGGCCGGGGTACTTGTTGGGTGATGCAATGAATATTGCCGCCGCCCAGCAAGATCTCGCGGGTGGGCACTCCGATCACTTGGCGGGTGGGAAACAGGCGACGCAGCGTGCGCGTGGCCGCGGCATCCCAGCGTTTGTCGTAGAGCGGCATGACGATGCACTTATTGGCGATGTAGAAATTGATGTAGGAGGCCGGCAAGCGATCGCCCGCCCGACGCGGATGGCTGTCCGCGCGCACGTCTATCCCAGCCGCCTCGCCCGCGGTCATGTAAAGGGGCCCCGGCTGATGGATTTTATGGATGGTGAACTGCCGCCCGCGTGCGTCGCGCGCCGCTTTCAGTCGTTGATGCGCGTCGACCGAAATCTCGTACTGCGGGTCCTTGCGATCCTCGGTCCACGTCAACGCGACGTGGCCGGGACTCGTGAAGCATGCGAGCTCGTCGATATGACCGCCGGTCTCATCGAGATGCACTCCTTTTCCCAGCCAAATCACCGTCGTCACGCCCAGATAACGCTGCAACATGATTTCGGCGTCGGCGCGGGAAATCTCGCCGTTGCGATTCGGGTTGAGCAAGCATTCCTCAGTGGTCAAGCACGTGCCCTGACCGTCGACATGAATCGCTCCACCCTCCAGCACGAAGGACGTTCGGTAGCGATCGGCCGCCTCGATCTCCAGCACCTTTTGCGCCACTTCGGCATCACGATCCCAGGGAAAGTACAATCCGCCGTCCAAACCGCCCCACGCGTTGAACCTCCAGTCGACTCCGCGCCGCCGGCCTTTGGCGTCGATGACGAAAGTCGGTCCGCAGTCGCGGATCCAGGCATCGTTGCTGCTGATCTCGACCACTCGCACCTGCGCCGGCAAGCGCGCACGGGCATTTTGAAACTGCGCGGCAGAAGCGCCCACCGTAACCGGTTCGCCCTGTGCGATTGCCGCCGCCACCGCGGCAAAAACCGCTTGCGCCGGTTTCGCGCCGTCGCGCCAGTTATCCGGGCGCTCGGGCCACAGCATCCAACAGCCCGTGTGCCGCTCGTATTCGGCGGGCATTCGGAATCCGTCGCTCGAGGGGGTGGATGTCAGTATGCGCAATGCGGTCCTCCGGGCGCGCATGCTAGCATTGCGGCTGCAGATAAAGGAGTTAACGAATGTCTGAAGCGATGCCGGTCAGCGTGCAACCCCCGCCACGGGGCGAGAAAATAACGATCAGCAACGGCAAGTTGCACGTGCCGGACCAGCCGATTATCCCTTTCATCGAGGGCGACGGCACGGGCCGCGACATCTGGGCCGCCAGCGTGCGCGTCTTCGATGCCGCCGTGCAAAAGGCCTATGGCGGCAAGCGCAAGATTCATTGGATGGAAGTATTTGCCGGCGAGAAGGCCAACAAGCTTTTCAACACGTGGCTCCCCGACCAGACCGTCGCCGCCTGCCGCGACTACTTGGTGTCCATCAAGGGGCCGTTGACCACCCCCGTCGGCGGCGGAATCCGCTCGCTCAACGTGGCGTTGCGGCAAATGCTCGATCTGTACGTATGCTTGAGGCCGGTGCGCTGGTTCAAGGGCGTGCCGTCGCCGGTCAAGACTCCGGAGAAGGTCGACATGACCATATTCCGCGAAAATACCGAAGATATCTACGCAGGCATCGAGTTCGAGGCCGGTAGTGCCGAATGCAGCAAGTTCCTGGAATTATTCAAACAAAATTTCCCGAAACAGTTTGCGAAAATTCGTTTCCCCGACAGTTCCGGCATCGGCCTGAAGCCCGCATCGAAGGAAGGCACGGACCGGCTGTTCCGCTCAGCCGTCCAGTATGCGATCGCCAATAAACGCAAGAGCGTGACGATCGTGCACAAGGGCAACATCATGAAATTCACCGAAGGGGCATTTCGCAATTGGTGCTACCAATTGGCGGAGCGCGAGTTTCCCGGGGAGGTATTCACCTGGGAGCAATGGGAGCGCATCAAAACCGCCCAGGGTGAAAAGGCGGCCAATGAGCACATGGACGCCGCCAAGAAAGCCGGCAAGGTCATCATCAAGGATGCGATTGCCGACATCACCCTGC
>Ga0181536_10006618_pt1 | contig 11577 bp, 4 predicted proteins | sample PEATcosm2014_Bin_41_FD_121105 | JGI IMG/M metagenome (GOLD analysis project Ga0181536, IMG submission 121105) | Peatland microbial communities from MTU Mesocosm Facility, Houghton, MI, USA - PEATcosm2014_Bin17_60_metaG | ecosystem: Environmental > Terrestrial > Soil > Wetlands > Peat | place...
ACCCCCACTTTGTGATGTTCCAGCGTCGTGTGTTCTTCATGCCATCGGGGTTGATAGGTCCAGTACGCCTTCTGCCGGAAGCTAGAGTTAAGCTGCAGTGAAGCACCTCCGCCTTCGCTGGCAGTTCGCGGTTGATTTCAGCTCAGATCTTCTTTTCGGTCTGGCTCAGCACCGCGGTCTCAGCCAAGAAAGGCCCGCTTATAATGCGGTGGGAAGGCTGAGGTCGAGAAACTGAGCGGCTGGACTGATGAAGCAATGGCGTTCAACGGAGCGGCTGTGAACCGGTGGCCACTTTTCATGGGCGCCATGAGGCCGCTCTTGTGCCTGATTATTGTGGTTTTGCCAGGGCAGCAATCACGGACTGTGGAGCCGCCCAAAAGCCCCATCCACTTCACTCCGCGTTCCATTCCTTTCTCACTCGATAGCTGCGAAACCGCCCAGCGTCACGCACCGGAAACAATGGCCGGCGGCGTGGCCGTGTTTGACTACGACAACGACGGCAATCTCGACATCTTCTTCACCAACGGCGCGGACATTACCACGCTGAAAAAAGACTCGCCCAAATATTCGAACCGCCTCTTTCACAACAATGGCGACGGCACCTTCACCGACGTTACCGAGAAAGCGGGCCTGGCCGGCACGGGGTACGACATCGGCGTGGCCATCGGCGATTATGACAACGACGGTTATGAAGACATCTTCGTCGCCGGCGTCTACCGCAATACCCTCTATCACAACAATGGCGACGGCACCTTCACCGATGTCACCGAAAAATCCGGTCTTGCCCGGATTGACAACGAGTATGGCCCACTCTGGTCGGTTGGCGCGGCATGGGTGGACGTGAACAATGACGGGTTGCTCGATCTTTTCGTCGTCAATTACATGAACTGGAATGTCAACAAGGAGCCGCCGTGCACATTTGAAGGCAAGGCAGAATATTGCCATCCAAAATTCTATAAAGAGCTGCCCAACCAGCTCTTTTTGAACATGGGCAATGGCAAATTCGTGGATGTCTCGGCGGAATCCGGGATTCGCGCACACCCGGGTAAGGGTATGGGCGTCGGTGTGGCGGACTACGACGGCGACGGGCTGCCGGATATTTTCGTCTCCAACGACAAGCTCTTCAATTCTCTCTTTCACAACAAAGGCAATGCGCGCTTTGAAGAGGTGGCCTTTGACGCGGGCGTGGCGCTGGCCCAGCACGGCAATCTCATCTCCGGGATGGGCGTGGACTTCAAGGATCTAAACAACGACGGCTATCCTGACATCGTCATCGTCGCCCTCGATAACGAGACCTTTCCTGTCTTCCAGAACGATGGCAAAGGCGGATTTGTGGAGATTACGTCACGATCCGGGATGACTGCCCTCAGCAACCCCATGTCGGCATACAGCCCCAACATCGCCGACTTCGACAATGACGGATGGAAGGATATCTTCGTTTCCCGTGGACATGTGCAATCGCCCAACATGGCCGGCCGTTCGCAGATTGATCAGCCCAACACAGTTTTCCGGAACCTCGGCGGCAACAAGTTCTCTGCCCTGACGGAGGAGGCTGGCTTCACGGCACTGCCACCCAAGCGCCACCGCGGCGCGGCTGTCGGCGATTTCAATCATGACGGCAAACTCGATATCGTGGTGACCGCTCTCAGCGCGCCCGCTGAGATTTGGATGAACGACAGTCCCGATGGCAATCACTGGCTGGAACTTGCGCTTCAAGGCACGAAAAGCAACCGCGATGGCATCGGCGCGAAGATCAAGATCGTCGCCGGAGGACGAACCCAGTTTGATCAGGTAAGCCATGCCGCCGGTTATGCATCCTCCAGCGCCGGCCCGGTTCACTTTGGGCTGGGGAAGGCCAATATGGCGGATGAGATCGAGATTCGATGGCCGTCAGGCACGAAGCAGGTGCTCAAGGACGTCCCGGCGGATCGAGTGGTGCACATCAAAGAACCTAAGAGCTCCTGAACAAAACTCCATTCGCAATTAATCGGCATCAATAGGCCCCACGCACAGCTGTGATGGCGCTGCGTTCCGAGCGATTTATTCCGGCTCAGCCGTCAACCCGGGATTCGGTATCTCTTCATCCCCTTTCTTTTCGCGGGCTGCATTCATCATGCGATTGTAGATATCGAATTCCGCCTTGGCCTTCTCCCGCTGTCCCATAGCTTTCAATACCAGGCTTCGCAGGAGGTGGGTGCTGTAGTCTTCCGGGTCGGCCTTCTGCTCCGCATCGATTGCCGCCAGCGCTTCCTGATACCTGCCCAGCCGGTTATAAATCTTGGCTAGTCCCAGATACGAGGTGGTCAGTTTGGGATCGAGGCGCAGCGCCTGGCGATATTGCTTTTCCGCTTCGGCGTCCTGCTGCTGGAGCGCATATGTCTCGCCCAATTTATCGTGCGCGTATGCATCATCAGGCTCAATTTCAATGTCCTTCTTGAACTCTTCGACCGCGTGCTCGTAGTCATGCTGGTGCAGGTAGTAGAGCCCCAGGTAGCAGTGAAGAAAGGGTAGCTTGGGATTCTGCTGCGCCGCCCGCTCCAGTTCCGGGATGGCCTGATCATCCTCCTCGCGGTTTAAGTGGGTCCGGCCCATCATCAAATGAAACTCCGGAGTATCCCCTCCCACTTCCAGCAACCGCGACAGCGCCCGCTCGTCCAGTTCCTTCCTTTGAGCTTTGTAGGCGGCAATGTCCAGCACGTAAAGGTAGCTGAAGTTGAACGACTGTTGCCCCCACAGCGGTTCGAGGGTATCGGCTGCCTGGGCCCAACGATCGTCGAAGAAGTAACACAGCCCCAGCAGGTAACGCGCCTGGGCTGAGTCCGGCTGATCGTGCAGAACAGATTCGAACGGTGCAATTGCTGATCGGAAATCATTCTGCCGGTAGTAAGCCAGCCCGATGTTCAGCCGAATGCCGGCAATGTCCGGTGCCAGCCGTTCCGCGTGACGCAGCATGTGCAACGCCTGGTCCCACTGCTTGCGTCGCATGTAAATGACGCCCAGGTTGGCATAAGCGCCTGCCGATTGCGGATCGATGGCCACGATCTTGCGAAATGCATGCTCCGCCCGATCCAGATCCCCGTTGCGCAAGGCCGTTTCGCCGGCGATGAACAGTTCTTTCTGATTCGAACTTGCCTGTGCAGAACCGCGCCCCGAGCCCGTTTTGGCGGTGTCGGATGTCTGCGCAGATGCTTCCTGCGACCCGCACAACGCGGCCAAACTAGTAGCCAGAAAAAACCACACCACGAGACGTCCCACGGGGTCTCCCAACTGACGCGAGCTTTCGCAATGTCGTAGTGTCCGCCAGCAGGCGCCGAAATTCAAGCTCTCGGCGCACTTGCAGCTTCGGCAGGCAGCACACTGTCCCTTGGCAGCACCTGTTACCCTCCGCAGGCGGAGAGGAGTTGGGTTATCTTAAGAAGGAAATTGCGGGAGATCCTTCCAATGTTCGACGTCAATCGTCGCGATATTCTTCGTTCTGGCCTGCTCCTTTCTGCCGGTAACTTCCTCCTCAACGTTCGTTTTGCAGTCGCTCAGGCTCTGTTCAACGCCACAGCACAGGCAGAGAGCAGAGACCCGATTCATGCCACCGTAGCGATTGATCTCGCTCCGCGCGAGCAACTGCTCTTTGACTTCAACTGGCGTTTTTTCCAGGGCCACGGCTGCGACCCCGGTCGCGATCTCGGCTTTGGTTCGTCGCAGGGAGATTTTGCCACGACCGGCGCGTTTGTCTTCGCCCTGGCAAAGTACAACGACGCGAGTTGGCGACCATTGAATCTTCCTCACGACTGGGCGGTTGAGCTGCCCTTCGTCCACGACAAAGCGCTGGAGGATCATGGGTTCAAGCCGCTAGGCCGGAGCTATCCGGAGACTAGTGTGGGCTGGTACCGCCGGGTCTTCGACGTACCCAAGAACGACCAAAGGCGCCGAATCTTCCTCGATTTCGATGGCGCTTTTCGCAGCGCTCTGGTTTTTTGCAATGGCAATTTTATCGGCCGCAATGACAACGGCTATGTACCGTTCCGCTTTGATCTGACTGATTTTCTTTTCTATGGGGGGAAGAACTGCATTACGGTTCGCATGGATGCGTCCTTTGGCGATGGCTGGTTTTACGAAGGCGCGGGCATCTATCGCCACGTGTGGCTGACCAAGACCGATCCCCTGCACCTGGGCCAATGGGACACGGTTGTGCGCACAGACGTGCAAGGCAGCGACGCTACTTTGAAGCTCAGCACCGTCGTCGTAAACGCCGGGACGGCCGGAGCAAGCTGTCGCGTGCGCTGGAAGATCCTGGATGGGGCGGGAAAAACAGTATCTACCGCTGAATCGCCGGCCGCGGAAGTTGCCGCGGACAGTAAACAAAGCTTCAGCGCGACGGCGAAGCTCGAACGTCCGGCCCTGTGGTCTCCGGAGGAACCGAATCTCTATTGCGCCGTCGCTTCGGTGGAGGCCGGGGGGGAGATCCGCGACCGGGACCAAGCCGTGTTCGGCGTGCGCACGCTGACTTTCGATGCGAATCGAGGCTTCTTTTTGAACGGCAAGAGCACACCGATTCAAGGCACCTGTAACCATCAGGATCACGCTGGCGTTGGCGTTGCCTTGCCCGATCGTTTGCACGCTTTCCGCGCCGGGGTGCTGAAAGGAATGGGCTGCAATGCCGTACGCACGTCGCACAACATGCCTACTCCTGAGTGGGTAGAAGCCTGCGCGCGGGCAGGACTTTTGATGCTCTGCGAGACGCGCCTGATGTCGTCGAATGAAGAAGGCCTGGCGCAGCTTGAAAAAATGGTCAAGCGCTATCGCAATAACCCCGCGGTTTTCCTTTGGTCCATGGGCAATGAGGAAGATGTGCTGCAAGCGAATGAGATTGGCCCGCAGATCATTCGGACCATGCAGGAACGCGCGCACGAACTGGATCCAACGCGCCTGTGCACGGCGGCTGTGAACGGCTCGTACGACAAGCCATTGGGATCCGCGCTCGACGTGATGGGCTTCAACTACGAACTGTCGCTTGCGGACACATACCATGCCAACCATCCGCGGCAGCCGGCCATCGGAACCGAGACCGCAAGCACCGTCGCCACGCGTGGGATATACGTGACTGACAAACTGCGGAATTGGGAGAGCGCCTATGATGCGAATCACCCCGCATGGGCCCAGCTCGCCGAGGAGTGGTGGCCCTTCTACGCCGCGCGTCCGTGGCTCTCGGGCGGCTTTGCCTGGACCGGTTTTGATTACCGCGGCGAGCCGACTCCCTACTCCTGGCCCAGCATCAGCTCACAGTTCGGCATCGTCGACACTTGCGGCTTCCCCAAGGATAACTACTTTTATTACAAGGCATGGTGGGGCCGGGAACCGGTGCTGCATCTTTTTCCCCATTGGAATTGGGCGGGCAAAGAGGGGGAAGAGATTTCCGTCTGGGTGCATTCGAACCTGGAAAGCGTCGAGCTATTGTGCAACGGAAAGAGCCTCGGCTCCAAAAAGGTTGAGCCGCTTCATCACCTGGAGTGGAAGGTCAAGTACGCCCCTGGGTACCTCGAAGCGCGCGGCACAAAGGATTCCAAGGTTGTGCTCATCGCGAAGCGCGAAACCACCGGGTCTCCAGCGAAGATTCGCCTAACGGCCGACCGCGCTGAGCTCGCCGCCGATGGAGAAGATCTGGCGATGGTGCGCGTGGAAACCGTCGACAGCAACGGGCGTTTCGTTCCCACCGCAGACAGCAAGATCAGCTTTAAAGTGTCGGGCGAAGGCGTGCTGATAGGTCTCGGCAACGGAGACCCGAATTGCCAGGAGTCCGACAAAGGAAACGAGAGAAGCTTGTTCAGCGGTTTGGCGCAAGTGATTCTGCAGGCTTCGAAGAATCCAGGCTCGCTGACAATTGAGGCGACCTCCGATGAGCTGGAAGAGGCGTCTCTCACTATCGCGACCAAGCGGGCGAAACTGCGTCCCGCTGTGAGCTGATACCGGGGCAGCAGCACCGAGGCACTTTTATCGGTATGTGAATCACCGAGTTAATCACTTAGAGCGTGCATCATAAACTGCTTTTGGGCACGTCACCCCTACTTCGGCTTCCTGGCTGAATCTGGTTGAGCGTTGGTTCGCCGAACTGACCCAGAAACAGATTCGGCGTGGCGTCCACCCCAGCACGCGGGTGTTGGAGAACGCCATCCGCCCCTTCATCGATCACAACAATCAGCACCCGAAACCCTTTGTTCTGGACCAAATCAGCCGACCAAATCCTGGACTCGGTCGCTCGGTTTTGCAAGCGAACATTAGACTCACCACACCCGCCGCACTTCTATTTACTTCTTTTCTCCTTGACAACCATCCCATAACGAAAGTAAATGTAATCCTTCGAAATAAAAGCGCGCTGGCCGTTGCCTGCGACGAGAAACCACACGAACGAGAGGACTGAGAAAATGGGAAACATCCACTTGAGGCAAACAGCGCACAGCATCCTGTGCGTTAGCTTGTTCCTACTCGGCATTTGCTGTGTTATTTCTGGACGCATGGCACTTGCCCAGGTTGACCAGGGAGCCATCACCGGCGTTGTGAAGGACACCGCGGGCGCAGTCATACCGCGCGCCCAAGTAACCCTCACCAATATCGACACAAATTTCATGTTGCAAGGCACGTCGGACGAAAGAGGAGAATACGTCTTCTCTCCGATCAAGATCGGCAATTACAAGGTGAGCGCGACCGCTCCCGGGTTTCAGACTACGACCCAGGAAAATGTGCGCGTCAACATCCAGGACCGCTTGAATATTCCAATTACCCTGAAGCCCGGCGGAATACACGAGACCGTGACTGTAACCGCTGCTCCTCCTTTGCTCCAGGAGGGGTCATCTGCCGTGGGTCAGGTCATGGACACTGACACCATCAATAACACAGCGCTCAACGGGCGCAACTGGATTTATATTGCGCAGTTGACCGCTGGCGTCGATCCGGCAATCAATAGCCTTGGCCGGGGGTCCGGTACGGGAGACTTCATGGCCAATGGCCAACGCACCACGCAGAACAACTTCATTCTGGATGGTGTCGACAACAATGTGGATGCCGACGACTTCATGAACGGCGCCAGCTACAATGTCAAGCCTCCCCCGGATGCGCTGGATGAATTCAAGATCGACACTTCCAACTACAGTGCCGAGTTCGGGCACTCGGCTGGAGCTGTGCTCAGCGCCAACATCAAGTCCGGCTCCAACCAAATCCATGGGGATGTGTGGGAATACGTGCGCAATACCTCGCTGGATGCGCAAGATTGGGACTCAACGAATATTCCCGCCTACCACGAGAACCAGTTCGGAGCCACGCTTGGCTTCCCCATCTGGCGTAACAAGCTATTTTATTTTGGGGATGCAGAGGCCAATCGCATCGCCTTCGCCGCGCCCGCCCCTGGTATCACCGTGCCTACACCTCTCATGAGGCAAGGGAACTTCACGGAGTTGCTTAACCCGGCTTACACCACTAAGAGCGTGGGTATTGGGGTCTTTGCGCCGAATAGCGCCGGCTACCTCCCCTTGACCTGCACCCAGAGCATCAACGCGCCCCCTCCTGCCACCCCGAGCGGCGCGTTGGTCGCGGGCAATGGCGCCACCACCACCAATGTTCTTTGCCCCGGCGACCAATCCGCCGGGGGCCAAATGAACACTATCGCCAGTGAACTTTTGAACCTCTTCCCGCTGCCGAATACCAACGGTTGGAACGCTGCCGCTCTTGCCGCGGGCTTTGGGGGCGCCACATATGCCAATTACAATGTGAACCTGCCCCTCCATAATGACACCTGGCAGTGGGACCAGCGGTTGGACTGGAATATCAGTGCCAACGACCAGACCTATGTGCGGTATAGCTACACGCATAACCAGGCCACCAATACTCCTCCGCTTGGGCCTATTCTCGACGGCGGCGCCGTGGGTGGCTTCATGGGCACATTTGATTTCAACCTGGGCCAGGGCTTCATGTTGAGCGAAACCCACCTTTTCAATCCCAAGCTGATCAATGAGGCTCGTTTTGGATACAACGTCGGCAATTTCCAATTTCTTCAGTCAAACTCCAACATTCCGGCGGCGACACTTGTCCCCGGCCTGGGTGGCGTACCTTTCGGGCCAGGCGAGACTACCGAGCCCAATGGCGGCCTCCCGTGGTTCACGGTATCGGGCATCGCCAATTTCGGCGCGCGCCGGGACGTTCCGTCCATCGAACATCAGAACATTTATCAGATTATCGACAACGTTACGAAGATCCGGGGGAGTCATTCCCTCAAGTTCGGCGTGCAACTTGAGGCGATTCGCACATCCATCAGCCAGCCGTATGCTCCGCGTGGCATCGAGCATTTCGCCACCATCTACAGCAGCCAACCTAACCAGTACGGAATGAACCCCAACGGTTACCCAACCGGGTCGGGCGTGGCGGACCTGTTCGGCGACAATATGGCGAACACGCAAATCTCTCCGGACTGGGATACCCGCTATTACCGCTGGTATCGCTCCTTTTACGCTCAGGATGACTGGAAGGCCACTTCCAGATTGACCCTGAACCTGGGTCTGAGGTACGACTACTTTCAACCCATCAGCAACAATGGGGGCCAGCTGGCCAATATTGTAATTAACCCGCCCTTCGGAGCCGCAGCCATTAACAACGGAACGGGACAATTCGTATTTACCACAAAAATGAAGGGCAGCCCTCTCATTACCCAACCGTTCCTGGACCTGCTCAGCTCGGCCAATGTTACTGTGGCTTATCAGAACAGCCAGTCCCTGGTGACCTCGCAGAAGAAGAACTTTGCCCCGCGTATCGGTTTTGCCTACAGGCTGGACGACAAGACGGTGCTGCGCGGCGGGTTCGGCATGTTCTACGCGGGCGTTGAAGCGCCCGGAGCCTCGGAGTTGACTGACAACTATCCATTCGGGGAGTACAACGCCGTTGTTTATAATGCCTCGCCCTGCCAGCCCGTTGCCTGGGCTGTCGGAACTTCAGGACCTCCCCCTCCCTACCCCGGCTGCCCATCCGACGCTACCGCCAATACGACCTGGGCCCCATACCTTCCATACCCTGCAACTCTCGAGACAGGCATGGGGAACTATCTGGCACAGTCAGGCGGAGCAGCCAACATCGTCAGAGGGCTTTCCTTCAATATGTCGGATACTTTTATCAAGACTCCTTACATTCAAAGCTACAATTTGACCGTGGAGCGCGCATTTTCGAGGAACATCGTTGCCAGTGTGGGATATGTTGGCAATGTCGGTCGCCACTTGTATAACGCGACCTTTCCCAACAATCAAGAAGGGCTGACGAATCCTAATATCAATGGAGCCTTGGCCGAGCCGTTCCCGAACCTCGGTATCTTCACCGATTCGGAATACAACGGCGAAAGCATGTATAACGGGCTGCAGACGAAACTGGAAAAACGTTTCGGAGGCGGGTCAAGTTTCCTTGCCACCTATACCTGGGCGCGCGCGGGGGACGATTCTTCGAACCCCGGCATAGGAGTGGGTCCGGGGCTTCGCAACCCAAATATCATTCCGCTCAAAGACGACTTCACCAACTCAAGTTACGATACCCGCCAGCGATTCACTATAAACAGCTTCTATGAGTTGCCATTCGGGAAAGGAAAGAGATTTGCTCACCAGGGCGGCCTGATCAACAATATCGTGGGTGGCTGGCAAGCGAGCCTGACTTGGGTTGCGCAGACCGGCACTCCCTTTACGGTTTATACGCAGCAGAATACAGCCAGCGGCGGCAATGCGTATGCGATTCTGATTCGTAATCCGTTTGCCGGCGGGGGAACTCCGGATCCGACGCAGGCCGCGTTGGGCATGACATCCTGCCCAGCCACCGTGCACAACAAGGTTAACTGGTATAACCCTTGCGCATTCGCCAACCCGCTTCCCGGCACTAACATCCCGATACCCTCCAACCCTCAACTCCAGCCCAACGTCGCGGATGGGAGCGCCATAGTAGACGTTGCCACTGCCATTTCCTATCTCGGTGGAAGGTCGAACCAAATCTATGGACCTGGATACGAGCGCGTGAACATGTCTCTGTTCAAGAACTTTAAGACTTACGAGGGGCAGTACTTGCAGTTCCGGGCAGACGCGTTCAATCTGTTGAATCACCCTTCCTGGGGTAACCCGAACGACGATACAAGCAATGACCCCGGCGGTGGTGACATTACGGGCATACAGACGTTCCAGAACTTCACGCCTGATTCACGATTCTTCCAGCTTTCGGCCAAGTACGTGTTCTAGAACGGAAGATAACCTGCAGGAGCCAAGGCACCTGCAGTTCGAACAAGACGATCTCCCGCAGGGGTGAAAGCACCTGCGGGAGATTTTGTTCAAGCAGCTATTGCGGGATAAAATCTGTGCGGACGGATTTTCGCTCCGCGCGCAGATCGCAGGTTTTCCAGGAAGCTGTGGCGTGCGATGGATGCCTCTCGACGGAATCTATTGAAGGCGGCCGCAATCCTGCTGGTAGATCAGTGGGCCAGTTCGCGTAAGCCTGCCTTTGCCGGCGATTCTCCTAAGACCTCAGGGACGGACGAACGAAAGGTGATCATCGTGGCTTGCGGCGGAATACGCCGTGCCGAGACCTTTCTCGATTCGGGCCTTGTCAACATTCCCCATCTTTACCGCGAGCTGCTGCCTCAGAGCGTGTTTTATCCTTCCCTTCGCAATGCGGGTGCGACATCGCACTACAACACGATCTCCAGCATCCTTACCGGGACATGGCAACGGTTGGACGACTGGGGGAAGACGCCGCCGAACACCCCGACTCTGTTCGAGTATCTGCGCAAGCGCTTGGAACTTACCCAGGACAATGCCTGGTTGATCTCCAGCAATAAAGCCCTGACCAGCCGGATCGGCGCAAGTTCGATACGCGACTTTGGTCCGCGCTACGGCGCAAATGTGGTTTTTCCCAAGCAGTTGCTGATCAACGCGGTGATTCGCGCGGCCTCTCAAGGGCACGCCGAGCACAGCGCGGATCGGGCCGCCATGCAGCCCGAACTCGAGGCCATACTGCTGCACACCGACAATTATGAGGGACTTGGCTGGTCTGTCTCCGGAGATACATCCTCGCTTGAGATTCGCATGCAGAGCGTAATGCAGCAAGCCATCGGAGATTTGCTGCGCAGCAATGTGCCCATCACCGGGGATGAATTTACTTTTCTTGTGAGCGAGGAGGTCATGAGGCGCTTTGCTCCCTCTCTACTCGCCATTACATTCTCCGATGTGGAAGTTGCGCACTTCGGGTCTTATTCCATGCATCTGGCCGGCATCCGCACAGTGGATCGCCTGGTTTATGAGCTTTGGAATCTGGTGCAAGCACTTCCTTCCTACAAGGGAAAGACAACTCTGTTTGTTCTTCCCGAATTCGGGCGCGATTTCGACGGGTCCAGCACCAATGGCTTCTTCAATCACAGGTCGACTGACGATTCCACCAGCCTGACATGGATGATGTGTCTGGGAGAAGCCGCGCGCTCCGCCCAAGTGGTAGAGCGTCCCGTCCAGCACATCGACCTTTGTCCCACCATTGCCGGCCTGTTTGGGATCAAAGGCCTGGATCTTCCAGGCAAGGCTC